>Ga0247713_1000089_pt1 | contig 62459 bp, 54 predicted proteins | sample 21E_NmetaG_FD_189936 | JGI IMG/M metagenome (GOLD analysis project Ga0247713, IMG submission 189936) | Soil microbial communities from hillslope of Landscape Evolution Observatory, University of Arizona, Oracle, AZ, United States - 2-1-E_N | ecosystem: Engineered > Artificial ecosystem >... | reverse complement strand
AACCCCGCGGGTCTGCTCGAGCTCGGCCGCGCCCCGCCATCCCCGCCGACGCCGCCGCTGACGTGATCCGCCGCGCGGCCGAGCTCGAGCAGACCCGCGGGGTTGGCGAGTCCGAACTGCTGGACGAGCAGGTGCTGCTCGAAATCGGCCGGGAGGTCGGTCTTGAGCCGGCGCTGATGCGGGAGGCGCTGGACGAGTACCATGCGGGCTTGCTGGACGGCGCGGGGGCCGAGCAGCGCACCCTCGTCGGGCCTCGCCACCTCGTCATCGACCGCACGGTGCCGGGTTCGCTGGCGCAGGTCGAGCGGGCCGTGCACCGGCTGCTCGAGGACAAGCTGCTCGAGCGCTGCCGGCAGGACGGCAACCGCTCGGTGTGGCGTCCGCGTCCGGGGCTCGTGGCCTCCCTGCAGCGCGCAGGTCGGAAACTGAGCCGCCTCCGCCTGCTCGAGGACGTGACCCAAGTCGGCCTCGCGCTGGTCGAGCTCCCCTCGGAGGGGGGACGGCCGCCGAGCGTGCGGGTGCGCCTCGAGGTGGAGTGCCGCGCCCTGCGGCAGGGGCTGATGAGCGCAGCGGTCAGCGGCATCGTGCTGGGCGGCGGCGGCTCCATCGCCGCGGCTGGCGCCGCCATCGCCACCGGTGACCCGTTGCCGCTGCTGGGAGTGCCCGTGCTGGGGGCCGCAGCCGCAGGAGGTCTCCTCGGCGCCCGGAGCTCGTATGCGCGGAAGCTCGCCGAGGTCGACCTGGTGCTCCAGGGCGGTCTCGACAACCTGCACCACCCGCGTCGCTGAGACCGCCCGGCATTGGCCTGGCTCCGCCGCGCCTGACGAAGGCCCCGCCCAGGCGCGCCGCACGGGATCGCCGGCGAACTGCACAGAGGGCTCAGGGTCCTTGCGCCGACGGAAGCTGCCGCCTGCGGCCTTCGGAACCAAGAACCATAGTCCGGAAGGAACCCCCGCGTGTTCCTGTTCTTCTCCAACCGCCTCGGCTGCGCCGGGTCGATCCTCATCTCCGTGCTGGCCAGTGGTCGACCGCCGGGCGGCTGGTCAAGGTGCGACTCCCCCCGGCTACTCTCCCCCGAAGTTGCGGTGAGGGCCGGCAACGCACCGTACCGACCTCACGGGTGAACGGCGGTTCGCCCTCGTGCATCATACGCCCCCCTCCCGACCGGCCACGGGGCGACTCTACCGTTGCGTCGGGCCAGCGGACCCCCCGCGCGTTGCCAAGCTCGGGCACGGGTAGAAACGCTGCGTCGCGCGTGTGTTGCGGGCGGTGTGTGATGAGCGGAGGTCTCCATGGAGGTGCACGCGGTTCTGCCCGCGCACCCCGCGAGCGCCCGGCGTGGGCGCTTGCTCGCGGCGGATGCGGTGCGCCGCCGCCACCCGGAGGACCTGGCCGAGGAGGTCAGCCTCCTCGTTAGCGAGATCGTCACCAACTCGATCCTCCACGCCGGGTCGGACATCCAACTGCGCGTCGTCGTCCACGACCGCCTCGTGCGCGTCGAGGTGCACGACGGCAGCTCCGTGGTCCCGGTCGTGCACGAATCCGCACAGGACGACATGACGGGGCGTGGACTCGGCCTCGTCGAGCTGCTCGCATCCCGCTGGGGGGCAGACCGCCAGCCTGACGGCAAGGTCGTGTGGTTCGAGATCGGCGAGCCTGCCTCGCCGGCGTCGGGCGAGGAGCCGCCGTCTCATCAGGCCACCGAGAGCCAGGACCCCACCGGTGCGACCGTGTGGTTCCTGGGTGCACCGGTGCGTCTGTGCCGCGCGGTGCAGCGCCACAACGACGCGCTGCTGCGCGAGTTCGCCCTGGAGGCCTTCGCGCAGGGCGTTACCGCGGGAGTCTCCGAACACCTGGGGCTCATGGCGGCCCTGCATGTGCAGCTCGACCGGGAGCTGGCGGTCGACACCGCCGTGCACGACCTCGTGCTGACCCCGCCGACGACCTCGGCGGAGGCAATCGCGGCCCTCCTCGCGACGCTGGAGCGCGCCGACGAGCTCGCCCGCCAGGGACGGCTGCTGTCCCCGCCGGCGCTGCCGGAGATCGTCGAGTGTCGGTTGTGGCTGCTTCGCGAGGTCGTGACCCAGCTCGGCGGCGGACAGCCGACGGCGTGGGCCTCGTCTGCGACCGTGGACGAGGAGATGCCGGTCGGCGGGCACGAGGTCATAGGCGGCGCCATCCTCGATCAACTCGCCGAGGGCATCATCGTCGCGGACCCGGCGAACCGCATCGTCCACGCCAATCCCGCCGCGGAGCGGCTCTTCGGCTGGGACCCGGGGGCCCTTGCCGGCCGGCGTCTCACGACCATCATCCCCGACCGGCTGCGGGAGGCGCACATCGCCGGCTTCAGCCGGTACCTGCTGACCGGTGAGGAGCGTCTGATCGGGCAGCCGGTCCGCGTTCCCGGACGTTGCCGTGACGGCACCGAGCGGCCCGTCGAGCTGATGCTGAGCTCCGTGCGGCTCGACGATGGACGCCGACTGCTCGTGGGGGCTGTTCGACCCGCGGCGGAGCAGCCGCAGCCGGCCCCCGACGCTGCGGACATCGACGCGGTTGCCGAGGCGCTCGGCGTCCTGCGCGACCCGCCGGTGACGTCGGCGAGCGAAGCTGCGGAGCGGCTCCTCCCGGTGCTCGGTGCCTCGCTCGGCTACCGCTTCGGGGCCTTCTGGCGCCCCCTGGCGTCGGGAGAGGCATTGGAATGCGCGTCGGTCTGGCAGGACCGCCCGTCACGTGCGCCCACCTTCACGAGAATCACCTGCCGGCAGCGGTTCCGCCTCGGAGTGGGACTGCCGGGACGTGTGTGGGAGGCGCGCCGCCCGCTGTGGATCGCCGATGTCGTCGCGGATGCCAACTTCCCGCGGCTCGGCGCCGCGATCGAGGAAGGGTTGCGTGCAGGGTTCGCCTTTCCGGTCATCGCCGACCGCGCGGTGGTCGGCGTGGTCGAGTTCTTCACCGACGAACCGCAGAGCCCCCGCGCCGGGCTCCTCGCGGCCGTGGCGGTGCTCGGCCACGCGGCCGGAGGCTATGACGGGGGCGGGTGAGACGTCGTTGCACGCCGGCCGGCTACCTCGTCGCCTGAAGCCCCTCCCCTCCCCCAGGTCCCCCAGGCGACCCTGGCGAGGGAGACCGGCGGGAGCGGTGGCCGCCCGCGATCGGCCGCGCGTCGGCCGGGACGTATCGTCACGTTCGTCCAGCCCGCCTCGTTGAAGAGGTGTGCGCCTCCCCGGAGAGCCCAAGGCGACCGCATGGTGACCGAAACGGTGGTGGTCGCCGACGCGCGCGCGTGGGCGGCGTGGATACGCGGCGTGAGGGCCGACATCGCGGAGGGCATGCGCGACGGTCACATCAACCCGGCCCTCGGCGCTCCTGAGCACGTCCACCGTACGTTGCTCGACGTCCTGGCGACCATCGACGGGCTGCCCCACGACCGGGACGTCGCCGAGGCGGAGCTGCCCGACGCCGAGCGGCTGCACGCCCTCACAGGGCACCTCGCCGGCCGGCAGCGGTGGTTCGACCAGCTCGTCGAGTGGGGCCTGTCCCGCCATGCTCGCCCGCAGGCGGCCATCCGCTTCCAGAAGCAGCTGGGCTCGGTTCGCACCGGTGAGCAGCGCGCCTAGAGAGCGCCCGGCCGCCTGCGCCGCCGGGCCCCGTCGCGCGCGCCGTGCTGCGACGGTCACCTGCCCAGCGCGAGCTGCATGAAGTCTCGCCAGAGAGGAGCGGCCGTACCGCTCGAGCTCATGCCCATGAGTGGCTCGCGCCGGTCGGGGTGGCCGACCCACACGGCGGAGGACAGGACGGGCGTGGTGCCGGCGAACCACACGTCCTCGTTGTCCTGCGTCGTGCCGGTCTTGCCGGCGACCTGTAGGCCGGGGACGTTCGCGCGGGCGCCGGTGCCCCGGCTGACCGCCTCGGTGAGCACGTCGAGCACGGCGGCGTTGACCTGCGGTTCGAGCGCCTGGCGGGCGTGCGGGTCGGCCCGGTAGATCTCCTGCCCGTGACGGTCGACCACCTGGGCGATGACGTGCGGACGGGTGACGATGCCGTTGTTCGCGAAGACCGCGTATGCCGACGCCATCTCCAGCGGACTGACGCCGCGGTGCAGCCCACCCAGCGCGATCCCCGGGTTCACCTGGTCACCGTAGGCCTCGCGCGAGATGCCGAGCCGGTCGGTCAGGTCGAGCACCGCTTCAGGGCCGACGCGCAGGACGAGGTCGGCGAAGGCGGTGTTGACGCTGCGCACGAGGGCCTCTCGCGCGCTGACGGTGCCGAAGCTCGCGTCTGCGAAGTTGCGGACCCCCCGGCTGGCCCAGTCACCCGTGGTCGCCGGCACGCCGAAGCGGCTGCCGCTCGTTCCCTCCAACGAGGTGCCAAGCGGGTAGCCGCGTTCGAGCGCCGCAGCGAGGACGAACGTCTTGAACGCGCTGCCCGGCTGGCGACGGCCCTGCGTCGCCGGGTTGAACCTCGCCTCCTGGAAGTGGCGCCCGTAGGCGGCCGCGCGCACCGCTCCGCTGACCGGGTCGACCGCGGCGATGGCGGCCGTCGGGCCCTGCGCCTCGGGGAACCGCTCGCGGATCAGGGCGGTGGCCTGCCGCTGCAGGTCGACGTCGATGGTGGTGGTGATGCGCAGTCCCCCTGTGAGCAGCGCACGGGCGCGTTCCTCGCGGTCGGCACCGAAGGCGGGGTTGTCGAGGAACTCGCGCCGGACCGCCTTGACGAGGTAGGGGTCACGGTGACGCCCGTCGCGGGCCGGGAAGATCTCCACCGGCGCGCCCCTCGCCCCTGCGGCGGCCTCATCCTCGAGGTAGCCCACCGCGACCATGTCGGCGAGGACCTGGTTGCGCCGCTCCTCGGCGGCGGCGGGTTGGCGCCGAGGGTTCAGGCTCGCGGGCGCCCGAATGAGCCCGGCGAGCAACGCGGCCTGGTCGACGCGGAGCTCGTGCACGGGGACGTTGAAGTACTCCTCGGCGGCTGCGGCCACGCCGTAGGCACCAGAGCCGAAGTACACCTCGTTGAGATAGCGCTCGAGGAGCTCCTCCTTGTCGTAGCGCTGCTCGAGCGCTCTGGCCGCCCGCAGCTCGGCGATCTTGCGTCGGAGGCTGACGTCGGAGCCCACGAGCGTCTTCGCGAGCTGCTGGGTCAGCGTCGACCCCCCCTCGACCACCGCGAACGCCATGAGGTTCCTCATGGCGGCACGTCCGATGGCGCGGACGTCGTAGCCCCCGTGGTCGAAGAAGCGGCGATCTTCGGCGGCCACCACCGCCTGCCAGACATGGTCGGGCACCGTCTCGAGCGGCACGACCCGTCGGTTGAAGACCCCGTGCAGGTCGGCGAGCGGCCGCCCGTCGCGCGCCACTATGGTCGACCGCTCCTCGAGGGGCGCGAACGCGAGCTCCCCGTCCCCGGCGGCCGTTGACTCGTCGCGGTCCGCCTCCGCCTCCGCCTCCGCGATACGGTCCTGCTCTGCGTACCGATCGCTTGCCGTGGGGATGCGCGAGAACATCACGGTCACGAGCACCAGGATCAGCACGACGGGAATGGCCAGGCCCACCACCATCCAGGCCAACGCGGCGGAACCGTCCGAACGGTGAAGCATCAAACCTCCGACTCGCTTGCTCGTGCTCATTCCACTCGTGCGGGTTCTGCGTCCGTCGGGCGGACGACCGTGTCCACGTGCACCGCCTCCCTGGCGAGCAGCCCGGCAGCTGCGCTACTCGACGCGCGACTGGCACCCAGACCGCCCCGATCACGAGGCCGACGAGCGTTCCAACCGGCTCCTCGGGATGCTGCTCGGCCTGCTGCTCCGTGTTCCCCTCCGCGGTCGGGATGGAGCGCGTGTGCCAAGCGCCGGAACGAGCGCTCGACGTCGGCGGACGTTGCGGTGACGGGCAGCTGCAGAAGCGAGCGAGCCGTCTCGGGGCTCATCTTCACCTCGTGACGGAGCAGAGCCATCCATACGTGGGACCTACCCGACCGGACAGGTTGACACACGGGCTGACGTGACGCAGAAAGAGCCGAGCAGTGGTGCACGCGCTCCCCCGACGGGTACGCAGCGTCCATGGTGTTCCAAGACTGGCCCGCCCTCGCCCGCACCCTTGTCGTCGCGCCCCTCGCCTATCTCATCCTGCTCCTCGTGGTCCGCGTGTCGGGCAAGCGCGCCCTCGCGAAGCTCAACGCCTTCGACCTCGTGGTGACCGTCGCGTTGGGGTCGGTGCTTGCCAGCGTCGCGGTGTCGCCGAACGTCTCGTTGGCGAGCGGTGCCGCCGCGTTCGGGCTGCTTGCTGGACTCCAGTACGCCATCGCGTTCCTGTCGGTGCGCATGGGGGCCTTCCAGCGGCTCGTGAAGGCGCGCCCCACCCTCCTCGTCCGTGAGGGCCGGCTGCTCGACGCGGCCCTGGGTCACCAGCGGGTCACCCGCGCAGAGGTCCTGCAGGTGCTGCGCCAGAAGGGCGTCGCTTCCATCGACGACGTCGCAGCCGTCGTCCTCGAGACCGACGGCACGCTGAGCGTCATCACGCAAACGCCCGCCGACGGGCGCCGGTCGACCCTCACGGACGTCAGTGGTTGGGGCTGAGGGACACGGAGGTGGAGCCCGAACGCCCGCGCACCGGCGGCCACACCCTCGCCATGGCCACCACCACCGCGATGCCGAGCACGCCGCCGAAGAAGACGTCGCTCGGGTAATGCGACCGGCTGCGCACCAGCGACCAGTGCACGACCATGGTCGCCGCGGTCAGGGGCAGGGCGAGAAGGGGGGCCTCCTGCGCGGCGGCGAGGACGAAAGCGAGGTCGCTGCCTGCGTGCCCGGAGGGGAACGACGACGTCACCGGGCCGAGGTGGAACAGCCCGGCCCCCCGTGGTCGGCTTCTTCCCGTGACGCCCTTGAGCGGGAGATGCAGCAGCGTCGCCGCTGCGTAGCCCACTGCTCCCCTGAGCGCCGCACGCCGCCCCCCCGGCCCGGTCATCGCGAGGATGCCCGCGAAGCTCGCCCACACCGGAGGGTGCTGGATGACGTCGCCCGCCCTGCCGGGCAGAGTGGACCCCTTCCGCGAGCCCTTGCCGAGCAGGCGCGTGACGAGAGCGTCCTCGCCCGACTGCATCCGACTTGTCCGCAGCTGCACGAGGGGGCTGGTCACTTTGGGCCTCTCACCGCTTCCCGAAGCGTGCTGGACGGGTCCTCAGGTGCGCTTCTCGGGACATGCCCCCGCGGTGACGGGGGCGCTGCGCTCCGCCTACACGGGGCTGAGCGGCTGTTCGATGGCGCGTTGCAGCTGCCCGAGGGCCTGCTGCTCGATCTTGCGGACGGTCTCACGGGAGACGCCCAGCTCCTGAGCGACCTCCTGCAGCGTCGACGGCTCCTGCCCCTCCAGCCCGTACCGGCGGCAGAGCACGTACCAGTTGCGCTGCGGCAGCTCACGCTTCGCCGTGTCGAGGACCCCCGCGATGAACAGGCGGTCGATGACCTCTTCGGCGGGCGTGTCGCACGTGCGGGCCACGAGGGCGCCGAGCTCGGCGGCGTCGTCCTCCTCGGAGATCGGCTTGTCGAGGGACAGCACGGCGAAGTCCGCCGCGAGCACCTGGCGGATCTGGCCCTCGGTGAGGTGCGTGGCGTCGGACAGCTCGTCGAGGCACGGCGGGCGGCCCAGCTCGGCCCGCAGCCGGGACTGCGCGGCCCGCACCTTCATGAGGTTGGCGTGCACCGCGGTGGGCAGGCGGATGGTGCGTTCCTTGTCGGCGGTGCCCCGCTGCAGGGCCTGGCGGATCCACCACGTCGCGTAGGTCGAGAACTTGAACCCGCGCCGCCAGTCGAACTTCTCCACGGCGCGGATGAGCCCGAGGTTGCCCTCCTGGATGAGCTCGTCGAGCCCGAGGTGGGAGCGGCGGCCGAACTTGCTCGCCTCCGCGACGACCAGCCGCAGGTTGGCGGACACGAAGCGGTCGAAGGCCCGGCGTCCGCGCTCGGCCTCCCTCTCGAGTCCCGCCCGGGTGGCGTCATCGATGTCACGGTCCGTGGCGAGCCGCTCGTCGGCTTCGCGGCCCGCTTCGATCTGCTGCGCAAGGAGCGTCTCCTCCTCCCGCGAGAGAAGGGGCTGGTCGCCCAGGTCGGCGAAGTAGAGGTCCAGGAGATCCTCGGGCATGTCCATGCCCATTTGTGTCGCCATCCGCGCACCCATCCAAACCCGTTGGATTGCAAGGACCTCCGACGGGGCACTCCCGCGTGGTCACGGTGATCTGCGACAGCGGTAAGAGGAGGAGCACGACGTTGCGTTTCGACACCGCTGCCGTGTCCGCTGCGGCGGACGACCTGCGGGGACGGCTACGCGCGCATCGCCGAGCGTTGCACCGCTGCCCCGAGCTCGCCTTCGAGGAGCACCGCACGGCCGCCTACGTGGAGTCGGTGCTGACAGACCTCGGCGTGCCGCACAGGAGGATCGCCTCCACCGGGGTCGTCGGAGTGATCCGTGGCGCGGAGGGCGGGTGCGTGGGCGTGCGCGCCGACATGGATGCCCTGCCGATCCCCGAGGCCGCGGGGCGCGAGGGCTACCGGTCGGAGGTCGACGGCGTGTCCCACGCGTGCGGCCACGACGCCCACGTCGCGGTCCTGCTCGGACTGGCCGAGCTGCTCGTGTCGGTCGAGGCCCTGCCGGGCACCGTCGCCCTGTACTTCCAGCCCGCGGAGGAAGGCAGTGGCGGCGCGGCCCCGATGGTCGCCGCCGGCGCACTCGACGACCCCGAGCCCCAGGCGATCGTCGCCCTGCACGTGTCGAGCCACCATCCCGCCGGGGTCGTGGGGCTGCGCAGCGGCGCGGTGAGCGGCTCGACGGACAACGTGGCGATCACCGTGCGGGGGGTCGGTGGGCACGCGGCTCATCCGGACACCGCGGTGGATCCCGTGCCGATCGCCGCCCAGATCGTCATGGCCGTGGCCCACGTCGTCACCCGGGAAGTCGACCCCGTCAAGCCGGCCGTCGTGACGTTCGGCACGATCCACGGCGGCACGAAACCCAACGTCATCGCTCCGTCGGTCGTGCTCGGGGCGACGATGCGCGCGTCGCACCCAGAGATCCGTGACCTGCTGCTGCGGCGCGTCGATGAGGTCGCGCGCGCCGTGTGCGCGACCCATCGCGCCACGGCGACGGTCAGCGTCGAGCGCGGCTACCCGGCCGGCTTCAACGATCCGGCGCTCACCACCATCGTCGAGCGTGCCGCACGTGCGGTGCTCGGCGACGAGCGCGTCGTCCTCGACCCCGACCCGTCCCTCGGGGCGGAGGACTTCTTCGCCTTCAGGGAGCGCGGGGCGCCGGTGTGCATGTTCCGCCTCGGGGTGCGCAACGACGCAAAAGGCTTCGTCGCGCCCCACCACAGCCCCGACTTCGATCTGGACGAGGACGCCCTGCCGGCGGGCGTCGCGGTGTTCGCCGAGACCATCCGGCGGCTGCTGGACCACTGATGGCTGCCCTGACCATCGGCGTCGAAGAGGAGTTCCACGTCGTCGACGCGGTAACCCGCGGCCCCGCGACCGAGGGGCTCGACGACGCCGACGTCGAGCCTGAGCTCCACCGTGACATGGTGGAGACGACCACGGCGGTGTGCACGACCCTCGAAGAGGTCCGTGCCGAGCTCGAGCGCTTGCGGGCGTCGGCGGCTCGTGCCGCCGCCGCCGCGGGCAGCCGGATCGCCGCTGCCGGCACCCTCCCGCTGTCCGACTGGCGAACCGCGAAGATCACCGCCACGCCGCGCTACGAGGCGATCGGGCAGCTCCATCAGCAGGTCGCCCGCGAGCAGTCGACGTGCGGCCTGCACGTCCACGTCGGCATCCCCGACCGGGATCTCGCCGTCGCCGTCGGCAACCACGCCCGGTTGTGGCTTCCCGCGCTGCTCGCGCTCTCGGCGAGCTCACCGTACTGGTCGCGCATCGACACGGGGTACGCGAGCTACCGCTCCATCCTTTGGAGGCACTGGCCGACGACCGACGTGCCTGAGTGTTTCTCGTCGGCGGCCGAGTACGACGCGGTGACCGAGGCGCTCGTGGTGACCGGCGCCATCCTCGACGCCGGCCAGATCTACTACGACGTGCGCCCGTCGGCCCACCAGGCGACGCTCGAGTTCCGCGTCGCCGACGCCTGCACGACCGTCGACGAGGCGGTCCTCCAGGCCGCCCTCACCCGTGCGCTCGCGCGCACCTGCCAGGAGCAGGTCGTGCGTGGGGATCCTCCCCCGCCTGTGCGCACGGAGGTCATCCGGGGGGCGAAGTGGCGCGCCGCCCGCTACGGCCTCGAAGACGACCTCGCCGACGTCGTGGCGGTCCGGGCCGTGCCGGCGGCTGGCCTCATCGCGTCCTTCGTCGACTACGTGCGCCCCGCCCTGGAGGAGGCAGGCGACGACGCGGAGGTGGCGGAGCTCGTCGGAGCGGCGTTCGCGCGGGGAACCGGCGCGCGGCGCCAGCGCCGCACATTCGCGCGACGCCAACGGCTGACCGACGTCGTCGACTTCATCTGCGCCGAGACGGCTTCCATCGCCCCGTGAACGCTCGCGGCTGGCACCGCACCGCGCACGTCTGGCCGGTCCGGGCACAACAGGCCGAGGCCGGCGCCCGGGGTCACGGGACGGTGGCGATCCAGGGGTCGGCGATGTTGTGCCAGACGATCTCGTCGAGCATGGCGATCCACTGCTCGAACCCCGCCTGAAGATCCGGCGGCGGGGGCTTGGCCTCGCCTGCGCGGGCTTCGGCTTCGGACGTGAAGTAGTCCACCGCGCAGACCCGATCGGCGGAGACCCATGCCCGGTAGCCCCCGACGAAGTCCGGCCGGTGTGCGGTGAACGCGTCGGCCAGACCCTCCTCGATCTCCTCCCACCGTCGGCGGTCGGCCACCCGGGCCTCCATGATCTGGAGGAAGCCGGCCTCGGCCGGTTCGGGGTCGCCGACGGCGTGCACGTCGGCGGTCTCCCGGACGGTCGGGGCCCCGTCGAGGCCGGCGCCCGCCGCCTCGAGCCACGCGGCGTGTTGCGCGCTGTCGGCGTGTGCGCGGGCGGCCTGCGCGGAGTCGTAGCGCGACAGCAGGAACAAGGTCCCCTCGCGGGTGACCCCACCGGTGGAGCCCAGCCATCCGGAGATCGTCGCGGCGGCGTCGGCCCATTCCTTCCACAGCCGGCGCACCGCCTGCTCGTCGGTGCATCGGGCCTGCACGATGCGCAGGAACATGCTGCTCCTCCTATGGGGTCGGGCAGCCGCGGCCCGGCTCGACGAGCGTGTCGACGCCGGCGCGGCCCTGCTCGACGATCTCGATGATCCGTCGATCGTAGGTGCCGGCGAGTTCGCGCAGGGCCGTGGCGCAGTCGCCGCCGAACGATGGCGCCGGCTCGGCGACGTCGATGCTGCGGCGCGCGGGCGCACCGGCGGTCTGGCATCCTGCGCGGCATGACCACCTGGGGCCGGGGGCGGTGGTGAGCCTCCTCGGTGTCGTCCTCGTCGGCCTTGTCATGCTCACCGGACTGGCCGGCACGGTCGTCCCCGTGTGGCCCGGTCTCGCGTTGGTGTGGGCGGCCGGGCTCGTGTACGGGTTGATCGCGGGGTTCGGCACCGTGGGTAGGGTCGCGTTCGCCGCCATGAGCGTGCTCGCCCTGGTCGGCACGGTCGCGAAGCTCGTGCTGCCCCACCGGGGCGGCACACGCCGTGGTGCGCCCACCACGAGCCTGCTGGCGGGCCTGGTCGGTGCGGTCGTCGGCTTCGTCGTCATACCCGTCCTCGGCCTGCCCGTCGGGGCGGTCGGTGGTGTGTGGCTGGCCGAGACCGCCCGCCTCCGCGACCCGCGCGCCGCCTGGCAGGTCACCGTGGGCGTCGTCATCGGGTTCGGCCTCGGCGCGCTCGTCGAGCTCGGCGTCGGCGTCATGATGATCGGGTGCTGGATCGCCTGGGTCCTCCTCGGCCGCTGAGCCGAAGCGACCCGAACCGTCAAGGCGTCCCGCTCGTTACTCAATCGGAGACCGCTGCGTGTCGAAGAGTCGGGTGATGACCGTCTACACCTCCGCGAGATCGCTCCCGCTGCGTGTCGCGCACGCCACGCGCACGGTCGTCATCGGCCGGGACGGCGACGGGCTGCTGCGGGTGTACATCGCCACCGCGGTGGGCTGGCGCCTGCGGCGGGAGCCGGGCCGAGACGACGGAGAGCTCGTCGTCGACCCCATGCTCATCGCCGTCCTCGACGCGGCGGCCGAGGGCACCGACCGCACCGACTGAGGCGTGGTTCGCCGCGGCGTTCGTCCCCCCGACCGCGCGGCCGCGACGGAGACGCCGGTGTGAGCACCGCCATCCACGTCGCCGGGCGCCCCACCGGCCGTGGCCGGGGCGGCTCCGGGCCGGCGTGGCGCGAGCGCGTCAGCACGGCAGCCGCGGGTGCTCCGCCGGCGGACGGCATCGCCCTGGCGTTCACCCTCCCGCCGGCACGGTGGGTCGACCTCGACACCCTCGCCGAGGAGACGCTCGCCGGCCTGCGCGACGCCGGCGTCTGCCGCAAGGGGTTCGCGGGCCTCGACGCCGTCCTTGCCACCCGCCGGGACGGGACCTTCCCCGGCGTGGTGATCGAGCCGCTCGGCGTCGCGACGCTGCGGCGGCGCCGAGCGCCGGGGCCCGTCCTGCTCGACGCCACCGGGTACCGTTTGCCGCAGCCGGGGCGGCGCGAGGACAAGCGCGCGTGGCGGGAGCGCCTCGACGGCGCCTGGGCCGGACGGCCCCCCATGGCCGACCCCGTGTGGGTCGACCTCGAGCTGCGCCTCGACGGCTCGCTGCTCGGGCCGCTGGAGCCGTCCCTCGACGCGCTCGAGCCCGTGCTCGGCCGCGACCCGCGCGGCCGCGACTGGCAGGAGTTCTTCCCGAACGACCACCTTGTGCGCTGGCTCCGGGTCCGCCGCTCCCCCACCCTGACAGCGGCGCTGCGCCTGCGCCTTGGCACCTTCGCCCCCCGGGCGGGCTCGGGTCAGGCGATCGACTCGGGCGGGGCGGCTTCGCCGGCCGCGAGGCCGCGCGCCCAGGACCAGGCGTAGCCCTCGTCCTCGCAGGAGCGCGCCGCCGGGCCGAGGTGGAGGGGGCGGAACGTGTCGATCATGACGGCGGTCTCGTCCGTGGCCTCCTTGCCGATCGAGGCCTCCACGCTGCCCGGCTGCGGTCCGTGGGTGAGCCCGGCCGGGTGCAGGGTGGCGGACCCGAGCTCGATGCCCGCGCCCACCCGGCTCATGAAGTTGCCCCCGACGTAGAACAGGACCTCGTCGGAGTCGACGTTCGCGTGGTTGTACGGCGCGGGGACGGCCTGCGGGTGGTAGTCGAACATGCGCGGCACGAAGCTGCACACGACGAACCGGGGCCCCGCGAAGGTCTGGTGCACCGGCGGGGGCTGGTGGATCCGGCCGGTGATCGGCTCGAAGTCGGCGATGTTGAACGCATAGGGGTACAGGCATCCGTCCCAGCCGACGACGTCGAAGGGGTGCGCGGCGTACGTGAACCGGGTCAGGCCGACACGGTGGCGCACGACGACGTCGGTCTCTCCGTCCTCGACGATCAGCGGCTCCCCGGGGGCGCGCAGGTCGCGCTCGTGGTAGGGCGCGTGCTCGAGGAACTGCCCGCGCTTGGAGAGGTAGCGGTCGGGCGTCGTGACGTGGCCGGTGGCCTCGACGACGAGCAGGCGCGCCGGGGCGCCGCCGGCGGCGTTGGGCACCCAGCGGTGCGTGACCGATGCGGGGACGATGACGTAGTCGCCGGCCCCGGCGGGCAGGGACCCGTAGACGCTCTCGAGGGTGAGCGTGCCCGACTCGACGTAGACGAGCTCGTCCCCGACGGCGTTGCGGTACAGCGGGCTCGCGGTGTCGACCGCGGCGTAGGAGATCCGCACGTCGTCGTTCGCGAGCAGCAGCTGGCGCCCGCCCACGGCGTCGCCGCCCGTCTTCAACGCGTGGGTGCGCAGGTGGCGGGGCTTCAGAGGATGGTTCGGCGTGAGCCGGTCCGGCTCGGCGGACAGCGCCTCCGCCGCCACGATGGCCGTGGGGATCCGCTGATGGTAGAGCAGCGCCGCGTCGGAGGAGAAGCCCTCCGCCCCGACGAGCTCCTCGGCGTACAGCCCCCCGTCGGGCCGCCGAAACTGCGTGTGGCGCTTGCGGGGAACCTCACCCACGCGACGGTAGTACGGCATCTCGCAGCCTCCCTCGACGACCCAAGGGTAGACGAGCGCCGACCCGCGGGCGCCCGCCCCGACCCGGGCCGGAGCCCCACTAGCCGGCTATCGGCGTGCGCAGCACCCCGATGCCGGCGACCTCGAGCTCGACGACGTCACCGGGGGCCAACCAGGGGTAGCGCTCCGCGCCGTGCGCGGCGGCGAGCTCGAGGATGCACCCGGTCCCGACCGTGCCCGACCCGATCACGTCGCCGGCGCGGACGACCGCGTCGCGGGAGGCGTGCACGATCATGTCGGCGAACGTGTGGTGCAGGTCGGCGAGCTCCCCGCGTGACCACTCCACCCCGTTCACACGGGCGATCATCGCCGCGCGTGGGCGCAGGCGGCTGCCGTCGAGCTCGTCGGGGGTGACGAGCACCGGCCCGAGCACGCTCGCGAAGTCCTTGCCCTTCGCGGGGCCGAGCCCGACCCGCATCTCGCGGGCCTGGACGTCACGGGCGGACAGGTCGTTGAAGATCGTGTAGCCGGCGATGGCCGCGAGGGCGCCCGCCTCGTCGAGGTCGCGCCCGTCCCGGCCGATCACCGCGGCGACCTCGAGCTCGTAGTCGAGCTTCGTGGTCTGCGGCCGCAGCACCTCCTCGTCGGGGCCGTGCACCGCGTGGGGATTGGAGAAGTAGAAGACCGGCAGGTCGTACCACTCGGCGGGGACGGCCTCGCCGCGGGCGGCGCGTGCCGTGGCGACGTGCTGCTCGAAGGCGGAGAAGTCGCGGACCGAAGGGGGCTGGCGCACTGGCGCGAGGAGGCGGACGCCGCCAGGGTCGACGGGTGGACCCGCAAGGCCCGGTCGGGCGCCGGCGCTCGCCAGCGCAACCACCGCGGCGTCGCCCTGCCGGGCTCCCTCGACCCGCTCCACGGGCTGCAGGCGCGCTTCCTCGAGCGTGCCAACCCACTCCGTTCCCGTCCCGTCGCGCCAGCGCGCCACCCGCATGCTCGCTCCCTTCAAACCCGTCGATCGCCCCCCGAGCCTGCCACCGCTAGGCTCCGGCCATGGCTACCTCACGCGCATGGCGGTCGGCTGCCCGGCTGCCACATCCCCTACAGCGAACGCCAGACTTCCCCGACACGGCGGCGATCCGCCACCCACGCGGTACGGCGGCATGACGGCCGCGCCCGACACCGCCGTGCTCATGCGCCTCGAGCCCATCCGGCAGGCGCTCAGGGAGCTGGGGGAGCTCGACGCCGTCAGCCGCCTGTTCCACCGCGACCCCGCGGTGTGGTCGATGAGCCCGGGGGTTCAGCAGGACATCATGGAGCGCCTCGGATGGCTCGACGTCGTCGGCGGCCATCCGGAGTGGCGCGAGCGGCTGCCGGTGTTCGCCAGGGCGGTGCGCGCCGACGGGCTGGCGCGGGTGGTCCTCGCCGGCATGGGCGGCTCGAGCCTCGCACCGGAGGTCTTCAGCCGGACCTTCGCGGGGGAGGCAGCCGCGTCGCAGCTGACCGTCCTCGACTCCACGCACCCCGAGGCGATCGCCGCCGCCCTCGACGACAGCGACCTCACGAACACGCTCGTCGTGGTGTCGAGCAAGTCGGGGACCACCGAGGAGACCCGGGCGGTCGCTGCCCACGCGGCCGCGCTGGTCCCCGGGCCCGCGCACCTCGCGGCGATCACCGATCCCGGCTCGGACCTCGACGCCCAGGCGCGCGGCGAGGGGTGGCGGGCGGTGTGGAACAACCGGCCCGACATCGGCGGGCGCTACTCGGCGCTGTCGCTGTTCGGGATGCTGCCGGCCGCCCTCGTCGGCGTGGACATCGACGCGGTGTGGGAGTCGGGTGGCGCGATGGCGCGACGGTGCGGACCCGGCGTGGCCCTCGAGGACAACCCAGCCGCGCAGCTCGCCGCCTTCATGGGCGGTCTTGCCCGCCGCGGCCGGGACAAGCTCACCCTCCTGCTGCCCGACCCGGTCGCGTCCCTCGGCGACTGGGTCGAGCAGCTCGTCGCTGAGTCCACCGGCAAGAACGGCGTCGGCATCGTGCCCGTCGTCGGTGAGCCGCCCGGCGGGCCGGAGGTCTACGGGGAAGACCGGGCGTTCGTCGCCTACCGCCTCGGCGGTGTCGGCCCCGACACGACCGCGCTCGCCGACGCCGGCCAGCCGGTGCTCACCCTCGACCTCGACGAGCGAACGGCGCTGGGCGGGGCGTTCGTGCAGTGGGAGATCGCCACCGCGCTCGCTGGTGCGGTGCTCGGCGTGAACCCCTTCGACGAGCCGAACGTCACCGAGTCGAAGACGAACACCCGGATGGTGCTCGCCGAGTACGCCGGCGGGCGACTGCCCGAGCCCGAGAGGGGTGACGTCGCTGCGCTGCTCGACACGCTGAAGCCCGGCGACTACCTCGCCCTGCAGGCCTACCTGCCGGCCCGCGCCGACTACGGCGCCGCGCTCGCGCGCCTGCGGGGCATCGTGCGCGACCGTCGCCGCGTCGCGACGACCGTCGGGTGGGGCCCGCGCTTCCTGCACTCGACCGGGCAGCTGCACAAAGGCGGACCCGCCACCGTGGTGGCGTTGCAGATCGTCGACGCGCCCCCCGCCGGGCCCGCCATCCCCGGCCGGGACTACGACTTCGCCACGCTCGTGCGCGCCCAGGCGCTCGGAGACCTTCGCAGCCTCCGCGACCACGGGCGGCGGGTGACCCAGCACGCGGTCACCGGCCCCGCCGAGCTCGAACGCCTCGTCGAGGACCTCGCCGCGAACTTCGCGTGACCCCTGGCGCCGCTCGGTCGCTAGTTCGCTAGGGTGAGGCCGTGCCAGACCAGCCCGACGTGCTCGCCATCGTCCTCGCCGGCGGTGAGGGCCGGCGCCTCGCCCCGCTGACCGCTGACCGTGCCAAGCCGGCCGTGCCGTTCGGCGGGGTCTACCGGCTCATCGACTTCGCCCTGTCCAACCTCATCAACGGTGACCTGCGGCGCGTCGTCGTGCTCACCCAGTACAAGAGCCACAGCCTCGACCGCCACATCGCGACCACCTGGCGCCTGTCGCCGCTGCTCGGCAACTATGTCGTCCCGGTCCCCGCGCAGATGCGCCGCGGCCCGCGTTGGTTCGCCGGTTCGGCCGACGCGATCTACCAGAACTTCAACCTCCTCGCCGACGAACGCCCCGACTACGTGTGCGTCTTCGGTGCCGACCACATCTACCGGATGGACCCCCGGCAGATGGTCGACCAGCACATCACAAGCGGCGCCGGGGTGACGGTCGCCGCCATCCCCATGCCGATCGAGCAGGCGAACCAGTTCGGCGTGCTCGAGCGCGGCGGGGGCACCCGCGTCGCGGCGTTCCGCGAGAAGCCCGACGACCCCGAGCCCATCCCCGGTGACCCCGACCACGTGTACGCCTCGATGGGCAACTACGTCTTTACGACGAAGGTTCTCGTCGAGGCGGTCACCGCCGACGCCAGCGACGAGCAGAGCGCGCACGACATCGGCGGCAGCGTCATCCCCATGCTCGTCGACGCAGGCGCGGCGCACGTCTACGACTTCGCCGGAAACGACGTGCCGGGCGCCACCGACCGCGACCGCGCCTACTGGCGGGACGTCGGGACCCTCGATTCCTACTACGAGGCGCACATGGACCTCGTGTCCGTCCATCCGATCTTCAACCTCTACAACCGCCGCTGGCCGATCCACACCTGGGTGCCGCCGACCCCGCCGGCGAAGTTCGTCTTCGACGAGCCCGACCGCCGCGGGGTCGCGCTCAGCTCGATGGTGAGCCCGGGGGCGGTCGTGTCGGGGGGCACGGTGCGGGGTTCGGTGCTGTCCCCCGGCGTGTTCGTCCACTCCCACGCCGAGGTGGAGGGGTCGGTGCTGCTCCACGACGTCGACGTCGGGCGCGGCGCCGTGGTCCGCAACGCGATCGTCGACAAGAACGTTCGCATCCCCGAGGGCGCGCGCATCGGCGTCGACGCGGCCGCCGACCGCGAGCGGTTCACGGTCTCGCAGGCAGGCGTCGTGGTCATCGGCAAGGGCCAGCACGTGCCGGGATGAGGGTCGCCCTGCTGACCCGCGAGTACCCCCCGGAGGTCTACGGGGGGGCCGGCGTGCACGTCGAGCACCTCGCTCGCGAGCTCGCCGGGCTCGTCGACGTCGCCGTGCACTGCTTCGGCGCGCCGCGCACCGACCCGCTCGTGGCGGGAGCGTACGCACCATGGGATGCGCTGAGCGGGGACGCGCCGCACGTCGAGGCGCTGCGCCACCTCTCGGTCGACCTCGCGATGGTCGCCGGCGTGGACGGCTGCGACGTCGTCCACAGCCACACGTGGTACGCGAACCTCGCGGGCCACCTCGCGAAGCTCGCCCACGACGTCCCGCACGTCGTGACGACGCACAGCCTCGAGCCGCTGCGCCCCTGGAAGGCCGAGCAGCTCGGGGGTGGCTACGCGCTGTCGCGGTTCGCCGAGCGCACCGGCGTGGAGGGCGCGGACGCCGTCGTGGCCGTGAGCGCGCAGATGCGAGGGGACATCCTTGCCTGCTACCCCGCCGTCGACCCCGACCGGGTGACGGTGATCCACAACGGCATCGACACCGACGTGTACGCCCCCGACCCGCGCACGGACGTCCTCGCGCGCCACGGCGTCGACCCCGAGCGGCCGTCGGTCATGTTCGTGGGCAGGATCACCCGCCAGAAGGGCATCGTGCACCTGCTCGACGCCGCAGCCCGCCTCGCGCCGCACATCCAGGTGGTGCTCTGCGCCGGCGCCCCGGACACCCCCGCGCTCGCCGACGAGGTGCGTGGGCGGGTCGAGGCGCTGCGCGGCGGGCGGGAGGTCGTGTGGATCGACGAGATGCTCCCAAGACCCGACGTCGTGCAGCTGCTCAGCCACGCCACGGTGTTCTGCTGCCCGTCGATCTACGAGCCGTTCGGCCTCGTCAACGTCGAGGCCATGGCGTGTGAGGCCCCCGTCGTCGCATCGGCCGTGGGCGGCATCCCTGAGGTGGTCGTCGAGGGCGAGACCGGGCACCTCGTCGCATTCGAGCCGGGGGACGACGCGTTCGGCTCACCCGCGGATCCGGAGCGGTTCGCCCGGGACCTCGCGGCCGCGATCGACAGGGTCGTCAATGATCCGGGCCGCGCGCGGGCCATGGGCCGGGCGGGCCGCGCGCGGGCCGTCGAGCACTTCAGCTGGACGGCGATCGCCCGCAGCACGGTGGAGCTCTACGAGGGCCTCGAGGCACGCTGAGCGGCAGGACCCGGGCGTGGGCCTGCGTCGCGTCGGCGCACGCAGCGTCGACGAGCGCGAGGAACGCCTGCGCCCGGACATCCTCAAGCTCGACACCGGCCCGACCGGGCATCGACGCCGACGTCCATGCGCGGCGGCGTGACGACGGCAGCGGGCGGGTACACCGAACGCATGCGCACACAACCTCACGTGCTCGTCCTGGCCGCGGACCTCTTCGAGGACATGGAGCTGCTCTATCCCGTTTACCGGTTGCGCGAGGAGGACGTCGCGGTGACCGTCGCCGGGCTGACCGCCGACCCGGTGACGGGCAAGAGGGGCCACGGTCCCGTCGAGGTCGACACGACCGTGGACCAGGTGGACGGCGAGGACTTCGACGCGCTCGTCATCCCGGGGGGTTTCGCTCCCGACCAGCTGCGGAGGTCCCCGGCGGTCCGCGCGCTCGTCGAGGACTTCGACGCCGCGCTGAAGCCGATCGCGTTCATCTGTCACGCCGGCTGGGTGCCGATCTCCGCGGGCATCATCAAGGGGCGGCGGGCGACGAGCGTCGGCGCGATCCGCGACGACATGGTGAACGCCGGCGCCGACTGGGTCGACGAGCCCTGCGTCGTCGACGGCAACCTCATCTCGGCCCGCACGCCCTCCGACCTCGGGCCCTGGATGAAGGCGCTGCTCGCCGCCCTCGGCCTGCCGCGCGCCCCATAGGGCCCGCCCCACGCGTCAGGGCACGAGCACTTGCTTGCCGAAGAGCTCGCCTTCGGCCATGCGCATGTACGCCTCGCGGGCGTCGCGCAGCGGCACCTGCGCGTCGACGGGCGGGCGCACGTCCGAGTCGGTGAGGAAGCGCACGAGGTCGACGAGCTCGGCGCGCGTTCCCATCGTCGACCCGACGACGCGCAACTGGCGGGCGAAGACGCGATTGAGCTCCGCCGGCGGGTTCCAGCCCGTGGTGGCGCCGGCGACCACGACCGTGCCACCCCGCTCCAAGCTGCGCAGCGAGTGGCCGAAGGTCGCCTCTCCGACCGTCTCGATGACCGCGTCGACGCGCTCTGGCAACCGTTGACCTGGCGCGAGCGCCGCGTGCGCGCCGAGCTCCTCGGCGCGCACCCGCTTGCCCTCGTCGCGGCTCGTGACGTACATGCGCACACCCGCCGCCCGGCCGAGGAGCAGTGCCGCTGTCGACACCCCTCCGCCCGCGCCCTGGACGAGGACCCGGCTCCCGGGACGCACGCGGGCCTTGACGAAGAGCATGCGGTAGGCGGTCAACCAGGCGGTCGGCAGGCACGCGGCCTCGGCGAAGGACAGTTGGGGGGGCTTGTCGACGAGGTTGCGGCTCGGCACGGCCACGCGCTCCGCGTGGGTGCCGTCGTGACGCTCGGACAGGATGGACATGTCGGGGGCCAGCGTCTCATCAGGCCAGCCCGGCGTGGCGATCACCGCGTGGACGATGACCTCCCGGCCGTCGGTCGTGATCCCTGCCGCGTCGCAACCGAGCACGATCGGCAGACGGTCCGCGCTGACGCCGACGCCGCGCAGCGTCCAGAGGTCGTGATGGTTGAGCGCGGCGGCGCGCACCTCGACGACCTCCCAGCCGTCGGGCGGGCTCGGCTCAGGATGTTCGCCCACCTCGAGCGCGGCGAGCGGGTCGTCGGGGGTGGCGCGCGCGGCGGTTACGGCGAGCATGGCGCGAAAGGCTACGCCAACGCCGGGCACCCGAGGAGCGAGCGCTCGCGGGTCAGCCCCGCGCGTCCACGATCCCGTCCTCGACGAGGCGGCTGAGCACGCGGGCGAGGAAGGAGGCCATCTGGTCGCGCCGAACGGGGCGCCGCGGTCCGTAGGCGTTCGGGCTCACCCCAACGGCGAAGCCCGCGGCGGCCGCCTTCGCGATGGCGGGCTCGTGCACGTTGCCCGCGACGTCGCCGAAGCCGTGCGCGGGCGCGGGCAGCCCACGGGCGGCGGCGAGCTCGTAGGCGCGGACGAGAAACGACGCCATCTGGTCCCGCGTCACCCGCGCGCGCGGGCCGTACTCGCCGGGGCGCACGCCGACGACGATGCCCGCCTGGGCGAGCGCGTCGATGCGGTCGGCGTGGACGTTTCCCGCCGTGTCGGTGAAGTGGCTGCCGGAGGCCTCGAGGACGACGCCCGCCTCCTCGAGCAGACGGCCGACGAACGACGCCATCTGGTCGCGGCGCACGCCGGCGGCCGGCCCGTACGTCGTCGGCCCGAGCCCGCGGGCGAGGCCGTAGGCGACCGTGCAGCTGATCGCGCCGGCGTGAAGGTTGGCGGGACTCACGTCGGTGAACCCGGCAGGCGGTATGGCTTCCGGTGGGCATGCCCGCGCGATGAGCGGGTCGCGGTACGTCCCCGTCACCCGCAGCGGCCCCGACGCGAAACGCCGGCCGACGGTGCCGTTGTCCCGCTCCGCGACGGCGTACACCCAGTAGCGCCCACTCGGGACGCCGCTGGTGTCCCAGCGGTAGGTGTTCTCGCCAGGAGCCTGGCGCAGCCCGGCGGCGATGAGCTGCCCGTCCGTGGCGCCGCGCACGGGGGTGTAGTAGAGCGAGACCCGGGTCGGGCGGTCGCGGCCCGCGGAGGTGTCGCGCCACACGACGGGGAAGGCGTCGTCGACGGTCTCGTGATCGGCGCGGAGGCTGATCTCGCTCACCGTCCACCGGCGCGGGCCGGGGTCTTCGTTCGGGTCGTAACGGAACCGTTCGACCGCTCCGACCCAGCCGCTGCGGTGCGGGCTGCCGGCGGGGCTGATCGCCTCGGGCGGCTTCGTGTGGAGGTCGAGGGTGTAGGTCTCCACGCCCGGGTAGACGACGATCTCCCGGGAGTCGTAAAGGAACGGCGTCGGCCCCTGGCCGACGTGACGCCACAGGAAACGCCCGTGCGAGCCGCCTCCCGGCGAGAAGCTGAGGTCGAACGGCCCCTCGAGCGTCGTCCGCACCGTCAGCCGGTGGAAGCGCGCGGTGTCGATCGGCGCTCCGGTGCGCAGGACGAGGTACGGGTCACCGCTCGTGTTGCGGGCGTGGAGGGTCCCGTTCTCGAACCGCACGTCCGTCGCGTTGCCGATCTCCGCGATGTCGGTCGGCTGCCGGAAGTCCCACGCGTCGCCGGTGACCGTCGCGGCGTAGTCGGCGCCGCCCCGCTCGTGGGGTGCCGAGAACACCGGCACGGGGGCGTCCACGAGCAGCGGTGCGCTCGAGGGACCACTGTCGGCGTAGAACCGGTACTCCCCCGCCGGGAAGGCGTCGGCGGGAAAGGTCGCGGTGCCGCCGCCGGTGTGCAGGACGCCCCACCCTGGCTCGTCCGGGCGGTTGTTCGCCCGGTCGGCGTCGGCGTCCCAGTGCAGCGTGCCGCCGGTGTAGCTGACGGTGACCCGCTCGCCCGGCTGGTACAGGCGGGCCCAGTCGAGGGCCATGGTCGTCGGCGTGCCGTCGCCGGCCACCGCGAGCCGGATCTCCACGGGCCGCCCCGACCAGCCGCCCGGTCGAAGGTCGATGGTGTAGTGGCGCCACCCGGGCTGGAGGGTGAACCCCACCCTGTTCGTGCACCGGCCGGCGTCGGGACCGCAGTTGTCCCAGAAGATCTCGGCGGCCCCTCCCCGCTCGGCGTAGAGGCGCAGCGACAGGTGCGTGTACCGCGCGGCGTCGACGGGGTTGGCGAGCCCCTCCCTACCGATCGCGAACGCCGACGGGGCGTAGCCGGCGAACAGCAACCCCACGTTCATCGTCGTGGTCTTGGTCCACCGCAGCGCCCCGCCCTCCCTGCGGGGGCGCACGTTGCCGTGCGCGGGGTCGGGCGGCTCGTCCTCGCGGTTGGCGTAGTCGAGGGGGTCGGCGAGCGTCTCGGTCCAGTAGTCCGGGGACTCCTGGACGACCGCCTTCGACACCGCCGGCACGCTCTGCGCCTGCGACGTCGGGGGCGCCAGCGCCGCTGCGAGGCTCGCGACGACGACCACCACAACGGCGCGGCGCAGGCGCCCGCGCCGCCCTGCCGGTTCACTCCAGATGCCGGTCATGTCCCCCCCATTCGGCCGTCGGGCCGGGCGACCATAGCGCATCGGCTGCACATCCCGTGCGACCGCGACGCCAGCCTTCTTGCGGTAGATCAGCGCGGCACCGGGGGCTGCCCGCCTGCGTGACCTCGAGCGGTTGGGGGTCAGGACGGATCGGCCCGCAGGGTGACGGTTGCGACCTGGCGGGTGGTGATGGTCACGGTCGCGGGGGCAAAGCCCGGAGCGGTCACGATCCAGCGGCCGGGAGCGAGGTGAAGGAAGCCGGCGCGGCCCGTCCCGTCAGCAAGCACGGCGGGTGGTGCCGGCCCCCCGCCCTCCGGTGCGATGCGGACCTGCACGCCGTCGGCGGCGACGACGACCAGATGGCCGGCGGGCGACGAGTGGCGCGCGAGGGCCGGCGCCGGCGCCGGGTCGACGAACAGCCTGTGCGGGAGGGCGGCGAGCAGCGCCCCAGGGTGCCCCGACGCGGTGGTCTGCTGGTAGCTGTAGAGCACGACGCCGTCGCTGGAACCGCGGGCGCGGGCGAGCTGTGCCAGGGAGCCCTCGACCGAGTTGAGGTAGCTGGCCTGCCCGACGGCGAGCACGCGGCCGGGGCGCGGCACGTGCGCCTCGAAGGACACCCAGTCGTCGAACCAGGTCCGCTGGGCGGTGTCGTGCTCACGGAAGTAGTTCATCGGGAACGCCGCGTCGATCGTGCCGTCGGCCAGCCAGGCCGGCCAGTCCTGGAAGACGTCGCGGAACGTGCGGGTGTTGGGATAGCCGCCGCTGCTCCCCGGACCCGCGCCCATCGTGCTGGCCGCGATTGACACGGCGACGTCGGGGTCCACGGCGGCGACCTCGAGGAACACCCGCCGCGCGAGGTCGCGCGTCTGCCGGCGCCGCCACTGGCCCCACACCGGGTCGGACGGCGCGGGGGTGCCGGCCTGCCCGGTCAGCACCCCGTAGCGGTGAACGGCGGTCGGGTGGTAGCCCCACTGCTCGCCGTCGTAGCGGAGGTAGTCGATGTGCACGGCGTCCACGTCGTAGCCGGCCGCGATCTCGGCCAGGGCGGCGGCCACGTGGTCCTGGACGGCGGGCACGCCCGGGTCGAGGTAGGTGCTGGGCGCGCCGGTGTGGCTGCGTGTCGTCCAGGGGTCGGCGGTGTGCGGTCCGTGACGGGCCCAGACGTGGTCGGGCGGCAGCGGCAGGTGGTCGTAGACACTGTGGTAGGCCGGAAGGGTCGACATCCACGCGTGGACGGCCAGCCCCCGGTCGTGGGCGGCCGGCACGACGTGGGCGAGCAGGTCGAAGTCGGCCGGCAGCTCGGGGTCCGGGGTCCGCGGCAAGACCGAGGACCGGTAGTAGGCGTCCTGGCGGCGGGCGACCTGCACTACCACGGTGTTGAGGTTGGCACGTACCGCCGCGTCGAGCACGGCGTTTACGCCCGAACGCGACTTCAGCGTGGGGTCGAAAAGGTGGATCCACACGCCGCGCAGCTCGGGCCGCGGGCCGCCGCGCCGAGCCTCCTCGTAGCGGGCCTCGAGCGCGGTCACGAGCGCGCCCGACAGCACGTTCACGCCGCCGACGAGACGGGTGGCCGGTTCGCTCGCGGCACCCTCGGGACGCAAGCCGCCGAGCCGCAGCCAGCGGTCCGTGCCCGCACCGGGGGCGTCGCGGCCCGCGTACAGCACCGGGCCGCCGGACCGCGCGGCGACCCAGCCGGCAGCGACCGCGTCGACGAGGTTCGCGTCACCCTGGCCGACGAGCAGGCGCCGGCCGGCCGAGGGAAACGCCCGGGCCACCGACGCGGCCGTGCCGCCCCGGTCGGCGCCCGACACGCGGCGCACCCCGTCCGGCCCGACGAGCCGGCGCAGGTGGGCCTCGACGGCCTCTCCCACCACGCCGTACCCGCCGACGACGACGACGCGCTGCACGCCGGCAAGGGCCTGCTCGGTGACGGCCGGTAGGTCGTGCTGGCCCGACAGGAGCAGCTTGGCCCCGCCGCGGGCCGCGGGCGCAGCCGCCACCAGCGAGTCGGCGGGGCGTCGGCCGTTGACCACGAACGCCGTGCCGGCGGCGCCGGCCTCCTGCGACAAGGCCGCGGCGGTCGCCTCCCGCGACGACCCTGCGACCCGGCGGACGGAGACGCCGAGGCCGGCGACCTCGGCGTTCACGGCGGGCGACACGGCCGCCGGGCCCCCAAGGATCGTGACCGTGCCCGGGGCGAGGCGGACGAGCTCGTCGCGGGTCGCGGCCGGCAGCCTGGCGGGGTCGGTGAGCAGCACCGGACCTCCGACGGCATGGGCGAGCACCGTGCCGGCCAGCGCGTCCGAGAGCCCGCCAGCCAGGTCGCCGCGCGCCACGAGCACGTGCGCCGCCCCGTCGGGAAATGCGACCGCCGACGCGCAAGCGGCCGTCGCGTAGCGGTCCGGGCCGCCGAGGCGCTCGATCGGCGCTGACGCCGACACCGCCTGCAGGCAGCCGGCGCCAGCGCCGGCCGCCGGGGCGGCCACCGGAACGGCGACGGCCAGGGCGACGGCGAGCGCCACCAGGAACGGCCACGACCCCGGGTACGGCATGCCCTCCACCCCCTCGGCGCCCTTGGCAGCGCACGGCGGTGCAGCGTACGCCAGCGCCAGGCCGCCCGGCGTCCTGGGCGCAGCCTCACGCGCCGGTCGCATTCATGACACCATCAGAGAAGTACGCCGAGGCTGTTGCGCTGACGCCCTGAGCCCGCAGGCGTAGTGGGTTCGCTGCCGCCACCGTCTTCAGAAGTAGGTCATGTACTCGACCACGGCAGGCGTTTGCATGTTCGGGTAGGCGACCATCGGCTCCAGCAGGATCTCCTGGAAAGCGAGCACCTTGCCCCAGGCCGGGTCGATGATCAGCTCGTAGCGGATGGTCGCGCCGCTGTGGTCGCTGACCACGCCGATCGCCGTGCCGGTGCGTCCGGCACGGTCGACGGTCTCGCCGACGAGCTCGGTCGATTCCAGCCGGGCGAGGACCTCGTAGAGGGCGGCCCGCTGCTCACCGCTCAGGGCGTGGGAGTCCAGCAGGCCACGGACCGACTCGAACACCTCGACGTCGTCGGGGATGTCAGGGTTGGTCGCTCGTGCCGCCAGGAAATCTGCAGCCTCCTGCGGGTCGCTGGGAAGCCGTGCCGCCAGTTCACCGTACGGGTCTGCAGCACTGACCAGCTCGCCGTCAACGTCGTCGGGCAGGTCACGGAGCTCGTCGCCGACCTCCAGTGGGTCGCCGCTCTGCGCGCGGTAGTACAGCCCGTCGGGCGTCCGCCACCACTGGCGCACCTCGGGCCGCATCTGCGCGGGCGCGTTGCCGCCGGTCATCGCCCAGGTCTCCACACGCCAGGTCGTGGCCTGTGCATCCTCCGCCGGTGCGCTCCCCGCTGCGGCGGCGGCCTGGAGCAGCACGTCGGACAGCGAGCGGTCGGTGGACTCGTAGCTGAGCATCAACTCGGCCGGACTCGGCGCATCGGGGGTGAGTAGAAGCGCTGGGCCGACCAGCAGCGCGGCAGCGATCACGGCGGCGACGCCGGCGAGTGCCGGGAGGCGACGCAACCAGCCGCGGCGGAGCGTCGGCCGGGTGTTGGTCTGGGGTTCTCGGGTCGTCGTGGGCGACATCGAGGTGATCTCCTGAAGGAGGGCCTGCTTGGCCACGCTGGCCGACCACACGGAGGCGACCTCAATCTCGTCCACGCCAACGGCCCGACGGACGAAGTCGTCGATGGGGTGCTCGTTGTCGCGGGTCACAGTGCTTCCTTCGGGTCGGGACGGACAGGTGCCCGTTCACCTACTTCGTGTCCGGCTCACGTCGAGCGTTGCGGGTCGATACCAACCTTCTTCAGCTCCTTCGCGAACCGCCGGCGAGCACGGTGCAGCCGCACACGGACGTTCGCTCGGCTGCCTCCGAGGACCTCGGCGACCTGGTCACGGTCGAGCTGCTCGACACCGACCAGAGTCAGGACCTCCTGATCGTCGTCCTTGAGACGGGAGAACGCGGCTTGGAGCGCGTCGCCGTCGGGGCCGGTGTCGATGGTCGTGTCGAGCTGTGCGGCGGTGCGGAGAACCTCGCCTTGCACGCGCTCGCTGAGCTCGCGTGCTCGACGCTTGCCGCGGTAGTGGTTGGCGAGCACGCGCCGTGCGGTTGCGTACAGCCACAGCCGTGCACGCTCGCCTTCGGGCACGTCCTCGAGCCTTCGCCACGCGACCAGGAAGGTCTCAGCGACCACGTCGCTCGCATCAGCAGCTGTGTCCGTGCGGCGCAACGCGTACGCCAGGATCAGGTGCGAGTTCTCCTCGTAGATGCGCTCGAACCGCGTACGCCCCTCACGTATCGAGCGCTTTGTCTGTCCGGGGACAAGACATAGTGGATCTCCATCAATCGGATCTGATGGTGTCAGCAAAGTGGCCTCCTCGTCATACACGTGTCCGGCTGAGGCGATCCGTTTCAGGTTGTCGCCAACCAGGCTGGAGTCGCGACGAGAGTCGGCCCGTCCCGGACACCACGAGGCACCGCCGCCAATTGTGGCGGCGGTGCCTTCGTGGGAGCCGGTTCGTGGGTTGTCCAGCGGCGCGCGGTTAGCCTGGCTGATGAGGGTTGGCGTTGCGGGTTATCAATCAACTCCATCGCACCTGTTTGCCGAACTCTGGAGGGAGGGGTGGGTCCTCCTATCAATCAGTCGAGTACCGACCTGGATGGTCGGGACGTGGGACGTCGCGGACCTGACTGACATGGTCAACCGCCTCGACCAGCTCGACCACCTCCGGCAGGTGGGACGTCCAGGTCGTTGGCTCCGCATGACCCGCCGAGCGGTTCTCACTATCTGGACGCTCCTGGCGGTCTACCTTGCTGTCACTCACCGGACCTGATGGCTGCCTACGCCACCGTCGACGGCCACCTCGTCCTCCTCATCCTGACGGGCCTGGGTTCAGGCTGCTGTGCTGCTCGTCGTCGTCTGGTCCAAGTCCGGGGCCCCGAGCGCTGGCCCCGCACCACCGCGGCGCCCGACTTTCCTTGCGCCGCTTGCTGCTGTGCACCTTCGCCATGCGGACCGTGTTTGTGACCATGGAGCCGGTCGGCGCCGGACAGTCCAGCCGCGAGGTGGGCACGCCCGCACCATCGATCCATCGCCGGCGACATCGGTGCCGCGCCCTGACCCCGTGCCGTTCACGCAGCCAGGCTGGCGGCCACCAAGTACGCGATCAACCCCCCCGCGAGGATGATCAGCAGCGAACGGGTCCAGGTGAGCGCCAGCGCCACACCGGCGCTCACCAGGATCGGCATTGAGGGCAGATGGACCTCCCCGCCCAAGAGGGTGAGGACGGCCAGGCCCGCGAACAGCGGAGCAGGGAGCCGCTCGATCATATGTGCGAGCCGCCCGGTTGGTGCAGGAATCAAGCCCAGAGCGGCGAACTAGTCGGGCTCGAGGTCACCATCTTCAATCCAACGCTCGACCCCGACGGCTCGATAGCCCAAGCAATCGTCGCTTGTCTCGCACACGCGCTTGACGACCGCGAGCCGCGGCGGGTCGACTCCGAGCGGTCCTGAGGGTCGGCCGAGGCTAGAGTGACCATGCCCGACCAGGGACGGCGACGGCTGTGCCGACCTCTGGGTGCTCCCCATTGCAGGGGGGGATCACCGCCGCCGAATGGCGAGCGGCATGGCAGACGCTGTCGGCCCCTGGCGGCCGGGTCAAGAGCATGTTGCGAGCGCCGTGGGGCGTAGCCCTGTACGCCGGCTTGCGATGGCGGAGTCTCGCAACGCCGTGAGATGACGGAGGCGTCACCTTGCACCGAGGTGGCGGTCCGCGAACACCTCCAGCCGCTCCAACGCCTCCGGCAGGTTGCGCCGGCCGAATCCGAGGCGGAAATGATTCCCCGGATGGCCGTAGACCGAGCCGGGGAGCAGCACGACACCTTCCTCAGTGATCAGCTGCTCGGCGAACTGCTCGATCGGCGTCTCCGCCAGCAAGCGGGGGAAGGCGATGCTAGCGCCGCGCGGCCGGACCCAGTCGAACGTCCCAGCGCATCGCTCGAAGAAGTCGTCTAGGAGCGAGAGATTCGCGTCCACAATCTGCCGGCTTCGATCAACCACACGTTCGAGGTTGCGCAGGGCGATGAGGGCCAGCACCTCGCTGGGTGCCGCATTGCAGATCGTGGTGTAGTCCTTGAACGCGGCCAACCGGTCCAGAAGCCGCCGGTCGCGGGCGGCGATCCAGCCGATGCGCAGCCCTGGCAGGGCGAAGCTCTTCGACATGACGCCCAAGCTGACAGCAGACTCCGACAACTCAGCAGCCCCCGGAAGGCGCGAGGACCGAGGCAGCTCGAGATAGCGGTACACCTCGTCGGAGAACAGCCAGGCGCCGGACTCCTCGGCCAAGCCGATGAGCGCATCAAAAGTCGACCGGTCGATGTGCGCGCCGGTCGGATTGTGCGGAAAGTTCACGATGATCGCGCGCGTGGTCGGTCGCATGGCCTGACGTACAGCTTCGGCGTCGAGCGCCCAGCCGGCGTCATGCTCCAGGCGGACAAGGGTCACGTCTGCGCCGACTGCGCGGGCCACCTCGTGCAGCGACTGGTAGGCGGGCCACACGACCACCACGTGATCACCCGGGCCGACCGTGACGTTGGCGAACGCGAAGATCGCCTCCTCGGCGCCGGCAAAGACCAGTACATCCTCAGCACCCAAAGAGTCGGACGACGACGCGATCGCTTCTCGCAGCAGGGGATGTCCGCCGCTCTCGGTGTAGCCCAAACTCAGGCTCTCCCAGTGGGCGCGCAGACCGTCGTCGGCGAGTGCGAGAAGCTCGGGCAGCGTCATCGGCTCCACGTCGGATGCGCACAGCAGCATGGGCGCGGTGAACTCATGCTGGGCGAAGTAACGCTCAAGTGCGAACGGCGGCAGACGCATGCGGGCATTAAACCGTCGTTCGCGCGGTCGCCCGCGGTGTGATCGGGTCGTGGCGTCGGGGCAGCACCTGCTCGCTATGGTCGTTGCGCTTGCGGGTCGGGGTAGATCTGGGCCGGCGCAGACCGAGACTCGCCCGCCACAGGGGTGACGAGCCGGTCAGGATTACTGCAGTGCCGGACATGTTCGGGAAAGGAACAGCGGCATACCAGATCGGAACAGGGATGAGGCAGGCAGGGGCGTGAAGACTGCGGAAGACGAAGAGCGCTTCGAAGAGCTGTTCGTCGCGCATTACGGTGATGTGCTGGCCTATGCGGTGCGGCGGTGTCCGTCCAGGCAGGACGCCGAGGACGTAGTGGCGGAGACGTTTGCGGTGGCGTGGCGGCGCATCGGAGAGATCCCAGAGGATGGGCATGCTCGGATGTGGCTGTTTGGGGTCGCCCACCGAGTGCGCCTCAACCAGGCGCGCGCCATGCAGCGGCGCCACAACCTGTTCAAGCGTATGACGTGGGCAGTGCGCCCGGCGGCCATGCGTGGCCTCGAGACCCAGGTCGTCGAACGTGAGCACCTTGGTGCAGCCCTTCGCGGGCTGAGCGCGCTCGATCGAGAGGTGCTGCAGCTACATGTGTGGGAGCACCTCGGCGTGGATCAGATCGCCGCCACCTTGCAGATTTCCCCAGTGGCGGTGTGGAAGCGGCTGCAGCGTGCCCGGGATCGTCTTGCCGGAGCGCTCAGTGATGCCACCGCTGACGGTCCTGAAGCGACACCCCCGTTGCCTGAAGCGACACCTACACCCGCCTTGACCCGACCCATCCGGAGGGCAGAACGATGATCGACACCGACCGTCTCGACGAGCTACTCCGGGCCGCCGATCCCGCCGCGGACATCGACCGCAGCCCGCACACGCCAACCGCGACGCGGCTGCGCGAGCGTGCACGGCACATGAGCCGTGTTCCGGTGAGGCCCCGCCCTCACTCGCCATTGCGGCCAGCGGGGGTGGTGGCGGCCACCTTTTTCCTCCTTGGCGGCGCAGTCGCCCTGGCTGCGGGTGTGTTCCAGCCAAACCCCGAACATGTGACGACCATCCTCGCGGAAGCCGAGGAGGCGGGGCGGTACGCCTTCAAGAACGAAGGCTGGCGTCCCACACTCCGCAGCGAGGAGATCTGGTGCGTGGCTGAGGACGGCACGGTCGGCTCGGGACGTTCCTACGAATTCACCCTGGATGCAGAGATGACAGAAGACGACCTTCTCGCCGCTTGCCGCGACGGCTCGGACGGCGTCCGAGGTCTGGAGGTAGGCGCCGCCACGTACACCCTGTGCGAGGGCGTGGCAGACTCGAACTCGGTGCGGGCGTTGCTTGACGAGCCCCAGTTTGCAGTGCGCGTGATCGACGGCTCTATCACCGGCGACCGCCCGGGATTCCCTGTAGTGCTGGGCTGGCAGGCCGACTGCGCCCACACGGCCCTGGACACGACGCTGCCGGTCACATTGCGACCGCTGTCCTCGCTTGCGGCCGTCAACCGGGCACGGGAAGTCGAGATCGGGCTCACCGCCGCCGCGCTGGACTCCTGCCTCACCGCCGCGCAAGCTGAGACGCTGGCCGAGCAGGCACGCGACGAACTGCACCACGACTGGCTCATCGTGGAAGCCGCCCACGACCCATCGCTCGACTTCTGCCGGCGCGTCTGGCTCGAAGCCGACTACGGCATCCTCTTGATTGGCCCCGCACACTAACCCGCACCGGTGAGCATGCCTCTTGGCACCGTGTGTCGTCTGGACTTTGGGTACGTGGGCGCGCATGCGCGTGGCGACTTGTAGGCGTCGTACTCGACCCGCAGCCGGTGCGATGGTGTCCCTCACAACCCTCGTATTCGTATAGGTGGTGTGCTCGTGAAGGTGGCGGGCCATCTTGTCCGGGCGGGTCCGGCGGCGCGGTGCGGAGCGACGAAGGGTTCCAGCGACCCATCGGCAGCCTCGGGGGTCTATCCGCTTGCTGCGTCGTCAAGCATCGCTCCCAGTTTGGCGACGGTGTTCCAGTTGCGAAAGGTCGTCACCGGCGCGGGCGGGCGGCGGCCCAGGGCGTTCATCAGCAGGCCGTCCCGCACGCCCTGGGGGCACCACACGTGCAGCTCCCTCGGCCGGGCGACCAGCTGCTCCGGCGGGACGGCCGGTGGCAGCGCCGCAGGGTCGTGCGGTTCAGAGCAGAAGACAACGAAGTGCTTGCTACCGTCGGTGGCCACATCGCCCAAGGGGTTGTCCGCCACGAGGCCCCGCCACGCGGCCTCATCACGGACCAGGACCGCCACGTCCAGCCCGAAGCGAGAGACCAGAACCTGACCGCTCGCGCTCTGAGCCTGGGCTGCCGAGCCGTCGTGGTCAACGATGACGTTGCCGCTTTGCAGCAGCGTGCGTGCCTCAGCCGGCGCCCCGGACGTCGGGCGCGCCGAGGCGTGCGGCGTCGGCGGTCGCGTCGTCCCACTGCTGCTGGGACTCCCGCTCGGCGGCGACCCGCGCGTGGTAGTGCTCGACCTCGATCTTGCGGCGTGCGTCGTCCCAGCCGAGTACCTCGCCCATGAGCGTGGCTGCGGGCTCGGCGGCGGCCACGCCGCGGTCGAAGGTCTCGATCGACACGCGGGTGCGCCGGGTGAGGACGTCGTCGAGGTGCAGCGCCCCCTCGTGGGAGGCGGCGTAGACGACCTCCGCAGCGAGGTAGTCGTCGGCGCCGGGCAGCGGCTCGGCGAGCTCGGGGCGCTCGGCGATGAGTGCGAGCACCTCCTCGGTGCGCGCGCCGTAGCGGCGCAGGAGGTGCTCGACGCGCGCGACGTGCAGCCCTGCACCGGCCGAGACCCGCCAGCGGGCGTTCCACGCGGCTTCGAAGCCGGGGGCGCCGATGAGCGGGGTGACCGCCGTGCACGAGGGCGGCACGCGACGGTCGATGCCCCGCGCCGCCATGTCGACGGCGTCGGCCGCCATGATCCGGTACGTCGTGTACTTGCCGCCCGCGACGGTGACGAGGCCCGCGACGGTCTGGACCACGGCGTGCTCCCTCGACAGCCGACTCGTCGCCTCGGACTCACCGGCCAGCAGCGGGCGCAGCCCCGCGTACACACCCTCCACGTCGGCGCTCGTCAGCGGCTGGGTGAGGACCGCGTTCACGTGGTCGAGCAGGTAGACGATGTCGGCGCGGCTGGCCGCCGGATGCGCCTTGTCGAGATTCCAGTCCGTGTCGGTCGTCCCGATGATCCAGTGACGGCCCCATGGGATGACGAACAGCACGCTGCGCATCGTGCGGAGGATGAGGCCCGCGTCGGCGTGGATGCGGTCACGGGGGACGACGAGGTGCACGCCCTTCGAGGCCCGCACCTTGATGCGGCCACGCCCGACCATGGCCTGCAGGTCGTCGGTCCACACCCCGGTCGCGTTCACGACCTGGCGGGCGCGCACGGCGAGCTCTGCGTCGGCCTCGAGGTCGCGCGCGCGCACGCCGACGACCCGCTCCCCCTCACGGAGGAAGCCGACGACCCGGGTGCTCGTCGCAAGCGCAGCGCCGTAGCGCGCCGCGGTGCGGGCCACCTCGAGGGTGTGGCGGGCGTCGTCGACCTGCGCGTCGTAGTAGCGGATCCCGCCGACGAGGAGGCCGCGACGCAGCGCCGGCACGAGCGCGAGCGCCTGGCGGCGTGTGAGGTGGCGGTGGCGGGGCAGCGCCCCGCCACCGAGCCCGGCCATGAGGTCGTAGAGCGCCACCCCGGCGCCGACGTAGGCGCGCTCCCACACGCGGCGGGTGAGCGGGTAGACGAACGGGACGGGTCGCACGAGGTGCGGGCACAGCCGTCCGAGGAGCAGCCCGCGCTCCACGAGCGCCTCGTGCACGAGCGAGAAGTTGTACTGCTCGAGGTAGCGCAGGCCCCCGTGGACGAGCTTGCTCGAGCGGCTCGACGTGCCGGCGGCGTAGTCGCGCGCCTCGACGAGCGCGACCGACAGGCCCCGCGTCGCCGCGTCGAGCGCGACGCCCGCGCCCGTTACGCCCCCGCCGATGACGACGAGGTCGAACGTCTCGCCGCCCATCCGGGCCAGCGACGCACGGCGATGCTCCGGGCCGAGGCGCGCGGGGTCGCTCACCCGGCTGCGCCACCGGCGGGCAGGCCCTCGGCGGTCGCCTGGAGCAGCTCCCACACCGCGTCGACGTGGCGGCGCTCCGTGCGGGTCTGGCCGACGGACAGCCGCAGCACGAGCCGCCCGTCGAGGCGGGTGGAGGTGAGCAGCGCCCGCCCGGAGGCGTTGACCCCGTCGAGCAGGGCCGCGCTGGCGGCGTCGCCGTCGCGGTGGGTGAAGCAGACGAGGTTGAGGGTGTGCGCGACGAGCGTGAAGCGCGCGTCGGCACGGACGCGCTCGGCGACCTCGCCCGCGAGGGCGACGTGCTCGCGCAGGTGGTGGCGCAGGCCCTCGACCCCGTAGTGGCGCAGGACGAACCACAGCTTCAGGGCGCGGAAGCGCCGGCCGAGAGGGATCTGCCAGTCACGGAAGTCGACGACCTCGCCCGCGTCGGAGGCGGGGTTGCGCAGGTACTCGGGGTGCACGGCGAGCGCGCCGGTCAGCGCCTCGCGGTCGGCGACGTAGAAGGCGGTGCAGTCGAAGTTGGTGAACAGCCACTTGTGCGCGTCGACGCAGTAGCTGTCGGCGTGCGAGACGCCGTCGTGGACCCACCGCAGCTCCGGGCACACCGCCGCCGCCCCGGCCATGGCCGCGTCGACGTGCAGCCACACCCCGTGTGCGGCGCATACCTGGCCGACCGCCTCGACCGGGTCGACCGCCATCGACGAGGTCGTGCCGACCGTCGCGACGACGAGGCAGGGCAGCCGTCCCGCGGCGCGGTCCTCGTCGAGGTGGCGCGTGAGCGCATCGGGGCGCATCGCGTGGGACGCGTCGCTTTCCACCACCCGCAGCTGCGCGGGAGCGAAACCGGCGACCCGCAACGCCTTCTCGACCGATGAGTGCGTGTGCCGGCTGGCGTACACGACGAGGCGGGGATCGTGCCCGCCGGCGCGGTGCCGGGCGGCGAGCAGGGCACAGAGGTTGGCGCTCGACGCGGAGTCGGCGATGACCGCTCCTCCGGCACCGTCGGGGCTGAAGCGCTCGGGCAGGTCGAGGAGCATGCGCAGCCAGTCGAGGACGCGGATCTCCAGCTCCGTCGCGGCGGGGCTTGTCGACCAGAGCATGCCCTGCACGCCGAGCCCCGCCGAGAGGAGCTCGCCGAGGACCGACGGGCCCGAGGAGTTGGCCGGAAAGTAGCCGAAGAAGCGCGGGGACTGCCAGTGGGTGAGGGCCGGGACGATGAACGCGTCGACATCGCGAAGCATGGCGGCGAACGGCTCCCCGTGGACAGGCGCCGAGGGCGGCAGCCGGTCGAGGACCTCGCCCGGTGCGACGGCGGCGTGCACAGGCAGGTCCTCGACCCGCTCGAGGTAGTCGGCGATCCAGTCCACGACTGCGTGGCCGTGTGCCCGGAAGTCCTCCGCGGGCATGTGGTGGCCGGCCATGGCACCGCAGTCTCGCATGCGGTGCCCGCAGTGGGTCAGCCGCTCTGGCTCACCTGGGCCACGACCTTCTGCGCGAGGTGCTCCGGGCACTCGTCGTGGTGGTCGTAGCGCACCGAGACCTGGCCGGTGCCGCTCGTCAGCGAGCGCAGCTCGGGAACGAAGTTCGTGACCTCCGCCTCCGGCACGAGTGCGCGCACGACGGTGAGCCCCGGGCCCGCGGCCTCCGTGCCCTGAATGCGGCCCCGGCGCGCGGAGAGGTCGCCCATGACGTCACCGGTGAGCTCGTCGGGGACCGTGACGGCGACGTCGAGGACCGGCTCGAGCAGTGCCAGGGCCGCGTCCTGCGCGGCGGCGCGGAAGGCGAGGGCCCCGGCGACCTGGAACGCCATGTCGGAGGAGTCCACCGAGTGGTGCTTGCCGTCGACGAGGCGCACGAGCACGTCGACGACGGGGTAGCCGGCGAGCACCCCCTGCCCCATGGCCTCGACGACGCCCTTCTCGACGCTGGAGATGAACTGGCGGGGGATGACGCCCCCGACGATGCGGTCCTCGAAGATGAAGCCGGCGCCACGGGGCAGGGGCTCCACCTCGACCTGCGCGATGCCGTACTGGCCGTGGCCGCCGGACTGCTTCACGTGCTTGCCGATCCCCGAGCCGGGCCCCTTCAGGGTCTCGCGGTAGGCGACCCGCAGTGGCACCTCGCGCACGTGCACGCCGAACTTGCGCTCCATGCGGGCGAGAGCGACCGCGACGTGCAGCGGTCCGTACGCGCGCACGACGAGCTGTCCGGTCTCCTCCGAGCGGTCGATCCGCAGCGACGGGTCCTCCTCGGCGACGCGGGCCAAGGCGGTGGACAGCTTGTCCTCGTCGCCGGCTGAGGCGGGCTCGACCGCGACGCGGTGGAACGGCTCGGGGGCGGCGATCGTGTCGACGCTCACGGGCGGACCGGCGGTGAGCACGTCACCGGTGGCGACGTCCTCGAGCTTCGCCACCGCGACGATGTCACCGCTCGGCGCCCCGCTGACAGGCGTCTGCTCCCGACCGCGCAAGGTGAAAAGCTGGCGCAGGCGGACCCGGCCGCCCGTACGCCCGACGGTCATGGCGTCGTCGCCCGACAGGCGTCCGCGCACGACGCGCAGGACGGTGATGCGCCCGACGTAGGGGTCCGACAGGGTCTTCGCGACGTACGCCGCCGGAGGGCCGTCGGCCGCCCCGCCGCCTGCGCGGTCCGCCGGCGACGGGCACTCCTCGATCAGGAAGTCGGCGAGCAGGCGCACGCCGATGCCCTGCTCGGTGGACGCGCACAGCACCGGGAAGAAACCGCCGGAGCGGATGCCGCGGGCGAAGCAGCGGGCGAGCTCCTTCGTGTCGGGCTCGTCGCCTTCGAGGTAGCGCAGGAGCAGGTCGTCGTCCTGCTCGACGATCGCCTCGACGAGGAACTCCCGGTTGCGGGCGGCCTGCTCCGCCCGCTCCTCCGGGATCGGCACCTCCCGGCGCTCGCCCCCGACGCGCGCCACGGCCGTCGCGTGGAGGAGGTCGATGACCCCGTTGAAGTCGTCGCCGACGCCGATCGGCATGTGCACCGGCGCGAGCGGCTTGCCGTAGCGCTCGCGCAGCGCATCGATGTTCCTCTGGTAGGCGGCGTTTTGCTTGTCGAGCTTGTTGAGCAGGACCATCCGAGGAAGGCCGAGGCGGGCGCAGGCGTCCCAGAGGACGTCGTGCTGCGGCTGCACGCCGGCCGTGGCGTCGATGACGAAAAGGGCGATGTCGGCAGCCGACAGCGCGGGGAAGGCGTCGCCGATGGCGTCCGGCGTCCCTGGCGCGTCGAGCAGGTTGACCTTGTGGTCGCGCCACCGCAACGACACGACACCGAGGCCGAGGGAATAGCCGCGCTCGCGCTCCTCCGGTTCGACGTCGAGCACGCCTCCGCGCTTCTCGGTCCCGGCGGCTGCGGCGAGCAGCGCCTCGGCGAGGCTCGTCTTGCCCACGCCACCGTGGCCGAGGAGCACGACGTTGCGGATCCGGTCGCTCGGCACGGTCTCGGCCATAGGGACCCCTTTCGACGGCGCGCTTCCGCACGGCAGGCACCTGCTGCGTCATGCTACGCCGCGGCCGCACGCCCGGGGTAGGGGTCGTCGGGGTTGTCCGCGACTATCTCCTGCCGCAAAGGGGGTTTACGGGGGCGTCGTCGCCTGGTAGTTCTGCGGAAGCCCGCACAACTCCCCTTTCCCGGAGGCCTTTCCGTGACCCACCGTTCCGTGTCGCGTCCCCTGGCCATCTGCCTCACGACGTTGTTCACCTTGGCCCTCGTCGCTGCCTTCGCCGTCGCGAGCGCGCCGGCGCACGCCCAGCTGCCCGACCCGGGCGGCATCCTGCCGGACCCCGGCGGCCTGCCGGGTCTTCCGGGTCTTCCCGCCCCCGACGACCCCGGCGACGACAACGACGACCGTGGTGTCGCTCCCGCCCCCGGCGCCCCCCAGATCACCGAGACGCCACGCGGAGCCGTCGCCGCGGGCGGGGGCCCGCTCGAGGAAGGCACAAGCCCGCTGCCCCTCCTGCTCCTCGGGGGTGTGACCCTGGCCGGCGCGGGCGCTCTCGTCGCGCGACGCCGCGCCACCGCCGCCGCTCGAGGAAGCGACGGCTAGTCGTCCTGCCCGCAACCGCGTCCGGCATGCGCACGCGGCGGGTCCCCCGCACGCCGAACCGGCGCCGCCCCGTGCCGCCGGCGGCGGTGCTCGTGATCGTGCTGCTCGTGGCCGGGTGCGGGGGGCGGCCGGCGCCGGCCGAGGTGGCCGAGGTCGAGCCGTCCGCTGGCCCCCCAGCACCGGCGCAGCCGGCGCAGCCACCTGCGGAGGCGCCGGAGGAACCCGAGCCGGCGGCCCCCGTGCCGGATGCCGGACCGTCTCTTGCACCCGAGGGGCCGGAGGCGAACACCGCCGAGCGGGCGGCCGTGGCGGCGTCGTCGGAGGCGCTCGCCCAGCAGGGCGACGCGGCCGTGGCCGGCAGCAGGCTCGAGATACCGGCCATCGGCGTCTCCACGCCGCTGCTCAGCCTCGGCCTCAACGCCGACCGGACGATGGAGGTCCCGCGCGATTTCTCGCGGGCGGGCTGGTACCGCTACAGCCCGGTGCCGGGCGAACCCGGCCCTGCCGTCGTCGCCGGCCACGTCACCTCGCGCTCCGGGCCGGGGGTGTTCCACCGGCTGAGCGAGCTGTCCCCCGGTGACCTGGTGGAGGTCCGCTTCGCCGACGGCCGGACGGCGACGTTCGCCGTGACCCGCGTCGAGCGCCACCCGAAGGAGGCCTTCCCGCACGACCGCGTGTACGGCGAGACCGCCGGTTCGGAGCTGCGCCTCATCACCTGCGGGGGCGAGTTCGACCGTTCGCAGAACGCCCACCGGGACAACGTCGTCGTCTACGCCTCCGCCCGGTAGGCGCCCTGCCGGCGCGTCGGGTCCGAGGCCCCGGGGAAGAGTAAGTCGAGCCATGAGTCGCGTCACGCTGAGCCATATCGGCCGCTACAAGGACATCGTCCAGCTGCTGCTGCGTCACGCCGGGACGGACGCCTTCAAGGGCGGCGGCCTCGACGAGGGCGCCGACCCCGACGACACGCCCCCCGAGGCCGTGCAGCTCGCGGCCGACCTCGAGGAGATGGGCCCCACCTTCATCAAGCTCGGCCAGCTGCTGTCCACGCGCGCGGACCTTCTGCCGCCGGCCTATCTGAAGGCCCTGTCCCGCCTCCAGGACGACGTCGAGCCGTTCCCCGTCGAGCAGGCCGAGGAGATCGTCGCGAGCGAGCTCGGTGTGCGGCTGTCCAAGGCCTTCTCGGATTGGGATCCGGAGCCGATCGCCGCGGCGAGCCTCGCCCAGGTGCACAAGGCGGCTCTGCGCAACGGGCGCCTCGTTGCGGTGAAGGTCCAGCGCCCGGGGATCCGCGAGCGGATCACGGAGGACATGGACGCGCTGCAGACCGTCACCGAGCAGCTCGACCGCCACACCGACGTCGGGCGCCACTACCGGTTCTCGGCGTTCCTGGACGAGTTCCGGCGCTCGCTGCTGCGCGAGCTCGACTTCCAGACGGAGGCCCGCAACCTCCAGCGGCTAGGCCAGGACCTGCGCGACTACGACCGGCTGCTCGTGCCCCAGCCCGTCGAGGACTACACCACCACGCGCGTCCTCACGATGGACTTCGTGAAGGCCCGCAAGGTCACCGAGCTCGGACCACTCGGCCGTATGGAGCTCGACGGCGTCCAGCTCGCCGACCAGCTGTTCCGCGCGTACCTCACACAGATCCTCGTCAACGGGTTCTTCCACGCCGACCCGCACCCCGGCAACGTCCTGCTCACCGAGGACGACCGCCTGGCCCTGCTGGACCTCGGCATGGTGGCCCGCATCACGCCGCAGATGCAGGAGCACCTCGTGCGCCTGCTCATCGCCGTCGGCGAGGCGCGCGTCGAGGAGACCGCCGAGGTCACCATGCGCCTCGGGCAGCCGCGACGCGGCTTCGACCGGGAACGGTTCCAGCGCCGGCTCGCGGAGCTCCTCGCGCGGGTCCACGACCTCGACGCCGGTGAGACCCACGTCGGCACCCTCGTCATGGAGGTGTCGCGGGTCTCGGCGGAGGAGGGTCTGCGCCCGCCTCCGGAGCTTGCGCTGCTCGGCAAGACCATGCTGAACCTCGACGAGGTCGGCCACATCCTCGACCCCGACTTCAACCCGAACGCGTCGATCCGCCGCCACGTGGGCGACATCCTGTCCCGACGTCTGTGGCGGGAGGCGTCGGCGGGGACGGTGCTCGACAGCGTTCTCGAGCTCAAGGAATTCGTGCAGGAGCTGCCGGGGCGGGTGAACAAGATCATGGACACCGTCGCGGAGGGCCGCTTCGAGGTGAAGGTGGACGCCGTCGACGAGCAGGCGCTGATGGTGATGTTCCAGAAGGTCGCCAACCGCGTCGCGAGCGGGGTCGTGCTCGCCGCGCTCATCCTCGGGGCCGCCCTGCTCATGCGCGTCGAGACCCCGGCGACGATCTTCGGCTACCCGGCCCTCGCGATGATCCTGTTCCTCGCCGCCGCGCTGTCCGGCTTCGGCCTGCTCATCAGCATCTTCTTCACCGACGAGCACCACCGGCGTCACCGCTGAAACCCGCGCTGCGGGCCAGGCGGACACTGTCGGCGCCGACCCGGACCGAGGTACAAGCAACGGTGAGGTTGGGTCCGGGGCGGGAGGTGCGAGATGCCGGCTGGGGCAGGGACAGCAGCCCTTGTCCTGCTCTGCGCGGGGGCGCTGGCCGTCGGGGCGCCGCCGGTGGCGGCCGACACGCACGGCGGCGAGCCCGCACGAGCCTCGGGCGTCGGCCTCCACGAGGCGCTTCCCGGTCCGCTCGGCGGTGACGGTGCCGGGGGCGGGGACCCGAACGACGTGCTCGTCGAGGTGCTCGACGCGGTCCTCGACCCCGCCGCGGCCCGCACCGAGACCGACACGACGGCGGAGGGCGGCGCGTCCCCCCGGATCACCAAGTCGGCGTCGAACGACCCGGTGGCACCCGGTGAGACCGTCACCTACACGATCGTGATCGCCGGCGTCGAGGGCTGCACGCTCACCGACGTGCGGGACACCATGACCGGCCCGCCCGGGTCGCGGATCACCACGACGAGCCCGACCGCGGAACGTGTCGACGAGCTCGCGGTGACGTGGGACGACGTGGGCCCGGTGGCTCCGGGCGACGCGGTGCGGCTCCTCATCGGTGTGGAGGTCCCCGCCGACGCCCTTGACGGGGCGGCGTACGCCGGCGCGCTCGACTTCGTCGGCGAGTGCGACGGTCAGAGGGCCGCCTTCCATGCGGACTGGGCGCCCTTCCCCACCGTGCGGACCGCCGAGCCGCCGGGCGTGGCGCCCGCACGGCTGCCCCTGCCGGCGACGGGGTCGACGTCGGGCCTCGCCGGACTCGGCGCCTTGGCGCTCGGCCTCGCCCTCGGGCGGCTCGCGGGACCGCGGGGAGTCGCGGGCCGGTGAGTCCCTACGCCCCGAGGCGCTCCGCGAGGTAGTCGACCGCCGCGACGAGACGCTCGACGTCGGCATGGTCGATCGCCGGGAACACCGCGACGCGCAGCTGGTTGCGGCCGAGCTTGCGGTACGCCTCGACGTCCACGATCCCGTTCGCCCGCAGGGCCGCGGCGACGTCCCCGGCCGGCACCGGCTCGGCGAAGTCGATGGTGCACACGACGTCGCTGCGCATCGCCGGGTCGGACACGAACGGCGTCGCGTAGGGGGAGGCCGTCGCCCAGTCGTAGATGACCGCGGCCTTCGCGGCGCAGTCCTTCGCCGCCCACGCGAGCCCCCCGTTGGCGTTCATCCAGTCGATCTGCTCGCCCATGAGGTAGAGCGTGGCGATCGCCGGGGTGTTGTAGGTCTGGTCTTTGCTGGAGTTCTCGACGGCGAGTGCGAGGTCGAGCATCGCCGGCTGGTAGCGGGTGCCGGCCAGCTCGTGGATGCGCTCGAGTGCGCCCGGGGAGAGCAGCGCCACCCAGAGCCCCCCGTCGCTGCCGAAGCACTTCTGGGGTGAGAAGTAGTACGCGTCGGCCTCGGCCGGGTCGAACGCGAGACCCCCCGCGGCGCTCGTCGCGTCGACCGCGACGAGACCACCGGGTGCCGGCCGGCGGACCGGCATAGCCACGCCGGTCGAGGTCTCGCAGTGGGTGAGCGCGTACAGGTCGACCTCGGGGTGTGCCTCGAGCCTCGGGTGGGTGCCCGGCTCGGACTCCACGACCACGGGGTCGTCGAGGAAGGGGGCGGCGGCCACGGCCGCGGCGAACTTGCCGGAGAACTCCCCGAAGACGGCGTGCGCGCTGCGCCGGCGGACGAGGCAGCACACCGCCGCGTCCCAGAACAGCGTCGCGCCGCCGTTGCCGAGCGCCACCTCGTAGCCGTCGGGCAGCCCGAACAGCGTGGCGAGGCCTTCCCGCACGCGGCGCACCTGGTCCTTCACGCCGCGCTGGCGGTGGCTCGTGCCGAGGAGTCGGGGCGCGGCGGCCGCGAGACGCTCGACCGCGTCCTGGCGCACCTTCGAAGGTCCGGGTCCGAACCGCCCGTCGGCGGGTCGGAGCGCGGCGGGCAGCGAGAGCGTGGTGGGCATGGGCCACACTCTGCCCCACCCGCGGGCCCCGTGCCAAAGCGAGCCCGATGCCAGCGCGCGTCGACGACCTGCGCGGCGAACCCTGAGCCGGACGCCTCAGGGGGGCGGGCCGAGGCGGATGATGCGGTCGTCGTCAGCGGCCGGGCGCCCGCGCCCGTCACGGTTGGACGTGAGGATCCACAGCGACCCGTCGGGCGCCTTGGTCACGTGCCGCAGACGCCCGAGCTCCCCGACGAGCAGCTGCTCGGCGTCGGCGGTGTCGGGGGGGAAGCGCCACAGCCGCTGGCCCCGCAGGGCGGCGACGAACAGGTCGCCCTCCCACTGCGGGATCGCGCCGTCGCGGAGGAACCCGGCACCGCTCCAGGAGGCCTCCGGCGGCTGCTGGACCGTCAGGGGCTCGGGGAAGTCGCGCCCGCCGGCGCCGGCACCGGCGGACCGGGCGTTCCAGCCCTGATCGCTGCCGGGCGCCACCCGCAGCACCGCGTCGTCGACGTCGGGGCCGAGCTCGGTGACGACGAGGGTCCCCTCGGCGTCCCACGCGAGCCCCTGGGCGTTGCGCAGGCCGCGCGCGTACACCGGCGAGCCAGGGGTCGGGTTGTCGTCCGGGACGTCGCCGTCCGCGGTGAGGCGGAGGATCTTGCCTGCGAGCGACCCGGGGTCGGGTGAGAGCGCCGGCTGGCCGGCGTCCCCCGTGGTCGCGTAGAGCATCCCGTCCGGACCGAACGCGAGCCGGCCACCGTTGTGGACGCGCCCGCTCGGGATGCCGGTCAGGAGCGGCTCCGGTGCCTGGCCGAGCCGCAGCCGGAGGATGCGGTTGTCCCGCGACGTGGTCGCGTAGACGAACAGCGTCTCGTCCGAGGGGAAGGCCGGGGAGGCGGCGACGCCGAGCAGCCCGCCCTCACCCGTGGGGTCGACCGTCAGGGTGGCGACCTCGCGGCGTTGCCCGTCGACGAGCTCGCTCAGCACCCCGCTGTCGCGCTCGGTGACGAAGGTGCGGCCGTCATCGGTGAACGTGACGTCCCACGGCACCTCCAGACCGGCGGCGACGACGGAGGTTATGACCTCGACCGGCTCCTCGGCACCACGCTCGGGACCGGGTTGCGGCTCGGGCGTGGGCTGCTCGGGTGCCGTGACCGAGGGCTCGTCGGGCGTCTCGGGTGCGCGGTCGCACGCACCCGCGAGCAGCAGCCCGGCGGCGCACGCGGCGACGGCCGCGCGTGTCCCCGACACCCGCTAGCCTTCGGTGCGCGGCTGGGAGTCGTCGGGCTCGTCGATGGGGCTCTGACCGGGCGAGGGCGCAGGTGCGACGCCGCCCGGGTCCTGCTCCTCGAGGCCCGCCCCGCCGCCGCCCGGCTCCCGTTCGATGTCGGGGAGCGTGGGCCCCTGCCCACCGGTGCAGCCGGCGAGGGCGGCGACGAACGCGGCGGCGGCGCACAGGCGGAGAAGACGGGTCATGACGAGTTGGCCTTTCCCTGGAGGCGGTGGGGATCACTGGCCGGTGTTCCCGTACGGGGGGTGCGGCCTAACGTAGGCTCAGGCGAACAGCCCCCCGTCGACCTGCACGACGGCGCCGTTGACGTACGCGGCGGCGTCGGAGGCGAGGAAGGCCACGACCGCCGCGACCTCCTCGGGCGTGCCGAGGCGGGCCGCGGGGACCCGCGCGAGCAGCCCCTCGCCCTCGAGGTCGGCGGTCATGGCCGTGTCGATGAACCCGGGGGCGACGGCGTTGACGGTGATGCCCCGCTTGCCGACCTCGCGGGCGAGCGTCTTCGTGAGACCGACGAGGCCGGCCTTGCTCGCCGCGTAGTTCGCCTGGCCCGGGTTGCCGTGCAGGCCCACGACGCTCGTGACGTTGACCACCCTTCCGCCGCGGGCGCGGAGCATGCCCCGCAGCGCCGCGCGGCAGAGCGAGAAGGCTGCGACGAGGTTGACCTGCAGCACAGCGGCGAACGCCTCGTCGCTCATCGACAGCGCGAGCCCGTCGGCGGTCACGCCGGCGTTGTTCACGAGCACGCCGACCCCCCCGGCATCGTCGATGGCGGCCGCCAGCGGGTCGATGCCGGCGGCCAGGTCCGCGGCGACCGTGCGGGCCTGCACGCCGTGCTCCGCGCAGGCGGCGGCGGTCTTCTCCGCCCCGTCGGCGTCGCGCCCGTAGTGCACGAGCACGTCGCGACCGGTGGCCGCGAGGGCCCGGGCCGTGGCCGCACCGATGCCCTTCGACGCGCCGGTCACGAGGGCCCAGTTCGACGTCGCACGGGCAGCGGTCATGAGGGGAGGTCCTCCGGGGTCGTGACGGTCTGGCGGCCGAGGCCGCGGTCGGTCCGCTTGACGAGCCCGGTCAGCACCGGGGACGCCCCGAGCTCGACGACGGCGGTGGCGCCGAGCCGGGCGAGCGTGGCGACGGACTCGCGCCAGCGCACCGGGGAGACGACCTGGTCGCGCAGGAGGCCGGGCCACTCCCCCGCGGCGGTGTGCGCGGCGGCGTCGACGTTCGCCACGACGGGCAGGACCGCGTCGGCGAAGGTCGCGGCGTCGAGGGCGGCGCCGAGCGGCTCGACCGCGGCGGCCATGTGCGGGCTGTGGTAGGCCGCACCGACAGGGAGGTCGACGACCTTGCCGCGCGTGTCGGACCCGGCGAGCTCCTCGCGCAGGCGCCCGAGCGCCTCGTCGGAGCCGGCGACGACGACCTGGCCCGGCGCGTTGTCGTTGGCGACGTGCGCACCGGCGCGCGCGCAGGCGGCCGTGACCTCGTCGACGGGGAACCCCAGGCAGGCCACGAGGGTGCCCGGTGCGGCGTCGGCGGCCTCCTGCGTCGCACGGGCGCGGGCGTCCACCAGGCGCAGGGCGTCGGCGAACCCGAGGACGCCCGCCGCGAGCAGCGCGTTGTACTCGCCGAGCGAGTGCCCGGCGACGGCGACCGGCTCGGAGCCCCCCGCCGCCCGCCACGCGGCCAGCAGGACGGCGTGGTGGACGAACAGCGCCACCTGGCAGGTGGCGGGCTCGCGGAGCTCGTCGGCGTCGGCGTCGAGGCCGAGCCGGGTTACGGCGCGGTCGAGCACCGAGTCCGCCTCGGCCCACCGGGAGAACGCGGGGTGCTCGCGCCAGGGCAGCGCCATGCCCGGCTGCTGGCTGCCCTGGCCGGGGAAGACGAGCGCGACCGCGCCTGCGCCCGTCACGGAGCCTCTGGGTCGTCCACGGCGCACACGTCCTGCTCGGCCCGCGCGGCGTCGAGCAGCGCCTGGAGGTCGCCGAGCGTGCGCGGCTGGCCGGCGTCGGCGGGGAGGCGGACGGCGAGGGCGTCCTCCAGCCACACGGCCAGCTCAGCGGTCGCGAGGGAGTCGAGCTGCAGGTCGGCCTCCAGCTCGGCGTGCGGGGTGACGCTGGCGCTCGGCAGCCCGAACAGCTCCTGCAGCCCCTGCACGAGACGTGGCTCGACGGCGTGTGTCGTCGGTCGGGTTTCCATGGGGTAGGCCGGGAGCCTACCCGCTCGCCGCGAAGGCGAGTACGGCGTTGTGGCCGCCGAAGCCGAACGAGCTCGACAGGGCGGCGCGCATACGCAGCGCCCGGGGCGCGCCGTGCACGACGTCGAGCGGACAGTCGGGGTCGCGCGCGTCGAGGTTCTGGCTGGGGGGGACGACCCCGCGCCGCAGCGTCTCGACCGTCGCGACGGCTTCGACGCCGCCGGCCGCGCCGAGGAGGTGGCCGACCGCCGACTTCGTGCTCGTGACCGCGACCGCGTCGGCGTGGCCGGCGAACACCGCGCGGACGGCCGCGGCCTCCGCAGGGTCGCCCGTGCGCGTGGCGGTGGCATGGGCGTTGACGTGGTGGACGTCGGTGGGCGCCAACCCCGCGTCGTCGAGCGCGAGGGCGAGCGCGCGGGCGGCCCCGCGCCCGCCCGGCGAGGGCTGCGTGGGGTGGAAGGCGTCACTCGAGGTTCCGTAGCCCGCGAGCACCGCGAGCGCGCGGGCGCCGCGGGCGGCGGCGTGCTCAGCGCGTTCGAGGACGAGCAGACCGGCCCCCTCGCCGACGACGAAGCCGTCGCGGTCCGCGTCGAAGGGGCGGCTCGCCCGTTCCGGTTCGTCGTTGCGCCGGCTCAGCGTGCCCGCCGCCGCGAAGCCGGCGACGAGCAGCGGCGTGATCGCGGCCTCCGCGCCGCCGGCCACGACGACGTCGGCGCGCCCGCAGCGGATGAGGTCGAGGCCCGCCCCGATCGCGTCGCCCGCCGAGGCGCAGGCGCTCGCGACCGCGTACGACGGGCCACGCAGGCCGTGGCGGATGGCGAGCTGCGCGCCGGCCATGTTCACCGGCATGGCGATCGGCAGGTACGGCCGGACCCGTGCGGGACCGCCCGCACGCAACCGGTCGGCCTGCGCGTTCATCTCCTCCACGCCCCCGCTGCCCGAGGCGACGACCGCCCCCACGCGCTCGGGGTCGACCCCCTCGACGGGCAGGTGCAGGCCGGCGTCGGCAGGCGAGCCGAGCAGCCCCGCACCGGCGAGGGCCTCCTCCCCGGCGACCAGCGCGAACTGGGCGAAGCGGTCGAGCTGGCGGACGAGCCTGGGGGGAAGGCGCGTGAAGGGGTCGAACGCCGGGACCTCGCAGGCGATGCGCACAGCGAAGCCGCTCGCGTCGAAGCGGGTGATCGGCCCGGCCGTGGGCCGTCCCGCGAGCAGTCCGGCCCAGAAGGGCGCCACCCCGACCCCGTACGGCGTGACCGCACCGACCCCGGTGACGACGACGGCGCGATGCGCGTCCACGACCTCGCGGCGGGTCAGCCCAGCACGAGGGCGTCGACGGCCATGGCCGTGAAGAGCAGCCCGAGGTAGGTGATCGAGTAGCGGAAGAGGCGCATGGCGACCTCCTCGCTGCGTTCCCGCACGAGCTGGACGGCGTAGCCGACGAACACCGCGCCGAGCACCGTCGCCGCGACGAAGTAGATGGTCCCCATGCCGCCGATCGGGCCGAACATGAGGGTGACGGTGACGAGCACGATCGCGTACAGCAAGATCTGGCGGGCGGTCTCGGCCACGCCGGCCACCACCGGCAGCATGGGCACCCCCGCCTTCGCGTAGTCCTCGCGGTAGCGCAGCGCGAGTGCCCAGAAGTGCGGCGGGGTCCAGTAGAAGACGATCGCGAACAGCACGAGTGCGGGCAGTCCCACCTCCCCGGTGACGGCGGCCCAGCCGACGAGCACGGGCATGCAGCCGGCCGCCCCGCCGATGACGATGTTCTGCGTGCTGCGGCGCTTCAGGCCGACCGTGTAGACGAAGACGTAGAAGAGGATCGCCATGACGGCGAGGACGGCTGCGAGGACGTTGACGGTGGTCACGAGCCAGGCGAACGACGCGACGCCGATGACCACCCCGAAGCGCAGGGCGTTGCGGGGCGGGACCCGGTGGTTCACGAGCGGTCGCCGGGAGGTGCGCGCCATCACCCCGTCGATGTCACGCTCGAGATAGCTGTTCACGGTGTTCGCGCTGCCCGCCGCGAGCGAGCCGCCGAGCAGCGTGGCGACGACGAGCCACAGGTCGGGGAAGCCGCGCTGCGCGACGACCATCGTCGGGACGGTCGTGACGAGCAGGAGCTCGATGATCCGGGGTTTCGTGAGCCCGACGTAGGCCTTGACCGTGTCGGTGACACCGGCCCGGCGGGGGGCGTCCGTGACCGTCACGCGTGCGCCTCCTGAGCGACCGCCGCCCGGTCGGCTGGTGGTGGGGGCGCCACGGTGGGGAGCCGGTGCGCGAGGAGGGCGTGGAGCACAAGCGTCGACCAGATCCAGCTCGCCACAGCGAGGTGGGGGATGACGGTGACGAACGACGTGCGGTTGTTGAGGTTCGCCACGCCGAGGCCGATCTGCACGACGACGAGCACCACGGCCCCCGTCGGCAGCCGGACGAGCCACCGGTGCGCGGCCGTCCAGGCGCCGGCGGCCACGAGCCTGCGGCGGTGGCGCGCGGCGGCGACGGCGAGGGCGACGATGCCCCCCGCGAGCAGGTAGGCGAGGAGGCGGTGCGCGACGTGGAAGGCTTCACGCTCGCTGCCGATCGGTGGGACGAGGGCCCCACCCATGAGTGGGAAGTCGGTGTAGACGAGCCCCGCGCCTATGCCGGTCACGTGCCCACCGACGAGGATCTGCGCGAAGCACAGCCCCGCGACGGCGGTGCTCGCCCACGCCAGGCGCCGGTCGCGGGTCGCGGCGGCTGGAACCGGATGGGTGGTGGCGACGGCGAGGGCGATGAGGCAGGCGAGGACGACCATCGCCATGCCGAGGTGGGCGGTCACGAGCTCGGCGCGCAGCAGGCGCCAGACGACGAGGGCGCCGAGGCCCGCCTGGGCGACCACGAGGACGAGGGCGGCAACCGACGTCCAGAGCACTGCCGGGCGTCCCCGGAAGCGCGCCACCGCCCACACCGTGAGGGTGAGCACGCCGATGCCGACGACGCCGGCGAGCAGACGGTGGCTGTGCTCGAGCCACATGTTGAGGTCCGCCGGCGGGATCCACGACCCGAAGCAGCGCGGCCAGTCCGGGCATGCGAGACCGGAGTTGGTGGCACGCACCGCCCCGCCGAGCGCGACGAGCGCGAGGGTAAGGCCGGTCGTGACCACCGCGAGGCGGCCGAAGCCCGTCGAGCGCTGGTCGGTCACTGAGCTCCTCGGCACGTGCGGGGCGGCCGCCGCGCCACCGGAAGACCCGGGTCGCCCGTCATGGCGGACCCGGAGGTGGTGCGGGCGACGCGGTGCGGTCGGGCGCCAGTGTAACGGGCGGCCGGCGGGGGACGAAGCCGGTGGTGGCGCCGGGCGTCGACGCCGATACTGCTGGTATGGGACGGCTGTTCACCCTCACCGAGGCGCGCGCGCTCATGCCCGAGGTCCAGCGGCGCGCGGCCGCCTACATCGTGCTCCGGGCGGACTTCGCCGAGGCGGGTGCGGCCCTGCGCGCGGGCAACCCCGCCGCCGTCGGTGGGATCGCCGAGGCTAAGAGCCTCGAGGCGCGGGTACATGAGGAGATCGAATGGTTCCGCGAGCAAGGCATCCAGGTGAAGGGGGTCGCGCCGTTGCTCATCGACTTCCCGGCCCTCGCCGAGGGCCGGCAGGTCCTCCTGTGCTGGCTGGAGGGCGAAGCCGAACTCGCGTGGTACCACCCGGCCGAGCTGGGTTTCATGGGCCGGCGCAGGATCGAGGGGCTTCCCGCGGTGTAGGGGCACGCCTCCGGTTACCGGAACTCCGCCGGGGCCGTCTAGTCTGACCGCAGTTCCCGACGACAAGGACAGCGCAGTGACCGACCTCGACCAGCTTGCCGTGAACACGATCCGGACCCTCTCCATGGACGCCGTCCAGAAGGCCAACTCCGGCCACCCCGGATCGCCCATGGCACTGGCGCCGCTCGGCTACGCGCTGTTCACCCGCCACCTCGCGCACAACCCGCGCGACCCCCGGTGGCCGGACCGCGACCGCTTCGTGCTCTCGGCCGGGCACGCCTCGATGCTGCTCTACTCGCTGCTGCACCTCACCGGCTACGATTTGTCGCTCGACGACATCCGCAACTTCCGCCAGCTGGAGGCGCGCACGCCCGGGCACCCGGAGAACTTCATCACGCCGGGCGTCGAGACGACGACGGGTCCGCTCGGGCAGGGGGTCGGCAACGCGGTCGGCATGGCGCTCGCCGAGCGCATGCTCGCCGAGCGCTTCAACCGGCCGGGATTCGACATCGTCGACCACCGCACCTGGGTGATCGCGAGCGACGGGGACCTCATGGAGGGCCTGTCGGGCGAGGCGTCGAGCCTCGCCGGCCACCTCGGGCTCGACAAGCTCATCGTGTGCTGGGACGACAACGGCATCACGATAGACGGGAGCACCGAGCTGTCGTTCACCGGCGAGGACACCTGCGCGCGCTACGCCGCCTACGGCTGGCGGGTCCTCGAGGTGACCGACGTGAACGACGCCGCCGAGCTCGACGGGATCCTCAAGGAGGCGGCCTCGGCAGACGGCCGTCCGACGTTCGTGCGCGTCCCCACGATCATCGGCTACGGCGCACCGAACGCGGCCAACACCGCCAAGGCCCACGGCTCGCCGCTCGGCGCGGAGGAGATCGCCGGCGCGAAGAAGCAGCTCGAGTGGCCCCACAGCGAGGACTTCACCGTCCCCCCCCAGGTCCGCGACCACGCCGACCAGACCGAGCGGGGCGCCGAGCTCCAGCGCCAGTGGACCGACCGGCTGGAGGCCTACCGGGAGGCGCACCCCGAGCTCGCCGCAGAGTTCGAGCGCGTGCTCGCCGGCCGACTCCCCGACGGCTGGGAGGACGCGCTGCCCGACTTCGCCGACGCGGAGAAGGAGGCGACCCGCAAGAGCTCCGGGACGGTCATCAACGCGCTCGCGGGCGCGGTGCCCGAGCTCATCGGCGGCTCCGCCGACCTCGCCGGGTCGAACCTCACGACGATCAAGGACAGCGGCGACGTCGTGAAGGGTGACTACAGCGGGCGCAACATCAACTACGGCATCCGCGAGCACGCCATGGGCGCCATGATGAACGGGATGACCCTGCACGGGGGGTTCCGCCCCTTCGGCGGCACCTTCCTCATCTTCACCGACTACCTCCGCCCGTCGCTGCGCCTCGCGTGCCTCATGGGCCTGCCGGTGATCTACGTCATGACGCACGACTCCATCGGTCTCGGCGAGGACGGTCCGACGCACCAGCCGATCGAGCACCTCGCGAGCCTGCGGGCCATACCGCACCTCCACGTCATGCGACCCGCCGACGGCCGGGAGGTCGCCGGCGCGTGGCGGCACGCCCTGGCGCGCATGGACGGCCCGACGCTGCTCGCCCTGAGCCGCCAGGGCGTCCCGCCCCTTGCCAACACGAGCATCGAGGACGTCAGCCGCGGTGCGTACGTCGTGCTCCCCGAGGACGGCGACGGCGATGCCGACGTGGTCCTCGTGGCCACGGGCACCGAGGTGAGCCTCGCCGTCGAGGCCGCCGAGCAGCTCGGCGACCGCCACGTGCGTGCGCGCGTCGTGTCGATGCCGTGCTGGGAGCTCTTCGAGGCGCAGGATCTCGACTACCGCGAGTCCGTGCTGCCCTCCTTCCTTCCCGTGCTGTCGGTGGAGGCCGCAGGCAGCTTCGGCTGGTCGCGCTGGGCCGACGACCACGTCGCGCTCGACCGCTTCGGCGCCTCCGCCCCCGCCGAGGACCTCTACCGCTACTTCGGCTTCACCCCCGAGCGGGTCGCCGACGCGGCCGAGGACCTCGTCACCGGCGAGGACATCGGGAACTGATCGCGGTGTCCGACACCCTCCGCCGCCTGCGCGCGCTCGGCCAGTCGGTCTGGCTGGACTCCATCCGGCGCTCGGCGCTCGGTCCGCAGGGCTCCATCAGCCGGCTCGTGGCGGCGGGTGACATCGACGGCCTCACGAGCAACCCGACGATCTTCGAGCAGGCGATCGCCTCCGACGACGCCTATGCCGCGCAGCTGCGCGAGCTTTCGGGCAGCGACCCGCATGAGGCGCTGTGGGCGCTCATCAAGGCCGACGTGGTCGCGGCCTGCGACCTGTTCCTGCCGCGCTACCGGGAGTCGGACGGCGGGCACGGCTTCGTCTCCATCGAGGTCGACCCCTCGAAGGCGTTCGACACCGAGGAGACCGTCAGCGAGGCCCTTGTGCTCTTCCGGGAGCTCGACCGCCCCAACCTCATGGTGAAGGTTCCCGGCACCGAGCCGGCCCTGCCCGCCATCACCCGCCTCATCGCCGAGGGGGTGAACGTCAACGTCACCCTGCTCTTCGACGTGACCCGCTACGAAGCCGTCGCGGAGGCCTACCTCGCCGGCCTGCGGGCCCGGGCCGAGGCCGGCGCGCCGCCCGACGTCGCGAGCGTCGCGTCCTTCTTCGTCAGCCGCGTCGACACGAAGGTCGACGAGCGCCTCGGGGGCACGCACGCCGTGCTCGCCACCGCGGGCATCGCCAACGCCCGGGTCGCCTACGAGTCGTTCCAGCGCATCTTCGGCGGCGCGGACTTCGCCGACCTCGCCGAAGCGGGGGCCCGGGTGCAGCGACCGCTCTGGGCGTCGACGTCGACGAAGAACCCCGACCTGCCCGACACCCTCTACGTCGACGAGCTCGCCGGACCCGACACGGTGAACACCATGCCGGAGTCGACGCTCGACGCGTTCCGCGACCACGGCACCGTGGAGGACCGGCTGTCCGGCGCGGGCGGGGAAGCCCGCCACCAGCTGCATCGCCTCGCCGATCAGGGCGTCGACCTCGAGCAGATCACGAAGGAGCTCGAGGCCGAGGGCGTCGAGAAGTTCGTCGCCTCGTTCGAGTCGGCCGTCGCCACCGTCGCCCGCCACGTCGCCTGAGGTCGGGGACGCGGACCGGGGTCCCAGGGCGGCGTGGCGGCCTTCAGCGGATGGCGGCGCCCGCGTCCTTCATCGCCTCGTAGGCGCGCTGCTCGTCGTCCGGCTGGAGGTTGACCGCCGCGGTGGCGTCGCGCACCACGACGGTGTCGAACCCGAGCCTGCGGGCGTCCAGCGCGGTCTCCTTGACGCAGACGTCCTGCGCGAGCCCCACGACGACGACGCGTTCGATCCCGTGGTCGCGCAGGATCTGCTCGAGCGCGGTCGGCTGCTGCTCGCCGCTTTGCGGGTCGCGGACGGAGAAGCCGGAGTAGCCGTCCTGACCGTCGACGCCCTTCAGGATGACCGGGCCCTCGACGCGGAGGCCGGGGTGCAACGCCGCCCCCCACGTGTCCTGGACGCAGTGGGTGGGCCACACCCCACCGTCCTTCGCGAAGTGCGGGGTCGTCTCCGGGTGCCAGTCCTGCGTGTAGACGACGAGCGCTCCCGCGCTCCGGGCGCGTGCGATCTCGCGGTTGGCCGCGGCCACGACCTCCTCCCCGCCCTGCACGTAGAGGCTGCCGTTCGCATCGGCGAAGTCGTTCTGCACGTCGACGACGACGAGGGCGGTGCGCTCGTCGTAGTCGACGCCCTGCGGGTCGGACGTCATGGCGCTCCTCTGGCTCGCGGGGGGTCCTCCTTCCTGTCTAGCACCCTCGGCCGCCGGCGTCTTCGTCGCGCCCGGAGCGCCAGCGACCGTCGTGCACCACCTCGTCGAGGGGCCGGCGGCCGCGGTCGAGCGAGCGGGAGCGCCGGTCGGGTGCGGGATGGCCGATTGTGACCACGCCGAGGGGTTCGACGTCGGCCGGGAGCGCGAGCAGGGCGCGAACGCCCGCGACGTCGTCGACGGCGAGCAGCCCCGCGCCGAGCCCCTCGTCCACCGCAGCCAGGAGCAGGAGCATGAGCGCCGCGCCGGCGTCGACCCACCAGAACGGCACCCGCCACTCGTCCGGAGGCGTCGAGGAGGCCTTGTCCGGTGCCCGGTAGCGCGCGAGGTACTCGGCCCGACGAACGCACGGGACGACGTGCACCGGCGCGCTCGACAACCACGGCTCGAAGCCCGCGGCGGCGTAGGCCGGCTCGCCGCACACCGCCGCAAGCCGCGCGCGGTCACCGGGGTCGGTGACCACGACGAAGTGCTGGCCCTGGGAGAAGCCGGCGCTCGGCGCCCGGCGGGCGGTGTCGAGGATCCTTGTCAGGGCGGCCGGTTCGACCGGGTCGGGGCGGTAGCGGCGCACCATCCGGCGGCGGCGGACGACCTCGGCGAGGTCCACGGCTACCGGCGGCGCTCCCCGCGGACGGCCCAAGCGACGCTGGCCGCCAGCGCGCCCCAGATCGCCACCATGGCGACGAGCATGACGACGATGGCCGCCGGGCTCACGACCGGGGCTCCGCGTCGGCGAACGTGGACGGCCAGCGCGAGAACGACAGGGCGATGCCCGCGGCGGGCAGGAACCCGGCGCGGGTCCCCCACTCCTCACCTTCCATCGCGACCCGCGCCCGTGCCGGTTCAGACCTTCTTCGCGGCGGCCTTCTTCGCGGTCTTCTTCGCGGTTGCCTTCTTGGCGGCCGCCTTCGCGGGGGCTCGCTCCTTCACCGGCTCGTCGTGGTCGTGGTCGTGCGCTTCCTGCGGGTGCTCCTTGTCGAAGTCCTGGTGCGGGAAGTGCGCGTGATCGATGGCGGCGTGGTCGTGCTCGTGCTCGTGCTGGGAGCTCAGGTGCATGAACGTCTGCGCCTGATCGCTCCAGTTGTGGGTGACGTGGTAATGGGGGTGGCTGTGCACGACAGCGTCGTGCTCGTGCGGTTGGAACTCGTGCTCTGACACGCAAACCTCCTGAGTCGTCGGTTTCCTGTGGTCCGGATACCCCTTCGCGACGAGCGCAATCACTCGGTCCGCTCGGCCACGACCTGACCGGTGACGGGACCGGTCGCCGGGAACCCCGGTCCCGCGCGCCGGCCGGGTTGGACGTCGGCCGGCCGCAGCACGGCCGGCTCCGCCGCGGTGAGCACGTGCAGGTCGGCGGCCGCCCCGCACCACGCGAGCGGCACGACCCCCGTCTGCACCCCCTTCCCGCCCCGGCCCTGCAGGGGGTACTCGGCGAGGGGCGCTCGCTTCGCGCTGCCGTCGGCTGCCACGGTCACCACCTCGCGGTCACCGTCGTCACCGTCGGGCGCGACCGAGGCGGCCACGACCCGGGCGTCCTCGGGCACGGCGATGCCCGCGACGCCCTGCGCGGCCCGCCCGGTCGTGCGGACGTCCGCGGCGGGGAAGCGGATCACCTGCCCCCCGTCGTGGGCGAGCAGCAGGTGGTCGTCGTCCCGGCAGGCTCCGAGCCACACGAGCGCGTCGTCGTCGCGGACACCAGCAGCGACCATCGACCGGGTCCGTCCCTCGTACTCGCCGGCCGCGCTGCGCTTGACGAGCCCACCGGCGGACACGGTCACGACCGTGTCCGCGTCGTCGAGGCGGATCGCCCCGACGAGGGGCGCGGCGGCGCCGTCCCCAAGCAGCTGCGCCACGGTCGCGCCCCGCTGACGCATGGTGGTGACGGGCACGTCGCCGACCGAGACGCGGTAGCCGTTGCCGTCGGCGTCCACGAGCAGCAGCGTGTCGTCGGTGGTCGCGCGCACGACCGCGGCGAGCGGGTCCCTCGGGTGGGTGTGGGGCTTGGTCGTGCGGCGGCGGCCGACCGACTTGAGGTAGCCGCCGGCCGTGACGTAGACGGTCACCTCCTGCGCGGCGAGCTCGGGCAGGGCGGCGTCGGCGAGCGCGTCGTCCTCGGCGGTGCCGGGCGCAACGAGCCGGCTGCGCCGCGGGTTGACGTGCCGGTCTCGGAGAGCCCGCAGCTCGCCGGTCAGCAGGCCGTCGAGCTTCGCGGGGTCGGCGAGGATGGCGTCGAGCTCGGCGACGAGCGCGACGAGTTCACGGTGCTCGTCGGCGATCTTGCGGCGTTCCAGCGCCGCCAGGCGCCGCAGCTGCATGTCGAGGATCGCGTTGGCCTGCGTCTCGGTCAGCGCGTAGCGCTCGACGAGCTGGGCGCGGGCGTCCTCGACGGTGTCGGCCGCGCGGATCAGGGCTATGACCTCGTCGAGGTGGTCGAGGGCGGCGAGCAGACCCTCGAGCACGTGGGCGCGGGCGGCCGCCTTGTCGCGGCGGTGCGTCGTGCGGCGGGTGAGCACCTGCCGCTGGTGAACGAGGTAGGCGACCAGGCACTCGCGCAGCCCGATGGTGCGGGGCTGGCCGTCGACGAGGGCGACGAGGTTCACGTTGAAGTTCGTCCGCAGGTCGGTGAGCTTGTAGAGCCGGTCGAGGACGTGGGCCGGCTGCTCGCCGCGCTTCAGCTCGATGACGACCCGCATGCCGTCGCGGCTCGACTCGTCGCGCAGGTCCCGGATGGCCTCGAGCTTCTTGTCCTTGACGAGGTCGGCGACGCGCTCGAGCAACGCCGCCTTGTTCACCTGGTAGGGGATCTCGGTGACGACGATGCGGGGCAGCCCGCCCGAGCGCGTCTCCGTCGTGGCGACGGCCTCCATCGTGATGGCACCGCGGCCGGTGAGATAGGCGTCGCGGATGCCGGGGGTGTCGAGGATGCGGGCGCCGGTGGGGAAGTCCGGCGCGGGCACGATCTCCATGAGCTCGTCGACGGTGGCGTCAGGCCGCCTGACCAGATGCAGGCACGCGTTGATCGTCTCGCCGAGGTGGTGCGGCGGTATGGAGGTGGCCATCCCGACGGCGATGCCACTCGCCCCGTTGACGAGAAGGTTCGGGAAGCGGGCGGGCAGGACGACCGGCTCCTGCTCGTAGCCGTCGTAGTTGGGTACGAAGTCGACCGTGTCCTCGTCGATGCCGGCGAGGAGCTCCATCGCGATCGGGGACAGACGCGCCTCGGTGTAGCGCATCGCCGCTGCACCGTCGCCGTCGATGGAGCCGAAGTTGCCGTGCCCGTCCACGAGCGGCTCCCGGAACGAGAAGTCCTGGGCCATCCGCACGAGCGCCTCGTAGATCGACGCGTCGCCGTGGGGGTGGTACTTCTTCATGACGTCGCCGACGGCGGACGCGCACTTGCGGTAGGGCCGCTCCGGGCGCAGCCCCGCCTCCCACATGGCGAACAGGATGCGGCGCTGCACCGGCTTCAGTCCGTCACGCACGTCGGGCAGGGCACGACCGACGATGACCGACATGGAGTAGTCGAGGAACGACGCCTCCATGCGGTCGGCGATGTCGACGTCAACGACCGTGCCGCCCGACTCCAGAAGGCTCGGCTGGTTGCTCATGGGCGCATTCTGCATCGCCGAGGGAGGCCTTCCACGGATGTCACCCCACGGCCGACGGCGGGATCAGGCGAGCTGCGCGTCGAGGGTGATGTCGACGTTGCCGGCCAACGCCCCCGAGATGGGGCAGCCGGTCTTCGCGGCCTCCGCCGCGCGGGTGAACCCGTCCGTGTCGAGACCCGGCACGGTGCCCCTGACGGTGATCCTGCTCGCCGTCACCCCGGTGCCGGGAACAAACGTCACGACCGCCGAGGTCTCCAGGCGCTCCGGCGGGTTGCCCATGTCGGCGAGCTCCTTGGACAGGGCCATGGAGAAGCAGGCGGAGTGCGCGGCGGCCAGCAGCTCCTCGGGGCTCGTGCGGCCCTTCGGCTCCTCGGCGCGCGAGGGCCACGACACCTCGAAGGGCCCGGCCACGTTCGTCGTGTCGAGCGTCGTCTGGCCGGTCCCGGAGGCGAGGTCGCCTTGCCAGATCGTCGTGGCCTGGCGGTCGGTCGGCATGGGAGGGTCCTTTCGGTGTCGGGGCTCCCGGGAACCTACCGCGCCTGGCGGGACGGCACTCCCCGCGCGGTCCTTCAGCGCACGAAGCGGTCGCCGAGCAGGTCGCCGAGCGCCGCCGCGACGGCCCGGCGCGGCGGCGACAGGGAGGTCGCGTCGAGTCGCAGTCCCTGCCCGTCCACGAGCGCGAGCTCGAGGCGCCACCCGCCCAGGCGCCGGCGCACGCGGGCGGCGACCACGTCGTCCCACCGCAGCCGCCGGTTGTGCGGGTCCTCCGCGACCGCCTCGTCGAGCGGGCGCGCGAACAGCCGCGCGAGACGGTCGTCGGTGGCGGCCCCGCGGCGCATCCCGGCGCTGGCCGCGAGGGCCGACGACATTCGCTCCCAGGCGCTCGAGCGGGCGCGCACGACGACGAGCTCGTCGTCGAGCAGCAGCGCGTCCGCGCGCTTGCGGTCGTGGCCGACGTCGGTGATGACGCCGACGAGCTCGGGCGCGGCGGGAGGCTGCTGCGGCGGGAGGTGGCGCGGCGCCCACCACAGCCCGACGCCCTCAGCGGCGAGCGTGGCGCGGACCTCAGCCATCCGCTCGGGCTCGTCGAGGGCGGTGCGCACCACGCCGTCGACGTCGAGGGGGCGGGCGTCGGTGGCCTGCACCGTGAGGGGACCCGACCAGGACAGGTGCCAGCGGGCCCCCGCGTCGACGAGTGCCGACCCGAACGCCGCATAAACGCCGGCGGCGAGGACCGCCGCCTGGACCTCGCCCCGGTCACAGGCCGGCACGCCGTCGAGGTCACCGGCGAGGCCGACCGCAAGCGGCAGGACCGCGTCGCTCTCGAGCACGGCGAGGAGCCGGGCGAGGTCCGCGGGCGCGGGTCCGCCGTCGACCCGCGCGACCGCGTCGAGCAGGTGGCGCGCACGGCCGGCGAGCATGGGGCCGTAGACGACGGCGGCGACCTCGTCCCACTCGAGGCAACGGTCGGCGGTCACGCCTGCCGCACGAGCGCAGAGCTCACGGGAGACCTCCTCCTCGAGCTGCTCCGCCCCTTCGAGCACCGCGCGTGCGGGGGCATCCTCGGGTGCTCGCAGCCGGTCGGGCAGCGACCGGGCACCGGCCAGCCGGTGGCAGAGCGGCGGATGCGAGTCGAGGGGATGCGGCTCCCGCCCGAGGGCGTCGTCGATCGCGCCGAGCAGCTCAGGATGGTCGTTCACGGCGGCCCACAGCCGTCGGAAGCCGTCGTGGACGTTACGGGGAGCTCGCCCGGCCTCCCAAATCGGCCGGAGGTAACGGTCGACGAAGTAGGCGTAGGCGACCCCACCGGCGGTCGTGTCGGTGAGCGCGCGCATGTGCGCGGACCGGCCGCCCACCCGCACCGCCGCGGCGTCCGCGCCGAGCTCCTGCCGGCGTCGCACGGCGAGGCTGACCCGCAGGTACAGGTCCGCGTAGGCGGCGAACACCCTCCCGAGCAGGGTGTCGCTGCCGAGGTGGGCGATGGTGCGGCCCATCGACGCGCCGGCCCGGTAGTTGAGCGGGCCCAACCGGGTGTCCCCTCCCGCGTAGTGGCCGAACTCGTGGGCGACGACCGATCGCAGGCCGTCGACGGTCAGGACGTCGAGGAGGCCGAGTCCGATGACCATGCGCCGGCGTCCGCGCCGCAGGCCGAGCAGACCTCCCGCCTCCGACACGTAGGCGTTCACGTCGCTCGTCACCCGCAGCTCGTCGGGCGCGCGGGTGCCCATCTCCCCGGAGACCTGCTCGACGAGGGCCCACAGGCCCGGCTGCTGCGGCCGGGTGACCGCGACGCCCTCCTCCGCGTCCGGCACACGGCGGAGAACCGAGGTCACTCCCCGCAGGACCGCGAGGGCGGTGAGGATGGAGAAGGCGACGAGCGCGAAGTACAGCCGTCCAGTTGCGGTCAGCACGAGCGCGTTCAGCGCGTAGAGCCCCGTGAGCACGCCTGCCGCCAGGACGTAGAACCCCATGAGCAGAATAAGTGAGAGCACCGCCCGCCCCGTGACCGACCTCGACCCCACCACAACCCGCCTCCATCCTGCGGCGGCACCGGCCCAGAGGTGCCGCGTTCCACACAACTGTGGGGTTGCCGGAGAGCGCTAACATCCTCAATTTTGACGGTTTCTGTTGCCGGTCTGGAAATCCCGGCGGAGCCACCGCCTCGAGATCCTGCGGATGCGCGGGAGTTCTCACCCGGCCGGCGCGGCGATCAACCCATCGGATCGTGCCCGGAACCAAACTGGAGGTCACACGTCGACGTTGTCGGCGTAGCGGGCGTTCGCCTCGATCCACTCCCGCCGGTCGGCGGCGGACTCGCCCATGAGCAGCGAGAAGACCTCCTCGGCTCGCTCGGCGGCCTCGATGTTCACCCGGAGCAGAGTGCGCCGCGCCGGGTCCATGGTCGTGGCCCACAGCTGCTCTGGGTCCATCTCGCCGAGCCCCTTGAAGCGGCCGATGTCGACCTTGCCCGCGCTGCCCTTGAACTCGGTGCGCAGCAGCCGGTCGCGCTCACGGTCGCTCATCGCGTAGGCGCTCTTCTTACCGGCACGCAGGTGGTAGAGCGGTGGCTGCGCGAGGTAGAGGTGACCGCCGTCGACGAGCTTCGGCATGAGCCGGTAGAAGAAGGTGAGCAGCAGCGTGGTGATGTGGCCGCCGTCGACGTCGGCGTCCGCGAGCAGACAGACCTTGTGGTAGCGCAGGCGCGAGTAGTCGAAGTCGTCGCCGATACCCGTGCCGATCGCCTTGATGAGGTTGCCGATCTCGTTGTTCGCGAGGACCCGGCGCAGCTGCGCACGTTCGACGTTCAGCACCTTGCCCCGCAGCGGCAGGATCGCCTGGGTGTGACGGTCGCGCGCCATCTTCGACGACCCGCCCGCGGAGTCGCCCTCGACGAGGTAGAGCTCGCACTCCTCGGGGTTGCGCGACGAGCAGTCGGCGAGCTTGCCCGGCAGCCCGGCCGACGTCGCGTCGAGGATGCCCTTGCGACGGGTGAGGTCGCGGGCGTGACGGGCGGCCTCCCGCGCCTTCGCGGCGACCTGGCCCTTGCGCACGATCTTTCGACCGAGCGTGGGGTTGGCGTCGAGCCACTCCCCCAGCGCGTCGTTGACCGCCCGTTCGACGAAGCGCCGCATGATCGCGCTGCCGAGCTTGCCCTTCGTCTGGCCCTCGAACTGGGGGTCGGGCATCTTGACGCTGACCACGGCGACCATGCCCTCGCGCAGGTCGTCGCCGGTCAGCGTCGGGTCGTTCTTCTTGAAGGCGCCGTTGACCTGCCCCCACCGGTTCAGGGTGCCGGTGATCGCCTTGCGAAAACCCTCCTCGTGCGCGCCCCCCTCGGCGGTGCGGATCACGTTGACGTAGCTGCGCACCCGCGTGTCGTAGCCGCCCGCGGTCCAGTTCACCGCGATGTCGCAGGCCAGCGCCTTGCCGTCGAGTGTCTCCTCCCGCGTGATGCTCACGGCCTTGGACAGCAGCGGCTCGGCGTCCCCGAGCAGCTCCGCGACGAAGTCGGGAAGGCCTCGCCTGAAGTGGAAGGTCTCCTTGCGGCCGTCGCGCTCGTCGGAGAGCTCGATGCGCAGGCCCGGGTTCAGCAGGGCGGTCTCGCGCAGGCGGGTGGCGATCCGCTCGACGTCGAAGACGACCGTGTCGAAGATCTCGGTGTCCGGCCAGAAGCGCACGAGCGTGCCGGTGCGCCGCGTCTTGCCGATCGCGTGCAGTGCCTTCGTCCGCTTGCCGCGCGCGAAGGCGATCGCGGAGCGCACCCCGTCCCGTGCGACCTCCACCTCGGTGCGGGCCGACAGCGCGTTCACGACCGACACGCCGACGCCGTGCAGTCCGCCCGACACGGCATAGGCCTGCTGGTCGAACTTGCCACCGGCGTGGAGCTTCGTCAGGACGACCTCGACCGCGGGCTTGCGCTCCTTCGGGTGACGCTCCACCGGGATGCCGCGCCCGTCGTCGGTCACCTCGACGCCGCCGTCGGCCCGCACCGTGACGGTCACCGTGCGGGCATAGCCCGCGAGGTGCTCGTCGACGGCGTTGTCGACGACCTCCCACACGAGGTGGTGCAGGCCGCCGACGTCGGTCGAGCCGATGTACATGCCGGGGCGTTTGCGGACGGCCTCCAGGCCCTCGAGCACGCTGATGGACTTGGCGGTGTAGGTCACGGCGGTCGGTCACGCTCCTGTCGGGGGGTTCCCAGGCCCATTCTGCCCGGCCCGCCGCGACTTCCCGCGCAAGCCACGCAGGCGACCTCGTGGACGCCGGGGAACCGCCGGGGGGGGCGGCCGGGTGGACGCTTGACGCGGGGACGGTG
>Ga0247713_1000088_pt1 | contig 62913 bp, 87 predicted proteins | sample 21E_NmetaG_FD_189936 | JGI IMG/M metagenome (GOLD analysis project Ga0247713, IMG submission 189936) | Soil microbial communities from hillslope of Landscape Evolution Observatory, University of Arizona, Oracle, AZ, United States - 2-1-E_N | ecosystem: Engineered > Artificial ecosystem >... | reverse complement strand
CAAACCACGTCGCCGTCGAATCCAATGTCGGCCTCTTCCCATTTCCACTCTGGCGCACAGCCGAGACGCTCCAGTTCGTCCCAACAAAACAGATCCTCGCCGGGTTTGTAGGATCTGTCGGCGACGTGGAAATAGGTCGTGCTCATTTTCTCTCTCCGTTGGCTGATGCCCTGCCGGGCGGTGGCTCACCCGGCAGGCGGGTGGTTTAGGCGCGCTGGCGGCGGATGTACTCCGCCAGCTTCTCGGCGATCACGCCCAACTCCTCATCGGAGTGGGTGTGACTGGACGCTCGGTTCAGGTCGGCGACGTAATCGCCGACCATCTCGGCCACGTCCGAGATGCCCATCTCGGCGTAGGCCGAGGTGAACTCGTCTACACTCTGCCGGCCGACGAAGCTCTCCCAAGCCTCGCCGCCGGACATGTTCCGGATGGCGCGGGTCGAAGTGGTCATCGCCTCTCTCCTTCGGTGCGGCCGGTCCGTCCGGCCTTACACCTTTAGTCTACCATAGGTGTTGACAGGTGTCAACACCTGAATTAAGCGGTTAGGTGGATTGATCGCGGACCCGCTCCAGCGCCTCGCGAGCCCGCCCGATCGCGCACCACGGCGCGTGGGACTCGGGCTCGGCCAGATCCGGCGGCCAAGCGAGCCACTCGCCGTCCCGGCAGACGGAGCAGGTGGCGATCTTGCTCCGCCGGCCCTGCCGGTCCGTCTTGCCCGGACGGGTGACCGGCTGGATTGTGCGGAGGAGGCTGGTCAGGGCTTCGGCCAGTTCCGCGGCTAGGGCGTCCGTCATGACAACACCTCGCAGCGGCCGGCGCAGGGCCGAACCGCCAGATAATCTTCCTCGCCCAACTGGACCGAGTTGCCGGGCAGTTGGGCGATCAACCGCTCGGCAAACTCGCGGTTGAGCCGGCGCCGGAGATAAGCAGAGGCCGTGGCGTCGGCCTCGCGCTGGGTGGGGTGAGTTACGGCTCCCACGGGATCGAAACTCACCCGGCAGAGGTGCCAATGGCGGACGCGCGTCACAGCGCGCGCCCCACCCGGGCCAGCGCCCGACAGCCAATGATCCGGCCCGCGTCGTCACGGACCGTATCGTCTGGAACGACCAGGTCGTCCCGCTCGGGGCAGGCCTCTGCCACCAGGCGGGACACGATCAGGAGTGTCTGTCGGCGGTCTTTGACCCGCCGACAGCCGCACTCACGGCAGTCCACCATGGCGTACTCGTGAGTGCGGGCGTGGTGCCCGCACTCACACTGGCTGTCTGGTAAAAAACCCAGACAGCCGCAATCCTCACGATAAATACAGTCTTCTGTATCCTCGTGATCGTACGAGAAGTGCCCGCACTCGCAGGGCACCATGTTTTCGGACGGGAGGATGAGATCCCACTCATCCAGCCCCCTGAGGGTCACGCGGGTGATCGGGATGTCGATACCGCCCGAGTGGGCGGTATCGACCGTCTCCCGCGTCTCCTCCCGCCGTATGGTCCTCCCGTACGGCGGAACTGTGATCTCCCCTTCCGCCGTGACGATCGTCACGGCGTGGGGTGTCAGGTTGATGAGCCGAGCTTCCACGGTGTCCCTCCTTTATTGGGCGAAGTATTCTGCCACTAGTGGCAGTGCAGCGCTGGCGAACTCGCTGTCAGCGAAGTCCACCAGCCTGACTGCGGAACTGGTTAGGCTGACGGCCACTGTCACCAGTGGCTCGTAACGGGGGGCGCCGGTCTGTCGCCCCCCGTCGACCGTGAAGTGGGCGGTATCGGCGTCCACCCACTCCACGTTGATGTCGAGATCGGAGTAATCCGTCCCGACGACCGGTTCTAAGGCCGTCCGGATCCGGTCGCGGAGGGCGTGGAGCCCGTCCCCCTGCCACGAAAGCAGGAGGAAGCGCTCCAGGCGCCGCGACTCCTCAGGAGCCACGAACAGGACCTGCCACTCCGCGACCACCGGAGGGCAGATGTCCTCCAGTGCCCCGCAGCCGCAGGGGCAGGTCCCGAGGCTGCCGGCCGCCGGCACCTTGATCCAGTGCCGGTCGGCGTCGAACCTCTCGGGGATCGGCCGGAGGTGCAGGTCCTCCGTTTCGTGGCAGACGTAGTTGTCTGCTTCCGAGAACCGGAGGGCCCAGGCCACCGTTCCGGCCGGCTGGGCGATTTCCCCGATCACCAGATCGGGGTAGAACTCCCCGAGCCGGATGACGGCGTCGGAGTCCCAGCAAGCCCAGGCTGAGACTCCCTCCCAGGGCAGCGGCCGCTGCGCCTGGGAGTTGTCGTAGTTGGTGACTTTCGCGAAAGTGACCATTAGGCCACCTCCCGCCGGACCAGGGACGCGAACGGGATGCAGGCGTCGCATCCCGTGCAATCTACGGGGTGGCCGACGCACTCGTCGCACCCCTCGCAGCCGGGGCAGACCTCGAAGTCCACCTCGGTCGCGTCAATCCACGATTGTTGGACAAGTGTGCGGGCCATCCTGCCTCCCTAGTAGTCAGCGCGGGCCGCGCTGGTTATAGTGTCATTATAGTGCCTATCGCCAGTGGTGTCAACACGGTGCTATAATGGCGCATGGCGCAATTCAGAACACCCCAAGGCGATGAGTCGGTCCGGCTAACCGTGCGACTCCCGCCCGATCTGCATGACTGGCTGGTGAGCTTGGCGGGCCATGAGCTGAGGAGTTTGAATGCCCAGCTCGTGATCCTCTTGCGTGAGGCACAAAAAAAGAGCCCGACCTTCAGTGGTCGGGCTCGTGCGGCGCCTGGGAGCGTTGACTTAGTGTGACAATTAAACCGACGCCCCCAGGTCCTGTCGCGTCAAAATGGCTGGTTCCGCCTAACTCGCTTTGAGCCGGTCCACCTGTCGGTGGATCTCCAGGGCGGCCTCCTGCAGATCGGGCCGGTCGCTGGCGCCGTTGTAGATGTCGCCGGCCAGCGCGAAGATCGCATCGAGCGGCTCCAACTCAGACATCGGAACATTCGGGGGAATCTTCGCCTCGCGGTCTGACACCCTCAGCTCCTCGATGGCGGCCACGAGTTGGGCCTTGAATCGCGGCCACCCGCCGGGGCAGGGTGTGTTGTAATCGTCGGAGTGGCCACGGACGCCCAGCTCGGCGCCCTTGTAGCGTTCGAGGTAGATATGGGCGCGGGCCATCCCTCGAATCTGGTCGGCATTCGGCGCGCCGTTGCCGATAAAACAGACCGCCCGGCTCTTCCGATTCCAGCCCGGCGCATGCCAGGTCACCACCTCCGGATCCCAGCACAGGTGTGGGGATCCCTCGCCCTTCACGACAATCGTGTAGGCGATTCCCGGGAACGGCTGTCCCTTAATCCCGGTCTGGCCGGCCGCGGCTGCCGAGACCTGATACTCGGCAATGGATCGGACGGATCCGCCCGGATTCGACGCCGTGTAGTGGTAGGTCACCGCCTCGACATCGTCCATTGAACCCCGGACGTAGTGTTCGCCCCAGCCGAGGACTGGGAGCTGGCCGCGGAGATCAATGACGCCGTCGAGGACTGTGGCTGGTGTCGGCGCCAACTGCATCGGCCCAAGGATCTTGTCGAGGTAGGTGGCGACCTGATCGGCCTTGGCCGCGCCGCCCCACTTGGCCGGCCAGTCGCCCCGGTGGGTGACCAGCGCCAAGCGCCAGTTGCCGGGATGCTGTTTGATCCAGGTTCGGACCCCAGTGACGCCGGCATTGTAGGCTGCTACCCCGGCCTCGGCGTTGCCGGGAAACTCCCGGAGACACCAACTCAGAAACCGCATCCCGCCGTCGAGGTTCTGCTCGGGGTCTAGCGGGTCACTGACACCCAGGCTCTCGGCCGTCTTGGGCATCAGCTGCATGAGACCGAGTGCGCCAGCGCTGCTCCGAGCCAATGGGTCAAACCGCGATTCCTGCCAGATCAGATCGGTGGCGAGGTCAGCGTTGACGCCGTGGAGCCCGGCGTAGTGCCAGACGCGCGGCTGATAATGTCGCCACCGCTCCTCAGCGGTCATGTTGCGGCTGATCCAGTCGGGCGTTAGGGGCATGATGGGCACCTCCACGGGCGCATCTGTTGGGAGTTCGGGGGCGTGTGTGGGAGGCTCAGGGGTGAGCGTAGGAAGCTCGGCGGCAGCGCGCCGGATAGCGGCCTCCTTCGCCGAGCTGCCAGCGATGTTGAGGGCGTCGCCATAGATCGTCTCGGCACCGTGCCAGAAAAGGAGGAAGGGGCAGACTCCTTCATTCAGGCTGAACTCATAGGCCGTCCGGTAAGCATCGACATACTGCTCGGCATCATCGAACGGCCGCGGATTGAACTCAGTTATCAGGTTAGGCTTGTCCGGTAGGAAGGTCTCGGCCCATTGCAGGAAGGTTCGCACGTAGCCGGGGCCGTAGGCGTGCAGGTCGAGAACGTCGTAGAACTCGCGCATGACCGGTAGCCAGATGTCCGGGTCCAGCCCTTGGAAGCGTTGCTCGTCGGACCACGCCCCCCAGTGCAGGCGGATGCCGGGCATCACCTGACGAGCAACCGGCGCAAAGGCCCGCGCGAAGTCGGCCACCACTTGGGCTGAATGGCCGCCCTCCTCGGGGCGATCGGGCTCATTCCAGAAACACCAATCGACCACGCCATACCGGTTCTTCAGGTCGGCGAATCGCGGGGCACAGTCGTGGGCCAGGCGATCCGGTGGCGTACCGAGGCCCCCCATCCGGCGGACCACAATCCGCGTCCGGGGATGCCACTCACGCACCAGACGGATCTGCTCATCCGCATAGGCGCCGGCGTCGATCACCAGTACCACGCCGAACTCGATCTCTCGCACGAGATCCAGGTAGCCGGGGCCATTGGGCAACCCCATCCCGATCTTGTTCATCCTCATCTCGATTTCTGAGCACACAACAAGGTCAGCTCCGGAGCTGGCCCATCGGCGTCATGATGGAAGGTTTCAGACGCCCTTCTTGACCTCGGCGTCGGCATCGCGCCGTGATTTCGTGTTGGCCTCGGCGCGTTTCTTCAGCGCCCATTGAATGACCGCGTAGGCCGCTGGTCGCTCCCGTTTAATCCGGGTGAGGATAGCCCGGCTGGCCATCTCGGCGGCGGCGAGTTTTTTGACCTCATCGTCCTCGTGGTTGAGTTTGGCGTTGAGGATCTTCCACCGCATCACGATCAGGTTGTCGGCATGCTCCAGTCCCACGCCGGCGATTACCTCATCCTCGTAGGCGCTCGGGATACCCAATTCCGTGTCATTGGCCAGGTCGAGATCCGCCGCGTCCGGCAGATCCTTGAGGGCCTGCTTGATATAGGACTCGACATCCGGGGCGGCCGCGTGCGCGTGGTTATCCGACATCTCGACTCCTTTTCTGTCCTCTCGAATTTTAGACGGTTGATCCAGTCGCCGGGGGCATCGTCACCACCGCGTAGGCGTTCCACATCGCCGCGACCGCGGTTTTGATCTGGGCGTCCGTGGCATTCGCCCCGACCACCTGCACGGTCGTATCGAGCGCCACCCCGTAGACCAGCCGGCGGACCCAGGTATCCGGGTCCATCAGGACCGACCGGGCGAAATCTCCGCGCTCCCGGTGATAGAGCGTGGTGGGGTTTTCCTGCTGGACAGCGATCGCCACATCCACGATCGCCACCCGAACCCGGTTCAAGACCCCGCTGTGATTGGCCGCCGTATGGATCTGGTCGTACGTCGCCATCGAAATCCTTTCGCCTAGGAGTAGGCCAAGCCAAGGTCCCGAACCAGTGTCCGGAGGCTATTCGCCAGCGTAATCACCGTGTTCAGGTCGCTGGCCGCCGCTGCCACGGTGGGTTGAGTGACCGGCGTCGCCCCGAAGAACCCGAGCTTTTGGGTCGATGCGGTGGCGATCCGCGTCCCGTTGGTCGTGTCCGTCACGAGGCTGCTGAGGTTGGAGATCGATTGATTGTTCATCTCGATCCCCGCCCCGAACGAGAAATTGTTGTCCGTGTTGAAGACAATCCCAAAATCGGCATTGTTCGCCGCGTTGCGCCAGTAGATGCCCTGGTTATTCGGCAGGCGAATTTTGCCCGCTCCAGCCGCCGCTGCCCCGAACACCGTGTTCCCCGAGAGGAACAGCCCGCCGGCCCCTGGATCGGTCATCGTCCCGATTGCTAGCCCGCCGCCACTGAAAAGGCGCATCCGCTCGGTAAAGGCGCCGGCCCCCGACCGAGTGCGCCAGCGGTGGGCACCCGACTCCCCCGCCGAGCCGAGGCCGTAGGCGTAGAAGTTGATCGAGCCGTTGCCGGCGACCGGCGACCCTGCCGTATCGAGGGCATGGACGGTGATTGCGCCACCGCCGTTGGTGTCGGAGAAAGCAGCGTTCGTGTAGCTCTTGAAGACCGACTGATAGTTCGACGTGAACGCGCTCGGGCGCACGTAGGTGGCCGAGGTGCCCGTGAAGACCAACTCGGCATTGAGTGTGGCATTGCCTGACGTTCTCAGCTCGCCGGCCGCCGCGCCCGTCGCCGAGCCGAGATTCAGGCCGCCGCTGACCGTCGTTGATCCGGTGACGGTCAGGCCAGAAGCCGTGAAGCGGGCGATCGCCGTGCCGTCTGCTGAGACTCCGACCTCAGCGATGCCCGGAAAATAGAGGCCGGAGTTCACATTGGAGCTACCGCCCGCGTAGAGCGGCGCCGTCGCTGTGTTCGCCAATTGGATGTGGGCATCCCTGAAGACCGCGCCGTTGTCCCACAGCCGAACTACTCCCTCGCGGATCGTGATCTGGGTGTAATAGTTCGCGTTGTCATGGCGAGTTCGACGAATTGATAGGTCGTCATCAGTGGCAGATAGTGTGGACCGAAATGCCCAGATGCGCCCGACGAGGCTAGAGTCCGACCGTAAACCAAACCCCAGCGTGTTTGCGACGCCACTTGATGACGCCATCAGAATGCCGGTGCTATCCAGCGTCACAGCACCGGCGCCGGCCTTCAACTTCCCGTCCGTATCGGCCGTCCATTGGATCGTGCCTTCGTTGAAACCGGCGATCCGCCCAACTCCAGCGTCATTCCAGACCTTCAGGCCCGTGGTCGGTGAGGCGAAACTGCCGGTCCCCTGATAGATGCCACCGCCGGAGCCGAGGGTCAGCGGCAGGGTGAACTCGGCCCCGCTTGAGGAATCGAAGGTGAAGACCGCGTTGGCCGCGCTGTTGTTGATGGTCAGCACGCCGGCAGCGGACAGGCTGATCCGATCTCGGTGGGTTGTGTCGGTGACCGATGTCCGCAGCTTGATATCCCCGGTATCGGTGATCAGAACATGGCTGCGCCCGCCCTTGATCTGCCCGACCGTGATCGATCCGTCAGTCGCCCATTGCCCAACCGACGTACGGACTCCGGCGCCGTCCCGTCGAATGATCCGAAAGCCGTTGGTCGGATCGATCGTCAGGTTGGCGCTGCTATTGGCGTCCGTTCCGACGCCGACGCCGAACGTCTGAGCGGCATAACCGTAAACGCCGTTCAGATCCCCGACCTGCACCCCCGCGCTCGTGCCGTGTCGGAGGCGCAGTCGGGCGGTGACCGGATCCCACAGCAGGTTCGGCTTGCCGGCCGAGTTATCTCCGAGCAGGAGCGCGCCGGCCGCCAATGCCTCACTGTTGTAGGTCTCGCCGGCCGGTGAGACGAGTAGCGCCGTCGTGGACACGGCCCCAATATTCGAGCCGAACCGCGCTCGGCCGGAGGACTGAATCCCGACCGTCTGAGCGGCCCCGTTGTAGAGGCTCAGGTCCGCGTTTTGGATCCTCAGGCCGTTCGCGTTGTCATAGGCCAGAAACGTCGCGCCACTGCCCGGCGCACCAGCCCCGAGATCGTTGCCGACCGCAAAACCCCAGCGCGTGGTCAGCGTCTCCCCGAGAACGCCGAACATCTGGCCGAAATGGACACGAACCCGATAGTCGGTCGGATTGTCTCCATAACGGTGACTCACCCGGACGTAGGGCCCCTCCACGTCCGTGCTTCCGCCGACCAGCGTCACCCAGCCGCCTTTATTGGCAGCCGATCCGCCGATCCGGCCCCACTCAACGACCGCCGTCTTTTTCTTCCAAGCATAGGCGGTCGTGTTGTTCTGAGCACGGTTGACGTTATAGCGATAGCCCGTCTTCCCGTTGGTCGCGGTCACTGTCCCAACGTAGGACGTGATCCGCATCTCCTCCCGCTGAACCACCAGCGGGCCGCCACCGGACGTGGGAATGGCCCCGAGCAGTTGCAACACGACGTAACTGTTGCCGTCCGTCGTGTTGCCTCGGAGGACGGGGTCCTCGATATCAATCGTCGTCTGGCCAGCGGTGAGATCGTCCGCCAAGGGACTGACGTTCGTGACCATAAAATAGCCGTTGAGCGCGTTGATCTCCTTGTAGGTGAAGGTCGTCGCGTAGAGGCTACCTCGGATATAGGCGTCCTGAAACTCGGCCCGCCCGTTCGCGTCGATTGACCAGCCTTTCCCCTCAAAGCCGGTCACGAACGTCGTGCTTTGGAGGGCGTTCCCGGTCCCCAAGACTGCCACATTCGCGGCGCTCCGGTTCAGCGACCAATCCCCACCCAACCGGAGGGGGTTCGCCCCCGAAATATCCAGGCGATTGTTGAACGTGGCCACCTGACTCCAGGTGTGCAGGCCCGTCCAGGTCGGGGCAATGCTCACATCAAGCTGATGCGTGTGGGCGGCGCGGGCGAAATTGTTGCCGGTCCCCTCGGTCGAGGCGGCCAAGCTCACGCTGTTGGCACCCGGTGCGGCCGTCGCAATGGCGTGAGTATGATCACGGCGGGCCGCGAACGCCACCGATCCAGTGGCCGCCGCCGCGTTGGGCGTGATGGTCGTCGGCGCCGTGCCGTCAAACGCCACGATGGTCGCGTCACTCCGGAGCAGCGTGGTCGCCGTGCCGGCCGCCGCTGCCGTGCCGAGGGTGACTGTCGGGGTGGCAAACGCCGGCATGGCGTGCCGGTGATCGCGCCGTGCCGCCACGGCGGCCGATCCCACGGCCGCGGCGTCCCCGATGGCCTGCGTGGTCGGCGCAGTGCCGTCGAACGCAACAATCGTCGCGTCACTGCGCAGGAGGGTCGTTGCCGTGCCCGCCGCCGCCGCCGTTCCCAGCCCGACGGCGGGCGTGGCAAACGCGGGCATCGCGTGGACGTGATCCGAGCGGGGCAGCGTGGTCGCCGTGCCGTTGCTGCTGGCAGATCCGATGGCGAGTGCCGCCGGGGAGCCGAATCCGGGCATCGCGTGCCGGTGGTCCTGCCGCGCCGTCAGCGTCGAGGTGCCGGTGACCGCCGCGTCCCCGATGGCCTGCGTCGTGACTGCAGACGCCAGCCCGGTCAGGCCATTAAAGCTCACAGCGCTGACTGCACCGTCCTGCTGCACCTTGAACCGGCTCGCACCGTTGACCCAAAGTTCCATCAGGGCCGAGTTGAGCGCGAAATCGGTGCCGGCGGTCCCGAGCACCTCATAGCGGATTCCGGTCTTGGCGCCGCCCCCGCGCCAGTTGTCGATGGCGTTGATCCAGGGGGATCCACCAGCACCGTATTCGGCGCGAAATACCTCCATGAACGCCGTGCGGAGCCCCCCCGGGAAATTCTGGGGCGTGCTGCTGGTGGCATCCGGGAGGACACTGGCTGGGAACTTGGCATCCGGCCCCAGGGCCAACAGGGTGTTCGGCTGGGGCGTACCACTGGCCCGGAATCCGTTGACTGTCTCGGCGTCCGTGGATCCGGCGACCGTGGACACCAAGGCCGGCACAGCGCCGCCGGCCGCGGTTCCGCGTCCCGTCGCGTGTGTGAACTCAATCCGCCGGAGCCGATCGGCCTTCGCCACTACAGCACCTCCATTCCGTACCGAATCGTCGCGGCTTGATTTGGCGGCCCGGCCAGGTAGTAGTAGCCGCCGTAGGTTAGGCGACTGAGCGCCCGCAGGTCGATACTCCCTGGCCCGTTGTTGAGGTAGACACTGCCGCCCTGCGTCGGGGCGCCGGCCCGGCCGCCCGCCCAGTAGAGTTGAACGTTGGTCCCGTCCCAGAGCAGGACGTCGCCGCGGCGATACAGATACTGATCCGACTGCTGTCGCACCGCGAAACTGATCGCCCCGTCCACGCGACTCTTGAGCGTCGTCAGGTCGTCATTCCACACCCTGAGCCGATCCGAAACCGGCTGGCCGGCGGGATAGTCACCGTGGCCCCAGGTGGCTGGAGTGGTCCAGCCCGTAAGTGAGGGTGCGCCGTTCACCTCGAACAGGTAGTTCACGGCCGGCCGCGCACCGTTGCCGGAGCCGCCCGGATTCACGGTGCGCCGGAGCGTGACTTCGTACCACGCTCCCTTCGCGGGTGGCGTGGCGAGTGCGTTCAGGTTGGCGAGACCCTCGGCGATCACGTAATCGGGGTTGTAGGTGCTACCGCTCTTGCCCCCATCCGTGGTCACAGTGGCGACCGATTGACCGTTCACCTCGAGCGCGAAGGTGTTGGCGGCCCCACCGAGATCGGTATTCCGGGCACCGAACCGGTAGGCCAGATAATCCCCAACCCGCCGTGTCCAGGCACGGTAGGCTGGATGGGTGGTTCCGACGACCTCGCCCTCCAGCATCCCGCCAGTCGGTGCCCACGGCCCCGAGAGGCCCTCGCGGAGATACTCAAGGTTGTTGTGCCAGCGGTCATTAAAGTGCGCCGCCGTGCTCGCCGCGCCATCTGTGACCGTCGGGAGTGTCTGCCAGGTCCGGCCGAGCACACCGCCGCCCTGATAGATCGCTTCGGTGAAAAGGCCGACGTTTTTGGCCAGCACGCGGATTCCATAGACATTCCCCTGCGTCAGGGCGAGACCAACCAGATAGGCCGATCCCGTGATCCGTCCCTCAGTCGTGTAGGTTGTTTCCCCGAGCAGGTCCACCCAGCCGCCGGCGCCCGTCGTGTCGATCTGGATCTTCACGTAGGAGGACGATCCGGTCGCGCAGTAGCTATTCGTGGTCTGGTACGCCGGTGAGGGGTAGCCCGCATCCCACGACTGCTCGCTGGTTCGGTAGACGTAGTAGCGCCAGAAGAGCGTCGGCGACCAATAACGGATCCACCCCTGCCAGGCCATCTGGTAGTTTTGATCGGCGCCGCCGGAATGCAGCCAATTGCTGGCCTGGTAGCGCCAGACCCGGGAGAGCGGCGATCCGTACGCCTCAAGTGTCAGCAGGTAGTCCAGATTTGCGGCGATCCGGTTGCAATGTTCGGCCGAGAGGATCTGACCCGTCTGGATCGTGGGGAGCGCCAGCCAGCCCATCAGTACCACACTCGGCCGGCACCGCTGACGCCAGGCCCGCCGTAAACGCTCGTGCCCATCCGGAAATAGTTGCTGTGCTCGGTGAAGTCTGCGACATCGACCAGGTCGTAATCCTCGACGTAACCATCGTCTGCACTGAAACGGTAGGCCTTCCGGGCGATGAAAAAATCCCGGTTGATGCCCGTTGATGTCTCGGTAACGGTCACCCGGTCGGTCACCTCCAGATGGGGTTGAGCCGGCACACCAGACAGGCGGACTGTCTGGCGCGGTCGCCGGAAGCGCTGGCGGAGTGCATCCGCGATTGCTTGGGCGTGAGCACGGTTCTGGACGTACTCGTTGTCGATCGAGAGGACCTGATCACCGCTCCCTGCTGCCGCGTGGATTTCCTGACCGGGCACCAGCAGTTGGCCCCGGATGCGTAGCCGGCCGATGTAGGCCCGTCGGCTGGTGTCCGTGTTGGTCAACATCACGGTGCAGCGCTGGGCCTTCACGTTCGAGAGGGCAACGGTGACGAGGGACGCCCCGCCCGACTCCATTGGCTGATTGGCGCTGGTCCGAGCGATCCAGTCGGTCGCATCCTCATCGGTCGAGTAGGCCAATGGGTCAACGACGGCATAGGCCGGCTGGCGCCATTGTGCGGTGATCGCCCTCGTACCACCCGGCTCGATCACGATCTCCTCGCCCGACTCCCAGATGGTCTCCAGCAATCCGGGATAGAGCGGCTGACAACGGACGCTGATCTGGTCATAGACCTGATCGAAGTCCCACTCGGGCTCAAGCGCCTCGAAGCGCTGCGTGGTGAAGGTGTAGACCGATGTCGTATTACGGGCCGGCCAGGAGCTTGAGGCGTACATCAGGGTGCCGTCCCAGCGAAACCAGATCAGCCCACCGTCCGCAGTGACGATGCGGACAAGCTCATCCGCGATCGGATCGTCATCGAGCCAGGCATATTCGATGATGCGCTCGCTCGGCTCCAGACTGCTGGCATAGCCGAGTGCGCTGGCGTTGAGTGCCTCTTGGATCAGCTCATCCGGTCGGCGGTTGAGGAGGAGCCCAGTCGAGGCCCGCTTCCGCCGGAGGAGAACCCACCGATCAAGACACTCCAGCTCATAGGTCCGCTCTCCCCAGCGCTCGGCCGGTTTCACGATCACGCCCTGGAACACCTGGAGGTACTGGGGCGTGCCAGACGAGTTCACGAACCCGAGTGAGATTCGGATCGGGCGCAGGTAGCCGCCGGCGTTCGCCGGGTTGGCGGTCCGGTTGAGGAGTGAATAGAGCGCCGCGGACGGATTGTTGGCGCCGTAGCGCCGGTCGGTGTTGTTGAGGATGACGGTGCAAGCGTCAGCGATCGACGCGCCCACCGCCGAGAGCCCGGCATCCGGCGCCGTGATTTCACTGACGCCGGCGATGCTGATAACCCGGGCTGACTCGTCAACGTAGGTGACGCCGTCCCAAGCAATCTCGATCTTTTTGACCGGTCGGCGGCTGGTGTTGTTGCTGGTATCGATAGGTGGCCGGGCCATTAGAACGATCCCGCGGCCGTGACGACCTGGACGGCAAACGCAGCGTTGTACCGGAAGTACCGGCCGGCCTCCTGAGGGTCCTCAACGCTAACAGGGATCGTCGTGAATGTGACGGGTGTGATGAACCGGACCGGGTACTCTAAACCGCGCTCATCCCGGAGGCGCACTGTGCCGGCTGTCCGCCGCAGCACTTCCAGCCGTTCACGCTGAGCGTGGGTCAAAGAGCGCAATTGAAAACTGTAGGTTGCTCGATAGGCAATGATGTCCTCAACCAGCGTCCCCTCGGCCAACTCGCGCTGCTTGCCAATGAGCGTGTACTCATTGGTCACATCGTCGGGACTCACGCCCGGCAGGTCATCGGCTGAAGTGAGGGGATTAGCGGTTCCGAGGCGAAACGCATAGAAGGCCATTAGCGCATCTCCTTGACACGGATAGCGTTGGCGGCCACCTTGCCGAGTTCTGCCAGGTCGCTCCGGTTCAGCCGGGTTTCCTTCTCGGCGATGTATTCCAACAGGCTGATGATCTTGGCGTCGGTGATGGCTTGCTCTTCGCGTGCCTTCGCTTCCTCGGCGTAGACGCGGTTTAGTTCCGTTTGGCCGGCCTGAAAGATCGACTCAAGATAGGGCACGCCGTAGTGCTCCGAGAGCACGTCTTTGAAGCTCAGATTGTCATCGTGGAATGACCGATTGAGCCGGTCACCAAAACTCTCTACCGCGTAGATGGACTTTTTCTCGGCGGCCCGGATGCCGGCCGCGATCCGGACCGGCATCTGCTTGCCGATGTCTTCGGTCATCCGAAGCAGTTTCTGCGACTCTTCGATCAGACCCATTGAGAGAGACTTGGTGGCCGCGTTGACCAGATCCTTCTTCGATGTAATGCCCTGGGCCAGGCCGGCCACCACTTGGGTCCCGTGCTCGGACATGACCCGAGACGGTGAGCGGATCCCGAGAATGCTCTTAACGGTCGAGGGGATCGCGTCCGCCAGCCCGCTGGCCGCCTCCTGGATCTTGCTCCATCCGGCATTGAGCGCCCCGGTGATGCCGTCCACGATGGCCCGACCGATCGCTTGAGCAGCCTCCCGGCCTTTGGACTCCAGCGTTTTGAGGCCCTCGATGATCAGTGCCCCAAACCGGATCAGAGATGTCTCCAGGTTCGATTGCATCACCTGCCAGGTTTTCTCCAGAGTGGCTTTCAGCTCGTCCCAAGCGCCTTCCCAATCCCCGGCGATCACACGCAAGATGGTCTTGATTAACCCCGAGATCAGCGTCAGCCCCACTTCGACCACGCTCTTGAGCACGTCCCAGGTGGACTGCAACACCCGCTGGATCGAAGTCCAGTGTTCCTGCCAGAAGGCACTGATAGCCGCCAAAACAGTCGCGATGTTATTCATCAGACCGTCCATGGCTGGCCCGATTAGTGGGAGAATCTCTCCCACGAACTTCTGGAAATTCGCCGCGAGTTGCTGGATAGCCGGGACGACGTTCCCGATCAGGAACCCCGCCAACTGGGTCAAAATGGGGACGACTCGGGAGGCGATCATCGCCTCCAGCTCCGCCAATCGTGGTATGACCTCGGTCACCACGAACTGGCCAATCTGGATGATGGCTGGGATCACGTTGGACTGAATAGCCGACCCGACGTTCATGAGGCCTGGCAGCAGGTGGGTCTGGGCGAAGCTGACGATCTCGCCGAAAGCGAAACTCACCAGCCCCACAATTCGGCCGATTTCGGCTTCGTCCAGGCCCAGGATTTCACCGATCTTCATGGCGCCGCCGGCCAGGCCGCCGGACGCAAACGCACCGATCACCTCTTGAGCGGTGGACACCACGCGGCCTATCAGACCGGTGACGCGCTGGATGAGTCCGGTCGCGGCATCCTCGTCCATCCCAAAGATCTGAGACAGGATGCTCGTCGCTCCGCCGGCTAATCCGCCGGAGGCAAAGCCGGCGGCGATCGCCTTCACCTTCTCGAGAGCTGCTTGAACCTGGGTGGCGAAGCCGAACGCAAGAGCCACCGCATCCGGGCCGAACGCCTTGGTGATAGCGGCGCTGAAGTCGGCGAGGGAACTGAAGCTGCCTGTCGAGAGAAAAGCCAGGAACGCGGAGAGGATCGGCTGCACGGCTGCCACGAAGCCGAGGACCGTTGTCCGGATGCCCAGGAAATCTGCGGCAAAGGCGGCGGCAAGCAGCGCCACCCCGGCCACAATCAGCCCGATCGGAGTCATCAAGAATGCCAATCCAGTCGCCAGTGCGCCCACGATGCCGATCACCGGGCCGGCCGCAGCCAATACGCCGAGGAAGGCAGCGCCGGCCGCGAGAAGTCGCGGATCAGCCTCGGCCAACCGATCGATGAGTCCCTTGAGTCCGCCGGTGACTCCCTCGACAATCCCGAGAGCCGAGACCAACGCCGGCCGCACCCGATCGAAGATCGTGATGCCCAGATCCGTGAACTTGTTCTTGGCGATCTGGAGCATCGACTCCACCGTCGCGTACCGCTGCTCGGCCTCTTTGGTCAGCGCGTTGTTCTCATCCCAGGCCTTGCTTGCCAAGGCGATTGCGTCACCGAGCAGATCCCCCGCACCGGCCGATCGGAGCAGCGCGTCGCGAACCCGGATGTCGCTCATGTCGAGCTTCTCCAAGACCGCGAAGACGTTCTCACCGCTGTCCCGAATCCTCCCCAGCCCGCCGATGAAAGCCGTCACGGCGCCGGCGGCGTCGGTCTTAAACCGATCCGAGAACTCAGACGCGGACATGCCAGCGACCTTGGCGAATTCCGTCAGCTTTTTGCCGCCCGAGGCCACCTCATTGGCGATGTCCACGAACACCCGCGAGATCGCCGTGCCGCCGGCTTCTGCCTCGATGCCCACGCTCGACAGGGCCGTCGCGAAGCCCATAATCTGGGACTGCGTCATCCCGACCGTTGATCCAGCGCCGGCGATGCGCATGCCCATCGCCACGATCTCGCGCTCGGTCGTCGCGAAGTTATTTCCGAGCGCCACAATCGTCGAGCCGAGGTTTTGGAACTCGGTCTGGGGCATCCGAGTGATGTTGGCGAACCGCGCCAGATCGGTGGCCGCTTCCCGGGCGGTCAGATTTGTCGCGACGCCCAAGTCCACCATCGTGCGGGTGAAACCGAGAACGCTTTCCTTCGCGATGCCGAGCTGCCCGGCTGCCTCGGCCACGCCGGCGATCTCCTCCCGGGCCGTCGGGATCTCTTTGGCCATGTCGCGGATCCCGGTCCGCAGTTGGGCGAACTCTTCCTCAGTCGCATCGATCGTCTTCCGTACGCCAGCGAAAGCCGACTCGAAAGAAATCCCGACGTCACCAACCGCCTTCGCCGTGCCCAGCAACGGCACGGTCAGGCCGGCCGTCATGACCGCGCCGGTCGTCGCCGCCGACTTGCCGAATGACTCAATTCGGCTGTGAACGGCGTCGAAGCCGGACATTGCGTCCTTGACGTCGGCGCCGATTTTTACGAAGAGTTTGGCGATTTCGGACAAAGGAAAAGCCCACTCCAAACGAAGTGGGCTCCGGCCTCTCGGGCTCCGGCCTCTCGGGGGGTTATCGCCCGCGACGGCGCTTGGCCCGTTCGGCCGCCTTTTTCTCTTCGCGGGCCTCGTGGTTGTAGAACGCCAGCCAGCGGTTGAACTCGCGGACCGTCATCCGCCGCTCCAACTCCGCGACCGTCGTCTTGAGGTCGCGCGCCAGGCGGTAGAGAAAGCGCTGCTCGCTATTCGTCGCGAAAGGAGCGGTCCGCCTCCTTCTGAGCCTCCGGCGATATCCCGTTCAGATTGAGGATCGCCTTGTTCACCCGATCGATCGCCGTCGCGCTTTTCTGCCGCAACGCCTCGTAGTGCTCCTCGCCCATGGTCGGCTCAATCACCGACTGGATGAAAAGCAGCATCTCGAAGCGATCGTTGTCGAGATCCTTGCCGTTCATGGCCTTCCGTCGGAGATCCTGCTGGACCGCCTTGGTCATCGACTGGATCACCACCGCGCCATCCCATTCGGGGACGGGCACGGTCAGCGTCTCCAGATCGCCGGCATGCAGGATCTCATCGAGGGTTAGCACGCGGGACTCGGTCTTTTCGGTCGTCATGTCGTTCTTCACCTGTAGGGTTCCGGCCTCATAGGCTCCGGCCTCGGGCCAGGTGTGGGATCGCGTCAGGGATTAGAGAACCGTCCGGGTATAGGCACCGGTCACCTGAAACTCGGCGCTGAAACTGCCCGCATCGCCCATATCGGCGCTGACCTCGTAGCTGGTCAGGATGACCGAGCCCGAGAACTGCACGTTGCCGGTGCCGGGGCCGGCCGGCTGATACTGGAACGCCCGCAGGTTGCCCCACGCCGCTTCGATTACGGCGTCAGCCGCTGGATCGAACTTGCCCTCAATACTGATGGTCGCGTCCCGCAGACCGGGGATGTAGGTCTTGCTGGTCACGCCGAGGGTCGAGGTCTCGGCTGTCTCCTGCTCCGGTGACCAGCCCACGCTAGTGATGTAGGTCGAGAGATCCGTGAGGGTCGAACCGTTGTGCAACCGGAAGTTGGCTCGTGAACCGTGCGCGAAAGGCATCGCTCAGACTCCTTGAATCTGGGCTCCGGCCTCTCGGGCTCCGGCCTACCTTTTTTCAATTGGCGTCGCGGCTTAGGCTGCCCGCGACAGCAGCACGGCAAACGTGATGGTGGCGCCGGCCGCCGGCGTCCACGATGCCCGCGTGTACTGATTGATGGTGCCCGTGATCGCCCGCCGCTCCGCCGTCCGCCCGTTGAACACCGTGAACGTCACCAGATCCGTCCAGACGCTGTTGTCGACGCTGTGTTGGACTTTCACGGTCGAATTGCTGGCACTGCCGGTCTGACCCATCACCTGAAGGTAGGCCGCGCCGCCGTTCGTGCTGGCCGCACTGTTGTTCTGGCTTGCCGCGTTACTCGAGGAGTTCCGGGCCGCCAGCACGTGCAGAACGATGCCCCGTTCCCGGCCAACCTTGGACTGTGCCTCGGCCGAGCAATCCACCACGCCATCGACCGGACTATTCACCTCGTAGGATGTCAGGATGGCCGATAGGCCGTAGCCGTAGCTGCCGATCACGTCGCCCTGCGGCAGGACCGTCCAAACGGAAGCGTCCTGACCGAGCGCCGTGCTCAGAGCTTCATCGACCGCGTTGGCCTCTCCGTCGAAATAGCCCTCGGCGCTCAGCGTCGCGTCCCGCAATCCGGGGATGTAGGTCTTGGCCGTGGCACCAAGGGTCGAGGTCTCAGCCGTGTCGGATTCCCCCGACGTGCTGATGCTAGAGAAGTAGGGGCTGAGATCGTAGCCATTGGCGTAGACCCGAGCCTGGGATCCGTGGAGAAATGGCACGCCGGAACCTCCTCAGGATTCCGGCTCCGGCCTCTCGGGCTCCGGCCTCTCGCGACGGCATTACGCCGCTTGGTTGCTCTCGATCGCCTGCACGCCGCGCCGCACGACGATGAGCCGCCGGCAGGTGCATTTCACCTCGGCATGGCCACCCTCACACGGCCGCGCCCGAAACAGGAGACGCCCGCAGGCCGGGCAGCGCACGTCCTGCAAGCGGATCGGCTCATTCATCAGTCGCGTCCTTCGCTTCCCTGGGCACTACCTCGATATGGCCATCCCGCAGCAGCCAATGAATCGACTGGCGTGGGATGTCATCCACGATCTCGCCCGCTTCCACCCGGCGTTGCCCATAGTTCAGGCCGTTCTTGACCAGATAGCGCCGTTTCTCGGCCATCACGCCTCCCAGAACGCGAAAACGCCGCCACCATGCTGGTAGACGACACCGTCTTCATGTTCACTGAAATTGATACGGGTTTGGCGCCGGGCGTAGAGCGTGTTCCGCGCAGTCACCGCAAGTGGTTGATCCGTGAAGAGAGCGTCGATCCGGTCGCCCATCTGGCCGGCCCGCTTGGCTGACCGGCTCTTGTCAATGGCCTCGATCTGATAGGGCAGTTCCTCCCAGGCCCGGCGGGCCAAGGTGTACCGATCCCGGCCGGGCCGTGGCTGAAAGACCACGTAGGGGAACGGCGCCTCCTCCGGCGCCGGCCACCGGTGCACGCCGGTCATCCCCAACCCGATCAGCGTGGTGTCCTCTTTCAGCCGGGTGGCGATTGCCGCCTCGAGCTCGTTCACCCGGCGACCTGTCGCATGGCTGCTTCAAAGCTCGGCTTGACCTGCTCGGCGGCCGGTTCGAGAAATGGCTGAGCCCGCATTTTCCGCGTCCCGAACTCCACGTAGATGCCGTACTCGGCCCCGACATCCACTCGCGCCGCCAGATCACCCTCAGGTTGGGCCTGGATGCTGCTCTTGAGGGCACCGGTATCGACCGGTGCCAGTGCCTTGGCCTGGGCCTCCACATCGAAGGCCGCCTTCGTCACAGCGTCGGCCGCTCGACGGCGTACCTGCCCCCGAAGCTCGGGCAGCTTGTTGAAAACAAGCTGCGTCTTGATGCTGACTCTCGCCACCTGACCTCGCATCCTCTCCGGTCGATAGAGCGCTGACGTTATGACTCGCTCTCTGAGATAGCAGTATCCACAGTCACCTGAGCACTCCCTCCCGCCGTCAGTCGCAGCCTCGGCAGGAGCATCGTCGCGCCGGTGAGGCCGGCCACCAAAACCGGGACGACCCACTGTGCCTCGGCCGGGATCGGCACGCGGCCGGCCCCCAGTTCCACCGCGAACGCCGTCAGCATCAGGTTCAGCACAGCCAGTGTCCCGTAGCTCACCAGCGCCCAATTCACCTTCACGGTTTCACCCCCATCGTGGTCGATAACGCCGAGATCAGGGCCGAGAAAACAAGGCCGACACCACCCAGCCAGGTGCGTGTGCTCACACTCCCCTCAACCTTGGTCAGTCGGTTCTCCAGCACGACCGCCTGCGCCGATATACCGGCTTGATCCCTCTCGTGATTGTTCACATGCGATTCCTGCTGGCGCTCCATCCGATCAAGACGGCGATCGATCGAGTCCAGCCGGGAGATCACCATCCCGATCTGATCCATTACAAAAACTCCCGTGCCAGCACCCGCCGACTGATCTCCCATGATCGCGGCCGTAGCACCGCCGCCACCTCGAACGTTCGGCCGCCGACAACTATGCGATCCTTGGCTGTGACATCGGTTTCGGCCGGAAAGGTCAGGATCCAAGCTGTCTGGATCCCAACCCGCTCGGCCATCGTGTTTTCCTCGCGGGTCAGATCCGCCGTGCTCACCCGCACTTTGGGCGAGGCCACGATGGTCGGCGTCCCCTCGATGAAGCCGCCCTGTCCGTCATCCACCTTCACGATGCGCTGGATAACCGCGTCGTCCGGCAGACTCGCGTTCAGGGTTGCCCGCATCCCGTCGAGGGTCGCAGCACTGATCATCAGATCGTCACCGGCCCCTTCATGGCCGGGATGGGCTGCTCCGGCACGACCTGCCGATCCCGCTCCGCCTTGACCGCCGCGATCAGGGCCGCCTGCTGGTCGGACTCGCTGAGATCGGCCAGCTCACCGAGGGGGACGCTGCCGATGTACTCGGTGTAGGCCGGCTTACCCTTATCGTCCCGCTCGCCCTCATCCACCCGGACGGCGAGATAGGCGCTGTGGGCGTCCTGCCACTGACTGACAATGTGTGCCGCTGGCATGTTGCCTCCTAGAGAATGAGAGCAAATCCGACTGAATAAGTAATCGAGTCTGCATTGTCATGCGTCACTGTCACCCGCCATGTGCGGGGTAGAATCGCGTTGACGGGCTGAGTCGCGCCATTGTTCAGAGCAGCTATACCGGGGTAGATATAGTACGTCCGCAGTCCGACGGTTGTGATGGAAGCAATCGCTGCATTCAGATTGTGGTAAGAGCCACTCACGGGATCTTTGCCGGAAATCCTCAACACGACGCCGGCGCTGCCGGACACTGCCGTCACATTCAGAGTGATAAGAACTCCGGACGCGTTATGATTGGTCTGGTCGGCACTTGAGATAGATGCCGTCCGGGCCGCACTGGCCAGCAGTGTGCCTTCGGTATTAGCTCGAACCCGATCGAAATTAGTCCCGTTATAGGCAAAGCCTCCAACAGCCAAGATGCCGGTCGCAGCGGCATCTCCAACCCGGTTGACTGTGGCAACCCGGTCCCAGGTAACGCCATCGAAGGCCATCAGGTGCGCCAATACCTGAGGCGCGGTCGGACTGGTCATATCGTCGGTGACGACAACAGCGGCTGGCAGCTCAGTATCCACGACTAAGCCGCCACTCGCGGTCGTCCGCAGCCGCCGCCAGACCGTGCCGTCGTAGCCGTGCTGGTGGCTCAACACCTGGGGCGAGGTCGGGTTGGCCAGGTCGTCGGCGGCGGTCGCGGGAGCCAACGCCGTCCGCAGTCGTTTCAGGAGTGCGATGACCGTGCCGTCGCCGGCGGCGCTCTCCGCGTCGCTCTTCACCCCGAAGATGTCGCCCACCTCGCGGGCAACCGTTCCATCTCCCCGGAGGATCTTCTCACTCCGGGCATGCAGCTCCTGATCCGGCACGTAACGCCTCCCCTAGCCGTTTGCCGCGCGTTCGTTCTCGCGGACTCGTTCAATCGGATCCCAGCCAGCATCCCGTTGGAGCGGCCGGACTTTTCCCAAGAGCGCCTTATAGGCCGCCTTGTTGCCGGCCAAGGCCCGCCAGCGGATCACGGCGGCGTTCTCGCCGGCCTGCTGATCGCGACGATACTGCGCCGCGCGCTCATCTTCCGTGGGCATGCGCTAACTCAGCACTTAACTTGCTACCTGGCTTGCTACGTGACATGTCACTTAGCTCGGGACCGTCAGAGCCCCCGGAATCGGGAGCGTTCCGATCACCCGGCGGCCGTACAGGTCGGCCATCCGCTCGCAGGCCGCGACCATCTGCGAGCGCTTGAATGACTGGCCATCCTCACTGAAGTCGAAATCCGCGGCGGCCTTCGCTGCCTTCCAGCGCCAGCCCTCGGCCGCCGCGGCGTTCAGATCCCATGTCGGGGTCCAGGCCGCGTCACTTGGCGGCAGACCGTCGCGGTCCGCCCGCTTGGCGCTTGCCACCAGCAGGCCGAGTTCCGCCTCGGTCAGCGTCGGCTCCTTGCTCGATGCCGTCATCGTCTGGAGCCGGGTTCGGGCTTCGTTCTCCGACATCGGCATCGTTTGCCTCTTCCGTGTGCTCAACGAAGCCCAAAGGGCGGTAGATCAGGGCGAACGCCTTGGCGCTCACCCGAATCACATCACCCTCCGGACTCCTCACCATGAGATAGATCACGGCTTAGACGAAGCCGGCCGGCCGGAGAACCGAGAACGGGTAGCGGGTGCTCCCGTTGGGGTTCAGGCGCGTGGTGGGGTTAGCGACTTGGAAAGCCACCCGCATGGTCACGCGCAGGGCGACCATATCCTGTTGGGCGAGGTTGTAGATGATGGCGCCGGTGTTATCCTGAATCACGGCCTCGCTCAGCAGCTTCCACTGGAGATCCTGCCGGACCGCCATGATCCCCTGCGTGAAATCGCCGCAGATGAGATCAGCCCGCGTGTTATCCCAGGCGCCATTGTCGACGTACTGCACTGGCTCGGCGTAGACCGTCATCGGCGTCGGCGAGGTCAGGCTGGCAGAATAAATCGGCTGGCCGTTGCTGTCCCGCAGATCTCGGAGGTCGGCCTTCAGGCTCTTCCGCGCCAGGAAACCGTTCACGTCGAAACCGTCAGCCTCGACCAAGCCCATGCACTTGTTGATGTCGTGAACCAGGTCCTTGTTGGCCACGCTGGCGCGAGTGAAGGCGTTGCCAGCCGCGGCCGCACCATCTTCGATCGCGTCGGGCCAGCTCGCCGGCTTGTTGGTGCCGAAAAGCACGGCGCCATCGACGGCGATCCCGAGAGCTTCAACCAGTCGCGGCCGGATCTCGGTCCACATGTCGAACTCGGTGTCATCGAGCACGGCTTCCGGAATTGGTACGATGACGGCCAACTCTTCGGCGTTCAGGTACTTGTTGGTCCAAGCCTGTTCGGTGGTTTGCTTCAGACCGGTATCGCCTTCCACGAAGTAGGCGGTCGGCAGGGCCGAAAGAACCGGCATGCGCTGCTGCTTGCGGCTCATGGTCACCCGACGGAACCGGGTCAGGGCGACAGAGGTTTTCGGCAGATCCTGAATGATCTGCGACGCGGCCTCCTCGGGAATCAGGGCAGAGGCATCAGAGCGATCGGTGATGTTGTTGTACGGCACAGAGCTGTCCTCAGAAGGGCTCTGGCCTCACTGGGCTCGGGCCTCGAAAATGGATTCGAGTGGGAGTGGTCTGTCTAGGAGCGACCTGCCCGCTGGCGGATCAGGTCATTCATCGACGGGGCACCGCCGGCCTTGCCGGACGCGCCGGCATCAGCGGACCCGCCCGGTGTCGTGGGTTTGAAGAGGGCAGGCACCTGGGCCTTGAGCCCCTCGACCAGCTTCTTCAGGTTCTTCGGGCTACCGTCTTCGGCGTACTCGACGGCACTCGGGTCAATCAGCCGCACGAGCACGCTCGGGTTGCTGGCGCCTGCCTCGATGGCTGCGGCGGTCACCGCGGTGCGGAGGGTTGTCTCCCGCAACTGGGCTTCCCGCGCCGTCAGATTGGCCTCCAGTTCGGTCACCCTCGCTTGAAGCTTCTGCGACTCGGTCATCTCCGCTTCCTGCCGCTTCTTTTCCGCCGCCTCCAGGGCGCGGAGTTTGGTGCGGTTCTCGGCGGCTTCCCGACGCAGCTGCGACACGTACTCAGCCGTGAATTGCTGCGTTTCGGCTCCGGCGCTTGACGGCGTGGTTTGCGTCGTGGCGGTGGACTCACTGCCGGCGGTCCCGGTCGGCTCCTGGCCGGTCGGGTTGGGCTCCTGGCCCGTCTGCTCGTCAGGCATGTTTCCCTCAGTGCTTCCCGGATGCTTCCCGGATGAATGGTCGCGCATCAGGCGCCATGATAGGCCGCTCATCCGAGGGGGAAACGAGTTCCGCGCAGGCTGTTTGAAATTGAGGGCCACAGTCAATGCGGGTGACGACGGCGCACTGGTTCATCGTTCGCCCTCGCCCTCAAACTGGATGCTGCGGTGGAAGCCCGGCCGCAACCCGCCAGCGATTGGTTTCAGCCGGGCCGAGGAGCTGCCGCAGGCTCAACTGGTGGCGGGTGATGCCCCACCGTGGATCCTGCCGCACCCCAACCAGATCCTCCAGCCGAATCGCCCCGCCCTGATAAGCAACCAGCTTCGTTGGCCCCAGAATCTCCCGCTGGAGATCGACTGACTGCCGAGCAAACCAGTCGGCGCCGGCCTCCACCTGAACCGAGGTTTCGGCGATGCCCCGGAAGCCCAACTCGTCCCAGGTCCGGGTTTCCGGAATCATCGCGCAGCGACAATTGTGAACTACAATACCGTTGGCGTGGTACCACCCCTCAGTTGTTTCGAGGTTGTAGACATGCCCACGAAAGCTTCGGCGGCTGATCTTGAGAATGCGATCCAGTCCTACATCGCCGGCGAAAGCTGCCAGAACGCCTCTGCTCGATTTCACATTAGTGAGCAGCGACTCCGCGAGGCTATCAAGGACCGGGGTTTGTGGCGTGACAAGGCCGCTCGCTACCTGCTGGCGGGTGAACGCGCGAGCGCTCGAAGACGTGCCTACATCCCCCTGCCCATGCCGGAAATCTCCGCCCGGTATTTGGCGGGAGAGTCCGAAAAGGCTTTGGCTGAAGAGTACGGAGTGTCTCGCAACGTCATCGGAGTTCGACTCCGCGAAGCGGGGGTTCCCCGCCGAGGCTCTGTCGAGGCAAACCGGTTGATGGCCGAGCGACGCAGCCCTGAGGACAACAGACGGCTGACGGAGGCAGCCCATGCCGCCGTTCGAGGCCGAGTCAAGACGATCGAAGAACGATGCAAAACAGCGAAGACCCGAGAAGAGCGGCGGCTGGGGGTATCCTCGACCGAGGAATTGCTCAAGAGGTGGTTGGAAGAGCGAGGGATTGAGAGTACGCCTCAGAAGGCCATTGGTCCGTACAACGTGGACCTTGGAGCCGATCCCGTCGCCGTGGAAATCTTCGGGGGCGGTTGGCATGCCTACGGCTCGCATCGGAGTCGAACCCCCGACCGATCGTGCTACCTCCTCGATCAGGGCTGGAACCTGATAATCATCTGGGTCGATTCCCGGAATTGGCCCCTGACTTCCGATGCTGCTGACTACATCGTCACCTTCTTGGAGGAATCCCGCCGCGACCCAACCTTTCGCCGTCAGTACCGGGTGATTCGGGGTGACGGAAAGCCGGTGCCCCCTGGCAGTTTCTATTTCGACAAGATCGCCTTCATACCACCGCTCAGTACTCCCTACCGCTCTGGGACCTGACGCAACAGTCCCGGCCGGAAAGCAATTGGGATGCGTGCCGAATCGCTCCTGAACGTCAAACCGCTTCCCATGCATGGCCACGCACAGTGCGCAGCTCCGGCGATCGAGCGCGCAGTGCCAGATCCACCCCTTCACTACCCGGCTGTTCGCCGCGTAGGTCTGTCGGGTGGCTTCGCGATAGGCTCGAAGCGTCTCCGTCCGAGCAATCGTCAGCGCCCGGACCATGTTCCCGTCGAGGGCATCCCGGATTCGCCGGGCAATCATCCGCGGGTTCTGGCCGATGGCCAGCCCCTCAATCAACGCATCGCCCACAGCCTGACTCGCCGCCAGCCCGAACTGATCCAGGAGCGACCGGAGCGGGGATCCATTGCCCAGCATCCCCACCATCGTGGTCAGTGCCCCCGTCGGCACCTGAGCAAAATTACCGACGAGCTCGGCCCCGCCACCCGCTGCGGCCTGCATCAGTTGACCGGCGTGACGTCGCCCCGCCTCGATGGCCCGTGTCTGCTCCTGCTGGATGGTGTGATCGACCGACGCGGCGAACTGGTCGACCGCGATCTCCGTCTGCCGCTGAAGTTCGGTCAGCCGGTCCCGACGGAGCAGCCACGCCGGCGAGATCTCCTCGCCGCGTGATCGCGTGTCCTCGATCTGCCGCGAAAGGGCGTTCAGGTCACGCTCGATCCGCTGCCAGGCCAGACCGTAGGCGCGCACCATCGCGCCGGCGGCAGCCTGCTCCCGGCGCAGCAGTTCGGCACGATGCTGGTCAGCGAGGTCGTAGATATCTGGCATGACGATCCGGAGTGGGCAGAGAGCGCAGAACCGCGAGCAAGAGGGAGATCAGACAGAGGTCCGCGAGAAAGGCCAACTGAATCACGGCGTGGTAATGAACACCTTCAGGTAGTGCCGGCCGCCGTCAGTCCAAAGATCGGCGTGGAGGATCCGGATCTCGCGGCCGGCCAGGTCCGCCGTGGCCCGTTGCAGGAGCCGCCTCAAGTCAGCATCACTGAAGCGGAGAATGCCTCGGTGATCAGCCAGCGACGCGCTCACGGTGCCGTGTTCCGTCGAGAATCTACGCGGACTAACAGACGGCCACTTCGACGCTCCTCATGGGAGAGGCTTATCCCTCCTCGGATCACCTCGCCCTCAACAATGAGGACGGGGCGCTTTCTCGGTGCGGGCTTCATGACCGCCTCACGTAGGCACGGATCTCGGCCTCACCATCATCGATGCTCACCACCACATCAGTGATGTCCTCACCATGGATGCGGGCCAGATAGTCGCCGGCCTCCCGGAGGACCCGCGGGAGCCTCCCTTGGAAGACCAAGGTTAGGGTCGCGAACGGCTCGGTGCAGGGAATACTCACAGGGGATCTCCAAGGTGCCGAATGAAGCGGGCCAAAGTAGCCAGATCGTCCGCCACAATGGCGGCCAGGTCGCTCAGGACCATGGTTGATTTCGCGGCGAAGTCGAGAACCGCCGCACTGACGATCTGTAGGGCACGCGCGAAAGGATTGGAGGGAATGCGCTGATACTGAGCCTTGAAGGCGGCATCTTTCAGGACATGCAACGTGCCGTCGGGGTTCCGAACGATCCAATCACCGGCCTTGGCTCGCCGCACGCCGAGCGGCGTCCAGACCGACTCAGGTTGCGTCACACGACGCGCTTGGACCTTGATAGACCGAGTCCGGTACGTCGCAGCCCAGAGGAAATCAAAAAGGTCCGGGGAGTGGAACAGTGGGTCGGTCAGGGGGCGCATCGCCATTACCAGAGCCCCCAAAGGTCTGGCCGGCCATCGGGTTGGTCCTTCTCGGCCGGCGTCGTCGGCTCGGTCGCTGAGGGCGTCTCGGCCGGAGAGATCAAGAGGTCAAGCGCCTCAATCTCACCGACAATGTTCTGAGAGATGCGATTCCAGTCGGCCAACTGGAGTTCGTCGGTGAAGCAGCACAGGCAGAGGGTTCGTCCCGTGGACTGCTGGGGATAGAACACCCGAGCACAGCGAGTGCAATGGCGGGCGAAGAGTTCGCTCATGCCCCACCTCTCTGACTGTCCGAGAGACGCACGAACAGATGGAGCATGTAGTCGCGGGTTAAGACCTCGGCCGTGCCAATGGCCATTCCGCCATCAACAAGGGCTCGATAGAGACTGGAAAGACTGTGTCCCAGCGTCTCGGCGGCTCGAACGGCCGGATCAGGAACTTTGGGCGAAACAATCATGGCTGCCTCACTGGGCTATCTGCGCCCAGTCTAGGCAGTCATGGCTCAGGTCAAGCGAGTTCCGCGCAGGGGTTAGGCAACTTCTTCATCCGGATCTGAACCGCCCCGATCGAAAGTGCGCAGCATGGTCCGTTGAGCCTCGGCCGCAGTTGCCTGCTTCTTAGCGAGCATCACCCGGATCTGCTCGGGGGCGTAGCCGAGCTCACCGAGCAAGGTCTCGTCGTCCACGCCGATCTGCTTCTTGATCAGGAGAACCTCGCCCTGGTCCTTCTCCGACCGCGGCGCCGGATCCTCCCAAAGCGCCGAGAGCCGTACCCCCGACTGTCCCACCATCTGGAGCGCAAACCCGATCAGGTCCTCCCAGACATTCCCAAAAGCCGTCTGCCGTTTCATCACCTTGGCCAAGAACGGCGACTCGGCCGTCTTGAGGGCCTCCCCGCTCGGAAACTCACCACTCTGGGGCAACAGATAGTGCAATGGCGTCCGGCTCACCCGGGCGATCTCGGCCCGGAAGCTGTCCTGCTCTTGGATGAACTGCCCGAGGTCCGCCGCCTCGAACTGACCAAAGGTCACGTCCTTGCTTTGGGTCGCCCAGACACGATCGGCGCCCGGCACAAAGAGGGGGATCGGCTTCCCGGTCTCCGGGTCAATATCGAACTGAAGCCCTGTCGCATACCGCTGCGGAAGAGCAAGAAACTCTCGCGCAACCATCAAGTCGCAAAGACTCTTGTTCAAACAGTCCTGGAGGGGCACAACGTCTTTTAACTCGCTCTTGCCGGATCGTCCCATCCGGCTGTTGTTGGCGAAGTGGAAGACCGGCACCCGGCCATAGTCGTGCTGGAGCGGCCACGCTTCCCCGGGCACCTCGTAAGGCACAAACGCTTGGCTTGATTCTGGCCAGCCCGCCGGACAGGCCGATCGCGTGATCCACTTCTCGATCCGATCGGGGAAGTACAAGGTCACCCGCACGAATTCATCTTCCGTCTGCCACGCCTTGACCGCGGAGAGGATGTGTCCGGGCACTTCAGGATCGTACCGGACCGTCATCGAGGTCCCGTCCTGGGGATAGATGGTTGGTTGGCCTGTTCGCGGATCGGGCCAGACGATCGCATACCCATCGCCGGCAATCAGAGCTTCGGTATGAATCTCGCCCATGCGTTCGTCCATCCGATTGACCTGCCACAATTCCCACGCCACATCGGCTGCACCGGCCGGCCCATCCTCCACATCAAAGCCGATCAACTTTAGTCGGTCGGACACGGCATCGACCACGGCCGGGCACAAATTATCGGCGAACTCCCGAAAAAGGTTGCCGAACGTGTTCCGGAACTTCTCCGTCGCAAAAGTCAGTCGATGGTTGCCCTCGTAGTAGTTCGAGTAGAGTTGATAGCCTGCCCGGCGTCGCCTCAACTCCTGAAGCGCTCGCGTGATCTCGTCCATTGTCCCCTCTACCAGGTGACCAGCCGCCGGCTCATCCCGTTGTGCGCCGCATAGCGCGCCAGGGCCAGCGCCATCACGATGTCGTCATGCGTCCCATCGGGAGCCCCGTACCGAATCAACCCGCTGGGCAACCGTTCCATCTCGTAACTCTGAAGTTCCCCGATCAACTCCGGGATCTTCGGGAAGTGGATCTGCTCGGTCTCAATGGCGAGTGCCAACCCTTCGATGATCTCGGTCTTGGTCGCATTCGTCGTCGTGAAACCCTGAATCGGCAGCCCTTCACGTTGCAACGCCTCGATGTTCGGATCGCCGATGCTATTGCGCTCCGCAAGAATGGTTGTGGATCGCCATTTCTCCCATAGTGCCCGCAGCCGGCTCCTCTGGACCGCCCAGTCAATCTGGTTGAACCGATCGAGATCGACCACATCCCCGGATCGAACATCAATGACCACTAAGACCGTGAAATCGTAGGTCTTGGCCCAATCGACGCCAATCACCGTTTGCCGCGGTCGCCTCGGATCGGGCGTCGCTAGCCCCGGCAGAGTCGCGCAAGTTTCCACCCGACGGAACACGCCGCCGGCATCCTCAAGGAACTCAGCAAGGTACTCCTGGGCAAACGTGCGCTCCGGAAGTTCTCGCCGCGCCGACTCGACCTCGCTGACCTTAATGAACGGATTCGTCGTGGTCGGCATCCGCCAGCTCTGCCAGTCCGAGAAGCCGGGATCCTGTCCCCAGAAATACATCTGCCGGAAAAAATTAGCGCCCTTCGGCGTCGAAAGGAACCAGCCGTCGCCCTCATAGTCGGTCAACGTCGGTCGGATGACCGCCTGCCACGCCTCTTGTAAAGATCGGATCATCGCCGCTTCGTCGATCACAGCTCGACGATACTTCCGGCCCCGCGCCGCATCCGGTGAATCCAGCGACCACATTTCGACGACGCCGCCCGTGATCAACTCCAAGCGCTTCTCCTGGCTATTGATCACCGCGGTCACCGGCTGAAGCACCTGACGGGCGACACGCCAAACCTCGGCCATCATTTTGTAGGTCGGGGCAAACCAGGCCGTCGGATAACCCTCCAGCGCCGGGCCGATCACCCGGTCGATGCCGAACGTCGTCTTACCAAAGCGCCGACCGCACGCCAGCACATTGAACCGTTGCGCCTCCTGAATGACCTGACGCTGCCCGGCGTGCGGCCGCGGCAGCTTAATCTTCAGGGTCGTCATACACCACCCGGATCGTGGTATTGCCGGTCTGCTGGATCTTTTCTGCCCACTGGCCAAGCTCTTTGGCCGCCTGCTCTTCGTGCGCACGCATTTCTTTCAGCAGACCGGTATCGATCGAAAACCTCTCGATCTCAACGAATTTCTTGGCCGAGTACAGCACGTCGTCCTCGTCACCAGGATCATCGCCGCCGTTGTAGACCTTCACCAACTGGACCTCTCGGACAAAGAGTCCAGTCTCACCACCGGGCACATTCCGATATTCCTCGGCCCGGGCGGCGATGATCCGCTGCATCCGGTCCCATCGGTCATTCAGCGCATTGACGCGGTTCTGCCGCTCGGCGATCCCGCGACGCTGAAGGGCCTGCCGTGTCTCCTCAACGATTGACGCCACTTTCGCCGCGAACTCCGGAACCAGCTTCCAATTGGCGAGTTGGCGCCGGCTGATTCCAACCTTTTCGGCAATCTGCTCATCCGTGAGAACATCCTGAGCCAACAACGAGGCTGCTTCCTCGCGCCGTCCATTCCACTGAAATTCGGTGAATTTTCGTGCAGCCATCTACAAACTCAACAATCCTGCGGCTCGTCGTTTGGCCCGCTCACCACGCCGGTCATAACGCGCCGTCGTCTTCGGCGTGGAGTGACCAGCAAGAGCCTGTACGGTGGACAGGTCGGCGCCGGCATCGAGTAAGTCGGAGATGAAGGTACGCCGCAGGTCATGCGGACTGAAGTGAGCGAGTCCTGCCGTGATCGCACGCTTTCTCATGATGGCCAAAACTGCCTCCGGGGTCATGCGCCGCCAGGTCAGCCGGCCGGAGCGATGAATTGGAACGAAGAGTGCGCCGGCATGATCCCCGCGCACCGTCAGCCAGCCGCTGAGCTGACCCACCGCCGCCTCCACATAGACCAATCTCCCCTTGTTGCCCTTGCCTGAGCGGACGAGCAGACGAGCCTCCGGAAGGTCGAGGTCTGATAGGTCGATGGCCACTACCTCAGCCCGACGCAGACCGCTCGCGTACAGCGTGGCGATGAGAGCGGCATCACGAGAGCCGGCCGGTCCGTCATCGGCGGCGCACGCGGCCAGCAGATTCATGAGTTCATCGCCGCCGAGTGCTCGCCCCTTGGCAACGGTCGATCCGCGGACCGGCCCAAGATCCGCCGCTCGTTGATATTCCTCAGCCGTCAGATGGCCCAGCCTCCAGGCTTCCTTCAGGACTCCACGCAAGGCCGCGAGATGACGGTTGGCGGTCGCCGGCGAGTAGCGATCGGACAGGGCGGCCCGAATGGCCATCGTGTGCTGATAACGGAGAGCGCCCCACGGGAGAGCCGTCGCATCATGGGTTCCGGACGACACCAACCGGGCGATGGTCTCGAGTGCTGCACGCATCGTCGGTCGGGAGCCGGGAGCCAGCCGCGCCAGATAGACGGTAGCCGGGTTCTGATCCGCCGCGAAGGCAAAGGGGGTGGCCGGGTCCGGTTGTGTCGTCTGGCTTCCGAAAATGACCGACGACTGGTTTCCGAGAACGGTCATTCTAGGAGACCACTTTTCGGCCGGCGCAGCGGACACAGAGAATCCGTCCGTCGCGCAGCAGAACCAGCTTGCTTGTCCACTGATCACAGGCAGGGCAGCACAAGTGACCGTCGCGCTTAGCGACGGATCTCAGGTCAATCGGCTGGTGAGAAATGGGACGCCTCCAACGGACCATGGTAGGCGGCTGGAGGCTGTCCCGGGGCCGGTTCCGCGCAGGCCTAAGCGGTTGCGCTCAGACCCGGCAGGGCATCCGGCGGCTCGGCAACCGGTTCGCTGTCTTCCCCGTAGCGGAGTGTCGTCAGCACGAGCTTGGCCCGATGATACTGATCCTGATGTCGGCCATTGGTTAACCCGCTCTCCTCGACCTTACTCCAGAATGAGGCGTAGGCCGTGAGTTCATCGAGGCCAACCACCAGCCGCGGCGGGGGGCGAAGGTCGCCGGCAACCAAGATTGTCGTTTCAGGCAGGCCGGCCGGCGGTGACCCGGCGAACCGAACCCGACAGCGACGGCGACTCGGCGTCACCGCCACGATGACGACCGGGACCTGCTGGTAACTCGCCACCTGCACCGGAACGAGGGGCAGGAAGCCGTCGTCGTCACCTGGTGCTTGAGCGGTCGCATTGCCCCGCTCAAAAGCTTCGAGTTCAATCAGCGCCGAACGATAGGCAGCCTCGTAGCATTCACGCCAGTGAGTGTCGAGGATCAGAAGCGGGAGCTTCGCCCGGGCCTCGGCAATCCGCGAGTGATCTCGCCCGCCAAGGATGCGCCCGATCTCTGAGTTTGTGATGGTGAGGAGCTGGGACAGCAGAATGGTCGCGGCCTGCCGAGCCAGGTTGGCCGGTAGATCCCGACCGCGCCCTTGAAGTCGTTCTATAGTCGTGCCGTACTCGGCCGCGACAGCGTCTAAGACAAGGGCGACCTTGTGTCGATCGGAAAAGCGATAGGGCTCTTTGCCGGTACGAATTGGGGTGGGTACCTGGCCAGACTGACTGAATCGAATGGGATCCATCACCACGTCCCGCGGGCAAATAGAAAGCCGCCGGGAACTGACCTACCTGGGTCGGTTCTCGGCGGCCTGATGCCACGCTTTGACGGCAGTGTACCAGTTAGAACCTGTCTGGACAATGGTTGGGATTGGGAACCTGGATTTTCGTCACGGTGCCGCAGCGCTCACACCGCGTATCAAGCGAGAGATCAGCCCCTCGGATGATCGATAACCGGCCGCGGATGCGCAGGTAAATCGACCCCGGACGCCACTTCCCGAGCATCTGACCGCAGCAATGACAATAAACCTCAGTATCGGGTGACGGTGTGTCGTTCACTGTAGCAGTTTATTAGATAGGCATAGTCTTAGCCTGGATTGTGTTCAACCGCGCGGATCGCTTGCCGATCGTCCCGCTGCCCCTCGCCCGACGCCGGACCGCGTGCCACGATTAGGAGCACTCGTCACCTCCAGCCAGCCCAAACTCCCGCAGCCACGCCTCGGCCGCCTCAGTATCGCACCCGGCTTTGTGATCGCTGGGCGGCCGCCAGCATTCGGTGCAGCGGCCATCCGCAATTCGGTGATCCAGCAGATCTCGAAACACGACTGCTGCCTCGGTGTGAGCACGGGTGAGCCGCTCCACCTCTGCCAGCAAGGCCAGGATATCCTCATGGGCGTGAGCGACGAACTCGGCGTTGAAATCGTGGAATGCTTGGCCAACCTCATGACTGTTGGCGCCGAATGCAGCGCCGTCAGATCCGGCAACACGAATCGCGTTATATGGATGCGATTCGTGAACCAACACCCCGCCTGACTCATAGTCGAAATCTTCATAGCCAGTGCAGGCCATCCACGGTCCCGGCGTTGCATGGGAACAGCGATGTGCAATTGCTTCTAAACTGCCTTTATCCAACATGCGCCCACCTGCTCCTGTTGACTATCAGCCTCACGGTCTTACGATGTATGCCGAAGAGCCTGCCAATGTTGGTATACGTTTGCCCAGCCTCAGAAAGCCTCCGGATCTCAATTACCGCTGACTCGTTGACCTTGGCAGATCCTTGTCGTGTGCCTCGCGCCCTGCGCTCAGGATGTGTGTGAGTCCCGTTCCTCTCACCACGGGCCAATCGCTCAGGGTGCAACCGTGATCCATTCTTGTCGCCACAAGGCGTGCGGCCATGAACCATGCGGTCTAGCGCATTTTCTTTTGCAGTCCCCCAACCCAAATTAGACGGACAATTGTTCATCTTATCGCCGTCAAGGTGACGCACCTGCATCCCTTGTTGAGGTAGACCATGAAATGCCAGCGCAACAAGTGTGTGAACAGGCCTCCGCACCCTCTTACCGTCCCGGCAAACCCGAACACTGAGATAGCCACTAGCGTTCGGGTCAGGGACAAGGACTCTTCGACCATAACCGCGCCAATCGCTTGCGACACTCCAGATGCGTCCATACCCATCAGCTTCATACCCCGCATATCCGGGAACAGGTCGCGTGGCCGCCTCGGCGCGTCGTCGGATGGCGTCGAGGTCGGTCATCTGGGCATCTCCTGTTTTAGTTCATTGAACAGGTCCAACAACTCACGCAGTCGTGTCATGTCCCGCGTTGCTCCCCGGCGCACGTCCCTCGCCTCACAGTTGACCTCACTGCCCACATAAATCACGTCCCGGAACCAATCCAGCCGGCGAATCTGAAGGCAGGGATACGCCTCTCCGCACTCACCGCACAGGAGCCCGGCCGGTTGGTGTCTTTGGCGAATCGGGCCGAAGCCGAGGATGTCAATCACCGCCGCGCCTCCAGTTCCCGGATGCGGGCCTCGGCGGCTTTCAGTCGGGCCACCTCCAAGCCGAACGCCTCGGCAATCCGGGCGTCCGTCTCACGGCCAGCAACGATCTCAACGGTCGCCATCGTCATCCTCCTCTAGGCCCAAGTCATGGGCTAATCGGACCAGCACCTCGGGATCGCTGGCCCACTGGCGAAACACCTCGGCCACGCGGCGAGGATTGCGGCCAAGGGTTCTCAAATAGTTGGGACCGTGCTGGCGACTAACGGCGAGCCACCACAAATCCGCAATGGCATCCAAAACGCAGTCGTAGTGGATCCTGAGCTCACGGCTCACCACCATGACCGGTCAGCCGTATTCGGCAACCAATTCGGGGCACGCCGTCCACTCGCCCTCGATCGTCTTGCCCCAAAACTGGCCATGTCCTGATGGATAATGGTCCGCCTGCACGGCGGCCATTTCAAGGGCCCGCCGCACGCGCCCTAAGCTTCCAACAGTCGTCACCACATCACCTCCGGCAGGCCGAGCAGTCGGCGGCCCAGACGGATCGGGCAGTCGTCCTCGTGATCCACGGCAGTCTTGCGTTCTTCTACTATCAGGTTGCAGTAGATGCAAAACCTGATGAGTTTTATGCCGTAGAACTCGATTCCGGCATTCGGTCCATCGACCAGTTGCCGGAGAATGGCTAGAGCAACAGACAGATCGTCGGCGGGCTGATCTGGCGTATCGTTGAAAGCCGAGACGAACCGATCATTCATCTTGAACCTTCCTCCTCAACTTGCGACGTAACTTGTTCCTTAGGCGCGGGAGGAACATGTCCCTTCTGTGCCGACCCGTCAGTCGGCGAGACGGTCAGGTCGGTCAGAACGGTCCGTGCCTGAGCGATTGCGAGTGGGTCTCCGGCCGTTTGAGCCAAGTCCGGCCCGAGCACGGTTGCCGCGAATTGATCGTGGTGGACCAGGACCGATTCAAGCGCCGCTCGCAGCGCATCCCGCTCCCGCTCCGCCGCCTCGGCGCGGGCGATCAATGCGTCGAAAGTGGCGAAAAACTGCTCCCGCCCAATCGGCAGCACCAGCAGCGTGGTTTGCCGCAACTGGTCAATCCGCGCGGGTGAGAGTGGGTGTCCGGTCATGCGCTCATCTCCCTCGGGTGCTCGGGTGGTCATAGAAAACAATTCCCGAGCCCGCATTGCCGGTCAGGCTCTCTTCGGTCCCGTACATCCAAATCCGCCTCGGCCAACGGCACCCGCGACTGGTGGAGATAGACTGCACCACGGTCATCAGCCTCTCGAATCTCCTCGTCAATCCGGATAGCCTCCTTCCACTGGTCGGGATAGGTGTCCCGGATAAACCGCCACTCCTCGTTCGTCCGGTGCGGACACATGAAACAGGCTGATTTCGCCGGGAGTGGCAGGCCCCTGTCTCGAATCACCTGCTCACAATCCGAGCGCGTGAGCAGGTGATCCAGCAGTGGATAGACCCGCCGCCACGGTCCCGGCCGCTCGGCCTTCACCCGCCGACGTTCCTCCAGCGTGAACCCGATCCACTGATCCGCCGACGTGACGCCGCGCTCTCGGAGCCAACGCTGATTGACCCACGCCTTCCACTCGTTGGAACAATAGGTCCGAAATTTTCCCGTGGCCGTGTAGACCGGCAGCAGCAAATCGCCGTTTTGCGCGTAGAGATCGACCGTGGCCAGCGAGTGCGGCGCGACATGGACGATCAGGCCAAACTCGGCCAGAAACGGCCGTAGGTAGCCGTCCAGATAATCCCACGTCGATTGAGCCTCCCGTCCGGTGTCGGCACAGACAATCCAATCCGGGCGCGGCAAAACACCACGGGCGACCAGCAGGCACATGGCCACCGACTGCACGCCGCCACCAAACGAAAGGACTTGTGCTCGCTCCATCACACTGCCTCCCATCGGAATCTGGCCTGAAGCGGGTGTTTATCAACCGTCGGCCGACTCGGTCTATTCCATGACTGCGCCGGCACTTCCCGGACGATTTTCCAGCCGGCCGCTCGCAACGATGATCCCGTTTCAGATTGCAGCGTGTAGGTCACCATTTTTCGATAGCCCATCGCCCGTGCCGCCCGCCAGCACGCGCCATAGAGAAACGAGCACACGTTGCGCTCTCCCTCGGTGCAATTACGCAGTACCTCGAGCGTCAGGCCGTCATCCAGCATGCGGGCAATCGGCCGCCCAACGATGGCCACGCCGACGATTTGGTCGCCCAACGCCGCGCCGAGACTGAACTTATGGCCAGTCACTGGATTGCTGTGCCGGTGGAAGCGGCCGACGTAGGAATTAGCCTCATCCAACGGCAATGGCACAACGACCAGCCGGTCAGCCATCACACCGCCTCCATCCATCACACCGCCTCCTGAGCCGCGACAATGCGGCCGCTTTTCATCAATCGAGCCCAAAGCGTCCGGAATGCAATTGCCGCCACTGCCGGAACGACGCCGTTTCCAGTGGCTCGAAGGCGGTCCAGCCGATAGGCCATCCCATCAGCATCTCGACAAATCGCGGGTTCAAGATCCGGTGCTTGGGCGAGCAATCGTGCCCAGCCGGCGCTATCGTTGGGTCTGGGCGGAAAGAGGATAGGCCACGCGCCTGCCCATCCAGCGTCAGTACTGTGGTGCCGCGGGACCTTTGATAGCCTCCCGATTCCAGGGCGCGTGGCGTCTGCCACGTCTCGATCTGCGTCCGCAGATCGAGACCACCTTGCCCGTGCTGACTGCTGGACGAGCTCTTGCCGTCCGATGCCCGTGGTGTTGACCACGCTTTCACCTGCACCGCCAACGGAATCCCAGCTCCGTTCCCGTTGCCGTGCCTCGCTTTCAAGGCATCCGCCCGAGCAAAGAACGTCTCCGGCGTCTCGCCGTCGTTCGGCGCCGTCGCCGTGGGTGTGGCCCACCAGTCCCGAATCACCCCGGGCAGACTGTCCGTCGCTCCCGGATGGTTGCCTGCACTCTCCGAATCTTCTGCCCCTGGCGTGGGCCAGGATGAAAAGCCGCTCCCGACGGTGCGGCGCGCCGACCCCAGCCGCTGAAAACACATCCCATTCCGCATCAAACCCGAGCGAGGCCAGGTCCCCGAGTACGTATTCCAAGCCTCCTCGAAGGAGACCTGGCACGTTCTCCAAGAAGACGATTGTCGGTCCCACCTCGCGAATAACACGGACGGTGTCGGGCCAGATCCAGCGGTCGTCGGTTGTTCCTCTCCGCTGACCGGCACCGCTCCACGGCTGACACGGGAATCCCGCAGAGACGATATCCACGACGCCACACCACGGTCGGCCGTCGAAGGCGGCAACGTCATCCCAGATAGGCGCCGGATGAAGCCACCCTTCAGCCATGCGCGCAGTAAGTACCGCCGCCGCATAGGTTTCCCTCTCAACGTAACAGACAGTTCGATAGGCAGGGATGGCAAGCCCGAGTCCGAGCTCGAGTCCGCCAGCCCCGGCACAAAGAGCCAGACCATTAATCACACCGCCTCCGTCCAACGCCGCGCCGGCTGATCTGGCACGTGCTCCCGCCGGCAGTCGTGGCAGGCGCGCACCCGGTAGGGATTCCAGTCCCAGCCCGTCGCGGTCTGCACGCCGCCACACGGGCAGCGAAGGTTCGGCCTGTCCTCGGACAGCGTCAGGCAGTCGTAGGGCTGGACTGCGCTGTAGGCGATCATGGCGCCACCTCCGCGCCGAACACCCGGCGGAAATCGTCCTGCCGGGCCAGCGGAATCGCCCGAAGACCCTCCTCGATTTTGGTCAGCAGGTTCGGTGAGCAGCCCAGCAGCCGCGCGGCGGTGGATCGCGGAATCCCGAGATCCAGCCGCGCTTGTTTCACCCGGCCGCCCGATCCGGTTGGCGCGGGACTCCGGCGGGCCGGACGAGCCGGGTTCAGCCAAATCGCGCCACGCTGACCCTCGGAACGACGGATTTGTTTCACGTCGTCTTCCAGCAGCGCCCGAGCGGCGAGGTCGTTGCCGTGGTGGGCCAGTGCGGTCAGGGTGATTCGGAGGGCCGTGATGCGGCCGTTGAGGTAATCCTCGTACTCGTTCATCCGCTCACGTACTCCGTGAGGCCGAACTCGATCCGGTGAAGCGTCCTGTCCCGCGTCGGGAACTTCTCGGCCATCACGTCCATCAGGTAGCGATCGTCACTCCCGACCAGTTGCGGCCGTTTGAGCAGATCGGCCAGCGTCGGGATCACCTTGTCCAGATCGCGGCTGACGGGCATGTACGCTTTGGCCAGAAGCACCCACAATGTGAACGCCGGCGTCTCCCACCCTTGCTCAATCAGGCGGGCGTAGGCATCCTCCTCCCAGTCGCGGACCGCCTGTTTGATCACCGGGCGTTGGCCGCCGAGGTGATAGCGGTCGTTCCACGACGGGCAGAGCGGGACGGTCCAAAGGCGCAATTTCAGGTTGGGATGCGGCAGGGCGACGTTCATGATCCCGCCGCCACGTCAAAGAGGGTTGGCTGATTGCGCTCAAACACTGCCCGGTCGAGGTTGATGCAAGCTGACCGGAAGTACGACGGTTTTAGTTCACACCCGACAAACCGTCGGCCGTGCTTCAGAGCCTCAAAGCCGGTTGAGCCGATGCCCGCAAAGGGATCAAGAACTAAATCGCCCGGATTGCTCCAGAGTTTGATCGCCCGCTCAATCACGCCTAGTTGCAGCGGGCAGAGGTGGCGTTCGTCATCCGTTTCACGGGCCTGCACCACGTTGAGCACGTCAGTTTCCCGGATTCCACCCGGAATGCCGGCATCGGCCCGATACCAGACCGGAGCCGCCCATTCGATCCATTCATCGGCGGTAATCCAGCCGGACTCGTTTTGATATTTCGTGCTGATCCCGGCCCGGATTGGCTGCGGATTATCGCCCGGCTTGCGGAATTGCAGCAGGTAATCAGCCAGTGCCATGTGCATGTGACTGGAATCATTAGCCAGCGTTTTGAACAACAGGCCGCGGTCTTTCGTTCGAATCGCCTTCACCTGCGGGTTTTTGTCGATGCAGACCTCGCCGTAATAAATCCAGCCGCCGGCCTCCATCGCCCGAATCACGGCACCGCGAAAATCCTTGAGGCCGATATAGCCGTCAGTGCCTTTGAACGCGACTGCCTGTGTCAGGTGGACACAAGCCGACCGGCCGGGCATGGTCACGCGGAGCAGTTCCGGGATCAGGTAGCTGTACTGCTCGATCAATTCCTCAATCCCGCGCACATTGCCCATGTCATGTGGAGAATTCGTGTAGGCGTACATGCCGGGAAAGGGCGGCGAGAACACAGACAATCCAACTGTCTCACTCGCCACATTGGACAACTGTTGGACGCTGTCGCCGAGATAGAGAGTCCACCCTTTTCCGTAGGCGACTGATTCCTCGTAGGCCATCTCCGACCGTTCGGCCGAGGAGAGTTGAAGCCCCGCCATATTGGCCGTAATCTGGTCAAACATCTCGGCAGATTGTCGCTCTTTTCGCGCGATATTCTTCACAACCGCACCCTCCGTCTCAGCGGTAATCAGGTACACGTTGACCGGCCGGGTCTGCCCAAATCGCCAGCAGCGCCGGATCGCCTGATAGAGTTGCTCGTAGGAATCGGAGAGGCCAACGAACGCCACATTGGCGCAGTTCTGGAGATTCAGGCCAAACCCAAAGATCGTGCTCTTGCTCACCAGCACGCGTGCCCGCCCGGATACGAAATCAAGCAACGCCTGCTCTTTGTGGGCAATCGTGTCAGAGCCGGTCACCTCCACCGCACCGAGAATCGCCTTTGCCAACGCCTCGGATTCCGCGTTCAGGTTGCACCAGACCAGCCATTGCTCAGGCGAGTTGTTGATGAGGTTCGCTGTCGCTGCCACGCGATCGCTGATGCTTTCGCGCCGGGCCTGCTGTCGCTCTTGAAGCGTCAGTGCCTCGACTGGGAAAAGCGTTGCCGTCGGCTGACTGACGCCCACCGTCACCTGATGCATGTGGAGCGGTGGCAGAATGAAATCGGCGTCCGGATAGCCGATATCCGATGGCTTGCGCATGGCAACCGACCATGATGCCATCCACCGCCAGAAGTCCTGCCGAGCATGGCCCTTGAGTCGCCACTGGTGAGTGGAGTTCCCGTCCTGAGTGAAAAACAGGGCCATCATTTCCTTGCCGGTCATGATGTCGAGGAACTCGGCGTGATTGCTCAGTTCCATCAAGTCGTTCGGCGCGGGCGTGGCCGTGCAGGCAAGTCGGAACGGAATCGACCGGCCAAACTCCGTGATCGCCTTACGAGTTGGCCCGTCGTAAGATTTCAGGATCGATGATTCATCTAAAACCAACGCTCCGAATCCGGACGGGTCGAAATGCTGGAGCATTTCGTAGTTGGCGATATTGATGCCGTGCCGAATGTCGGCCTGTGTCCGGCAAACCGTGACCTGAATGCCGAACTTGTCACCCTCACGAGCGGTCTGCTGGGCCACGGCCAACGGCGCCAATATCAGCGCCGGCCGATCGACCTGAGCCACGATGTGCCGCGCCCACTCAAGTTGGATCAGCGTTTTGCCGAGACCGCAATCGAGAAACAGAGCAGCCCGGCCACGTCGAATCGCCCACTCCACGATATCCCGCTGCCAGTCGAATAGGGCTGGATTCAATGCGCTGCGATCCACCGTGAATCCGACGGGTTGAGCCTGGACGCGTTTTCTGGCCAGAAAGGCGCGGTAGGTATCGTCAAGGCGATTGCTCACCATGTCGGGTGCTCGCGCGAGGTCGCCTCGGATCGGGTAATCTGGACTTGCATCCTGTCTCCTCGGGTTGTGATGCAGGCTGGCCAGAGGTACGAGCTCTGGTCAGCCGCTCCGTCTAGGCAGTCGCGTCGAGAGTCAGTTGGCCGACTTCCACTCGGCGCCGGCGGCCACGAGCTCGCCGGGAATCGAGTCGGCCTGGGCGACCGTGCGCTGGCGTCGCCGCTCGCGGGTTCCGGCCGACACGCCATCGTCCTCCGGTCCGGCCAGGGCGGGCAGCAACCGATGCTCGCCGTCGATCACGTTCCCATCCACGTCTACGGTGAAGGGGTAGCTGGCCTCGGTTTCCTCCGGCTCGGTGACCGGCTCCTGCTTGGCCAGGTAGTCATCCAAGCTGGACTGCGCCGACTCCAACCGTACCCGGACCTGCTGGCCGAAGACCTGAACGAGCTGGCCCATCAGCTCGGGAGTGGCGGCCATCTCGAAAACGACCTTGACGGTCGGCGTGAGCAGATCCTTGTTGGGCTTCGTGGACCACTGATCAAAGCGGGTACTGAACTCGACTACCATTTCACTCTCCTTGTGGAGTTGGCGATCAATCCTGGGTCTGGAGTTGGGTCACATACGGCCGGCAGTCGGTTGCCTGGTTCCAAATCAGCCGACACACGTCGGATGCCTTGAACCGACTGGCCAGCCGATCCGGGATCTGGTTGAACAGGCTGTTGCAGGTCACAAAGAGGGGCTTGTGCTGGCGATACCGATCATCCACCAGCAGGTAGAGCTTTTCGGCCGCCCACTCGGAAAAAACCTGGGCCCCGAGATCGTCGAGGATCAGGTAGTCCGCCTCCAGCACGTTGGCGAACTCCTCGGCGAAAAGGGGTGGCCGCAGTCCGCCGTCCCGCTCCCAGGCCAGACGGGCATCAAAGCAATTGCGGAAGCGATCGAGCATCGCCGGCAGGTTCTGCCAAACGACGAGCTTGCCCCGCTCGATCAACCGATGCGCCGCGGCGTACGACAGATGCGTCTTGCCGTTGCCAGTCGTCCCGTAGATGAAGAGCAGCGGCGGCACAGCGTCATCGTCGTCCTCGCGTTCCGCCCAGGCCCGCGCGGTCTCGTAGGCCTCGGTGGCGAGCTCTCGCCCGAAGCCGGTCAGCCGAAACCGATCGAACGTCTGGCCGGACGCCGCCCGGGGGAGCAAGGAGAGTCCGGCTTGCACATAATGCTCTTGCCGGCGCTGCTCGACATCGACCAACCGGCAATGGCACGGGATCGCCCGGCCAAAATCCGGATCGCTGATCGGCACCGCACGACGGACGAAGCCGTACCCTCGGCAGGACGCACACGCCGGCTCAGGTTCCGGGGCCGGCTCGTCCGGCACGGAGTGCAGCCAGTTCGGCGGCCTGCGCTGCGTATTCGTCGTGAGTGGGGACGCTATGACGCTGCTGAGAGCGTGAAAATCCGGCTGAGTGTCCATTGCGATTGCTCCGTTCGGCATTGCCATTGGCTTCGACCGCGCACCAGTTGCGGTGCTGCGATCGCGGGGAGTCGCGCGCTTTCAAGGGCTTGGTCGTTTTCGACGCAATCCACGATTTGAGCACGTGCCCCACGTCGATCGTCGGGAAATCAGCCGCCAGCGACCGGATATGCGCCAGGTCCTGCCAGGGGTCGAAGGGATAGTTCGGCACGCCCTTCAGCAAAAGCAGCAGCGATCTCTCGCTCTCGCTGGGAGGAGGGGGCTTCGTCGCGTCGGGCACCGGCGCGCTTTCGACGGCAGACGGCGGCGACGCCACGTCATCGTCGGATTCAGCGTCGGTCAATGAGTTCTCGCCTCCGCCTCCTCGCATATCGAGATCCGCATCCGCATTCGTTTCTGACTCTCGCCTCCTCCTCCTCGAATACGAATACGGGGGCATTTCGCCGCCGTCGGCGGTCATCGGCGCGCACATGTCCGCACATTCCGGCGGATCCGGGAATCTGCTGGTTTTCGCACGCATCCGCTGGTGCTTTTCCCACTTCACGATGAAGAGGAACGGCTGGTTGTCGAAGGTGTACAGCCGCACGAGATCGACTTCGACGAGCCGGCCCAGCCAGCGACTGATGTCCTCGTCGCGAACTTTATCGAGTTGCAGAGGGAAGCACCGCGCCCGCAACACCGCCGGCCGTGCGTCGAAGCGACCGTAGTCGTCCACTTGGACCATCAGACGGTAGAAGAAGCGCTCCTCCTCGGCCGAGAGCTGGTCGATCGTGTCCGATGTGCAGATGCGTTCGAAGAGAATGCGGTTAGGCATTAGTCCGCTCCCTTGCGCCGATTGCAAGGCAAACAAAGAGTTCGCAGATTAGCGAGGTCATTGGAGCCGCCCTTAGCAATCGCGACGATGTGATCGACTTCCAGAGGCGCGGGTGCCCCGCACAAAGCGCAGTGGTAACCATCTCTCGCCAATATGGTTGGGCGTACTCGGCGGGCGATGTTGTCCCAATGGCGCCGAACTGGATGCCTTTCTGGGCGAGTCAAAGAACGCCAATCGACAATCTGAAGCTGGGGAGCGCCATCGTGGTCGTGGAGGCTGAGCACTCCGGCCGCAATCAACGCGTCACGCCACTCAGCCACCATCGTTTCGGTGACATCGACGTCGTAGCGGAAGGCTTGAGCCCGCAGATACCGCGCGCTGCCTTTGAGCCGGCCCTCGTCGTCCGCGAAGTTGATGCAGGCGATGAAGAGCAGCCGAGCGTCACGGCTGACATCAGCGAGCTGCTCGTTCTCCCAGAGCCGGGGATCAATGTCGCGCTTGCGTGCCATCGGCGAGCCTCTTTCGTTGGCAGTTGGGAATCAGTGGATGGGTGAAGGTGGGCAGCCGGCCGGCGGAATAACGGTCCAGACCCGGCCAAGCTACCCGGCTAAGGAGCACCGGCCGCGCCGGTGCTCAGCGCAAGGCCTCCCGACTCGATCGAGTCGGGAGGCTCGAGTCGGGAAGTCATGACGCCCCAAAAAAAGCGCGCACCGCGTCGAGACTGCGCGTCACCGTCGCCGGCGGTAGGCTCCTCACGATGCGTCGGCCGTAGGGTTTCGTGGTCAGCCGGCCATCCAAAATGGCCACCACGCCCCGATCGGTCTTGGTGCGAATCAGCCGACCAAAACCCTGTTTGAGGGCGATGGTGGCGACCGGGATGGCAAGCTGGTTGAACCAGGCCCAGCGATCATTGGCCGCGCGGTTCACCGCGTCACAGCGAGCCGCCCAGATCGGATCGTCTGGTGGCGTGAAGGGCAGTTTGTCGATGATCACGAGGCTCAACGCCTCGCCTTGCACATCGACGCCTTCCCAGAACGATTTGACCCCGAAGAGGACGCTATGGGTGTCCTCGCGGAATCGCCGAACCAGTTCGGGACGCGGTAGATCACCTTGCCGGAGCAAGGTCCACCGGAGCCGTGGAGCCAGCCGATCGTAGACATCCCGCAGGATACGGAAGCTGGTGAACAAGACGAAGGCTCGACCGTCTGACGCTAGCAGGAGGCGCTCGATCTCGCCGGCCAGGCGCTCGACGTACTCGATGCTGCCCTCCTGCCGGAAGCGGCTCGGATCAAAGCTCTGTCCATCCTGAGGGAGATAGATCAGCGCCGCGCGACGGTAGTCGAATGGACTGGACACAATTAGTTCGTCGACCTGCTCAAGCCCTACCCGCGACCGCCAGTAGGCCATGCCGGCGTCGGTCGCAATGGTGGCCGAGGTGGCGATCACCGTTGGGAACACCTCGAAAAGCCGCTCCGCAAGAAGGTCAGATACGTCGATCGGCTTCGCGTGCAGAACGATCCGGCCGTTACTCAACTCCGCGAAGCGCACCAACACATCCTCGGTGCCCGGTGTCACGACCCACTCAAGGTGACCCGTCAGCCGATCGGTCTGGTCGCCGAGCTTCCCCCAACTGGTCTGCTGGTCAGGTGTCAGCCAGTGGAGCGCGCCACCTTTGATCTCTTCCGTAAAGAATCGGAGGGCCTGAAGCGCCGCGTTCGCGATCGGACGCTCATCCCTCAGGATCATCGACGCCGACCGAGACTCAGCGAAGCGATCCTGAATTGCCCCGAACAGGCTCTCCATCTGGGACTGAACCGCACCGGCTTTGAGGCTCCATTTCTCGGCCTCGTCCTGGTCCTCGGTCCCGCTTGGCTGCCCCTTGACCGCTTTGTGCTTGACCGTCAGGTTCTCAATCCGGCGGGCTATCCGCGTCCATCGGCCGAGACTGATCTCAACGCCGAACGCGTTCGTTGCGATGTCCTCCAGATGGTGCGCCTCATCGAGGACGATGACTGAGACGTCATCTGGCAGGACGCTGGCGTGGCCGTCGGTCTGGAAGCGGAGTTCCAGATCCCGTAGCAGGAGAGCGTGATTCACGATGATCACCTCAGCCTCACTGGCTTTGGTCTTGGCCTTCTCGACCCAGCAGTTCCCGAACTGCGGACAGCGTTTGCCGAGGCATGAATCCGAGTCCACCGTCAGATCCGACCAGAGGTCGAGGGGCACCGCGAAGGGCGCTGTCTCCAGATCCCCGGTGTTCGTCTCGGCCGCCCAGGTGACCACCTCGGGCCAGGCCAGTGCCGCGTCGGTGCTCTTGAAAAGTGCCACGTCGGCCATCCCTGGCAGGGATCCCGACAGTTGGTCGCTCATCTCCGCGAAACGATGGAGGCAGAGATAGTTCGATCGGCCCTTCAGGATGGCTGCCCGGAATGGCTGGGGCAAGACCGACTGGAGGAACGGAATGTCCTTCGCCCAGATCTGCACTTGAAGGGCTTTGTCGGCGGTGCTACACACGGTCCGCTGACCACTCAGAATGGCTGGCACCAGGTAGCCGAGGCTCTTACCTGTACCCGTGCCCGCCTCGATGGCCGCATGCCGACTCTTAGCGATCGCCGCCTCGACCAGCTCGGCCATCTGGATCTGGGGATCGCGGCACTCGTAGCCGGGGAGCTGTCGGGCAATGACACCGCCGGGTCCGAGAATTCCCCGGATCGTCAGTTGCGGCGTGAATGCCGCAACTATCGGTGGTGACGCTGGCGCGATCGGTGCCAGCGTCTTTGGAACGATTGCCAGGTGATGGCTTGGGTCTGATTCGGGCGGTTCCGGGATCGCATCGAAGTTGATGCCGGCCCCGCTCAACTGGCCGCGGTATTTTCGGAGCATCTTCCAGGCGGCCCGCCGTTTCTTCGGTGACCACTCCTCTTCCGCCTGCCCTGCGAGGCTGTGCCCAAAAGCGGCGTCAGCGGCGTTGAACCCAGCGCCGTCGAGGCTATTCGCCCAATCACAGCGGCCGGCCAGAAGTCGGATCGCAGTGCCGAGGGTTGGAGCGCTGCTCTCAGTGGTCATCAGCGTCCTGTCCTGTTCTGAGCCAGTTTGGCCGCTTTCGTCAGGAGCATTCGACGAGCTTCGGGATACTGCTCAATGGTCAGGTCCTCAATCGCGGGGATCCCGAAATGCCTCTTGAACGACTCGACGTTCGCGCCAGTCTCTTTAAGCAGGTCGCAGATCTCGATCGCCTGATCACGCTGGATCAGTGTATTCGGCGACGGGCCGAAGACGTCATCAAGCGTATTTCCGGCGAGCGCCGATCCCTTGCCCGAGGGCGTGTGCCCATTCTGGGCCGGGGGGTTGACGGGAGGGGCGCTCGGCGGAGCCGGAGCGGGTCGGGCCGGAGTGGTGGCGGCACTTTTGGACTCGGCTATTCCCTCGTAGTCCGGACCGTAAAGCTCCAGGCCAACGCCGAATAATGTGGCGGCCTTCTTAAGGCCGTCACTGATCGCGCCTTTGATCAAATCCTCGCCACTCTTCTCGGCCACCGCTTGGACGCCGATGTGACTCCGGGTGCCCAGCCCCGGAATCGTTAGCTCGACCACCGCCACCAGGACGTTGCCCTGCTTTTCCAGCCGATTGACGGACAGCGACCACTGGTTATCGGTCGCCTCAATCAGCCGGTGGATAACCGTGTGCGTCTCAACGTAGTCGAGCATTTTCCCGCGAGCCCCCTCGCGTTTCTTGATCGCCTCTTTCGGGAAGGGCTTTGACAGCGCCTCCGTCAAAGCCTTGACGTCGTTCATCACCTTCCTCTTCAGCGCTGGTGAGGCGGGGCCGTATGAGCCGCTGGCCCCGCCTCTCGTTACTTCAGTTCGCGCACTCTCAGCTCATAGGCAGCCTCGCAGAGGACGACAGGTCACTTATTGCTAAGCCGGGACACTCGTGTGTCCGTCGGCCGGTGGAGCGCTCCAGAGTCGAACTGGTTTGGCCACGGATGCTGAGCCGGACTGATGGCCACTTGTCCGGCTAGGGTGTCCTGCGCACTCCGGTTTGGTGGACCCTCCGGCCCGCGTGTACCAACACGCCTCACGCTCCGTGTTTGGCAGATGCCGGCCGGAGGCCACCAACCGACACCTGCCACAAAGTGCCTCGGGCTAGCCGAGACGGGGAGAAACCAGAAGAAACCCGGCGGCCGCCGCGAGCACAACGCTCAGGAACACCACGGTCCAGACCGGCCACTCGATCCACTCGGGCTTCGTGGCCGCATCGCGGACCAACTGCCGGGCGCGCCGGCACTCGCGACAGCAGGCCGCGTGTTTCACCGGGAAATGAGTCATGCCGCACTCTCCTTTCCTTCGATGGGCGTGACACCGGCCACGAGGAACACCTCCTCGATGACCAGCTCGCAGCAGTCCGGAACCAGAATCTCGCGCCGGCCGTAGGTCTCGGTCGACCGGCCGATCAGCTCGCGCTGAGCGAGACAGCGCGGGTACTCGCCGCAGAGCTGGCACTGAACCGGTGGGTAGCCGTGGCGCACGCGCCGGCAGTCGCAGCCCAGCGGGTCATCAGCCGGGCAGTCGTGCATCGAGGTCTTCGTGAACTGCGTCAGGCGGCTTTCGAGATTGCGAAAATGGGTGCCAACCAAGGAGAGCGACAGCGGCATCGTGCGGATCCTCCGCCCGCCGTGTGACCTCCTCTCCCACAGGTCGATCGGCTGGGTGTACAATGACGTTGAGCCCTGAAGGTTGCTAGCCCTCGGGTGCTGGTAGATCTCTGCCGGCTGAGCGTTTGCGCCGCTCGCCGGCTTTCTTTTTGTCGTCATCACGCTGCCTCGGCGGTCGGGCGCATCCTCTCGCGCCGGATCTCCCGGATCGTCACCTCTCGGAGTTCACCCTTCTGGAGGTACCGTCGGATGATCCGGTTCTCGGCCAGCCCGCTCTCAATGGCCGCGGCGGCCGCCGCGGCATCACCGGCCATCAGGTAATCCCGGACGTTCAGCAGGACACAGGTCTGGTTCTCGACCAGACCCTGAATGGTGTCGATCGGCGGCTTCTTCCGCCGATCCGGTAACGGATCGCGCATCATTCCCCCCTGTGGTATCGGCCCTAAGCGGCCGTTTCATCAGTGGTGCCGGTCCCCTGGTCGGTTGGGCGATCACCCCCCTTCGGCTGGTTTAAAAGGTAGCGCAATGCCTCAAGGCACCTTTCTTCGTCCGGCGCGTACTCGGCTCGGACAGTGACGGTCACCTGGGGTTGGCGCGGCTGGCGTTCGGCCATCAGTTAGCTCCAGTCATCTCGGAGCCGTGAGCCCCAACCGCAATCCGAGGCCACACAGGACAAGACCGGCCGGTAACCCTGACCGCCGATGTAGGCCAGGTGGGCGACGCATTGGCCGCCACACTCCCGGCAAACAGAGACCGTCAGCCGGTGTTTACAAGGCCGGTCGGGGTGCCGTTGGGCATCGACGCACTCACAGGTCCGCCGGGCCACGTCGACCAGATAGCTGCCGTTCCGAGTGGCGCTCGGGACCGAGAACTGGTCGTTGCCGAGGTAGCTGACCGCGAGGAGATTTATGTCGCGGGAGCGATCCATTCGGCTGGGGCGGGTTTGAGTGACCATCAGGCGCCCTCCGTCGAGGGAATCGCTGTAGCGGCAGAATCTTCGTTATCAGCGATATTTCCCGCCAAAAAAAGGAGACAATCATCCTTCAGATCGGGGCAAGATGTGGCCAGTCCACGGAGGAACGTAAGGCCTGGCTTTGCCTTGCGGTTCTTCAGCTCCGACCAGTGGGCCTGGCTGACGCCGATGTGCTCAGCGAACTGGAAGTCCAGCATTCCGAGTTCGCGCTGCTTCAAAATCGCCTTGTCGATGATCATAGTTCGCCCCTCCGATATCGCTATGATAATACCCGTCTTCGCCCTTGTCAATCCCTCCCAACACAGATAGTCCAAAATCGTGCGGGCGATATTAGAATGTCGATATGGCGGAATCGTTCGGGCGAACAGTCAGGGAGATGCGGCGTCGCCGGCGGCTGACTCAAGAAGAGCTTGCTATGGCTGCGTCGGTCAGCCAGTCCTATCTCAGCGAGCTCGAGAATGAGAAAGGCATTCGGCCCAGCTATGAGGTCGTAGTCAAGATCGCTGATGCCTTGGATGTTGACCCGGATGACCTGTGGGGGAGATTAACGCCATCTCGGGTGATGCCTGACGATGACCCGGAGTTAGACCTGATGATGTACCAGATCCGGGGGTTGACCCGCGAAGAGCGCAGGGCACTTGCCGCGTTCGTGGATACACTGAAGGCCACACGCCCGAGAGATGAGGAGAACGACCCTACGTCATGAACTATCCCAAGCGCAAAGCTATGGAACTCAGGCAGAAACTTGGCTTCGTAGGGATTCTTCATAGCTCCGACATCGATCGAGCACTGGATTACCTCGACGTCGAAGTTAAATACTGGCACTTACCCTTGCCCATGCTCGAGCTATTCATCGGCCGACGCTTGATTATCTTGTCGAGCTTTATCCCGCACGAGTGGCGTCCGTGGATCAAGGCTCATGCAGTTGGCCATCAGCGGATGCACCGTGGCGATCAGCTAAAGCTGATGGAGACTAATTCGCTTCTGGTCGATAAACAGGAACGACAGGCCAACGTCTTCGCAGGGTGGTTCTATCTGGGCCATCCGCCGCGGGGATCTACCTGCGATCAATTGGCCTATGCAGCCAATCTACCGTGGCGGTGCATACGGAGATGGGCCTACCTCACGGGAGCGACACCAAACGGGCGGAATGGCCCGATTTTTTGGGAGCAGGCTATGTAACAAGACGTGATCTATACAACGTGTCCGGCTTGGAAGGCTGATTAAGAGTTCTACCTAGGGAAACCCCTAGGTCTTTAAGGGGAGCACTGGAATGGCGGACCGTATTGAGTGCTTGGCGTGCGGGCATCTGAACAGTCCGGACCGGCAAGTTTGTGAAGAGTGCAATTTTGACCTGAAGCGACCGGCGGGGGTGCAGGAACGAACCATCGGGCCGGCTGCACAGCCGGTGCAGTCAACCGTTCGCCGGCGCGATTGGCGAAGCAACCCCTTTGTCGTGGGCTGTCTCGGGCTCCTCGTGGTTGGGTGTATTGGTCTGGCCGCCATCAGCAGCTTGGGTGGCCGCTCCGGCACTCGAGTAGCTGCCAACGTCACCGCCGCCTCCACTGCCGTGAAAACGACCGCCCAAGCTCAGCCAACGGAGACACCGATCCCGACGGCAACCGCCATGTCGAAGGACTCGATGATCACAATGCTGGTTGCGGCGTGGGAATCGTCCGACTGGGAGAGCGCGATCCGTATAGCCAATCAGTTGAAGCGCCAATACCCGGACGAACCTGAGTGGGCGGAGAAACACCGAGCCGCCCTCTGGAATGCCGCGACTCGAGCAGGTGACACCGGCTACAGCGTGGTGGCTCTCAACTATTTGCGCACCATCCAAGAGGAATACCCTTCAGCTGAAGTCGATGCCGAGATGGTGCGATACATACCCACCCCAACCAGCACTCCGGAGCCGACGAACACCCCGAGCCCCAGCGATGTTCTCTCCCGCGTTGCTCGTGATCAGTTCCGTGGTGATCTTCGATCGGCCAAGGTTACCCCCATCAACCTATCCAACTTGGAGCGGATTCTCAGCGGGGAACAGGAAGCTACCGACGCTTCCGAGCCGCGTCCCGGCGACGAGGTCGTCCGGTATGCCACCGTGGATTACAACCTCGGCGCCCAATGGGATGAATCAATGGCGATCCGTTCGGCGACCATGAAGGCGAAGGAGTTCATCCCGAAAGCCTTTCAAGTCCAAGGTGTGGATGTTCTCGAACTACGCGCCTTTTCCGATTTCACAGACGTTCGGGGTAACTCATCTCCCAACGTGGCCATGAAGATCACCATTTCGCGCCGCACCGCAGGTGGTATCAACTGGCCGAACTTCAACCAACGAAATTTTGAGCGAGTTCTCACAGGTCGGGAGGACGGCGTCTACGTCCATCTGTCGCTGCGGCGTGCTTGGGCGGATTATCAGTCCGGTAGATAGGTACCCAGTACCCCATCAACCATGAGGAAGAACATCATGCGCCGACTCATCATTGCCCTTTTCACGCTGGCCATCGTCCTGATGCCGGTCTATAGCCCATCCCAAGTCGTCGACGCCCAGCGTGTCACCTGTTCGTCGTTCTCAAGCCAAGCAGCAGCGCAGGCTGCCTATCGCGCTGACCCGGTGGGGCTGGCCAACCTTGATGCCGACCGAGACGGCATCGCGTGCGAGTCCAATCGATGCCCCTGCGATCCGACTCCGGTCAATCGGTCGAGCTCGCCCTCTCAACCGGCCCAGCCGGCTGCCACGGCGACTCCCCGACCGGCCGCAACTGCGACACCAAGGCCGGCCGCTGCCGCATCTGTCCCTGATGGCTGGGCGATGGTGACGCGCGTCATCGACGGCGACACGGTTGACGTGTCGCTCTATCCGTCAGGGGCTACCGAGCGGGTGCGGATTGTTGGCATCAACACGCCGGAACTCAGTCCCCGGCAATGCTACGCGCTCGAGTCCGCGGCGACTCTCCAGAACTGGGTGCAGGGCGAATGGGTCTGGATCGAGAGGGATTTCACGCAGGACGATCGGGACGCCTATGGCCGACTACTGCGCTATCTCTGGCATGAAGACCCGAGTTTCGGCTGGTGGGACGTCGGTGAATGGATGATCCGGGAGGGGCAGGCGCGGGAATACACGTTCCGCATAGCCTATCAACGGCAGGGGCTCTATCGCACGGCACAAGCCGAGGCTCGGGCGAATGGGGCCGGTCTATGGGGCGCGTGCTGAGGAGGGAGATCATGTTCGGCTGGCTTTTCGAGGAATCCAAGAAGCCATCGCGTCCAACGTCCAAGAAGGTCCGGAAAAATGTCCGACTCAACGTGAACAAGAAGAGCGTCTCGGTGACCGCCGGCGGCAGGAATAATCGGGTGACAGTGGGGCGGCGAGGGGTGCGGGCCAGCCTGTTCGGAATCCGGATCTGGTAGTCAGAGGAGGTAAGGGAACGCTCCTCAGCCGCAGCTTTAGGGCGCCGATCGGGACTCCCGACACTATAGAAAAAAGTGCCCCGGCTGACTCGCACTCACGCCGGGGCGGCAGACCTGATCAGGAGGCCTGCGTGTCCAGTGTATCACCACCCGCATCCCCGCGGGTGGCTCTCTATGCCCGCGTCTCGTCCGAAGATCAGATCGAACGTGAGTCGATCCAGAACCAGATCGAAGCGGCCAATGCGATCTGCCCTGCACTCGGGATGACGATCGTCGGGACATACCTCGACGACGGCGTTCCCGGCACGATTCCCATCGAGCAGAGGCCGGCCGGCGCCCGCATCCTCGCCGATGCCAAGGCGGGCCAGTTCGAGCAGGTGGTCGTCTACCGACTGGACCGCATCGGCCGAACGGGCATGATTATCCTGTCGGCCCACGATGCACTCAAACGCTGCGGCGTTGCATTTCGGAGCCTCACGGAACCCTTTGACACGAGCAATCCTTTCGGCGAGTTCGTCATGGGCATCTTGGCCATGGTGGCCGCCTATGAGCGCGACTCTATCGTCCAGCGCTCCAGCCTTGGCCGTCGGCGAAAGGCCCGGGAGGGATACTGGACAGGAGGTCGGGCTCCCCTCGGTTATCGGGTCCTTGATCAGAAGTTAGTCATTGATGAAGAAGAGGCGGAGATCGTTCGGCAGATCTTCCGTTGGTACAACGAAGAGCGGCTCAGCGCCTATGCCATCGCTGAGCGGCTGAATGCATTGGGAGTGGCGACACAAAGCACCCGGCGAGGGATCACTAGCAAGCGGATCAAGCTCGTAGACCACTGGGATCACACACGGGTCCTCATGATGTTGAAGAACCCGACGTATATGGGCGAGCGCCGCATCGGCCGCCAGAGTAAGAGCAAACAGACCATTACTCAGGAGGTCCCAGCGATCCTCGATCGGGCGACGTGGGATCGAGCCCAGGAATTGCGCCCGCTGAACTGGAAAATGTCATCAAGGAACGCCAAGCGGCTGTACCTCCTGCGCGGCCTGATTGATTGCGGTATCTGTGGTCGGCGGTACTCTGGCCTGACTCAGACGAACCAGAATCACATCGCCTACTACCGGTGTGGTCAGTACCGCTGTCCGAATCCCGATGTCCGGGTGGAACTCGTCGAGGACGTCGTCTGGTCGGACATTCGGGACTGGATTGATCGGCCAGGCGACTTGGTCGCGAAACTGATGACGCAGGTCAATGACCTGACCGGCGCGGAAGGAGAGGCCGAGCTTGATGCCCTGAGCCGGGCACTCCAGCGGGTGGAGGCTGAGCGCTCCCGTGTCATTTCGCTGATTAGGAAGGGGCTCATCTCAGAGGCTGAGGGGGAGGCGCAACTGATCGCCTCAGCTCGGGAGCGGGATGATCTGGCCGGCCGCAAACTGGTCTTGGAGAACGCGCGGGCTCAGCGAGAGGAGGAGAAGGCACGAATCCGCGGGGTGGCTGAACTCCTCGCCGCGTTGCAGGGGAAGGCTGACAAGGCCACGCCGGAGACCAAGCGGATGCTCATGGAGTTGCTGGTCGAGAAGGTGATCGTGGAACCCAGTCGGCGCGGCGAGTACCATTTGAACCCGCGCTACCGATTTAGGCGGCCGGCCGGTGAAAGCTCCACTGGTATTGCGGACACTTCGTATTACCGCAATGACTGCAATCACATTGATTCGTTCCGACTGAGCACACAGTACCGTCTGCTGAGCCTACCAGAGCTCGCCCGCCAGACGGGCATCGGGTATGGCCGCCTCTGGCGGAGGGTCACCGAAGGCCGGCTGAAGGCCATTCGGGTCGGTGAGTATTGGTACGTCCGGCAGGATATCACCTCTGTTCAGCCAACTGCTTAGAACCAGAACGCGGGTTCTTCGTCGTCGCGGCCGAATGGCTATGTTAGATTGTTACCCCGACAAAGGGATTGATTAATTGCTCTAGAGTGATTATTGTTTTGAGCATGGACGCAAACTACCACCTCGCGAGCTCTTGGCTGATCTGGCGGGCGGCGGGATGCCCAGCGGCCGAGTGGCCGCTGGAGCCAAGTCCCGGTAAATGCGGCACCTGCCACATCGTGGTTACGGAGCGGGCGAGCCACCCGCTAGGCGATCCGAAGGTAACGACGCAGAGTTGCCCGGCCTGCGCGTGGATGTATACGCAGCCCAAACAGAAGAACCGGGCCGTTCTGGCGCTCGGCAATAACCTATTCTGGCCCCTGATCAAGGCCGATCCTGCCCAACCCCATCGTCCTCAATGGTCTGAGATGTTTCAGCGCGTTGCGGACGCCGATCTCCTCACCCCCACGACCGGCGTCCTCACCACCGATCCGAAGCCACGCCTTTGGACCAAGACGCACGTCTCGACGGCCGGCGCCTTTGGGCTTTTCCTCAACACGCCGGAATACAACGCCGGGTTCTGGGTCAGTTTCTCTGCCCGCCGAGCGCTCGACATTGGACAGACGATTGGTGAAGCGTTGGCACTGGGCTTCAGCAAACGCACGATCGCCAGGGATCTCGGCCGCCACAAGTCGTTTGAGAAGGCACCCGCTATTGCCTACGCCCTCGAAAGTGACCTGAGGGGGCTCCGCCGAGATCCGGCCTTTCTGCCAGCCTTGATTGCCACATCCCGAGAGGAGACAGCCAGTGAATGATCCCAACGCGGAACTCTACGCGGCGATCGACGAGTTGATGGCTCAGGCCACCCCTGGGCAACGCCTCGCTGTCGATATCCTCACGATCGCTTTGGACATCTACAGTCCGGGGAGCTTCGGTCTGCTGTCGGGCGTCGGGCGGTATGAATCACTCAGCGAGAAGGCGTACGAATGCGCCAATCAGTCAGACACCTTGATGGAGTTCTGGTCACGATTGCTCCAAGCAATGGGATGGCCCTGCCCTCCTCTGACGGCAGACGGTCCCCTGATTAAGCTCTGGAGTCAACCGAATGGGGCGGAGGCAATCCAAACGATCATCCAGCGATCGGCCAGCCTCGTCCAAATTGCTCGCCAGCAGCATCACCGCAAACGTGGCGCCCAGCCTGAGCCATCACAAATCCTCGCTTGAGACTGCACTGATGACGCCGACCGGAGGAAACCGATGACCGCCACCCTGATGATGGCCCCGAGCCAGTCGCGCATTCTCATCGCCGAACCCTACGGCCTGCGCTACCACCTGATCCTGCAAAACCTGTCGCCGATCGTTCACGGTGACACCGTGGTCGGCCTCAACACCAGCACGAACAAAACGTTATTCCTGCGGCGTCCGTTGGCCGACCAAACCGATGCAACCCGGACGGATCCGCCGCGCTACCCCACGCTCTCCGAGAATGCCTTCCGGGCCGTTGCAGTTCGTCGGCCCCTTGCCGATCACCTGATCGAGACGCTGGACCTTGCAGGGGGCGCCTTGCCGGCCGGCGTCCAGGCGGCGCTTTCACCGGCAACCGATCTGCTCTATGCCCAAGAAGGCCAATTGTCGCAGGCGACCCTGAACCTGCTCTACTCGGGCGGCGCAATCGCGGCAGGTAAAATCGCGCCAACCAGCCGGGATTCCCTGGGGCGATTGGTTCGCAGCAGGTATCCCAGCATTGACCTCCTGGGTGGTTCGGTCGATCGCTTCATGCTGCCGGCCGGCCGCCTCAAGGTCAACATATTCCCGATCACTCAGGAGTACCTCGGGACCCTTCAGCACTTTTCCTACCTCCAGCCAGCCAGCCAGTTTCTCGGGCAAGACCTGCTGGAAGAAGCCCGCCGACTACGGATCCGCAACTGCCTGTACGAAGAGACCCGAACCCGCGGGACCGGCGCGGAATCATCCGGAAACCAGATGCTCTACAGCTACGAGGCGCTCGCCTCGGGGGTGAAATTCGTCGTGCGGTTCACCCTCGATCAGCAGACGTCCCCCGTCACGGTCGCCGCGCTGGCCAAGGCGATCGAGAAATGGGATCGCTATTTTGGCGGGAGCAGCCGGCAGGGGCGTGGCCTGATGCAGATCCTCTGCACCGACCTTCCCGACAGCGAGCCCTATCTGGCCCACCTGGCCCGCAACAAAGACCAGATGCGAGCGGGACTGTTGGATGGGACTTTCGGCACGAGTCTGGAGCTATGCGCCCGATAGCCGCGATCGTCCCCGGCCTCGAAGCGCGAGCCTGGGAGTACGCCGATCTCCCAAAAGAACCGTTTTTCGTGAGTTGCACGTTGGAAACCCCCTACGTGCGGGGCTTCGATGGGCCGGCCGTGCCTCTCGATACGCGGCTGGCCTTGGGGCTCAAACTCTCGTTGCCGGTCGAACCGGAATTTCCGCCCGAGGGGTTAATTTTCCCCCTCCCCATCGAATTGATCTGGCAATCGCCGGAGGGGCTGCCGCTCTGGGCCACCAGCGATCTGCGGCCGGTCGGGAAATTCCACCCCTTCATCGAATACACGCACAAACGCCACCCACGCGACCGGGTCTGGCTCTGCGAGCGGCCCAACGCGCAAACCTCCACCGGGCGTTGGGCCGAGAGACGCACTGCGATCCCATTGATCGCCACAAAATCACTGGCCGCTCTGGCAATCGGGCATCGCGAGACAGCCATGGATCTGATTCGCCGCCTGACGCACGTGAGCAAAGCGGCGTCTATCGGCCGGGGTTTGGTCCGACACTGGCAGGTCGAAACGATGCTCAACATGTCACTCGAAGAGGCCAAAGCGATCATCCTCCGATCGCGGCCGGTGCCCATTGGCGCCCTCTCCGAGATGCCCTCGATCCCGGATGGGGCGGCCATCGCCCCGCGTGGTTGGACTCCACCGGTGTGGAAGACCGACTGGCATCACCCCTGCCTGCTGCCCCCAGACTGGCAGGAGGTTGACAGATGAGCCTCCCGTGCGCCTGGGTCATGATGGCCGTCCCGGAGCGGTGCGGGTCGGTCGAGTTCCTCCGGGCGCAAATCCCCAGCCTGCGGGTCATCGAGGACACTGACCACGCAGGAAACCGCGTCACCATGCTGCGGGCCTGGCAGGCTGGCGTCGAGACCGGCGCCGCCTGGGTGGGAGTCCTTCAGGACGACATCCTGCTCTGCGACGATTTCCCGGCCCGTGCCGTGGCACGACTCCGAGAAGCTCAGGACCTCGGAGCGCGGGCCGTCAGCTTCTACTCCCAGCGCCGATCGGTCGCGGACGCCCTGGCGCGTGGTGATCGTTGGTGGCAGCAGCCGGCCGGCCAATTTTGTAATGACCAGGCGGTGGCGCTGACCCGAGACCTGGCCGACCGGCTCGTCGAGTGGATTCAGCCGCATCTCGCTGAACATCGTCACTGGTCGGACGTGCTCTTGGCAGACTTTCTGGCCCACCAGTCAGAATCGATCTGGCAGACGTCACCGAGTCTGGTCCAGCATCGCCTCGACCTGCCCAGCGTCATTGGTTGTCCGCCCCTGCTCTACGGGCAGTACGTGCGACAGGCGAAGACCTGGAGCCCGGCCGCGTCATGACGCCGTTGGAACGAGCCGGCTTTCTGGCCCACGCTCGGACGCGGGCCTTTGCGCGCCGGCTCGACGAGGCGAACGCGGTTATTGAGCGGGTATTGACTGATACCCGGAATCCCTACGTGGGGTACTCGACCGGGAAGGATTCGGAAGTCGTTCTGGATCTGGTCTGGCGGCAGGCGCCCACGGTTCCGGCGATCTACTTCGATGCCGACTGCGCCTTCCCCGAATCACGCGCCCGACTCGATGTCCTAATCGCCGCCGGGCGACCGGTCGAGAAGTTTCCTTGCCGGCCCTTCTTGGACATCCTCGCCGCGGCCGGCGGGCCGGATGCACCGGGCGTCGAGGACGCGACGATGTGGGGCACCGTCTATGAGCCCGTGCGCCGGTTGCTGGCAGAGCGCTACTACGATGCCGTGGTATTGGGGTTGCGTGGCGACGAATCCCCCGGCCGCCGGATGTTGGTCCGAACGCGGGGCCTGCTGTTTTTCAACCAGCGGGAGGGCATCCGGGAGGCGTTGCCGGTCGGCCGCTGGACCCATGACGATATCTGGGCCTACCTGGTCAGTCGTAACGTGGATTACAACCGAGCCTATGACGTGATGGGCGATCGCCCGGCGCGCGACCGGCGGATCAGCTATTGGGCCGGTGAGACGAACCGGCGTCACGGCCGGTGGGCTTACCTGAAGCTGCACTATCCCGATCTTTGGCAGCAATTCCTCACCCGCTTCCCGGAGGTGGGATTATTCGCCTGAATACGCAGACCCAGACGCGACGCGATCTCGCTCTCACCCTCGCTCAAGCGCGCTGGCAGGTGGAGCCTGGCCAGGTTTGGCGGATCGGCCAGCACCGGGTGCTGTGTGGTGACAGTACAGCTCCGCACCAGGTCGCCAGGCTGCTGGGAGATGCGTGTCCGTCCACGCTGATATTCGATCCTCCTTGGGAGGCCGGTTTGACCCCGCCCGCCGGGGAATGGCGGACCATTCTGGCGTTTTGCGATGGGCGGTGGGCGGGTGACACGATCCGTTTGTTCGGTGCCCCGGCCTGGATCTTTGTCTGGGACTGCGTCGCCTCCTGGCCGCGCTCGGGGCGGCCGTTGCAGCGGATGAAGCTCTGTTTTTGGTACGGGCAGCGAGAGGACTACCGTGATTTCGGACGCTACGGTGATCCCGCGAAATATCCCTCGCGCCACGAGACACCGGGCCATGTGCTCAGCGATCTCTACGTCGAGCAGCTCCCGGCGTTTCATGCCCGCGCGATCCACGCCCACCAGAAACCCGAGGACTGGATCCGTTGCCTGATCCAGAACACTCACCGTGAGGGGGACATCCTTGATCCCTATCTCGGAGCGGGCACTAGCCTGATTGCCGCTGAGTCGATCGGCCTGCGGTGTTTCGGGATGGAGCGGGATCCTCGGTTGGTGGCCTGGGCCCTCGACCTGGCTACTCAGCGCGATCTTGCCGTGGAGCGTCTCGAATGACTGCTATCACCGTTGTCCGCCTGCCCTACCCCGGCTATCAATCTGACCCGATCGAGCGCGTGATTTCCACGGTTGGTCGGGTCGATCTCGATCTCGCCCAGCGACTTCATCACCCGGATGAAGTCCGGCCTTACTCGGTTGTTCGACGGCAAACCAGTTTGGATGTGATAGCCTGCCAGGACGACATCGCCCAGGCGCTCTTGTCTGGTGAACCCGCCGCGCGGCTGATTCGACGGGTGCGCATGGCTGATTTCTGTCAGCCGGCGGGCGGCAAAGCGATCTGGATCGCTTTCACGACACCGACCCGATTTCGGACCAGCGACAACGATCATCTAATTCCCGAGTACAGCAAGATCTACCGAAGTCTGACCCTACGGTGGAATGCGCTCGGCTGGCTAGAGACGCCCGAACTGCCCGACGTCGCGTTGCGCCGCATCGCGGTTGCGCCAGTCGGTGATCTGTTGCAGCGTCCGGGGACTGGGGCCGCCGGAGAGCGACGATTGGGATTCCTGGGGCTGGTGCGCTTTGATCTCTGGCGACTTGAGCCTGAGCAGCAGGCCATTGTCTGGACGCTGTTTCGGTTCGGCGAGTATCGCGGTGTTGGACATCAGACCGGTTACGGGTACGGCCGACTGCGCATCCTCGCACAGTATGAGCGATGGCGTGAAGGCGATCCGGTCAGCGTGTGGGAGACCCCAGCTCCCCTCCGTCGTCCTACCGCTGTTTGCCCTCAGATACTTCCCGTGCAGGCGGACTGATGTATCTGTCCCGCCTGATCCTCAATCTCAGCGATCCGCATGTCCGGCGCGATCTGGCCGATTGCCGACAACTTCATCGGACCATCCTGAGCGCCTTTCCCGAGATGATTAATCCGGATGCCCGCGCAACTCTCGGTGTACTCTATCGCGTCGATCAGTGGCCGGAGGATGGCTTGGTCGTCATTGTTCAATCGGCAGTGTATCCCGATTGGTCGCGGTTGTGGTCCGAGTACTTGGCCGATACGGCCGGCAGGCTGATCCGCAACCCCGCGGTCGAGTCGCACCATGGGTATTGGGAGAGCCTTCGGGCCGGCGATCGTCTGCGTTTCCGGCTCCGTGCCAATCCCACCAAACGCCTGCCTGCTAACCGCGTCGAGGCAAGCCGCTGGAACGGCAAACGGATCGTGTTTCGCGCCGAGGCCGAACAGATCGCCTGGCTCATTCGTAAGGGCGAGGCCGGCGGCTTCCGGCTCGCCCAACACTCCGTCACCCCGGAGATCAAACAGACTGGGGACGGCAAGCCGGCCTCGCCCGGCCGGCTGACATTCGGATCGGTGCTCTTCGCGGGGGAGTTGGTTATCACCGACGCCGATCGGTTCCGCGCCACGCTGCGTCAGGGCATCGGGTCGGGCAAAGCCTTTGGCTTCGGCCTGCTCTCGATCGGTCTGATTCCCCGTGATTGAAGAAGCCTGTTCATTCAGGGGTGAACAGGCTTCTTGCTGGGATGTCCGAAGACTATTCACTCCCCCTTTGGGTCACGAAGTAATCCAACCGCCCGGAGCGCCTCGACCGCATCCCCGGATGGGTGCAGCCAAGCCCGCTCGATCGCGTCCACCACGGCGAACGCTTGGGCGGGCGTCAGGGCGCGGAGCTTGTGGACGAGGGCCATTTCGTCCACCTGCCACCTGATGTGGGCGTTCTCGAGTTGGACATGATCCGCCACCTCGGCCCAGAGGAGCGGTATCGTGTGGGGCTCCCAGTAGGTGCCGTTGCAAGCCTCCATGATCAGGAGGGCCTCACCCTCCGTCAGATCAATGGATGCCAATTCTCGCCGGAGCACCTCGTAATATCGGCCAAGGTCCCGCTGAGCAATTAGGCCGAGCGAGTCATCACCCGCGCGTGGTGCCAACTCCCGCTGCTCCATGGCCAAGTCCCGGAACGAGACGGTCGGGCGCTTCTGGGCGGGCTTGGTGTCAGTGTCCATTTTCAACTCTCCGGGCAATACGCCCAATCGTCGCTGCGCTGACATGGAATCGGTTGGCAAATTCTCGGTGCGTTTTGCCCGAGGCCAGGGCGGCGCGGATTTTTACCCTCTCCTTTGCCGTGAGCCGTGGCCGGGGCGGCTCCGGAGCCGTTGCGCTGAGTTGCAGGTGAGATGGGCGGACACAGAGTTTCTGGCCGCAGAGGCGAGAGACGTGCCGGTCTTCCGGGATTGGGCCATGGGTCAGTTCCCAGACAACCCGGTGAACGAGTTCGCGCCGTCGCTCGGGAGAAACGCCGATTGAGCCGTAGCCGCCGAGGCTGGCGTTACCCGTCCAGAGCCAGCAGTCACCCGTCCGATCGACCTGCCGCCAGAGCCGCTCCTCAAGCGACGGCCAAGGGCGGCTCGGACGCTTTGCCTCAGACAAATTGTCTCCCTCCGCGTCCACGGTGGACGCCCAAAAGCCCGGACGGTTGCCACACCGTCCGGGCTTTTGGGTGGGTTAGCTGGAGCAATTTGGGCAATTGGGCCGGGCCTCCCGCTCGTGGAAGCCCGCGTCATGCTCCCCGGCGTAGAAAGCGGACTCGAAATCCGCTTCCACGTCGGCGGCTGTCCAGAGAGATCCCTCCGTGTCATTGTGGACACAGAGGGTCTTGCCTGAATCGCCCCGGCCCTCGTAGCCGCCGACCGTCCAGCCGGGCACCGGGACAACGACGTGATGGTTCCGGCAGACATGGCCGGTGGGCCGGCCGGAACCTAGATAGAATTGCACGAAATACTTTCGTTCGTAGTCCACCTCAGCCCTCCTAATCCCGGCCGTCCCGTGACGGCCAGGGGTGGTACCATTCGTAGGTCCCGTCACCCAGACGAAGGGTCTCGTCTGGGTGATCGGGACTCGTCACCAGGACATCCGCCTTGGCGGATATGGTCCCGATGTTCCCGCGCCAGGTAACCTCAACCTCCTGGGCGGGAGCAATTCTGTGGTTGAATATCCGGATGGTGTCTCCGTCCCGCCAGACGGCGCCCCGATCCTCTGGGTCAATCTTGTCGTATTGAGGCTCAAAATAGAGCCTCGATGCGCCCTCCTGGTGAGGGCTTCGGATTCGAGGGCTGTAATGACCCTCGAAGGTGTGGGCGAGCGCTGACAACGGCTTCCCGCCCGCTGGGACGTAACCGTGGATTTCCCCGTCCCGCGTGGGTGCGGGATGATCCCACGGCCAGCGACTGCAACGCTGGCACGGGACAGGGTGCTCCACGGACGGCGTGAAGCAATACTGCCCGTCCGCCGAGAGGCGGTGGCAAAGGTTGGTGTGGAGGAGGGCCACAAACAGGTGGCCCTGCCGGAGGCCGGTCGCCTCCAGCCGATCCCGGTAGCAGAGTCCACACTCAAGTGTGGGCTTGATCTCCGGTTTGTGGGGACTCTGGCCGCCGGCTGGAACGGCGGCCACGATGTGCTTGAACGGTTCGTCAACCGTCCATGTGGCCCATGGACGGTCGGCGAATTCGGTCGGCACCAATTCAATTGGGCCGGGCAGAACGGATGCGGCGGCCCGCGCCGGATCCCGTGTTGGCCGAGTGGGCAGGAACCCGGCCTCCGGCCGAATGGTGGCTTCGTGAAGGCCGGTTCGACTCGTGCCGGCCCGAACAACCACCGCGTCCCAGATTTTGGGCCACCGGTTTTGTGGGATTTGGTACGGGAGTTCCCG
>Ga0247713_1000087_pt1 | contig 63291 bp, 56 predicted proteins | sample 21E_NmetaG_FD_189936 | JGI IMG/M metagenome (GOLD analysis project Ga0247713, IMG submission 189936) | Soil microbial communities from hillslope of Landscape Evolution Observatory, University of Arizona, Oracle, AZ, United States - 2-1-E_N | ecosystem: Engineered > Artificial ecosystem >... | reverse complement strand
CCGTTGCCCTGCCCGCCACCGTCGCCCGAACCATCGCCATTCCCGTCGCCGTCGCCGTCCCCATCGCCATTGCCGTCGCCATCGCCGTCCCCGTCGCCCTCGCCGCTCCCGTCGCCCCGGGCTGAGGGGTCGCCGCGCAGGCCGGCCTCAGCCTGCGCCAGCGCTGCGTCGGCTTGCGCCAGGGCCGCCTGCGCCTGCGCCTGGGTCAGCGTCTCGGCCACGGCACCGCTCGCCGCGCTCAGCGCCTCGCCCGCGGCGCCGGCGTCGCCCCGGGCCGCGGACGCGGCCGCGTCGGCCAGCGCGGACGACACCTCGGGGGCGCCGGCGGCAAGGCCTGCCGCAAGGTCCGCCAGCCGCTGCTGCAATCTCTCCAGCTCCTGCTGGTCGAGGTCGCCGGCGGTCAGGCGTTGTGCGAGATCATCGAGCTGGCGTCGAACGGTGTCACCGTCACCCAGTGGCCGGGCCGCCAGCTCCTGCGCCAGGCCCGACAGGGCGGTGCGCTTGGCCGCGGCCGCCGGGTCGATCCGTCTGGCGAGGTCAGCGCGCTGCTCGGCGAGCCGCTGCAGGGCGTGCGCCCGGTCTGCCTGCTCCAGCTCCTGGGCCAGGCGCCGCAGCTGCTGTGCGACCTCGCCCTGCTCAGCGTCGGCGGCGTCGAGATCCTCGGCGGCCGTTCGCAGCTGGTCGGCCTGGGCCTGGATGGCGGCCCGCTCCGCGGCAAGGCGTGCGCGGACGTCATCCTGCGGGTTGGGCAGGGTGCCGAGCACGCCGGCGACGGCGACCAGACCGGCGCCGACGGCGAAGTGGCGGACCGGCACGCGCGGTCCCTGAGGAAACCGTCGGACCCCGGCGGCCGATTCCTCGGCCGTGCGCACCTGCGCCGCAGCAAGCGCCGCGGTGGAACCCGCCAGCTCCACGGCCGTGGCGTAGCGGTCGTCGGTTGCCAGCCACCGGTCGGCGGCCCACGCGGCCCACACCGGTGGGATCCGCAGCGTCGAGGCTGCGCCGACGGTGGTCGCCACGATGGCGACGGCGCCCGCCCACACCAGCGCGTCGGCGGCAGGCAGCAGCACCGCCCGCGCCGCGGCGTGCCACAGCACGAGGACCCCCCCGGCGATCACGACCGCCCGTGCGGCGATCCACAGCGCGCGGTTGACCCGCATCCGCCGGCGGGCGTTGACGACGAGGCGGTCGAGGTGCGGTGTCGTCACGGTGCCCGCTCCCAACGGCCGGGCTCCGCCGCAGCCGGTGCGGGTGCCCCCGGACGGGGCGGCGACCCCGCCGTCGCGCTGACGCGGGAACGCGGTTCCGTGACCCGCAGCCTGCGCGTCGCGACCAGCAGACCCAGCAGCCCCATCAGCAGGTACAGCAGCATCACGATGAGCCACACCGGCGGGCCGGCGTCGGGTCGGACGCCGGGGCGAAAGTTCTCGGCGTCCGGCGCGACCATCGGCGGCGGGAGGTCCGGCTCGGCGATCACGACGGGGGGCGGCTCCTCGCCGGGGACCAAAGGCGCGCTCTCGAACTCCTCGACCGGAACGGGCACCGCCTCGACGACCTCACCGGCGATGGCTCCGCCCATCATCGCCTCGTCGACCATCCGGGCCTCGGGCAACGCCTGGCCCAGCAACCCCAGGGGCGACGGCAACCCGCCGGCTTCGAAGAACATCGGCCGCGCCGCGTTCACCGCGTCGGCCAAGCCGAAGAACGGGTTGAGGTAGAGCGCGACCGGCGTCGGGACGTGCGCGTTGCGCGTCGCACGGAAGACCGCCTCGACGGCGGAGAGGAAGAAAGTCCCCAGGACCAGGGTGAGCACCAGGCCGTAGGTCAGCACGATCGACCCCGTCGTGCGCTTGGTCAGTGACGAGATCCCCAGGCCCATCGCTGCGATCGCGACGGCGATGACGATCAGGTACACCCCGCCCCGCAACAGGTCGACCAATCCAAAGCCACCAAGGAAGAACGCTGCGGCGCCAAGCGGCACGGCCGCGGTGACCAGCAGGGTCAGCCAGGCCACGGCGGCACCGAGCTTGCCGAGCACGATCTGCAGCGGTCCCAGCAGCGTGACCTGCAACAGCGTGAGGGTGCGCCGCTCGCGTTCACCGGAGATCTGCGCGGCGGCGTAGCCCGGACCGACGAAGAGCACGAGCAGCAGGACGAAGAAGAACAGCCCCTCGATCAGGAACCGTCCCAGGACAGGGCCGGCGCTGGCGGCGTCGACACCGAAGCCGAACTGCGCGTCGAGCATCGCCACGCCCACGCGGTACAGCAGGTACATGATCGCGCCAAGGACGGCCAGGTACAGGGTCAGCGTCACGGGCGCGCGGCGTGAGCGCCAGCGCTCGACCAGCTCGCGACGGAGCACGGGGTTGACCGCTCTCATGACCGCCCTCCGTCCGTGACCGACAGGAACAGCCGCTCCAGACCGCCGTCGCGCTCGGCGAATGAGACGACCCGCAGGCCGGCGCCGACGAGCAGTGCCAGCAGGTCCGCAGCCGCATCCTCGCCACCGGTCAGCTCGGCGAACAGCGTCGGCCCTTGGCCCACCGCCTGCAGCGCTCCCCCGTCCAGTGCCACCGCGACGGCCCGTTGCACGGCGTCGGGGCCGCCGAGAATCCGCGCCTGCACCGACGTGGTGCCGCGCGACGCCGCTTTGAGCTCGTCGGGCGTGCCCTGAGCCAGCACGCGTCCGTGCTGCACGATCGCCACGCGGTCGCACATCTCGCCGAGCTCGGCGAGGATGTGCGAGCTGATCAGGATCGTCTTCCCCTGGCGGGCGAGCTCCAGAAGGATCTCCCGCAAGTCGATGCGGGCGCGGGGATCGAGGCCGCTGGCGGGTTCGTCGAGCACTAGCAAGGACGGGTCGTGCACCAGCGTGCGCGCCAGGCCGAGGCGCTGCTGCATGCCACGTGACAGGCCTGCGACGTCTGTGTCCCGCTTGTCGGTCAGGTCCACCAGCTCGAGCAGATCGCCCACTCGACTGCGCCGCACGGTTGCCGCCAGCCCGTATGCGGCGGCGAAGAAGTCGAGGTACTCGGCGCAGGTCAGTCCCTCGTACAACCCGAAGAAGTCCGGCATCCACCCGACCAGCCGGCGGACCTCGCGAGGTTCGAGGTCAGGGTCGTGGCCGAAGACCTTGATGCGGCCGGCATCAGGTGTCAGCAGCGTGGTGATGGCCGACATGGTCGTGGTCTTGCCGGCGCCGTTGGGGCCGATCAACCCGACGACCGAGCCCGCCGGCACGTCGAGATCGAGGTGGTCCACCGCGAGCAGGCGGCCGTACCGCTTGACCAACCCGCGGACCACGACCGCCGCCACCGCGCCCGAGGCCGCCGGCGCCTGCTCGGGTTCGACCGTGGTCATGAGCGGCTCCCCGCGATCGTGCGCGCCGAGTACTCGAACGGGAACATCTCCCCGGACGCGCGCGCCCAGACGTCGCCGAGCGGGCCGACCAGGTCCTCGCGGTTGCCCGCGAAAGCCTCCTCGGCGGGTGTCCACTGCTGCTGCGCACGGTCCCACACGGCCATCTCCGGGTTTCCGCCCGACTGGCCGTTGCGGTCCAGGTGGTTGCTCATCTGCGCCAGAGGGGCGTCCGGTGGCAGTCGGTAGCGCAGGAAGATCTCCCCGGGCCCCTCGATGGCCTCCGGGCCCGGCCGCCACCCGCCGTCGCCGGCGGCGAACACGTCGCGGTCGACGCTGAACGGCGACAGCGGACGGCTCCCCTCGACGCGGACTCCGACGGCGATCATCGTCCCCCGGTCCTCGAGCGCCCCGCCCTCGGTCTGCGCACCGATGGCCGGGGCGGCAGGATCGACGGCCGACACCCACGCCATGCCCGGCCGCCCGTCGGCGATCTCGGTGTTCAACACCGCTCGCATCGACTCCGGCGGCGACACCGCACCGTCCACCCCGAACAGCTCGTCGAACCCGTCGCGATGGGCACCGACCTGCGGCAGCTCGCCGTGGCCGAGCTCGACCTCGCGGGACTGCCCTGCCTCCAGGGTCCGCAGGTTCTTCGACGAGCTGGCGGCGCGGACGGTCACCGCATCCAGGCGCCGGCCAGAGGTGTTCGCCACCGTGACCCGGACCCCTCGAGCGGTTCCGACCGCCGTCACGTCCAGCGGCGGCGGCGCGGCGGTGGCCCGCCAGGCGGCGACACCACCCAGCTGCAACGCCGTGAGGTCCATGCTGACCGCGGTGTCCTCCCCGCGCGCGATGGTGCCGCCCTGCCCGCTGTCGACCAGGGTGCGCACCGTCCACTCGGGGCCCGGCAACGTGACGGTCCGCACCCCCGGCGTCGGCGTGCGGACGCCGGCGGCGAGCAGCTCCGCGCCGGCCCCGTCGGTCCAGTACGACAGGCGGACCGCGCCCCCCGAGGGCGGCCGGGCGGTCGTGGCGCCCAGAAACGCACCGGCGGTGAACACGACGGTCACCAGCGGGACCGTCGCCCAGGCGAGCTCCCGGCGGCCGAAGCGGCGCAGGACGAGGGCGTTGATGGGGCCGACCACCGCGACGTACGCGACGACGAACGCGCCCAGACCGGGGACGACCGGCCGCTGCCCGCCTTGCTCGCTGAACAGCCGCGCGAACTGGAACGCCGTGGCGGTCACCAGGTACTCGGGGGTGGACTCGTCGCTGCCACCACGGCCGGCGGGTTGAGCGACCAGCGACCAGAACTCACCCGAGCGCGAGCCCAAACCCGCCTCGCCCGGCTCGACGGGGGTCACCACGATCCGCGCCTCGCCCGCCGCGAACGACGCTGCGATCGGCGCGTCGGCTGCCGAGCCGGCGCGGCCCGCGGGTGTCAGGTCACCGGCGGTCATGGTCCATCCCGGCCGCTCGCCCCGCCATGGCAACCCCAGGTCGGGGGGCAGCGGCGCGTCGACGGCGTGATCGACGAGCACCAGGTCGGTCCCGGCCGCGATCCCGGCGGCGAGGTTGGTCCGGGCCCGCTCACCAAGCCCTGCGATCGCTTCGGCGTTCGTCACGACGGCGCTGATGGGCTGCAGGGCGAGATGCGACGTGTTCAGCCACATCGGATCGAGCCCGACCCATGCCCCCGACCGGCCGGTCGTCTCGGACCGCAGCGGCGGCAGCGCGGCCGGCTCCAATCCCATCACGCCGACGAGGTACTCGCCGGTGCCGGGACGGTTCGGGGGACGCACGCGCAGGGGTTCCCCGCCCGGCTCCTCGACGCGTACCTCGATCTCCTCGAAGCCCGGGGGCACGACGAACCGGTACTGCTTCCTGGAGCCGGCGGCGACCTCGATCGGCAGCGACTGGTTCGTTCGTCCCATGAAGCGCCCGACGCTCAACGTGCCCGCAACCGGACGCGCCGGTTCGAACGCGACGGTGACCGGCTACCACGATCCGGCCATGGTGCGGCCGTCGTAGCCGACCTGGACCGACAGGCCCAGCTCGTCGACGCGCTGCGTGTCGGGCTGGGCGGCGGCGGGCGGGCCAACGGTGAGCAGCAGCAGCATGGCGACGCCCAGCACCCGCGCCACCCATCCGGACACCGCCGCTCCTGCCTGTCGCCGACGATCGGTCCGACGTCGCCCAAGACCGAAAGGTTGCGTCACCACTGATTGCCCAACAGCTGCTCGCCGACGACGTTGCCGCGGCGGTCGACCAGCACCACGTTGGCCGGTGGCGGCTCACCCTCACCGAACCGTCCCGCGTGCCAGCTCCAGGTGACGTGCACGGTTGTTCGACCCTTCACGGGGTAGGCCAGGTGCCAGCCGCCGCGCGGCACCAACGCCCACGCGGTGTCGGGCGGCACCGCCATTCCGGCAGTCGCCCATCCCATCCCGTTCTCGTCGCAACACGACGACGACATGCCACCGGTGGCGTCCTCGTCGGCCGATGTCATCGACCCCCCGCCGGACCAGAACCGGCCGTCGTCCTGGGTCAGGCTGCACACCTGCCGCATGCGTCCGCGTGGCATGCCGGGCTCAGGGTCGTCGAGCCGGCCGACCAGTGCGATGTCGACCGTGCCCGGCGTAGCGAACGCATACTCCAGATCAGCGCCGTCCTCATCCCACTGCGTTCCGCCGCTGCACGCGTCGGCGAGCTCGGGGGGCAGCTCGTCGAGGACGTGGACGCCGACGACCGGTTCGTCGACGGCCGCGGCAACGCGAGGCGGGACCTTGCCGGTGGGGTAGCCGCCGGCCATGACCTCGGGCGGCTCGGCGGCGGTGGTGTGCACCGCGTCTCCGGCGCGAGCCGCGCCTGGGCCCACCCGACCGAGCAGGACGACAGCGACGACGGTCACCACAGCGACGACGCCCATCGTGACGATGACCGCGCCCGCCGATGCTCTGCGCGGGCTCGTCGACTGCTGCGTGCCCACATCCAACCCCGTCCGCCCGACGACGGTGCGGTCCGCCCTCGGACCAGGGGGAACGGTACTCGACCGCGTTACCTCCCGTCGTGCGGCGGCTGGCAGACTTCGGCCGGCCGGAAATCGCGAAAGGAACGACCAGCATGCTGCTGCAGCGCATCGACCACGTCGGCTATGCCGTGGAGGACCTCGAAGAGGCGATCCGCTACCACGAGCGGCTGTACGGAGCCGAGGTGGCGCACCGCGAGACGATGGAGCGCGACGGCGTCCGCGAGGCGTTGATCGCGATCGGCGACAGCTTCCTGCAGCTGCTCGAGCCGATCCGCGACGACTCGCCGGTCGCCAAGTTCCTGGAGCGCAACGGCGGCCCGGGGGTGCACCACGTGGGGTACGGGGTGGCCGACGTCGACGCAACGCTGGCTGACCTGAAGGACAAGGGCGTGCGAGTCGTCGACGAGGTGCCGCGCCACGGGTCCCGCGGCTGCATGGTCGCCTTCTTGCACCCCAAGGGGGCCATGGGCGTGCTGGTCGAGCTGGTGGAGGACCCCGCGCTGATCGGCGCCGCGACGGAGACGGTCCACGACGTCTGACCAGGCGACCGGTCCGCTGGCGGGGCTGCGCGTCCTCGACCTTTCGACCGTGGTGGCCGGGCCCGTGGCGGCGCGCAACCTCGGCGACCTGGGGGCCGAGGTGGTCAAGGTCGAGCACCCGGTCCACGGCGACCCGGCACGCCGGATGGGCTGGCACGTCGACGGCCAGTCGCTGTGGTGGAAGACGCTGTCACGCAACAAGGTGCCGGTGACGCTGGACCTGTCCCGCCCCGAGGGCGCGGCGGTGTGCCTGCGGCTGGCGGCGGTCTCCGACGTCGTGGTCGAAAGCTTCCGGCCGGGCACCCTGGAGCGATGGGGTCTGGGCCCGGAGCAGCTGCTCGGGGCGCGGGGTGACCTCGTCGTCGTGCGGATCAGCGGCTTCGGGCAGACGGGGCCGTACGCGGGCCGGCCGGGGTTCGGCACGCTGGCCGAGGCGATGTCGGGCTACGCCGGCGTGCAGGGCGAGGACGACGGCCCGCCCCTGCTGCCGTCGGTGCCGCTGGCCGACTGCACCGCCGCGACGCACGCGACCGCGGCGGCGCTGGCAGCCCTGCTCCACCGTGAGCGCACCGGCGAGGGCCAGGTCGTCGAGGTCAGCCTGTACGAGCCACTGCTGGCGATGCTGGACCCGCTGCCGGCGTTGGCAGACCTGATCGGACAAGAGCCGCCGCGGCTGGGCAACCGCCTGCCGTTCTCCGCGCCCCGCGGCGCATACCGCACGGCCGACGACCGCTGGCTGGCGCTGTCGGGCTCCTCGCCCGCAGTGGCCCGGCGGATCCTGCTCGCCGTCGGCGGTGAGACGCTGGCCGCCGACCCCCGGTTCGCCGACAACGCCGCCCGCCTCGAGCACGCCGAGGCGCTGGACGAGATCATCGCCAGCTGGGTCGCCGGACGCACGCTGGACGAGGCGCTGGCCGCCTTTGACGACGCAGACGCCGCGGCAGCGCCGGTGTACGGGATGGCCGACACCCTGACCGACCCCCACTTCGTCGCTCGCCAGTCGGTGGTGCGCGTGCCCGACGACGACCTCGGCTCGGTGGCCATGACGGGAGTGGTGCCGCGATTCTCGGCCACGCCCGGCGCGATCCGGTGGACCGGTCCGCCCGCGGGCGCCGGCAACGACCGGGTGTACGGCGACCTGCTCGGCATGTCCGCCGACGAGCGCCGCGCCCTGGCCGGCGCCGGCATCATCTGACCCCGTGCAGGGCTGGTCGGCACCGGTCGGGGGCCGGCGTCCGGGCTAGAATCGGCCAGGTGAGCCTGTTCGACCGCTTCCGCCGAAACAAGGCCAAGCCGGCCGGCGCCGGCGCGTCCGGCCAGACCGCGGCCCGGTTGAAGGAGTTCATGACGACCCGCGAGGGCGTGGAGGGGTTCGTCGAGCCGCCGACCTCGGTGTACGCCATGACGTTGTGCCTGGTCGCCGCCGACGGCGAGTACCTGCGCCAGCCGGTCAAGGACGAGAAGCACGCGCGCCGGCTGTGCGGCGAGTACGGCGTCCCGCTGTACGACGCGCGGATCGTCGGCTACCCCAAGCGGATGCGCGAGTACGAACGCGGCGTGCGCCAGCAGCGCATCAGCCTCGACGACCTGCCGCCGCTGGACGTCATCGAGGACCGCGAGGCGGACTGAACCCGCGCCGGCGCGGGTTTTCGGCGCCTGCCACCGCGCCCCACTCAAGAAACCCGCGCGGGCGCGGGTTTTGGAAACCGGGGCGCCGGCGGGGGGCGCCGGCGCCGGCTACAGCTCGGTGAGCGTCACCTTGTCGACGGTGATCTCGGGCTGGGGGTACTCGCCGCGCCGAGGCTGCTGGGCGATGGCGTCGACGGTCTCCATGCCCGAGGTCACCTCGCCGAACACCGCGTACGCCGGCGGCAGGCCGACGTCGTCGAGGCAGATGAAGAACTGGCTGCCGTTGGTGTTCGGGCCGGCGTTGGCCATGGCGAGGGTGCCGCGCTCGTAGCCGCGGTTGCGGGCGGCGGCCAGCTCGTCGTCGAACTGGTAGCCGGGCCCGCCGGTGCCGGTGCCGGTCGGGTCGCCCATCTGCACGACGAAGCCGGGGACGACGCGGTGGATGACCGTGCCGTCGTAGAACCCCTCCCGGGCCAGGAAGGCGAAGCTGTTGGCCGTCAGCGGCGACTCGCCGGCGAACAGCTCGACGGTGATGTCGCCCTGCGACGTCGAGATCGTGGCGCCATAGCGCTTGCCCTCCTCGAGGACCTGCTCGGGCTTGTCGTAGCGCTGCATGGTCGTGTCCTTACTCCGTCAGAATCTCGACGGACTCGATGTAGGTGATCTCCGTGGGGCGCTCGCCAGTCGGGTCGTTCTCGTCGACCGGGATGTCGCCGATGGTCTCCAGCGTTCGGATTCCCCGCTGGTTGGCCATGCCGAACACGGCGTAGTCGGGGTCGAGCTGGAACTGGTCGTTGTAGACGAAGAAGAACTGGCTGCCGGCGGTGCCCGGGCCGGCGTTGGCCATGGCGAGCGTGCCGGGCGGGTAGCCGTCCTCCTCGGCGACCTCGAGCTCGTCTTCGATGTTGTAGCCGATGTCGAAGCTGGCCTCGTTGGTCCCCGAGCCGGTCTGCAGCGCGCCGATCGACGTCGCGTTGCGGAAGATCTGCAACCCGTCGAAGAAGCCCTGCTGTGCCAGGAACACGAAGCTGTTGACCGTCTCCGGTGTCTGCTCCTCGTGCAGGTCCACGACCACAGGCCCGCAGCTGGTCACGATGCGCGCGCGGTAGTCCACGCCGTCCTCGAGCACCTGCTCGGGCTCCTCATAGGTGCCCTTGGGCTCGTCGGCCGCCGCGGGGCGCTCACCACCGCACGCGACGGGGCGGTCGTCGGGGGCGTCGGTGGGGCTCTCCGTCGCGTCGTCGGCGAGGTCTGCCGGCGTGTCGTCGAGGCTGACCGCGACGAGCACCCCGCCGATGCCCACGATGATCGCGATGACGATCACCGTGAACAGCGTCTGCTGGCGCTGCTTGCGGCGCGCCGCCTCCCGCTCGGCGGTGCGGTCCACCCGCAGCTGCTTCGCCTTCTTCCCACGCACTGGCCCGGCTCCTTGGTCTGACTGCGCTGACTGCTAGGGCGCCGAGGCGGTCAGCCCGCCGTCGACGTAGATCGTCTGGCCTGTGAGGTACGACGCGCGGTCCGAGGCCAGAAACGCCACCACCTCGGCGATCTCCTCCGCCTCGCCCCAGCGTCCCAGCGCGGCGCGCGCGATGAGCGCCTGCTCGGCTTCGGGGTTCTCCCAGGCGAAGCGGTTGAGCTCGGTCTTGATCCACCCCGGGGCGATGGCGTTGACGCGGACGCCGGCGTGGCCCCACTCGACGGCCGCGGTGCGGGTCATCGAGTCCAGCGCGGCCTTGGCGGCGCCGTACGGCGACAGGGCCGGCGACGAGGTCCACCCGGCCACCGACGAGATGTTGATCACACAGCCGGACTGCTGCTGCACGAAGACCTTGCCGGCCTCCTGCATCGCCCAGAACACGTGCGTGAGGTTCAACCGCAGCAGCTTGTCCCAACCGTCGGGGCGCAGGTCGAGGATGCTCGCCATGAACCCGCTGCCGCCGGCGTTGTTGACCAGCACGTGCAGCCCGCCGAGGTCGTTGACGGCCTTGTCGACCATGTTGCGGACCTGCGGCTCCTGCGTGACGTCGGTGGGGATGACCGTGGTGCGCGCCCCGTGTTCGGCGCAGCGCCCGGCGGTCGCCTGCAGGGCCTCGACGGTCCGTGCGGCCAGTGCGACGTCGAAGCCGTCACGCGCCAGTGCGACGGCGCTCTCCGCGCCGATGCCGCGGCTTGCGCCGGTGACGAGCGCGACGGGTCGGGGTGCCGCGTCCTCGCTCACCACTGGTCCGAGCCGGCCTCCCGGCGGACCTCCAGGCGCCAGCAGTGCCGGTGCCAGTGGCGTCGCAGGTCTGCGTCACCGGTCGGCCACACCACGACGTGGGCCTCGCCGGCGGGGACGGTGTTGCCGCATTCGGGGCACACGTAGTCCTTCGACGCCCGGCCCGGGTCGACGCGCTTGACCTCGTAGCCGTCCAGGCGCAGCTCGTCGTCGGTGTCACCGGATGGGGCGAGCAGGTCACCGAAGTTGCGCATCGCGGCCGGGTCCTGCCAGGGCCTGGTGGCCCGCTTCTTCCGCGCACCCTTGCTCATGTTCCGTCCTTCGCGGGCGTCGCCGCACGCATCGTCATTCCTCTATTCCTGCAAGAGTCAGAACCAGGGCCAGCCCCTCGTCCGTCCCCCGCCACAGCTCGTAGATCACGTCGTACCCGGCGGCGCCGAGGAGCCGGCGAACGGCCATGGCGAGCACGACCAGATCGTCGACCTGCCCGACGACGGGCAGCCAGTCCGGGATGAGGTCCACGGGGACGACCAGGTAGCCGGCGGCCAGGGCCGCGACCAGCTTGTCGCCTCGTGGCACCCGAGGATCGGCTGCCAGGTCCTTCAGCAACAAGACTACGTCGGCCACCAGCCGCAGCAGCGACGCGCCCGGCGTGCCCGCAGTCTCCGCCTCACGCATGGCCTGCACTCGCCGGACCGCATCGCCCAGCGACTGCCGGCGCCGCCCCCGCGGGGGCCCTGGTACCGCCACCGTCACCGTCGCTCCTACGAGTAGACGTGGAACCCGCGGCCGGCCTTTCGGCCGAGGTAGCCGGCGGACACCATGTGACCCAGCAGCGGCGCCGGCTCGAACCCAGGTTCGCGAAACTCCGCGTACAGCGCCTTGACGATCTCCAGGGTCACGTCCAGGCCCACGATGTCCATCAGCTCGAACGGGCCCATGGGGTGGCCGCACCCCAGCTTCATCGCCTGGTCGATGTCGTTGACCGACGCGTAGCCCTCCTCGAGCATCTTCACCGCGTCGTTGAGGTACGGGAACAGCAGCGCGTTGACGATGAAGCCGGCCCGGTCACCGCATAGCACGGGGTGCTTGCCGACCTTCGCGGCGAACGCCCGTGCCTGGTCGGTGGTCCGGTCCGCCGTCCGGACCGTGGGCACGACCTCGACCAGGCGCATGATCGCCGCCGGGTTGAAGAAGTGGATGCCGACCACCTGCTCGGGTCGACCGGTCGCCATCGCGCAGTCGATGACCGGCATGCTCGAGGTGGTCGTGCCCAGCACCGCCTCGGGCTTGGTGACGCTGTCGAGCTGACCGAACAGCTCCTGTTTGAGGGCCAGGTCCTCGGCGACCGCTTCGATCACGATGTCGCAGTCGCCGAAGTCGGCCAGCTCGGTCGTGGTGGTGATGCGCTCCAGCGCGGCGTCGCGGGCCTCGGCATCGAGCTTGCCGCGGTCCACGGCCTTGGTCAGGCTCTTGGCCACGCTGCTCTTGGCCTTCTCCGCCTTCTCTGCCGTGCGGCCGCGCACGACCACCTCGAACCCCGCCTTCGCGCTGACCTCGGCGATGCCGGTGGCCATCGTCCCGGTGCCCAGGACACCGACCTTGGTCCACTGGTCGATCACCGAGACGTCCACGGCGGTCGCGGAGCGCTCGTCTTCGGTGGCGGGCTCACCGGCCTCGACGTAGCTGTAGAAGCCGCGGCCGGCCTTGCGCCCCGCGAACTCGGCGGCGAGCAGCTGACGGACGATCGGCCGCGGAGCGTGCCGGGTGTCCCCGAACTGCTCGTACATCCGCATCATGATCGCGTAGGCGCTGTCCAGCCCGATCAGGTCCATCAGCGCCAGCGGGCCCATCGGGTGACCGGTGCCCAGCTTCATCGCGGCATCGATGTCCTCGCGGCTGGCGTAGCCGGACTCGTACATGCCGACGGCCTGGTTCAGGTACGGGAACAGCAGCAGGTTGGCCACGAAGCCCGCGCGGTCCTTGGCGACGACCGGGGTCTTGCCGATACGCTCGGCGAAGTCACGGGCGTCGGCGATCACCTGGGGGTCGGTCACCACGGTGGTGACCAGCTCGATCAGCTTCATCACCGGCGCCGGGTTGAAGAAGTGGAAGCCGAGGATGCGACTAGCCCGGTGTGTGGTCACCGCGATGTCGGTGACCGGCAGCGACGAGGTGTTGGTGGCCAGGATCGCGTCTGGCTTGGCGACCTCGTCGAGACGGCGGAACGTCTCCTGCTTGATGTCGAGCTTCTCCGGAACGGCCTCGACGATCAGGTCGGCGTCGCCCAGGACGTCGTAGGAGGTGTCGCCGTCGATGCGGTCGAGCACCGCGTCCCGGTCCTGCTCCGACAGCTTCCCGCGGTCCACGGCCCGGTCCAGCGACGAGCGGATCCGGGCGAGTCCCGCCTCGACCTGCTCGCCGGACATCTCCACGAAGGACACGGGGACGCCGGAGCGCGCCACGATCTCGCAGATGCCCGACCCCATCGTCCCGCAGCCGACGACGCCAACTTTGCCGATTTCCATGCAACGCTCCCGTTCGAGGGCCACGGAGTCTAGAGAATGCTCAGACGGCCCCGCCCTGCTGGACCAGGTAGCTGACCTGGACGAGGTTGAACACCGCGTGGGCGACGATCGGCACGACCAGCGTGCCCTTCCGCTCGTAGATCCAGGCGAAGAACATGCCCAGCGGCATGATGATCAAGATCACCAGCAGGGTCGCCTGCAGGCCACCGGTCTGGAAGTGGCTGAGCGCGAACAGCGCGCCGGACAGCCCCATGGCCGGCCACAACGGCATCGTCCGCCGCAGGGCGGTGAACAGCATCCCCCGGTAGAACAGCTCCTCGGCGATAGGCGCCACGACCACGGAGCCGAACACCAGCAATGGAACGCTCTGGCGCTGTCCTGCCATCTGGCGGAACTGCTCCTGGATCGGCGGCAGCTCCCCCTCGACCAGGCGTGCGAGCAGTGCCAGGGCGTTGCCGAGCAGGAAGGCGAAGACCACCAGCCCGATGACGCCGGCGAGCACGCCGTAGCCCACCGAGCCCCACGTCGGGGGCACCGAGCCGAACAGCCGGCGGACGTGTCCCCCGTAGCGGGAGCCGACGTAGGCCAGCGTCACGACGATGAGCAGCCCGGTGGCGACCGGCAGGGCCGCGGCGCTGGCCGCCGCCTCGGGCAGCAGGGCCTGCAGCGCAGGGATGACGACGAGGCCCACGACGCCGACCAGGACCAGGAACCACACCAGCAAGACCAGCAGCGAGTCCCCCACGCTCCATGGCACGTCGCCGACCGGAGGGACGCCGCGGGCGGGCGTGGAGTCGGCGGTCGGTTGGGCGGTCGCGTCGGCCGCCGGCGCGGGCCGGTCGTCGAAGGGGTCGGAGGGCTGGCTCGGGTCGGTCAACTGGCGACCGGCACCGCCCCGACGTCGGTGCGCCGCACGTCGGCGCCCAGCTGGCGCAGGCGGCCGTCGAAGTCGGTGTACCCGCGGTCGACGTGATGCGGCTCGGCCACCACCGTCGCTCCGTCGGCGATCAGTCCCGCCAGCACGAGCGCGGCGCCGGCGCGCAGGTCGGTGGCCCGCACCTCGGCGCCCGACAGCGAGCGGGAACCGCGGATCAGCGCGTGGTGGCCCTCGACCTCGATGTCCGCCCCCAGCCGCCGGAGCTCGTCGACGATCGAGAACCGCCCGTCGAAGACGTTCTCGGTCAGCATCGAGGTCCCGCTGGCCTGGGACAGCAGCACCAGGAACTGCGGCTGCAGGTCGGTGGGGAAACCGGGATAGGGCAGGGTCACGACGTCGACGGGCTGCAGCGGCTGGTTGCGGGAGACCAGTACCCCGTCCGGGCGCTGCTCGACGGTGACGCCCGCCGACCGCAGCTTGTCGATCACCAGGCTCAGGTGGGTGGGGTCGAACCCGGTAACTTCCAGCGGACCGCCGGTCAGGGCGCCGGCGACCATGTAGGTCCCGGCCTCGATGCGGTCCCCCACCACGGTGTGCTCGGCGGGATGCAGCTGCTCGACGCCCTCGACGACGATCTCGTCGGTCCCGCCACCGGTGATCTGCGCCCCCATCGACTGCAGGAACGTGATGAGGTCCTGGATCTCGGGCTCTCGGGCCGCGTTGGCGACCGTGGTGGTCCCCTCGGCCGTCACGGCTGCCATCAGCAGGTTCTCGGTTGCGCCGACGCTGGCGTACGGCAGCTCGATGTGGGCCCCGCGCAGGCGCTCGGTCCGCGCCTCGACGAAATCGGCGCCGTAGGAGATCTCCGCGCCCATCCGTGCCAGCCCGGACAGGTGCATGTCGATCGCCCGGTTGCCGAGGTTGCAGCCGCCCGGCGTCGCTACACGGACGTGTCCGCGGCGTGCCAGCAGCGGGCCCAGCACCACGATGCTGGCGCGCAGCTTGCTGACCAGATGCGGGGGCGTCGAGTCGCCGACGTCCTCGGGCACGTCCAGCGCCAGCGTCTCGCCGTCGCGCTCCACCTGCACGCCGAGGTGCTCGAGCACGGCTGCCATCACGTGCATGTCGGCGATGGCCGGCACGTTGTGGATCACCGACCGGCCGGGAGCGAGCAGGGCGGCGGCGACGAGCTTGAGGGCGGAGTTCTTCGCGCCGCTGATCGTCACGCTTCCCGACAGCGGCCGGCCGCCTCGCACGAGGAAGGCATCCATGTCCTTGGCGAGGATACTGCGGGCCCCCGCCGCCGCGTTCGACCGGCCACTGGTCACCCGTGCAGGATGCGGAGCGTCCACGGCCTTCTGCAGCCGCCGGCGGCGCGATAGGCGCAGGAAAACGGAGCGTGACAGCGAAGTAACGGGCAAGCGCGGTTTCACACCACAGGAGGCAGCCGACCGTGACGATGAATCGCCGAGAGTTCCTCGCCGCCCTGGGTTCCGGCGCCGCAGCGCTGGCGCTGCGCGGCCAGCTGGCACCGGGACCCGCGTACGCGGCGCCGGCCGGCGCCGGTGCGGCGGCCGACCTGACCACGCTGGTGCAGACCCTGCGGGCCGGTCCGGCGGGCGACCTGGGCTACCGCCCGATCATCACCGGCCCCGGTGAGCGGCACGTCGTCCGCGACGAGCTGGTCAAGGCCGACGCCGGCCGCACACGCACCCGGCGGACGCTGCTGCACTTCGTGCACCTGACCGACCAGCACATCATCGACGTGCAGTCGCCCAGCCGTGTGGAGTTCCTCGACCGCTACTCCGACGAGCAGTGCGGCCACTACACGTTCTTCCAGTCCGCGTTCCGCCCGCAGGAGGCGGCCAACGCCCGCATCGCCGACGCGATGCTGCGGCGGCTGCGGCGCATCCGCGTCTCCCCCGTCACCGGCGCGCCGATCGCGGCCGCGGTGTGCACCGGCGACAACACCGACAACCAGCAGCTCAACGAGCTGGACGTGTTCCTCAAGGTCATGGACGGCGGCCGCGTGACCCCGAACTCGGGCAACCCGACGGTGTACGAGGGCGTGCAGAAGTCCGGGGACCGCGCGTACTGGCATCCCGACCCCGGCATCACCGCGGAGCCGGACCTGTACAAGACCCTGTTCGGCTTCCCCGACGCACCGGGGTGGCTCGAGCAGGCGCTGGCCCCGTTCGACGCTTTGGGTGCCGGCGTGCCGTGGTACTCGGCGTACGGCAACCACGACGGGCTGGCGCAGGGCAACGCCCCTGTCAACCCTGCCTTCGAGACGATCGGGACGCAGGGGGTCAAGGTCGTCGGGTCACCGGACACCGTCAGCTGCAGCAGTTTCGACGACCCGTCCAGGCTCGGTGAGCTGTTCACCCAGCCGGGCGCGCCCACCATCCCGGTCACCGCCGACCCGGCCCGCCGGTACGTCAGCCGGCGCGAGTGGATGGAGGGGCACCTGAAGTCGTCGGGGCGGCCGCGCGGCCACGGTTTCACGCAGGCCAACCTCGACGAGAACCGGGCCTACTACGCCGCCGACGTCGGACCCATCCGCTGGCTGGTCCTCGACACCGTCAACCCCGGTGGCTACGCGTCGGGCAACATCGGGCAGCGCCAGCTCGACTGGCTCGATGCGGAGCTGACCAAGGCCGACAAGCAGCGCAAGCTGACGATGCTGTTCTCGCACCACGGCCTGCGCTCGCTGGACAACCCGTTGCAGAACCCCGACCCGCTGGCGGGTGCCGACGGCAACGACAACCCCCGCTACAACGCCGACGCCGTCCTGGAGGTCATCGCCAAGCACGACTGCGTCATCGCCTGGGTCAACGGCCACACGCACGAGAACATCATCGAGACGCAGGCCGGCAAGTTCTGGGACATCGGGACCGCAGCGCACATCGACTTCCCGGCGCAGTCGCGGCTGATCGAGGTCGTCGACAACCGCGACGGGACGCTGTCGATCTTCACGACCATGGTCGACCACGAAGACGACCCGATCGCGTCGTTCGCCCGCGAGCTGATGGCCAACGACCCACAGAAGGGCTTTGGCTACGGCGAGGGCAAGGTCGAGGACCGCAACGCCGAGCTGCTGCTCCCACACCCGTTCGCCGCAGGCGGGGGTGGTGGCGGGGACCGCGACCGCGACCGAGATGTGGGTGGCGGCGAGGACGGTCCGAACATCGGCGGGTCCGGGTCCCGCGTGCCGGCACTGCCCGCGACCGGTGGTTCGCTGCACGCGGTCGGGGCGCTGGCGGTGGCAGCCGGCGCCGGTCTGCTGCGACTGCGCGAGCGCCAGGCGGAAGACGGCCGCTAAAACGTTGAAGCGGGTGCCGCCGACCGCTGGACCGGTCGACGGCACCCGCGACTTCGACGTCTTATGGGCGAAGGTGCCAGAGGCTGTAGCAGTAGAAGAACAACCGAGCGAACATCACGCGGCCTCCAACAGCTGATCGATCCGCTGCAACACGCATTCGGCGTCGCTGGTGTCAGCCGGGTTCGGTGCGAACGTCAGCGGCGACGATTCGGTGTGACGCGAGCGGCGGCGGGGCGTCTTGCGAATCCGTTCCTGTCGCATCTGGGGCTCCTTTGCGGCGTGTCCCCCGATGCCTTCACTAACGACTATCCCCAGCGGAAGTGACTCGAATACCTGCGATCAGCCGAGAATTTTCAAAAGCTGTTCGGCAAGTTACACAAATCGGACATCACGCCCGTGCGCGTCGAGGGCGCCGGCAGTGCCACAGGCTGTAGCTGTAGTAGAAGAGTCGCCCGAGCATCACGACACCCCCAGGACTGCATCGATACGGGCAAGGACCTTGTCGGCCCGGCGCGTGGAGGCGGCAGGGGTGCGGCGGGTGCTGACCGCCTGGGCGGCCTGGGCCGGCGCGTCCGGCCGCGGCCGGCGTCGCGGCGTCTTGCGGATCCGTTCCCTGCGCATCGGCGGCCTCCTCGGCCGGTCGTCGATGATGGACGACGTAGGTCCCATTACGTCGGAACCGACACCGCTGCGCTTCACTCAAATTGACGGTTTTGTGGACAAGACCTGGAAAACCACCCGACCGGGCTATTGCGACCTAGCCCGAACGAGCCTCTCCTACCGTCACCCCGCACTACGGTCAGTGAGACCCCCGAGCACAATTCGGGCCGGCACGCCGTTGTGCCGGCCCGAATTCCCAGGAGCGGTCCGCCCCTAGAAGCTGGCGTGGTTGCTCATCTTGGTGGGCTCGACGATGAGCATGCGGTTGCCGATGTAACCCTCAGCGGTGCCGTCACCGACGACGTCGGTCCGCAGGTCCGCCTTGACCTCCAGGGTGTGGATGCCGTTGCCGGTGTTCAGCCGGATCCAGTTGAAGGCGTTCGCCGTCTTGGTGCGGTGGTACGTCTCGAGCGTGTCGTGACCGTCGTCTTCCATGTCGGCCAGCGTCTGCTTGCGCTCGTTCTCGCAGAAGGTGACCTTGTCAGTGTCGTCACCGATCGCCTCGTGCTTCGGCTGCGGGTTCGAGCTGACGTCCTTGATGGGCACGACCTTGCCGTCGAACTCGACCCAGACACGGATCTGCCCCTCCGCCTCTGAGGTGCTGGTCCGACCGGAGTTCGACCCGCCCTCGTTGCGAAGTGTGGTGAGGATCGAGCACTCCAGCGTCACGTGAATCATCAGATCCGTCGGCGATGACGTGCGAAACTGCGACGACAGGATGGTGACACCACCCGCCGCCGGCGCGGGCGGGATCACAGCGACCTTGCCGCCCGAGGCCACGACCTTGTCCGCCGGCTGATGGTCAGCCTGCGCCTGCTGGCCGGTCCAGGTGAACACCAGCGCGGTTGCGAGAAGGGCGAAGAACAACTTGCTGCCGTGCTGCAGCACGGTGCGGACATGCGTCATTGCGAACACCCCATAAGTCAGGCCCGTGAAAGGGCGTGCTGAATTAAGGTTCAGCCCTGACCTGCGGAGTGCGAGTCGGCCCAGTCCCGCCGAGCGACGACGTGTCAGGTGGGCGTAAAGAGATGCAAACCTTCCCTGAAGGTCTTCGCGAGTATCGGCCGCATCCCCTGCGCCGAAACCGCCCCGTGCGCGCCGCGCACGAGCAGGCGGGGCTACTCGGAGTCGGTGGCCTCGGCGAGGACGATCAGGTGGTTGTCCCGGAACTCCAGGAAGCCGCCGCTGGGGACGTCGAACGACTCCTGGCCCCCAGCGGTCTTCACCCGCACGGCCGACCCCGGCTGCAGCATCAGCAGGATCGGCTGGTGGCCCGGCAGGATGCCGATCTCTCCCTCCAGGGAGCGGGCGTAGAACTCGCTGGCCTCGCCGGAGAACAGCTGCTCCTCCGCCGACACCACGTCGACCTGCATCGTCGCCATATCTACCGGCCTACCGCTTGGCTGCTTGAGGACACGCTGGCTCAGCCCTCCAGCTTCTTGGCCTTGGCCTGCGCCTCTTCGATGCCGCCGACGTTGAAGAACGCCTGCTCGGGCAGGTGGTCGTACTCGCCGCTGATCAGGCCCTCGAAGGACTCGATGGTCTCCTCCAGCGGCACGGTGACACCGGGCTGGCCGGTGAACTGCTCGGCGACGTAGAACGGCTGGGAGAAGAAGCGCTGAATCTTCCGCGCGCGCTGCACGGTGATCTTGTCCTCTTCGGTCAGCTCGTCCATGCCCAAGATCGCGATGATGTCCTGCAGGTCGCGGTAGCGCTGCAGGATCTCCTGCACGCGGGTGGCGACGTTGTAGTGACGCTCGCCGACGACCTGGGGGTCAAGGATCCGGCTGTTGGAGTCCAGGGGGTCCACCGCGGGGTAGATGCCGAGCTCGGCGATCGACCGCGACAGCACCGTCTGGGCGTCGAGGTGGGCGAAGGTCGCGTGCGGCGCCGGGTCGGTGATGTCGTCAGCGGGGACGTACACCGCCTGCAGCGAGGTCACCGAGCGGCCCTTGGTCGAGGTAATGCGCTCTTGCAGCTGGCCCATCTCGTTGGCCAGGGTGGGCTGGTATCCCACGGCGGAAGGCATGCGACCCAGCAGCGTGGAGACCTCCGAGCCGGCCTGCACGAAGCGGAAGATGTTGTCGATGAACAGCAGCACGTCCTGACGGGCCTCGTCGCGGAAGTACTCGGCCATCGTCAGCGCCGACAGCGCGACGCGCAGCCGCACGCCCGGCGGCTCGTCCATCTGCCCGAAGATCAGCGCCGTCTTCTCCAGAACGCCGCTCTCTTCCATCTCGAGCATGAGGTCGTTGCCCTCGCGGGTGCGCTCACCGACGCCCGCGAACAGCGACACGCCACCGTGCTGCTCGGCGACGCGGTAGATCATCTCTTGGATGACGACCGTCTTGCCGACGCCGGCGCCACCGAACATGCCGATCTTGCCGCCCTCGACGTAGGGCTCGATCAGGTCGATGACCTTGATGCCCGTCTCGAACATCTTCGCCTGGGGCTCGAGCTCGTCGAACCGGGGCGCGTCACGGTGGATCGGCCAGTAGGCCTCGGCGGTGATGGAGTCCTTGGGGACGTCCAAGGGTTCGCCGAGCACGTTGTAGATGTGACCGAGGATGCCGGGGCCGACCGGAACCGAGATCGGGGCGCCGGTGTTGCGCACCGCGGTCCCGCGGACCACGCCGTCCGTCGGCTGCATGACGATGGCGCGGACGACCCGATCGCCGATGTGCTGGGCGACCTCGGCGGTCAGCGTCTGCTTCTGGTCGCCGACGTTGCGCTCGAACTTCAGCGCGTAGTTGATCTCCGGCAGCGAGTCCGGCGGGAACTCCACGTCGATGACGGGCCCGACGACGGTCAGGATGCGGCCGTCTTCGAGCTTGCCGTCGCCGGCGGTCGTGGTCGCGGTCTGCAGATCAGTCATGGTGATCCCTCGCTACGGTGCTGACAGGGCCTCGGCCCCGCCGACGATTTCGGAGATTTCGGTCGTGATGGCGGCCTGACGCGCGCGGTTCGCCTCGCGGGTGAGGTCCTCGATGATGTCGCCGGCGTTGTCCGTCGCGGCCTTCATGGCGCGCTGCCGGCTGGCGTGCTCGGATGCCGCGCCCTCGAGCATCCCGGCGAAGATCCGGTGCTGCACGTAGCGCGGGATGAGCAGCTCGAGGATGTCGTCAGGGTCGGGCTCGAAGATGAACTGCGGCGGGTACTCCTTGCCGCCCTCGAAGGACTCGGCCTCCACGGGCAGCACCTTGGCCACCGCCGTCATCTGCGTCATCGCCGACTTGAAGTTGGTGTAGACCAGCCACACCCGGTCCAGGTCGCCGTTGGTGTACGCCTGCATCACCTTGTCGCCGACTTCGCACGCCGACGAGTATCGCGGCTGGTCGGCGATGCCGGTCCAGGCCTCGGCGATCGGCTGCTGGCGGTAGCGGAAGTACGTCTCGGCCTTGCGGCCCAGCGAGTAGATGCGCACCTCGCGGCCGGCGTCGCGCTCCTCCTTGGCCAGGCGCTCGGCGCGGCGAAGGATGTTGGAGTTGTACGCCCCGGCCAGGCCGCGGTCGGACGTCACGATGATGATCCCGACGGTGCGGACCTCGTCGTGCGGGGCGATCAGCGGGTGCTGGCCCACGTCGCCGGCGGCGGCCAGGCTGCGGATGACCTCAGTGATCATCTCCGCATAGGGGCGCGCCGACTCGACCGCGCGGCGTGCCCGGTTGATGCGGCTGGCCGCGATGAGCTCCATCGCCTTGGTGATCTTCTGCGTCGACTTGACGCTGCGGATCCGTCGGCGGAGAACTCGAAGTTCGCCGGCTCCTGGCATGTGGTCGCGTTCCTCCTACGCCGAGGCGGTCTCTGCGGAGGTGTCCGCCTCCGCGTCCTGGCCCTGCAGCGTCGGCAGGTCCTCGAGCTCACCCGGCTCCTGCGTGGGCTGCTGCTCGGAGACCTGGAAGCTCTGCCGGAAGTCCTCCAGCGCGCTTTCCAGCGACCCGATCCGCTCGTCCTCGAGCTTGCCGTCGTCGCGGATGCCCTGGAGCAGGTCCGAGTGACGGGTCTTGAGGAAGTCGCGCAGCTCGGCCTCGAAGCGACGCACGTCGCCGACCGGGATGTCGTCGAGCTTGCCGTTGGAGACAGCCCAGATGATGGCCACCTGCTCCTCGACCGGCACCGGCTGGAACTGCGGCTGCTTGAGGATCTCCACCACGCGCGCGCCACGGTCCAGCTGCGCCTGCGACGCCTTGTCCAGCTCGGAGCCGAACTGGGCGAATGCCTCCAGCTCGCGGTACTGAGCCAGGTCCAGGCGCATCGTGCCCGAGACCTTCTTCATGGCCTTGATCTGCGCGGAGCCGCCCACGCGGGACACCGAGATGCCCACGTTGATGGCGGGGCGCACGCCCTGGAAGAACAGGTCCGTCTCCAGGTAGATCTGGCCGTCGGTGATCGAGATCACGTTGGTGGGGATGAACGCCGAGACGTCGCCACCCTTGGTCTCGATCAGCGGCAGCGCGGTCAGCGAGCCGCCGCCCAGCTCGTCGGAGAGCTTCGCGGCACGCTCCAGCAGGCGCGAGTGCAGGTAGAACACGTCACCCGGGTACGCCTCGCGGCCCGGCGGGCGGCGCAGCAGCAGCGACAGCTGGCGGTACGCGTCGGCCTGCTTGGACAGGTCGTCGTACACGATCAGACCGTGCTCGCCCTTGTACATCCAGTACGAGCCGATGGCGGCGCCGGCGTACGGGGCGATGTACTGGAACGGCGCGGGCGATGACGCCGGGGCCGACACGACGGTCGTGTACTCCATGGCGCCGTACTGGTCGAGCCGGTTGACGATCTCCGCGACCGTCGAGCCCTTCTGCCCGACGGCGACGTAGATGCACTTGACCTGCTTCTTGGGGTCGCCGGTCGCCCAGTTCTCGCGCTGGTTGATGATCGTGTCGATCGCGACGGCGGTCTTGCCGACCTGGCGGTCGCCGATGATCAGCTCGCGCTGGCCGCGGCCGATCGGCGTCATGGCGTCGATGGCCTTGATGCCGGTCTGCAGCGGCTCCTTCACCGGCTGGCGGTCGACCACGCCGGGTGCCTGGACCTCCAGACCGCGCCGGCCGTCGAGCTTTGACTCGTCCAGCGGGCCCTTGCCGTCCAGCGGGCGACCCAGCGGGTCGACGACGCGGCCGAGGTAGGCGTCACCGACGGGCACCGACAGCACCTCACCGGTGGGCTTGACCTCCGCGCCCTCCTCGATGGCGGAGAAGTCGCCCATGATCACGGCGCCGATGGTGTGCTCGTCGAGGTTCAGCGCCAGCCCGTACAGACGCTGCCCGTCGTGGCCCACACCGAAGTCGAGCAGCTCGTTGGCCATGACGCCGGGCAGCCCCGACACGCGGGCGATGCCGTCGCCGGACTCCACGACCACCCCGACCTGCTCGCGCGAGGGGGTGAAGTCATACGCGCTGATCTTGGATCGCAGGACGGCGGTGATGTCCTCGGTGGAGATGCTGAGGTCGGTCATCTGGCGTTCCTTCTTGATGCGGAAGGGGTGGGGTGAGCTAGGCGCCGGTCAGCGCGGTGCGAACGTCGTCGAGCCGCCGCGCCACGGTACCGTCGATGACGGTGTCGCCCATGCGGACGACGACCCCCCCGACGACGTCGGGGTCGACGGTCACCTTCAGCTCGACCTCGCGGCCGGTCGATTGCTCCAGCGCCGAGGCGAGCCGCTGCTGGGTGTCGTCGTCGAGCGGGACCGCGGTGCGGACCTCGGCCACCGCGCGCCGGCGCAGCGACGCTGCGCGCTCCACGACGGCGTCGACGATCTCGGGCAGCTGGCGCGTGTGGCCCGACTGCACGATGTACATGATCGCGCTGACGGTCTGGGGGTGGGCGCGGCCGCCGAGCAGGTCGGACACGATCGACAGCCGCGTGGCGACGTCGATCGACTCGTCGCCGAGCCGCCGGCCCAGCTCCGCGTTGGACTCCATGGCCCGCGCGAACTGGTACAGCTGGTCCTCGACGGCGTCGACCGCACCCTCGGCCTGCGCGACCGAGTAGATCGACTCCGCGTACGCCTGGGCGACCGAGGCCACTAGTTCATCCCCGACAGCTCGTTGATGTACTGGTCGACCAGCTGGCGGTGCTGGGACGGGTCGAGCTCACGCTGGACGATCTTGCCGGCCAGCTCGACCGACAGCGTGGCCACCTGGCCGCGCAGGTCCTGCACGATGCGGCCGCGCTCGGCTTCGATGTCGGCGCGGGCGCGGTCGCGGATCTGCTCGGCCTCCTCCTCGGCGCGCGCCAGGACGTCGGCACGGACCCGCTCCGCCTGGGCGCGGGCGTCCTCGACGATGGTGTTGCCTTGGTTGCGCGCGTCGGCCAGCTGCTCCTCGTACTGACGGCGCAGCTGCTCGGCCTGCTGGCGCTGGTTCTCGGCTTCCTCGAGCTGCCCCTGGATGCGGGCGGAGCGCTCGTCGAGCGTCGCGCCGGCCTTGGGGAAGACCTTCCATGACATGAAGGCCATGAGGAGCGCGAAGGCGACGAAGCCCCACAGCAGCTCGGCGAAGTCGGGCAGCAACCACTGGTCGGGGTTGCCCTCTTCCGCCGCCGCGAGGACGACGACCTGGATCGTGGCGAGCATCTGGTCTCCCTTCGGTGCGTGCGCTGGTGCGGTCAGCCGGTGACGGCTAGCCGATCAGCGCGAGCACGAAGCCCAGGATCGCCAGGGCCTCGACCAGGCCCAGGCCGATGAACATGTTGGTCCGGACCATGCCCTCGGCTTCGGGCTGCCGGGCCATCGACTCCAGCGCCTTGCCGATCAGGATGCCCAGGCCGATGCCGGGACCGAGGGTCGCAAGGCCGTAGCCGACGACGTTGAGGCTGCCTTCCATTGGGTGTTCCTCCTTGAATCGACGCGCGGTCTGCGCGCCGGTTGCCAGACGACGATGGATCAGGGAACGGGGACGGGCTCGTCCTCGTGGTGCGCGTGCATCGAGGTCGAGATGTACACGGCGGTCAGCATGACGAAGATGTAGGCCTGCAGACCGATGACGAACAGCTCGAAGGCGAAGACCAGCGGCGAGATGATCAGCGCGAAGATGCTGATCGGAAGCCCGGGGCCGACCACGAAGAACACGTGGATCGTGATCAGCGTGATGACGACCAGGATGTGGCCGGCGACCATGTTCGCGAACAGACGGAAGGTCAGCGTGACCGGCCGGAAGATCAGGTTGGACAGGATCTCGATCGGCGTCAGCAGGATGTACAGCGGCCAGGGCACGCCCGGGGGGAACAGCACTTCCTTGAAGTAGCCGACGAAGCCCTGGTACTTGATGCCGACGCCGACGTAGACCAGCCACACGAGGATCGCCAGGAACGCGGGGATGTGCAGGCGCCCGGTGGGCGGCAGCATGATGAACGGCGTGATCTTGAACATGTTGTTCAAGAAGATGAAGACGAACAGCGTGCCCAGGAACGGCACGAACTTCAGCCCGTCGTGGCCGATGACGTCGGTGGCGAGCTTGCGGATGAACTCGACGTAGCTCTCGCCGACCGACTGCAACCGGCCCGGCACCATGGCGCCCTTGCGGGTGGCCAGGAAGAAGAACGTCGCCAGCGCCAGCGCCGAGAACAGCAGCATCAGCGACACGCGGTTGAGCGAGAACACGCCCCAGTTCTCCGTCCCCGGCATGTCCGGGAAGACGAACAGGTGGTTCAGCGAGGGGAGCTCCCACTCGCCGCCACGCTCGACGGCCGCCAGCACAGGGGCTGAGATCACCGATCGACTCCTTCTGACTTCCCGACGGTGGCGGTGACCACCGCGAGGGTGCGGGCGCGAACCAGCGCGCGCATCTCGAACACTTGACCGATCAGGATGCCCGCCGCGGCGGTCAGTCCCAGGGAGAGTCCGTGCAGCGCCTCGACGTCGGCGAGGGCGCGCAGGACGGCGAAGTAGAGCACAAGACGAAAAGCGAAGCCGCCGACGGTGGTCAGCACCCACACGTCACGGCCCAGCGGGGCGGTGACCAGGTGCAGCGCGGCGGACAGACCGAACAGGATCGCTACCAGCGCGACGGCGGCCGCGGCGCCCACGATCCCGGGCGAGCCCGCCAGCAAGGCGGCGACGGGGACGCACAGCACGGCGGTGACCGCGGTGGCCTGCAGGCCGGCGACCAGGAAGCTGGCCTCGGGCCGCCGGCTAGGGCGCGTCCGCACGCGTGGTGTCCTCCGACTCGGTGGCTGTGGTGTGGGGCTTGCGCTTGGGGATCGGCCGTTGCTGGTTGACGCTGTGCCAGACCAACAAGAAGCTGCCGACGAATCCCACCATCACCCCGATGGCCAGCAGCCAGGGACTCGTGCCGAGCCACCGGTCCGCCAACCACCCCAGGCCGCCCCAGGCTGCAGGTCCGGCGAGGAACCGCGCGACGACCGTCGTTTCCTGGTCGACGCCGGCCCACACCGTGCTGCGGCCTCGCTCATCGCGGGAGCCGCCCGCAGGCGAGCCGCTCCGGCGCGAGGCTGGGGGGGTCATGGCGGGCGTAGTCTACGGGCCGCTTCTCGGCATTGTCAAAGCGGTCGAGAACAGCGTTTGCGCTGGTCAGAGGGCAGATTTGCGTTATGGCGGGCGGACTTCGTGAAAAAAAGCACAAAGTCGCACGCCGCGATCACCGGTCCACCACGGCGGCGTGCGACGGCGTTCGATAGCCTGCAGGACATGGCTGATTCCGCGCGGTACGCCGCTCTGCACGACACCGATCCCGACATCGCCGAGCTGGTTGACGGCGAGGAGCAGCGCCAGGCGGAGGTCATCCGCCTGATCGCGTCGGAGAACTACGTCTCCCAGGCGGTGCTCGACGCGACGGGGTCGGCGCTGACCAACAAGTACTCCGAGGGCTACGCCGGCAAGCGGTACTACGAGGGTCAGCAGTTCATCGACCAGGTCGAGCAGCTGGCGATCGACCGGGCCAAGAGCGTGTTCGGCGTTGACCACGCCAATGTGCAGCCGTACTCGGGGTCGCCGGGGAACCTCGCCGTGTACCTGGCGATGTGCGAGCCGGGCGACACCGTCATGGGCATGTCGCTGCCGATGGGTGGTCACCTCACCCACGGGTGGGGTGTGTCGATCACCGGCAAGTGGTTCAAGCCCGTGCGCTACGACGTCCGCCGGGAGGACGGGCGCGTCGACATGGACCAGGTGCGCGGCCTCGCCAAGACCGAGCGCCCCAAGATCATCTTCTGCGGCGGCACCGCCATCCCCCGCACGATCGACTTCCCCGCCTTCGCCGAGATCGCGCGGGAGATCGACGCGGTGCTCGTTGCCGACATCGCGCACATCGCCGGTCTGGTCGCCGGCGGCGCCCACCCCTCCCCCGTCGGCCACGCCGAGATCATCACGACGACGACGCACAAGACGCTGCGAGGGCCCCGCGGGGCGATGATCCTGTCCGACGAGGCCCATGCCAAGGCGCTGGACCGCGCGGTGTTCCCCGGTCTGCAGGGCGGGCCCCACAACCACACCACCGCCGGCATCGCCGTCGCGCTGCGCGAGGCGTCGCAGCCGGCGTTCCGCGAGTACGCCCACCAGATCGTCGCCAACGCCAAGGCGCTGGCGGCCGGCCTGTCCGAGCGGGGCTTCGACCTGGTCAGCGGCGGGACGGACAACCACCTGATCCTCGTCGACCTGACATCCAAGGACGTCCCCGGCAAGCCGGCGGCGCAGGCACTGGACCGCGCCGGCATCGAGACCAACTACAACGCGGTCCCATACGACCCCCGCAAGCCGTTCGACCCCTCGGGTCTGCGGCTGGGCACCGCCGCGGTCACCAGCCGCGGCATGAAGGAAGCCGAGATGGCGCAGGTGGCGGCATGGATCGACGCGGTCGTCGATGCCGTCCGGGCCGGTGACGAGGACGCCGTGGAGAAGATCCGCGGCGAGGTCGTGGAGATGACGCGCGGGTTCCCCGCCCCAGGACTGCCGGTCGCCTGACACCCCGACCACCCATTGCCCACCGGGGTGTGTGGGTCTGAGTGCAACGCCGGCGAGCCCACCCCATCGCCCACCGGGGTGTGTGGGTCCGAGTGCACCACCGTGCACTCAGACCCACACGGCCGCCGAGAATTGCACTCAGACCCACACAGCGCAGTTGGGGTGGGGCGGCGGCGCCGCGGCGGCGCTCAGGACGGGTCGGCGGCCTCGATCTGGGCGATCTGGTCGAGGCGACGCTGGTGGCGGCCGCCTTCGAACTCGGTGCTCAGCCACAGCGTGACGATCTCGTCCGCCAACCCGGGGGCCACGATCCGGCCGCCCATCGCGAGGACGTTGGCGTCGTTGTGCTCGCGGGACATCCGAGCGGTGTACAGGTCGTTGCACAGCGCGGCGCGGGCGCCGCGGACCTTGTTCGCCGCGATCTGCTCGCCCTGGCCGCTGCCGCCCAGGACGATGCCACGGTCGGCGTCGCCGGCGACCACGGTGCGCGCGACGCCGGCGCAGATGTCGGGGTAGTCCACCGACTCGGTGCTGTGGGTGCCCTGGTCGTCGACGTCGTGGCCGAGGTCGCGCAGCACGCCGATCAGGTGCTCCTTCAAGGCGTAGCCGGCGTGGTCGGCGCCGATGGCGATGCGCATCTAGGACTCCTCGTCGTCGGGACGGCGCTCGGGCAGCTGACCCCAGCCGATCTCGCCGGCGGCCACCGTGAGGATGTCCTCGGCGGGCACCGCGCCTTCGCGCAGGACGTGCGCCACCTCGCGTGTGCAGTCGACCACCGTGGTCATCGGAGCCTCGCGTGACCCACCGTCGACGTACAGGTCGACGGCCTCGCGCAGCTGCTCACGGGCGGCGGCCAGCGTGGTCGGCGCCGGCGAGCCGCGCAGGTTCGCGCCGCTGCAGGCCAGCGGACCGACCTCCGCGGCGACCGCGAGGAGCAGGTCGTCGGCGGGCATGCGCAGCGTCACCGCGCCCTCGGTGTTGCCCAGGTCCCAGGGCATCTCGGGCTGCTCGGGCAGCACGATGGAGACCGGTCCTGGCCAGTACGAGGCCATCAGTCGCTCGGCGATCTCCGGGGTGTCCGACGCCAATCCGATCACCTGACGGGGGTTGCGGATCATGATCGACACGGGGTACAGCCGCCCACGGCCCTTGGCGGCGAGCAGCCGCTGCGTGGCATCGGTCTGGAACGCGTCAGCAACCAGCGCGTAGACGGTGTCGGTCGGAAGGACGGCCAGGCCGCCGCCCCGCAGCACCTCCACCGCACGCTGGGTGGCCGCGTCCAGGTCGTCGGTCGTGATCTCCTCGGACACGGGCGGCATGGTAGTCGGGCCGGCCAATGGCCGCCCGCGGCGTGCGCCGGCGCCCGGCCGTCCTCAGGGGCTTCGGGGGGCCGCTGGTAATCTCGGGGCCAGTCCGGGGACCTGTGACCTGTTGTCGGACGCGTCGTCTGTCCTGACCCGAAAGTTGCTCGGAATGCCGAAAATCAGCTTGGTCGTGCCCGTCTACAACGTCGAGGAGTACGTCGGCGACTGCCTCGAGTCGATCCTGGGTCAGGGCTTTGACGACATCGAGGTGATCGTCGTCAACGACGCCTCGACCGACGACTCCGCACGGGTCATCGAAGCGGCCATCGCCGGCAACGACAAGGTCAAGTTCATCCAGCTGGAGAAAAACGGCGGTCTGGGCAACGCCCGCAACGTCGGCCTGCAGCACGCCACCGGCACCTACGTGATGTTCGTCGACAGCGACGACTGGCTGGACAAGGGCACGTTGAAGCTGGTCCACGACCGCATGGAATCGACCGAGGCCGACGTGCTGGTGTTCGACTACGCCCGCGTGAACTGGGCGGGGCGCGTGCGACGCAACGCGCGCCAGGACCTGCTGCAGAAGGACCTGCCCGAGACCTTCGACCTGCACGACCACCCCGACCTGCTCACGCTGCTGATGGTCGTGTGGAACAAGGCGTACCGACGCGACTTCATCGAGCGGCTCGGCCTGCAGTTCCCCGACGGGTACTACGAGGACCTGCCCTGGACCTATCCGGTCCTCATGGCCGCGAAGCGGATCAGCCTGCTGGACCGCGTCTGCTACTTCTACCGACAGCGCCGGTCCGGCAACATCCTGGGCACCAACAGCCAGCGCCACTTCGAGGTCTTCGGCCAGTACGACCTGGTCTTCGCCTTCATCGACGAGCACCCCGAGCTCGAGGAGTGGCGCCCGACGATGTGCCACCGCATGGCCTCGCACCTGGTGCACGTGCTGAACAAGGGCGAGACCCGGATCCCGGCCGAGCGGCGCCAGGAGTTCTTCATGGAGGCCGCAAAGGCCTGCCAGAAGCACGGTCGCAACGTCGCCTGGCCCAAGGACATGACCCTCGAGGAGCGGCTGCTGCGGCGCGGCGCGTACCGGTCGTTCGAGGCACTGCGGATCTGGGAGCGGTTGATGGGGCCGGTCGCCAAGGTCCGCAAGCGCGTCAAGCGGCGGGGCAAGCGCTACCGGTCGTACCTGTACCGCGCGACGTACGCGGTGGCGCGGCGCACCCCGCTCGACCCGAATCTCGCCGTGTTCGCCTCGTACTGGTACGACGCGGTCAACGACAACCCACTGGCGGTCTACCGGAAGCTGCAGGAGCTCAAGCCGGAGATCCGCGGGGTGTGGATCGTCAATCCCGACGCCGTCGACAAGGTGCCGGCCGGCGTGGACCACGTGGTCGCACGGTCCTTCGGGTACTGGCAGCTGCTCGCCCGGGCCACCTACTTCGTCAACAACGTCAACTTCCCCGGTGACTGGAAGAAGCGCGACGGCCAGGTGCACATCCAGACCCACCACGGCACCACGCTGAAGACCATGGGCCTGGACCTCAAGGCGTTCCCCATCCCGGCCAAGAACATGAACTTCGCCAAGCACATGGAACGCGTCGACCGCTGGGACTACAACCTGGCGTCCAGCGAGTACTCGATGTCGGTGTGGCGGCGCGCCAACCCGGCGAACTACGAGCCGCTGCCCTACGGCCAGCCCCGCAACGACCTGTTCTTCACCGCCACCGCCGACGACCAGGAGCGCATGCGCAAGGAGCTGGGCATCCCCGAGGACAAGATCGCGGTGATGTACGCCCCGACGTTCAGGGACTGGGAGCCTGACAACGAGGTGCAGCTCGACCTGCTGCGGTTCGCCGAGGAGATCGGCCCCGACTACGTCGTGATGGCGCGCAGCCACTACTTCCGGACGCCGGCCGGCGCGCTGGCGAAGTTCAAGGAGCACGGGCTGATCGACGTCAGCCCCTACCCCGACGTCCAGCCGCTGTGCCTGGCCGCGGACATCCTGCTGACCGACTACTCGTCGATCGCGTTCGACTACGCGATCCTGGGCCGCCCGATCGTGATCTACGCCCACGACTGGGACCTGTACAAGAAGCTGCGAGGCGTGTACTTCGAGCTTCTCGACGAGCCCCCCGGTGCGGTCGCGCGCACCGAGGAGGAGCTGTTCGAGATCTTCCGCTCGGGTGCGTACGAGACGCCCGAGGCCCAAGAGAAGCTGCTGGCGTACCGCGACCGGTTCTGCGAATACGAGGACGGGCGAGCGGCCGAGCGCGTGGTCCGGCGCATGTTCCTGGGCGAGAACGTCAAGAAGCTGCTGCCGACCTCCGGGCCTGGGCTGCCGGCGCTCGCGCCGGACCCGCTGGGGACCGTCCCGCCGGCGCGGCGCGGTCAGTCCGCGGCGGCAGACCTCCGCGCGGGCTGACCAACCGCCGGCCGGGCCTACCCCAGGATCCAGCGCGCCCGGACGGCGACCTGGTCGATGGCATAGCGGCGTCGCTGCGGCGGCGTGAGCCGGGCGGTGATGGGGTACCGCTCGCGCTTGCGCATCCTTGCCAGCCGTTGGTCCCGCTTGCGCATCTTCGCCTTGCGCTCCTCGAACGACTTCTTCAGCGGCGCTGGGATCGCAACAGACGGTGCCCGACGCTCGTAGCCATACCGGTCCATGAACGTGGCGCACTTCTTCTCGACGAACGCGACCTCCTCGGGCGACAGCACCTCGCCCCACGCGTTGATCTTCGCGGGGTTCGCCGGCTCGGACAGCCGGTTGTGGTACTCGCTGGTGGGCTCGTCGACGTTCTCGTGGAAGCCGAGCATGCGGTCGACGTAGGCGGTGTCGAGGGTCAGGAACTCACTGATGCGGTGCAGTGACTTCTCCGGGTCGAGCACCAGCGTCTCGTAGCTGATCTCGAACCACTGGTCGTCGCGGTAGCGGCCATGGGCTCGGCCGGCGTGGCGGACGCACCGCAGCCACAGCTCCACCGCCGGGCCGACGTCGCCGCCGTACCAGTTCAGCTTCTTCATCGACGCGACGGCGCCGCGGGGGTCGCGGATCACGTTGACGAACTGCGCGTCGGGGAACATGTCGAAGATCCCGGGGAGGTGCAACACGTAGCTCGGCCGCTTGTCACCCCAGCGCTGCTTGCCCTGCCCTTCGGCGTACAGCTTGAACGCGGTCCCGATCAGGGAGCCCAGTGTCGGGGGCGCCGCCATCATCTGCTGCATCGCGTACTCGCGGTCGACGCCGAACCGGCCGAACCACGAGTCGGGGCGCATGACGATGAACTCGGCAGCGGCGCGGTGGTTCTCACGCTTGCGCAGGTTGCCGAAGCTGGTCCGCCGCTCGTACATCTCGATCAGAAACCGCGTCTCACGCGGGATCGCCAGATGCGGGTGGGTGTTGAGCATCGTGCGCAGCATCGTCGTGCCCGACCGAGGGGAGGCCCCGACGAACACCGGCCGGTTCTGGGCACCGGCGAGTGCATAGGAATCGGTCAGTCGGCGGGCAGCACGAGCGGCGCGGGAAGGAAGGGATTGAGCCACGAGGCGCGAGTCTAGCGTCCGCCCGGCCCGCCCCCCGCAGCCGCTGCCTCGCTGCCGGTCTGGGCAGCGACGATGCGGTCGGCTCCCGTGAGGTCGGCGATGACCTCCGCCCGGGCGTACCCCAGGGCGCGGGCGCGCCGCGCCGTCTCGCGGGCACGGCCGGCGTCGACTTCCAGCAGCAGCCAGCCGCCCGGGCGCAACCATCCCGGTGCCTCGGCGATCAGCCGGTCGCTGACCTCATGGCCGGTCGGGCCGGCGACCAGTGCGACGTTCGGGTCCCAGCCGGCGACTTCCGGTTCGAGGTCCAGCAGCTCGCCGGTCGCCAGATATGGGGGGTTGCTGACGACGATGTCGACGCGGCCGCGCAGGTCCGCGTCGACGGGGGCGAACAGATCGCCGAGGGCGACCGTCACATCGACGCCGGCGCGCCGCGCGTTGTCCCGCGCCAACGCCACCGCTTCCGCAGAGACGTCAGTGGCGACCACGGTGGTGCCGCGCCGCTCGGACGCCACCGCGCACGCCACGGCCCCCGTGCCGGTGCACGGCTCGATCACGACCGCCCCGTCGGGCAGGCGGTCGATCGCCTCGCCGGCGAGGACTTCCGTCTCGGGACGCGGGATGAACACGCCTTCACGGACCTCCAGCTCGAGGTAGCGAAAGCCGACGGTGCCAAGGATGAGCTGCAGGGGTTCGCGGGCGGCACGCCGGTCGGCCAGGCCCTCGAGGCGTTCCGCGGCGCCGCGGTCCACGGGCTCGGCGGCATCGGTGACCAGCCGACTGGCCGACCATCCCGTGACGTGGCGAACCAGCGCCTCGGCGTCCACGCGGGGCGTCGGAACCCCCGCAGTGGCAAGGCGAGCGGTGACCGTGTCGATAAGCGAGCGCACCGAAGGCTGTGATGCACCGGCGTCGGTCACGGCGGCGCGGTCACGCTCCGGGGGCCACGGCAGTCTGCGGCTTGGGCGGGCGTTCCCCGATCGCCACGGTGCAGGTGGTGGCGAGCTCGTACCGGCAGCGTTCGTATGCCCGGTGGGCGCGCTCCATCAGCTCGTCGGGGATGTCCAGGTGGCTGTAGTCGTCGCGCTCGGTGGCGATGGCCCCGGTCTTGATGAACGGTGAGGCGTCACCGAACCGCGGCCGGCCGGTCAGCTCAGCCGTCTCGTACTGCGGACGCAGCGGTTGCTTCAAGTCCAGGAACCGGGTGATGCCGGCGAGCACCGCGTCGGTGTTGTCCACCAGGTCCTGAGCATCGAAGTACAGCGACCGGCCCCGGATCTTCTTCGCGTCCTGCTGCAGCTGCTTGAGCCGCTGCACGTAATGACGCACGACCTTCGGGGGCTTGCTCTTCCAGTCCGGCTTCTCCCGCCGCAACCCCATCGCGTAGATGCTGCGGATGGCGCGCTCGGGCTCGCGGATCGAGAACAACGCGTACACGTCGTCGCGCTCGAGAGCCCCGCCCATGCGGTAGTTGTGCAGCACCTTGTCGACGACGTAGCGACCCGTCAGCGGGGCGTCCTTGGTGTGGCGCACGCGCAGCGTCAGCTCGAGCAGGTCCAGGTCCTTGGTGTACGGCTTGTGCATCTCCACGTAGCCGTCGATGTCGGGGTTCGAGTTGAGGATGTGACACAGCAGCGTGGAGTAGCTGCGCATGTGGCTCATCACGAACAGGTACCGCCGCGGCGCCGCGATCTCGTAGGCGAACTTCATGCGCTTGAGCCACTCGGTGGCGTCGTTCAGCGCCGGCACTCGACTCACGCTGCGGGACCTTCCGTTCGGGTGTACTCCACCATCTGCTGCTTCGACGGGTGGTTCCAGTCGCCGATGTACCGGTACTCCCAGGGGCCGAAGCTGCAGGCCCACCGTAGATCGTCGCGGTAGTACCAGTAGCTGTTGGTCTCTTGCAGCAGGCCCTTGCCGATCGGCAGCACACCGTCAAGCGGCAGGTCGTCGGGCGCCTCGAAGAACGTTGCGTAGAACTTGCCCCCCGGCTTGAGCACCTTGGCGACCTGGAACAGCGCGAGGCGGATGTGGTTCAGCGACACGTGGGTGAACACCGACTGGGCCAGCGCGTAGTCGAACTGGACGCCGAAGTCCGCCTCGAACCGGTCGACGGCCCGCAGGTTCTCGCGCGGCAGCTTCTCGCGATGACGCTTCTTGAGCTCCTTTCGGTACCCGGCGTCGAGCAGCGTGTCGTTGATGTCGATGCCGTAGTAGTGCGCCGGCTCCAGGTAGTCGACGAACCGGATCCCCCCACGCAGCGCTCCACAGCCGACGTCGAGCAGGTAGTGGTCCGGCTGCAACCCGACGGACTTGAGGAACTCGAGCTGCAGCTTGCCGAGCCGGTGCCACTTGCCACCGACGCGCCGGCGGTGCTTGCCCGCCTCGATCTCCTCTTTGGTGAAAGGTGCCTTGTAGTCAGGCAACGTTTCGCCCTCTCTTTCCTGTTGCGTCCCCGTAGAGCCGCATCGTAGAGCGGCCCCGCCGCGGCTTACGACGACAGGGCGGCCAGCTGGCGCCGCTGCTCCTCGTCCACCAGTGCGCTGATGATCCCGTCCAGCTCCCCCGACAGCACCTCGGTGAGGTTGTGGACCGTCAGCCCGATCCGGTGGTCGGTGATGCGGCTCTGCGGAAAGTTGTAGGTGCGGATCTTCTCGGACCGGTCCCCGGTGCCGATCTGGGCCGCGCGGGCGTCGGCGCGCTCGCGGGCGGCGCGCTCCTGCTCCGCTTGCAGCAGGCGCGAGCGCAGCACCCGCAGCGCCTTCTCCCGGTTCTGCAGCTGCGACTTCTCGTCCTGCATGGAGACCACCAAACCGGTGGGCAGGTGGGTGATCCGAACCGCCGAGTCGGTGGTGTTCACCGACTGGCCGCCGGGACCTGACGACCGGTAGACGTCGACCTTCAGGTCGTTGGGGTCGACGACGACGTCGACCTCCTCCGCCTCGGGCATCACCGCGACCGACGCCGTGGAGGTGTGGATCCGGCCGCCGGACTCCGTGGCGGGCACGCGTTGGACGCGGTGGACGCCCGACTCGTGCTTGAGCTTGGAGTACACGCCGCGACCGTTGATCTGGAACACCACCTCCTTGACCCCACCGATCCCCTGCTCGGAGGCCGACATCTGCTCGACCTTCCAGCCCTGGGACTCCGCGTAGCGGGAGTACATGCGGTACAGCTCTCCGGCGAACAGCCCCGCCTCGTCGCCGCCGGCGCCGGCGCGGATCTCCATGATGACGTTCTTGTCGTCGAGGGGATCTTTGGGCAGCAGCAGGACTTGCAGGCGGCCGGTGAGGTCCTCGGCGCGCTGCTCGGCCTCCTCGGCCTCGGCGCGGAACAGCTCTCGGTCCGAGCCGGAGGACTCGCGGGCGAGCTCGCGCGCCGCCTCCGCGTCGTCTTTGGCTCTGCGGTACTCGCCGTAGACGTTGACGACCTCGGAAAGGTCGGCGTAGCGCTTTGCGAGCGCGGTGTACCGCGACGAGTCCGACTGCACCTGCGGGTCGGCGAGGTCACGGGTCAGCTCGGCGTGGGTCCGCTCGAGCTCGTCAAGTCGGGTGAAGATGTCAGCCATGCTGGTCGTGGACGTGCTGGTCGGGCACCGGAGTCCCCGTCACGTCCGCGAGCCCGACCTGCTCCACCGCCTCGTCGGGTCCCCACACGATCCCCGACGGCAGGGTGTCATGCGTGCGGCCGCCCAGCTGAGCGGTCGGCACGACCGCTTCAAAGGCGCGGATGGCGACCTCGACCTGGTCGTCGGTGGGCGGTTTGGTGGTGATCATCTGCAGCCACAGCCCGGGCTTCATCAACCCGCGCACGAACCAGTTGTCCTTGCCGGCACCCAGTCGGAGTCCCTCGTAGGCCAGCCCCGCGACGACCGGCAGCAACAGGATGCGCAGCACGATGTGGTAGGTGCCCACGACGTACCACGCCCCTTCGGGGGCGGGCACGATCGACCCGGCGATCGAGTACGTGACGATCGCGATGAGCATGACCATCAGCAGGAAGTTCGTGCCGCACCGCACGTGCAGCGTGGAGTACTTCTGGATGGTCGTGGGCTCGAGGATCTCGTCGTGCTCCCAGGCGGCGATGGTCTTGTGCTCGGCGCCGTGGTACTGGAAGACCCTCCGGATGTCGGCGACCAGCGAGATCGCGGACAGGTACAGCAGGAAGATGCCCATCCGCACCACGCCCTCGACGACGTGGTACAGCGTCCCGGACCCCAGCGGGCCCTGCAGCGCCGCCAGACCGAGGTTGGGCAGCACGATGAACACGCCGATGAACAGCAGCAGCGCTACCGCGAGGCTGCCGCCCATCGCCTTGCCCGACAGCTGGTCTTCCTCCTCGACGGACTGGTTCGCCGAGATCGTCAGGGCTCGCGTGCCGATGACCATGGCGTCGACCAGCGCGAACATGCCGCGAAACATCGGCTTTTTGAACAGCGGCCGGCGCTGCGGGAAGTCGCTGACCGGATGCCGCTCGAGGTAGATCTCGCCGGACGGGCGGCGGACTGCGACGGCCCAGGTGCCGGCGCCGCGCATCATCACACCCTCCACGACGGCCTGACCGCCGTAGTAGTGCGGGTGCGCCTGCTTCTCCTGGGGCGCGTCGCTGGAGTCCGCCACGCCGGACGTCAGCTCTTCTTCTCGGCGGCCGCCTTCTGCGACTTGGCGTAGCGCTGCTTGTAGCGCTCGACCCGGCCACCGGAGTCGACCAGCTTCTGCTTGCCCGTGTAGAAGGGGTGGCAGTTGTTGCACAGCTCGACGTGCAGCTCGTCGCTGGTGCCGCGGGTGACGAAGGAGTTGCCGCACGAACACGTCACCTGTGTGAGCTTGTACTCGGGGTGGATACCCTGCTTCACGACCGTGCCTTTCATGACAAAGCGCCGATACCGACCGGCGCTGGAGTAGGGGTGGCGAGGGCCGGCGGGGCCACGACCGCCTGTCCCTGCAGGGTACGGCTCCTGACGGGGCATCGCCACACTCGGTGAGTACCCTCGGCCGTCATGCAGGGGGTCATCAGCGTCGTCATCCCGATCTACGACGTCGAGCCGTACCTGCACGCCTGCCTGCGCAGCGTCGCGCAGCAGACTTACCGCGACCTGCAGGTGGTCATGGTCGACGACGGGTCGACCGACGCCAGTGCGGCCATCGCAGAGCAGTTCGCGGCCGACGATCCCCGGTTCCAGCTGGTGCGGCAGGCCAACAGCGGCCTTGGGGCGGCCCGCAACGCCGGCTTGGCCGAGGCCACCGGCGAGTTCCTGGCCTTCGTCGACAGCGACGACTTGCTGCCCCATGACGCCTACGCCCTGTTGGCGGGACGCCTGCAGCGCAGCGGGTCCGACCTGGCCACCGGTGTCGTCCGGCGCTTCGGCACCGGTGGCACGGCGCGGTCGGACCTCACGCCCTTCGACGCCGGCGTCAGCGCCACGCACGTCACGCGGACCCCGGCGCTGCTCGCGGACCGGATCGTCACGAACAAGGTGTGGCGGCGGTCGTTCTGGGACCAGCACGACCTGCACTTCCCTCCCGGCGTGCTGTACGAGGACATCCTGGTCGCCCTGTCCGCGCAGGTGCTCGCGGAGTCGGTCGACGTGCTGCGCGAGACCGTCTACTGGTGGCGGCGGCGCACCGCCGGCGCCCCGTCGATCACGCAGCGCCGGGGGCTGTCACAGGGCATCCGCGACCGGGTGGCGGCGGTACGGCGGGTCGGCGAGCTGATGCGCGAACACGGCATGCCAGACCTCGAGCGCCGCTATCAGCGCGTTGCCCTCACCGACGAGCTGCGTCGCTTCGTCCTGGCGGCCGACGAGGCCGACCCGGCGTACCGTGACGTGCTGGTGTCGGATGTCGGGGGCTACGTGCGCGACGTCGACCCGCGGGTGGTGACGTCGTTGCCGGCGTTCGACCGGCTGCTGTACCACCTGCTCGCCCAGGGGCGGATCGAGCAGCTGCTGGAAGTGGTGGAGTTCGGCCGCGACGAGCTGGCAGACGCGCGGACGGTCCGCCGCCGGGGGGCGCGCTACCTGGCGCTGCCGTTCTTCGACCAGCCGGAGGCCGGTGTCCCACGCGAGGTCTACCGTCTGGAAGCTGACGTGCAAGCGCGCGCGTCCGTCCAGCGGCTGCAGTGGCGCAACCGCAAGTTGCACATCGAGGGCTTCGCGTACCTCGATCGCGTGGCGGCACCCCGAACGCGCGACGTTCGCACACGCCTGATCATCCGCGACGTCGAGACTGGACGGGACGCCGTGGTCCCCGCCCACCAGCGCCGGGAGCCGCTGGCCACCGCCGCCGCGGAGCAGGCAACCAACTCCTACGACGGCTGCGGCTTCGCCGCGGTTGTCGACCCTCGTCTGCTGTTTCCCGACGCGGTGACCGAACGCACCGTCGAAGTCCACGTCGAGGTCGAGGTCGACGGCGTCCGGCGCCGGACCGGCCGCTGGGACGCCTCCTGGGACCTGGTCCGCGACGTCGACGTCGAGTGGATCCGTCACGCCACCTACGTCCGCGTCGGGCTGGACGGTGGCGGGTTGCAGCTGACGGTGGAGCGCCGACTGGCCGTCGTGGACGAGCTGACGTGCGACGGCGACACCTTCACCTTGTCCGGTCCTCTTCGGATCGGCCGGCTGCGCGTTCGCGGCATGACGGTGCGCCGCCGCGGCTCGGAGGCAGCCGCGAGGCTGCCCCTGGACGCCGATCCTCCTCGCCGCGAACGGCGGTGGTCGGCGCGGCTGCCCGTCACGGCGTTCGCGGCCACCAGCGAGGCTGCCGACGACGAGCCGTTCGCGGCTGAACGCCGGGGTGACGGCGTCATCTGGATGGTCCGCCTGCGGTTGTCGGACGGATCCGAGGTGCCGGTGACGGCCCGCAGCAGCCTGTCCGAGGCGATCGTGCCCACCGGCACCAGGGAGTTCGTCGCCCGACGCAGCCGCAACGGCCGGTTGACGGTGGTCGAGCGGGACCCGCATCCGACAGTCACGTCACTGACGTGGGGCGCCGGAGCGTCCCTGCAGTTGGCGCTCACCTCGACCCAGCCAGGCCCTGGTGCGGTGCGGCTGCGTCACCGGCTGAGCCGAGCCGAGCACTCGGTGCCCGTTGACGAGGTCGGCGACGCGCTCGTCACGCTGCCGCTGGGTTCGATGGACGCCCCCGGCGGGGACCGGCCGCTGGCGGGCGGCGCCTGGGACGTCGTTGGGATCATCGGCTCCGACGAGCGTCAGGTGCCGGTAAAGATCGCCACCGGCGTCTCGCGAGTGCTACCGATCACCACCGCCGACAAGGGTCGCGCGTACACCGCCGAGGCGTACGGGTTCGACTCTCTGGCCGTCACCGTGTCGGCGCTGCCGGCGTACAGCCGCCAGGATGCGCAGCGCCTCCGGGGTCGCCGGTATCAGCGGGGGCGGCTGAGCCGGCCCAAGGACGCGGTGGTCTTCGAGAGCTGGCGGGGCCGCAAGGCGGGCGGGGACGTGCGCGCACTGCATGACCGCCTCCGGGACACCGGCGGCCCGCCCTCGCTGTGGGTGGTCGACGACGACCGGGTCGAAGTCCCCGGGGCGACGACCGTGCGGCGCGGCAGCCCTGAGCACGCCGAGGCACTGGCCACGGCTCGCTGGGTCGTCACCGACCATCTGCTGCCCCGCTGGTGGCAGCCCCGTCGCGGTCAGCGGGTGCTGCAGACGTGGCACGGCATACCGGTCAAGCGCAGCGGGTTCAGTCTGCGCCCCGAGCAGGCGGTGGCCGTCCCCCGCCTCCTGCGGGAGCTGCGCCGACAGTCGCAAGCGTGGGACTTGCTGCTTAGCCCGACGCCGGCCGCCACGGAGCTGCTGCGCACGACGCTGGACTTCCGAGGCGACGTCGTCGAGGGCTGCGCCCCCCGGTGGGACAGCTACACCGACGCCGGCCAGGCGCAACAGCGACGAGACGCCGTGCGCCGTCACCTGTCCGTACCGTCGGGCGCGCGCGTCGTCCTGTGGGCGCCGACCTCGCGGTACGAGGGCTGGACCGGCCGCCGCCGGCAACCGCTGGGGGTCGACCTCGACCTCGGCGGCCTGGAGGACCACGTCCTGCTCCTGCACGGACATCCGTGGTCCACCACCCAGCCGGCGGTGCCCGGTTGGCATGACGTCAGCGCGCACCCTGACGTCTACGCCCTGCTCCCGGCCGCCGACGTGGTGGTCACCGACTACTCGTCACTGGCGCTCGACGCCGTGCACACCAACGCGACGCTGCTGCTGTTCACCCCGGACCTCAGCCGCATGCGCGAGGCACCGGGCCTGGCCATCGACCTCCCGGCCCTTGTCCCCGAGGTGGTCTGCGACCAAGCCGCCGGGGTCGCGCGCACACTGCACCGTGGCACCCGGCTGCCGGAGGACCAGTCGGTCCGAGAGCGTCTGCGGGTGTGGGCCGGCATCGCCAACGGGAGGACGGCAGAGACCGGGCTGCGTAGGCTGTTCGACTGATGCGCGTCCGGATGGCCGGGCCCGCGACCGTTGGTCCGCACCTCGGGAGGGAGACCCCTTGATCACCAGCGTTGTGGTGCGCTGTCTGAACGAGGAGACACACATCGGACGGCTGCTGTCCGGCCTGCAGCATCAAGCACAGCCCCCGGACGAGATCGTCATCGTCGACTCGGGCTCCACTGACGCGACGCTGGACATCGCCAGCCGGTTCACCTCCAACATCGTCGAGATCTCGCCCTCTGAGTTCTCGTTCGGTCGAGCGCTGAACATCGGTTGTGACGCCGCGAAAGGCGATGTGCTCATCTTCCTGAGCGCGCACGTGTACCCGCTGTACGACTCGTACATGGAGATGCTGACCGCGCCGTTCGCCGATCCCGAGGTCGCCCTCGCCTACGGCCGCCAGGTCGGCGACCACCGCACGAAGTACTCCGAGTCGCGCCTCCTGCTGCGCTGGTTCCCCGCCACATCCCAGCGCCGCCAGGATCACCCCTTCTGCAACAACGCCAACGCCGCGATCAGGCGGACCGTGTGGGAGGAGATCCCCTACGACGAGGAGCTGACGGGACTCGAAGACGTCCACTGGGCCAAGCGCGCGATGGAGAAGGGTCACGCCATCTCCTACGTCGCCGAAGCCCCGGTCGTGCACGTCCACGAGGAATCCTGGTCGCGGATCGTCAACCGCTACGAGCGCGAGTCGCTGGCCTACCGCCGGATCATGAGCGAACACCGGCACCTCAACGGTCTCGAGGCTGCGGCGCTGGCCGTCGGCAACACCCTCGTCGACTACGTGCACGCGGCACGGGAGGGGGTACTGGTCCCCAACCTCACGGGGATCCCCGCCTTCCGCGCTGCGCAGTTCTACGGCGCCTGGCGCGGGTTCACACGGCGCGACAAGGTCAACGAGGGCCTCAAGCGCCGCTTCTACTACCCCTCCGATCCACGACCCCCGAGGATCGACGCGGTGCCAGGCAACCCCATCGACTACGCCGAGCACCACGAGCACCCGGAGCCGCGGTGAGGGCCTCGGAGCGCCCAGGCCGATGAGAACCGTCGCGCTCGTCCCCATGCGGCACAGCAGCGAACGTGTGCCAGGCAAGAACTACCGGCCGCTGGGCGGGGTGCCGCTGTACCACCACGTCGTGCAGACCCTGCTGCAGGTCGTCGAGATCGCGCAGGTCGTCATCGACACCGACAGCGACTTCATCCGCGACGACGCTGCCGGCCACTTTCCCGAGGTCCAGGTGCTCGAGCGGCCAGAGCACCTCCGGGCGGGCGAGATCCCGATGAACGACGTGCTGCTGAACACCATCGAACAGCTCGACGGGGACCGCTTCCTGCAGACCCACTCGACGAACCCCTTCCTGCGGTCCGAGTCGATCAGCAGCGCCCTGCAAGCACTGAACGCGGCTGGACAGCATGATTCGCTGTTCTCGGTCACCCGCTTCCAGGCACGGTTCTGGACCGCCGGGGGACGCCCGCTCAACCACGACCCAGACAAGCTGTTGCGGACCCAGGACCTGGATCCGATCTACCTGGAGAACAGCTGCCTGTACGTGTTCACCCCCGACATCCTCCGCGCCCGTCACAACCGCATCGGGGAGCACCCGCTGATGTTCGAGATCCCGCCTGACGAGGCGTTGGACATCGACGAAGAGGCCGACTTCGCCATCGCCGAACGGCTCTGGGCCATCAGGGAGCCGCTGTGACCGCGCGTGTCCTCGTCTCCTGCGTGCAGATGCAACGGGAGCTGCACAAGTACGAGGTGGAGTTGAAGGCGCGCGGCATCGAGCTGGTCGTGCCCGAGATCGTGCAGCAGCTGTCGGAAGCGCAGCTGGTCGAGATCATGCCGGATATCGACGGGGTGATCGCCGGCGACGACGAGTTCACGGAACAGGCCATCGCCGCAGCGCCCCGCCTGCGCATCATCTCGAAGTGGGGCGTGGGAACCGATGGGATCGACAAGGCCGCCGCGCAACGCCTCGGCGTCACGGTCACCAATACCCCCGGTGTGTTCGCCGACGAGGTCGCTGACGTCGCGATGGGCTACATCGTGCTGCTCGCGCGCGGGCTGCACGTGATCGACCGAGAAGTCCGTGCGGGGCGCTGGCACAAGATCGAGGGTGAGACCCTGCGGGGAAAGACCATCGGCATCGTGGGCCTCGGCTCGATCGGCAGGGCTCTGGCGGTGCGCGCGGCGGCCTTTGGGATGCTGGTGACAGGCTCGGACCCCGTGCGTGACGCATGCGCCGCGGCACGGGATGTTGGTGTCACCGTGGTACCCCTGACCGACGCCATCGGCGCAAGCGACTACATCGCGCTGTGCTGCCCGTTGACACCCGAGACGCGGCATCTGCTCAACGAGGCATCGCTAGCGACCGTCCGGCCGGGCGTGAAGGTCGTCAATGTTGCCCGCGGGCCGCTGATCCACGAGACGGCGCTGGTCGATGCGCTTCAACGCGGCACAGTCGGCGGAGCCGCGCTCGACGTGTTTGAGTCCGAGCCCCTGGGACCGGACAACCCGCTCCTGGCGTTCGACAGCGTGATCGTCGGCTCCCACAACTCGTCCAACACCAAGGAAGCCGTCGAGCGGACCAGTCGCCTGGCGCTACAGAACCTGCTCGAGCATCTATGAGCCGGCATGCGGTCGTCACCGGCTCGTCCGGCGGCATCGGGGCTGCCGTCTGCCGGTATCTAACCGACAGCGGGTGGACCGTCACGGGATTGGACGTCGCCGACCCTCCCGGCGGCGGGTGGCGCCACGTGCCGTGCGACCTGGGTGTCAGCGGACAGGCTGCCGCCGGGGCGGCCGCTGCACGGGAGTCGTCCGGCCCGGTGACGGCCATCGTCCATTGCGCCGCGGTCCAGGCACTCGGCGGCGCCGGTGCAATCAGCGGTGACGACTGGCGCCAGACGCTGCAGGTCAACGTCGTCGCTCTCGACGAGCTGGTCGGCGCCTGCCGCGACGACCTCGTGGCGCACCGCGGCGCGGTCGTCGCGATCAGCAGCGTGCACGCCAAGGCGACGACACGGGGCATCGCGGCGTACGCGACCAGCAAAGCGGCCCTGAACGGGTGGGTCCGGGCGGCCGCCCTGGATCTCGCGCCCCACGTCCGGGTCAACGCGATCCAGCCCGGCGCAGTGCGCACCGGCATGCTGCTCGACGGCTTGGCCCGCCGCCCCGACGAGGGCTCGCCCGATCAGGCGCTGGATGCGCTTGCCGCCCGCACGCCGCTGGGGGCAGTGGCCGAACCGGCAGACATCGCCGCGGCGGTCGGCGCGTTGCTCGACCCGGCCGTGACGCGGTTCATGACCGGAGTGACCCTGCCCGCAGACGGCGGCGCTCTCATCCACCTGTCAACGGAATGAGCGCAGGCCAGGCGGAAGGCTGGCGTGACGCCGTCGCCCGGCTCAAGCCGCACTTTCATGCGGCAACGCGCGTCGTGGTCCGCGGGATCCAGATGGTTGCTTCGGCTCCCGACACGCCCGCGGTCTCGGTGATCGTTCCTGCCTGCAATCAGGCCGCATGGCTCGCGCAGGCGCTCTCCTCCCTGCAGCACCAGAAGCTCGACGCGTGGGAGTGCGTCGTTGTCGACGACGCCTCGACAGACCACGCATTCGACGTTGCGCGCCTGTTCGCCGAGGCGGATCCCCGCTTTCGGATCGTCGCACACCGTGATCGTCGGGGTGCCGCAGCCGCTGCCAACACCGGCGTGCACGCGGCGCGCGCCGACCTCGTCGTCGTCCTCGAGGCCAAGGACCTGCTGTTCCCGGACACGCTGGCAGCGCATGTCGACGCGACTGCCCAATCGCTCCGCGGTGGCACTTACTGCGGCTCGCGGCCCTTCAGGAGCGTCGGGGTTCCGAAGCTGCCGTCCTCCCCCGCTCGCCGGCCCTCAGCCATGGGCGTGGCCCCCGAGACACCGGCCGCGCCGTCCGTGTGCTCCGCCACGGCCATGCCGCGCAACACGGTCCTCGACCTCGGCGGCTTCAACGAAAACATCACGCACGCGTGGGCAGAGGACCTCTGGGCGCGCATGCTCCGCCGCGGACACCGCTTCACGTATCTGCCGACCGTCGGGGTCGCGAACCGGCGACTCCCCGGTCCGGCCGAAGAGCACCTGGTCTACGCGACCCAGATCGCCGCGCTGGCACGGGACGCCCAGAAAGGACCGGGGGCAGTGGGCCGTTTCTTGACTGAGCGGTTGCTGCAGACACTGGCCTCGGCTCTGGCCGACGGCCACAACGACGCCGCCGATGGGATCGCCGCGCTGGTCCGACCGCATCTCGATGGCAGGGGCAGTGCATGGTTGGACCGCGCCGTCGCCCATGCGGTACGCGCCACCGGTGTGAGACGCCCCGCGCTATCCGCCGCGCTCGCCGAGGACGTCCGCGCGCACCTGGACCGACCGGGCGACCTCAGCGTCGACGATCCGACGAGCACCGTCAGCCAGCAACCCCACACCAAGGATCGCCCCGCGACCGAAGAGATCCGTCTCGTCCCCCGCGCACTGCGGATCATGCATGCAGGAGAGCGGCCTCCGCCACACGACGCCGTCCTTCTCGTGCCGCAGGCCCGCTACCACGTCGAGGAGCTGGGCCCGCTTGCCCTGGAGCTCGACCGGCGCGGTGTGCCCACCGCGTTCATGACGACCGCCGTCGAAGGCCGCATCGGGGAGGCCCTGCGGAAGCAGGTGCACACCGAGCTGCTGAAGTACACCGACACCCTGTGGGAGTGGGATCCCCATCTGCCGACGACATCACGGTTGCTGGCGGTGGTGGTGATGAACGACTGGGGGCCGTCGCGAGAACTGGTGGAGATGGCCAAGCAGGTCGGCGTCACGACCTTTGCCAAGAGCGAAGGCGTCCAGGACTTCCGCGACCGTGACACTGGTCGCGAACGCCGTCCGTACCGGTTGGTCGATGTGGTGCTGGGTCAGGGGCCCAACGATGTCGCAGCCCTGCCTGGCGCCGATGTTCGGGTTGTGGGCAGCACCCGTTTGGAGACGGCCTGGAGGGGTGAGGACTCGACACGCGAGCCGGTGGTGGCGGTCAACTTGAACTTCACCTACAACGTCTTGACGGAGCACGCGAACGACTGGCTCACATCGGTCGTCCGCGCTTGCGAGAACGCCGGGCTCGACTATGTCGTCTGTCCGCATCCTGCGCAGTACAAGGAGCACGTTGATCCGGCGCTCTGCGAGGGGCGCTTGGCGACGGAACCCATCCGACATCTGCTGCTGCGTGCCGGCGTCCTCGTCACCAGGTTCTCAACCGTGGTCTACGAGGCGATGGCACGGGGCGTGCCGAGCATCTACCACAACCCCCACGGCGAGAAGGTGTGGGACGACGACCCGAGGGGGCGACCGCCGACGGTGACTCGAACTACGGCGACCTTGGTCAACGCGTTGCGGTCAGCCTTGGATGTCGAAAAGCCGTTTTCGCGGGATGGCCTGTTCGACCAGATCTCCGTTGATCCCGACAGCACGCCGGATCAGCGAGCAGCCGACGCCGTGGTCGCAAGCCCGCCATCGTAGTTGGTCCGGGCGTCCCGGACGGTTTGCCGTTAGCCCGAAGAACGGACGGGCTTGAGCACCTTCCTGGCCGCCCGCCGCCACACCGATCCTCGCTTGACACGCTGTTCTACCGCGACAAGGCGGCGCTCCAAGCGAGCAACTTTGCGGGCCAGCTTGACCTGATCCTGTCGGACCTTGCGCATCATTCGGGCGTTCCTCTTCTTCTCAGCAGCGCTCGCTGGTGGAGTTGCCACATCTGGAGCCTGTGCCAGACGGAGCGCCTGGTCGCGCACGGACGTACGGAGCTTTCGCGCCTGACGGCGGCTTCGTCGCAGCGACCGTTGGAGTTGGTCGACGGTGTCCAGTGCGTCAGCCGCGAGTTGAGCCAGGTAGCTCGTCAGCGCCTCGTCGAATGTCGCAGCGTCGTCTTCCGGCACGAAGACAAGCCAGCCTCGCCCCGGATGGTGTGGCACCGGGTAGGGAGCACAGCGCACGAAGACATCGCCGGAGTCCGGCGCGCCCGCACGCCATTCACTGATGAACGCGGCGTAGCCATGGCCGGTCATGTGCCGAACGAGGTCGCTCGGCGTGTCGCCCAGCACGGAAGACCGTTCGTCGACATAGGCGACAGCAACGAGTCTCGGGCGGAACCGCGTCAAGTCGAGTGAGCGGAGCGCTCGGTAGTTACCGGCACCGATGTCGATGATGAGCGCATCGACTCCCGCGATGTCGCGTTCGTCCAGGGCGTCGTCCAAGCGAGTGGCGTCGACGACGGTCTCTTCCCCCTGTGATTCGTGAAACCGAAAGAGCGAGTGCAGTCCCGTCGACTGCGCGCTGCGATAGAAGGCGACATCCTGTCTGGTCTGATCGGTCACAGCTTTCGGAATGAGCAGGGCGTCAGGCCACTCCCCCATCTCTCGTTCGAGCGCTTCGAAGCTGTCCTTAGCGGGCTCGAAGGACACGCACCTCCAGCCATGACGAGCGAACGTCTTGCTGACTTGGCCTTGGGACGCGCCGACGTCGACCACGACGCCGCTGCCCAGTGGCGCTTTCAGGTAGCGCAGCGCAAGGGTGACCTCAGAGAACTTCGGATGTGCCTTGGTGGAGGTCATTGCTACCTCACGGCCTCACATGCGGTCATAACTTGGCGTTTTCAAATCGCGTTCCAGCAGCTCGAGGTCACCTTCCACCATGAGCTTCGCCAGATTGCTGCCGTACGTCTCCGCGTGCCAGGCCATGTCCCGCTTCGCTAATGCGGCGTCGGCCACGAGCGCGTCGACTTCCGAGGGGCGGTAGTAGCGCGGGTCCACCCGGACGTACTTTTCCCAATCCAACCCGACGGTGGCGAATGCCGCCTCGGCAAACTCGCGGACGGTCATAGCGATGCCCGTGCCCAGCACGTAGTCGCGGGGGGCGGGCTGCTGGAGCATCCGCCACATTCCTTCGACGTACTCAGGGGCGTAACCCCAGTCACGCACGGCATCGAGGTTCCCCAGGTACAGCTCTTCCTGAAGACCGGCGTGGATTCGCGCCACGGCGCGGGTGATCTTCCGCGTCACGAACGTCTCCCCGCGTCGAGGCGATTCGTGGTTGAACAGGATCCCGCTGACAGCGAACAAACCGTACGCCTCGCGGTAGTTCACCGTGGCCCAGTGCGCATACAGCTTCGCCACGGCATAAGGCGAACGGGGATGAAATGGCGTGACCTCACTTTGCGGCGGCGGCGTCGATCCGAACATCTCCGACGTGGACGCCTGGTAGAAGCGGCAATCGAGGTCTGCTGCACGGATGGCCTCGAGCAGTCGGATCGTCCCTACGCCCGTCGTGTCGGCCGTGTACTCCGGTGTCTCGAACGACACCTTCACGTGCGACTGGGCAGCGAGGTTGTAGACCTCGTCGGGCTGCACTTGACGCAGCAGGTTGACGAGTCTGCTTCCGTCGTGGAGATCGGCGTAGTGCAGGATCAGGCGCCGGTCGGGATCGTGCGGATCCTGGTAGATGTGGTCGATCCGCTCCGTGTTGAACGTCGACGATCGCCGGAGGGTGCCGTGAACCTCATAGCCCTTGTGGAGCAGCAGCTCCGCCAGGTAAGACCCGTCTTGACCGGTGATACCGGTGATCAGCGCCCGCTTACGGCTTGACATCCGCGTCGTCTCCTGTCGCCGTTGTCCGGCCCGGTGAGGCGTGTTCGGTCTGGTACCACTCATAGGTGGTGCGGACGCCCTTTTCCAAAGGGATCTCTGCGCGCCAGCCGAGCGCCTCGATGCGTGTCGTGTCGAGGACCTTGCGAGGGGTCCCGTCCGGCTTCGAGGTATCCCACCCGATGCGGCCGCGGTACCCGATGACGTCCGCCACGGTGGCGGCCAGCTCCTTAATGGTGACGTCGGTGCCGACCCCGACGTTGATGGGGGCCGGGTCGTCGTAGTGGCGCAGCAGATGAAGGCACGCACGCGCAAGGTCGTCTACGTGCAAGAACTCGCGTCGAGGGCTCCCTGTCCCCCAAAGCACCACCTCGTCGGCGCCGGCCATCTTGGCCTCGTGAAACCGGCGGATGAGGGCAGGCAACACATGTGACGTCTGGAGATCGAAGTTGTCACCTGGGCCGTAGAGGTTTGTCGGCATCGCAGAGATGAACGACGCGCCAAACTGGCGCCTGAGCGCCTGCACATGGAGGACGCCGGCGATCTTCGCGACGGCGTAGGCGTCGTTGGTCGGCTCCAGTGGCCCCGTGAGCAAAGCATCCTCGCGGATGGGCTGGTCCGCGAACTTGGGATAGATGCAGCTAGACCCCAGAAAGAGCAGGCGCTTGACGCCGTAACGCTGCGCCATGTCAAGCACGTTCGTCTGTATCAGCAGGTTGTCAGAGATGAAATCCGCCGGGTAGGTGTCGTTTGCGAGGATGCCTCCCACCTTGGCCGCAGCCAGCACCACGTACTCCGGACGCTCAGCCGCGAAGAACTCCGCGACCTCATCTCGCACACGGAGATCCAGTTGTGCGCTGCTCCGGCCCACGAGATTCCGGTAGTCCGCGGACAGCAGGTGCCGCCACAGGGCCGATCCGACGAGCCCTCGATGGCCAGCAACGTAGATCTTTGCGTCCTTCGGCAACTCCGAGTGAAACGCGTTCGTGAGAGACCCCCTGCCAGCAGCGCCGACGTCACACATGGTCACGGCAACCGCGGTGCGGCTACCATCCCTCTGACGTTAGCACGGCCGATTCCGGCGGAGCCGGGGGGATCATGTCAACCAAGGTGCTTGTCGCTCCGGAGATCACCGACGACAAGGTCCTGACGACGACACTGTCCCGAGTCGCCTTCTATTTCGCCCGGGTACCACTGTCCTCGGTCACTGTCGTGGCGCATCCGCAGCTGCACGGACCGGGACGGGAGTGGCTCGCGAACCCGCGCACGCCCGAGGGGTACGACCCAGCCGTGGCGCAGTTGGTCAGCCGTATCGCGGACAAGGTGCGGTTCGTCGCGGAGCCGCGCTTCCCAGGGCACTTGAGCGCCGCCGCCGATGCGATCCTGGTTTGGAACGTCCGCCGCTTCGACCATAGCGGTTGGGCGGCTGTGCGCACCCAGCGGCGAGAGCACCTCTCGGTCTTCGAGGTTGATCTTCACCGGACCCGTCAGGAAGCGGGCATGCTCGCGGAAGTCGCGCACCGGTTCGATCGCGGTGCATCCGCACGACACCATCGCAGCAAGGATCGTCTGCGCGAGCTGATCAACTCGGAAGGCGGGGTTCAGCGCGCCTACCTTGTAGCGACGGGTCCGTCGGCCACTGATGCACTGGAATACGACCTCAGCGATGGGTTGGGGATCGTGTGTAACACAGTCGTGCTCGACGACCAGCTGATGGACCATGTGTCGCCGAAGCTCGTCACCTTCGCCGACCCGATCTTTCACTTCGGTCCATCGCGTTACGCGGCCCGCTTTCGCGAGGCGGTCCTGCGGCAATCGGAGCGTCACGACTTTCACATCGTGGTGCCGGAACGCTACGCAGGCCACTTGTCGACCCTGCTGCCTGTGCTCGAAGAGCGGATCATCGGGCTGCGCTTCGGCAACGCCGGTTCGTTTCCTAATCTCAATCTCAGTGCAGCGGCATATGTCCGCCCCCGACCCAACATCTTGACGATGCAGATGTTTCCGTTGGGGGCGTCTCTGGCCGACGAGCTCCACTTGATCGGTTTCGACGGGCGCGAGCCCGGCGAGAGCTACTTCTGGAAGCATGGCGCAAGCGTGCAGCTTCACGACGAGCTCGACGGGATCCAACGGGTACACCCGGCATTTTTCAACCTGGACTACCAGGACTACTACGACGAGCACGTCGCGTCGGTGGAGAGCTTCACCCGTGCGATCGAAGCCCTTGAGAAGCGCGTCGTTGCCGTCACACCGTCGCACATGCCTCCGCTGCGCACCCGCTACCGGGGTCACGTCGATCCGGAGCTCTCGCTGAACCCATCTCGGCCGGCGCTCGTCACGATCGACCCTGATTTTGTCGACGACTTCGGACACTTCGGCCCTCTCAACGCCATGCTGCAAAGGTCATCGACCGAAGGTGGATGGCAATTCGTGGCCCTGGGAAGTCGTGCGCTCCGCCCAGACCAGAAGTGGCAATGCCCGTGGTTCACTCACCCGACGAACAACAACGAAGCCCGAGGGGTGTACGGGCGGCAGTTCCGCGAGGAGCTGAGTCGCGCCGTCGACGTGCTGTCACGTGACCGGACGGCGCCACTTGTGTTGGCGATGTACACGGCAGCGCTGTGGCATCTGCCGGAGATCCTGCGCGTTGCCCATGAGGCACACGGCGATGTGCGTCTCGTCGTGAATCTGATGCGCGCCCACCCGGAGATCAGCGCGGCCGTCGAGGACAAGAACCCGCGTGACACGTGGGTCGGTCGCCTCCTTCATGAGACGTTGGCCCTGGCGGACGGGGCACGGGTGCGCGTCACCGTCGACACGGAGCACCTCGCCGACGATGTTGAGCTCGTCGCCGGCACCCGCCCCGCCGTGTGGCCGATGATGACGCTGTCAGACCCCGGCGAAGCAGCGGCGACCATGACGCCGCGAGCGAAGGGTCCGGTACGCATCTACTGTCCCATCCGCCCGCAGAGCACCAAGGGGTACCGGGAATACGCACAGTTGGTAAAGGTCTTCTCGGAAGGCGATGACGCCGCGGCGTTCGAGTTCACCGCTCGCCTGCCGAGCCAACCCACCGAAGTGCCGATCAACATCCAGCAGACCGTGCCGGTCCTCGAAGCCGCCAACGCGCGGCTGGTCGACAAGGAGCTGTCGGAGGCGGAGTACTTCCGCGAGCTCCGTCGGGCGGACCTCATTGTCCTCCCTCATCACAGGGCAGTCTTCCGGACGCGCACCTCTGCGATGTTGGTGGATGCGCTGCGCGTCGGCCGCCCGGTCGTGGCAGCTCGGGGGACGTGGTTGGGCGATTACGTCGAGCGCTTGGGCGTCGGCGAGGTATTCGAGGATCGAGACGTCGATGACCTTGCGAGAGCCGTGCGCAAGGTCGCTTCCGACATCGATGGCTACCAGCGACAACTGCAAGCCGTGTTGCCTGAAGTGGAACGGGAGTTCTCGTCGGAAAAGCTCTTCCGCTTCCTGACAAGCTCGCAGCGTGCCGTCACGCAGGCGTCGGCCGCGCAGATTGAGGCTCTCGCCTCGTGGTCCGCCGCGGTGTTCCAGTCTCTTCGCGATGCGCACCGAGCCATGCACAGCGCTCGTGCGGTGGCGACGGAGAAGGAGATTGCCGCGGTACTCCACGGCAGGGCACGAGACCAACGCATCGAAAAGATGAAGGTCTCCGCTGCGGTGACCGCGTCACGGGAGCGGAGAGCACAAGAGCTCTTGGCCATCGAGCTCCACCGCGGGATTCAGCGAGCCCTGGCCGCCGAGCGCCGCCTCAAGAAGGCGCAAGCACGAAACCGCAGGCTGTCACGACGTCTGCTGAAAGCGCTACGGGGCGGCCGTCGCGCTGGGTAGCGGCCTGGGGAAACGACTGACGCCAGCAACCATCACCTACACCCGGTTTCCTCGCAATATGCGAGCAACGGCGTCCACCGCTCGAACGACCCTTCGGGCACGCAAGCGGTGATAGCGCACATGAAGCCGGTCGTAGCGACGAGACATCCGGCGAAGCCGACGTCGTAGCACCCGCAACTCCGCACGTTCTTCGGCCCGACGCTGACGCAGGACGGCAAGGCGCCTTTCCAGTCGCGCAATGCGGCGAGCGCCGCCACCCGTCGATGGCGCTGGGAGTCTGCCCGCCGACGCGCGCAGTCGCAGGTCCACCAGGCCAAACTCGGTGCCCACCGCGGTCTCACTCCCGAACAGACGAGCCGCGACACCGTGCAGCGGCTGTTGTGGTGTGTCATGTCGCCGTGCACGGTGCAGTGCAGACGTACGCCATACGAGAATCCGCTCATCCTCGGCAGCGTCTGACATCACGACCTGAATCACGCCGACGCGATCACGCTCCAGCCGGCGCGTCAGGGCACCAAGGGACACGGGGCTCACCGCCGCCCACGCGGGCAGCTGCACCGTGAACCTGCTCGGGAACCCGGATTCCGGCAGCTTCGGGTGCAACCGCACGCGAACGTCGTCCTGATACTCCGCGTGCAACAGCTCGTAGTCCTCCGACTCCGAGCGGCAGGACACCTCCACGCGCAGGTCCGTCTCCTCGCTGGCGAGCAGCGCATCGACGCATCGTTTGATGTCCTCGTACTTCGCTTCGTGCCCTGATACCAAGACGGTGACCATGGGCACGGCGTACTGCCGCCCTGGCGTGTGGGGCCGGAAGCGGCCCGGCACGGGTACGTAGTTGGCGAAGTGCGGGTTGTTGCGCCGCCGCACCTCCTCGGCGCGCGACATGTACGTCGCGGGGCCCTGATGCCAGCTGCGGGCCTGCCGCTCGGGAACGAACACGGCTCCCGCAGCCATGAGGCGGTAGCCGATCTCCATGTCCTCGCCGGCACGCAGATTAGGGCGGAAACCGCCGGTCTCGGCGTAGAGCGCCGCCCGCATGCCAACGGTCGACCCCACCGCCGCCTTGAACAGCTCTGGGTGGTAGCGGGTCATCCGCCCCGTGCGCTCGATGAACTGCTCGACCCACTCGTGCTCTTGACGCGGTCGATCGCCAACCAACCCGTCCATGGCGTTGCGCTGGGCAGTTGCGACGACGTCCTCGACGGTGATCCCGTCGAACTGGGCGAACAGCTTGTGCCCCAACGTCACTGCGTCAGCCAGGACGTGGTGCCAGCGCGCGTGCGCCCGAAGGTGATCCGGGAACACGACCATGTCGGCGTCGAGGAACAGCAGGATCTCGCCCTGGGCGGCCATGGCGCCGGCATGACAGGCGCGGGCACGGCCCCACTCGGCCTCGCGGTCCAGCCGGATCAGGCGGGTGTTTGCCGGCGCGATGGACGGCAGCTGCAGCGGCGGAGAGCTGCCGTCGTCGGCGATGACCACCTCGAACAGCTCTTGGGGGTAGTGCTGGTGCGCGAGCGCGGCCAGGGTGAGCTCGAGCTTGTCCTGGCATTCGTAGGCGGGCATGACGACGGACAGCGACATCGACGGTTCCCACGCGCCGTCGAGAGGTGGGACGGGAACAGCAGTCCAGTCGTAACCGATGACCTGATGCCAAGGCCACGGGGACCCTGGCGCCTCCTGATGATCTGTTGGTGGGCTCTCCAACGTGCTGCCGATCTATTCCATTGCTCGCGTTGCTGCGTTGCTTTGGCGTTCGTGGTCGAGGGTACCGTCGAGGACGACCTGAGCGATATCGGGTGACCACGGCCACCGCCGCACGTCGTCGCGCAGGAACCGCTCCTCCCCCGAGTCCCACGTGTGACCCGCCGAACGGCGACGGAGGATGTACCCCAGGCCGTGGGTCCGGTACACGGTCCCGCCGCCGTCCACGACCTTGCGCAGCAGGGCGTGATCGACCGCCCAGGGCAGCGGCGACCAGCCCCCGACCTCCCACAGCGTGTCTCGTCGCAGCAGCATGGTGCCGCCAGCGACCCAACGACGTGGGCGCTCGGGTGGGTGCAGCAGGTCGCGCACCAGCAGGTCACGATCCTCCAGGTGCACGTACTGCGCCGGCTTCCCCACCATCGAGGCCCCCGAGTGCTCCATGGCGAGGATCAGGTCCCAGAGGTGCTCGGCCCCGTACAGGTCGTCGTCGTCGAACTTCGCGACCAGATGGCCGTCGGCTGCCTCGGTCGCTCGCTGCAGCACCTCACCGAATGCAACCGACGCCGGCGCGCGGACCACCTCGACGTCTTCTGGCCCTTCCGCCAGTGCCGCGCGCACGTCGGCCTCGGAGAAGCCTTCACCGTGCAGGCCCAGGACCAGTTGCATGGGACGCCACGTCTGTGTGCGCACATGGCGCACGGCCGCCGCCAGGAAGCTGGGGCGCTTGGTCACCAAGACGACCGTCACGGACGGTCGTCCGGGCACCGTCACGCCGGCGATCTCGGCGAGGCGACGAGCCCGGGCTGCGCGCCCGTGACACCGCGAGGCGGCACGAGCGAGGCGGACGCTCGCCACCTCGCGCAGGAACGCGTCCGACGTCACACCAGGCGTGATGTCGATCAGGACGGACGTCAGCTCAGCGCCCAGGTGCTGCTCGACCATGGGGCTGAAGCCACCGGGCGCCACGACCGGAACACCTGCGGCAGCGAGCTGGACGGTCAGCCATGCGAGGGCGCGGGCATCCAAGCCTGGCTCGTCCGCGACGACGTGCTGCAGCCCTCGCAGCGCCGCGACGTGAAGGGCCGTCAACACACCCGCCCGCGGGATGGTCACGACAGTGGCGCCGGTGTCGTCGTCAACCCCGGCACCATCTTCGGTGACGCGTAGCGCGCCGATGCGCCCGGTCGCGTCCTCGAAGCGCGCCCGGTTCAGCTCGGCGTCATCCACGGGAGGAAGGACGAGGGCAGGCTCCCCGTCCCAACGTTGCTCGGCCCCAGCCTGAGGGTCAGCGACGGTGACGACCGGTAGCTCGGGGCCTGCTTGCGCACCGCCGCGCTCTGGCGAGGTGGTCGCCGCCAACTTCAGGTCCACGACGCGCAGGTCGTTGCCCGCGGAGTGCTTGGTGTCGTTCAGCCCGGCGTAGCGCGCGTAGGGGTTGCCGACGACGAACGCCTCCGCACCCCGGTCCGCCAGCGCCGGCCGAATCCTTGGGTTGAGCAGCGTCGAGTGATCACCCGCCAGCGCGGCGACGACGTCGCCCACGTCGAAGGGGTTCCTCCCGACGACCTGCAGCTGCACGCCACCCCCAAGCCGGGACCACGTCACCTGCGGCACCAGCGGCACCGCTGACAGCGCGCGGTCTACCGGCCGGCGCACGCCGACGTCACGGACGACCCTGACGACGAGATCCAGCGTCGCTCCCAGCAGGCGGGACGGCACCACCAGAGCTCGCAGCTCCGACCAGTCCTTCGCCACGATCGTGACCTGGTCGTGGCGGATCTGTCGCTGGGCCGCGAGCTCTTCCAACCCGACGCGACGCACGTGAACCGTCGTGGCCACCGCCCCGGCGCCGCGATCCTGCAGGTCCTGCGGCAGCCGAGCCCGTGCCAGCACGATCAGGTGCGACGCGTGCGTATCCCCTCCGTCGGCCACACGGCAAGCCTAGACGCGGCCGACGGTCGTACCACGGTGCGGCGACCTACCAGACGCGCACCCAGTCGACGTGCATGGGAGCGATGGCGCCGGACTTGGGAAGGTTTTGCATCTCCCACTCGGACGACAGCAGGCTGAGGATCAAGTACTGATCGACCGAGGACACGCCTCGGCGGGTGCGCCAGGTCTCGTGGCCGTTAATGCGGAAGATGTACTGGCTGGGGGTCCACTCGACCGAGAACACGTTGTAGGTGTTCGAGAAAGTCTTGTCCTTGGCGAGCAGATTGCGACGGTCCTTCACGACCTTGTCGACGTTGTCGCCCCAGTAGATCCCGTGCTGCACGGGTGCCGTCTGTGGGTTCTTGCTCTTGGGCAGGTACACGTAGTTGTCGCCGTAGTACTCGACCGCGTCGATCTCGGCACCGTCCGGGTCCTGCGATTTCACCGGCTGCGACCAGAACCCGCCGTGGTGGCCAGCCTGCGGTTGCGCCTTAATGCGCGCAGCCATGATCCCATAGTTGAAGTTGAACCTGTCCGTGCCGTGCGTGCCTATGTGGCCGTTGTAAAACTGGCCGTTCGGGCAAATCACTTTGCCATTGGCATCCGGGACGGCGTAGCTCGCCACGAAATCGGTGCTCGTCGGATCTATCCGGCTGGTGGTCAGCAGCAGGCTGCCATTCTCAAGTGAGACGGAGTCTCGCGAGCTTTGTGAGCAACGTCGGTTAGCGCCAGCCTGGCGTTGCCCTTCCGCGCGATACGACCACACCTTCTCGAACTCAGCCTTCGAGGCATAGACGAAATCATCGTTGAACTGCTCCGTGCGCCTGACGGGCGTTCTCACGGCGGTCCTCGCGGCGGGCGCTCCGTTAGCGGAAACGGTTGTTGCCCGGTAGCTCGCGTTAGCGACCTTCACGTTGAAAGTAAACCCGCCACGGCTGTCTTGAACGCCTTTCGCGATGGCGGTCCAGGATGACCCAGAGGCGCGTTCTAGAACGACCCCTCGACCTGGCCGTGCGGGCTTGAACGTCACTGCGAAGGGCGTCAGATTCTGCACGCCGGTCCGAGATTGGCCCACCGGCGCACGAACGATGTTGAGCGATGCGCTCGCCTTCACCGTCTTGACGGTGCGCGTCGCGGTGGTGATCGCCTTGAACCGCGAGGTCTTCGGCGCGAACGCGCGGAACTTGCGAGTCGAAGCCGCCTTGGTCTTCAGCGTGAATGCACCCGTGGACTGGGTGCTGCCCTTGGTCAGCACCGCCCACTTCTTGCCGGTCCAGTACTGCAGCTGGATCGGCCGCTTCGCCCGGGTCGGAAGCTTGCCGGTGAAGCGCAGCACCTCGCCCGCCACCGGGTTCGTGGGACTCACGCGCAGCGCCGGCGCCGCATGCGCCGGCGCGGCAGGCACCAGGGGCAGGAGCAGCGCCGCGACGAGCAGCGCGGCCAGCGAGACAAGTGGGCGGCGGGCAACCCGCATATGTGTTCCTCCAGGGACGGGGCGGCGACTGCATCCGCCTCGGGTCAGGCTCCCATATGTCCGTTTTCGGTGGAATAGCTCACTCCGGCCATTTCAAAAGGCCGTGGTGACTAGTCCGGTACGAATGGGCGCTGCGGCAGCAAGAGGAAGGTACCGGTGGATGCGGCAGAAGTCTCCTGTTCGAAGGGATACTTCGCCGGATGACGGGAGCCCTATCCACTGAGCACAACCCCCCGAGGACGTCGCCCTCGTGGTGGCACGTCCTGCTGTCACTGCTTGCGGTCAACGCCATCGGCTTCGCCCAGCCCTTGCTCGACCTGATCGGCCGCAACGGCGCGTTCCTGGTCGCCCACGAGGCCACGTCGGCGCAGGTCGCCGCCATGGTCGCGGTCGTGGTCCTGGGTCCACCGTTGGTCCTGGCCGCAGCGGTTGCCGGTCTGCGGGCGCTGGCTCCGACAGCAGCCGCGGCACTGCATCTTGTCGCCCTGGCCGCGGGCGCTGCGGTGACTGTGCTGGTCGTGGTGAACCTTGCAGGCGGCACGCGAGTGCCGGGTGCGCTGTCGATCGCGGTGGCCGTGACGGCCGGGGCGAGCCTGGCGTACGCCTATCGGCGGTCGACGCCGCTGCGGCGGTACTGGCACTACGGCGCGCTGGCGGCGCCGGCGGTGGTGCTCATCTTCCTGTTCGCCACCCCGGTCCGGGGGCTCGTGGACCCCGATGCGTCGGCAGTCAGCGTGACCATCCCCGACGATCTACCCCCGGTGGTGATGGTCGTCTTCGATGAGCTGCCGCTGGCGTCGATGCTCGACCTCGACGGCGCCTTCGACGACGCGTTGTTCCCCTCGTTCGCGCGCCTTGCCGGGACCGCCACGTGGTTTCCCAACACGACTGCCTCACACGCCTACACCGTTGCTGCGGTGCCGACGACGCTCAGCGGCCGCTATGCCGAGGCGGACGAGCTGCCGGGCGCCGGTCACCACCCGACAAACCTGCTGGCACTGCTGGCCCCCGCCTACGACGTCATCGCCCATGAGCCGATGACCGACCTGTGCCCGGTCCAGGAGTGCCCCCGCACCAGCAGCCCGGCGGCGCGCTACGCCGCGTTCGCGCTGGACGTCGCGATCCTCGGCGCGCATGTCGTCGTGCCCACGCGGTGGGGCGTGCACCTGCCAGAGCTGAACGACCAGTGGCGCGACTTCGGCCGAGGGCCTGAGGCGCGCGCGGGGGAGCCGGTGCAGAACGCTCGCCGGCGCCACGCGGTCGCCGAGGACCATCCGGCGGACTTCCGCCGCTTCGTCGACCGCATTGTTCCGGGCACCACGCCGCCGCTGTACTTCTTCCACTCGATGCTGCCGCACCGGCCCTGGCGCTACCTACCTGACGGTCGGCTGCACACCGGTGGCCAGGAGCCCGCCGTCGGCGAAGGCAACGTCTGGACCAACCGCCTGTGGCCCGTGCAGCAGGGCTACCAGCTGCACCTGGCACAGGCGCAGCTGGCGGACCGGTTGCTGGGGACGCTGCTGGACCGCCTCGAGGACCAGCAGATGTTCGACGAGACGCTGGTCGTCGTGGTCGCCGACCACGGCGCGAGCTTCACGCCCGGGTTCCCGCGTCGCGACATCACCAAGGCGAACTTCGGCGAGATCGGTCCGGTCCCCTTCCTGATCAAGGCGCCCCGTCAACGCGTCAGCAGCGTCGTCGAGACCGGGTTGGACAGCAGCGACGTGCTGCCCACGATCCTGGATGTGTTGGGGGTGCAACCCCCGAACGGGCTCGACGGGCGGTCAGGGTTCGACGCGACGGCAGCCAGAGCAAGCAAGACGGTGTTCGACCTCGACTACCGTCCCTGGGTGATGCCGACCGCGTTGTCCGGCGTACAACTCGATGCGGTCGTGCGGCGCAAGCACGCGTGGTTCGCCGACGGCGCCGGCGGGGTCGACCTGCACCGGCTGGCGCCACCCACGACGCACCAGCTGCTAGGCCGGCGCGTGAACGTCGCCGAGCGCCCTGCCCACGAGCAACTGCGCGTCGCCCTTCGCTACCGGCGCGCCCTGAGCCGCATCGACCACCACGCACGGACGATCCCCGCGCTGATCACCGGCACGGTGGAGGGCCTCGCGCCGGGCGAGCGGCCGGTGCTCGCCGTTGGGGTCAACGGTCGGGTCGAGGCCGTCACCATGGCGGACCTTGGCAACGAGCGCACCGGCGCATTTCGCGCCCTCGTCCCGCCGAAGTCACTGCGCGAAGGCGCCAATACGGTCGAGATCTTCCTGGTCGTCGGCGACGACCTGCAGCCGATCCTTACCGCTGACTGACCGCCGTCAGCGCTGCCAGACGCGGACCCAGTCCACCAGCATCGTCGTCGGCAGGGTCGACTGGTTGAGGTTGGGGATCTCCCAGTCAGACGTCAGCAGACTCATGATGAGGTACTGGTGTTGGCTGGACCGCCCGCGCTTGGTGCGGAACGTCTCATGTCCGTCGACGCGGAAGATGTACACGCTGGGCGTCCACTCCACGGAGTAGATGTGGTAGCTGTTCGACCACGTCTTGTCCTTGCCCAGCAGCCGGCGCAGGTCGAACAGCCCGCCCGCCTTGCCCAGGGATCCATCAGCCTGACGCCAGTAGATGGTGTGCTGCAACGCACTGGCACCGGCCGGGACGCCCTGCGTGCGGCGGTTGGGGAAGCCATTGCCGAAGTACTCGACGATGTCGATCTCCGCTCCCGGCCCGCTGTTGGGCTGGGACCAGAAGGCGCCGTGCTGCCCCTGCCCCGCGGGGAACCGGATGCGCGCGGCCATGAAGCCATACCGGGTGTCGAACTTGCCCTGCGTGCCGATGTGGCCGTTGAAGAACTGGCCGTGGGGGCAGGTGCCGTCGGCTTCCTTGGTCAGGTCGTACCGAGCGTTGGTCCGCGCGATCTTGCGGACCTGCAGCCGCAGCTTGCCGTTGTTGACCGCAACAGCCGACCGTGAGCTCTCAGCGCACTGGCGGGAACCGGGGTTGCGCAACCCGAGCTGGCGGTAACCCCACTTGTCGGTGTTCAGCGCCGACCCGTTGAAGTTGTCGGAGAACAGCAGCTTCTTGCGCACCGCCGTCGTCGCCTGCGAGCGCACAGCGGGCGCGCCGCGGTACTTCACCGTCACCGCCCGGTGGCGGAACTTGCGAGCGGCTGAGGTGGCGATGTTGAAGTGCGCGCGGCCCTGACGGTTCTGCGTCGCCGACGCGACGTTGCGCCACGCGCCGTTGCGGTAACGCTGCAACACGACCTTGCGGCCGGCGCGCACAGGACGGAAGCGCAGCTCGGCCGGCGTCAGGTTCGACGTGGTGGTGTTCTTCGCTTGTCCGACGGGGGCCGGCACCAACCGCAGCGCAGCGGTCGGCTTGACCGTGCGGACGCGGCGGTTGGCGGTGCGCGCGGCCTTGTACGTCCGGCCGTTGATCGTGGCGCGGGGCGCCACCACGCGGAACAGCCGTGAGGGCGCGACGGCGCGTGTCCGCAAGCGGAACCGCCCCTGGTTGTCGGTGCGGCCCTGTGTCAGCCCCACCCACCGATTGCCGTTGTAGTACTGCACCCGAACGGGCCGCGCCACGCGCGTCCCGAACCGGCCCGACAGGTGGATGAACTCCCGGTGGACCGGGTTGGTCGGCGCCACGTTCAGCGCCGGGGCGGCCGCGGCGGTCTCAGAACCGCCGTACCAGGCCGGCACCGTCAGCGCGACGGTGAGGACCATGACGAGTGGGATACGGACGAAACGCCGAGTGTGGGTCATGTCCTCCCGAAGCGTACGGATCGGGGCGCGCCCGTCAACCCGTGGACAGGTTTGATTTCTGGATCTGGACCAGGAACTGGTTGTTGGAACGGGTCGCCTTCATCTTGTCGATGAGCAGCTCCAGCGCGGCGGGACCTTCCAGGGCGTGCAGCACACGCCGGAGCTTCCAGATGATCGCCAGCTCGTCGGCGTCGTGCAGCAGCTCCTCCTTGCGCGTGCCGCTCGCCTCAAGATCGATCGCGGGGAAGATGCGCTTCTGCTCAAGCCGGCGATCCAGGCGCAGCTCCATGTTCCCGGTGCCCTTGAACTCCTCGAAGATCACCTCGTCCATCTTCGACCCCGTCTCGATCAGCGCCGAGGCGATGATCGTCAGGCTGCCGCCCTCCTCCAGGTTGCGCGCGGCACCGAAGAAGCGCTTGGGCGGGTACAGCGCCGAGGAGTCCACACCCCCGGACATGATCCTGCCGCTGGCCGGCGCGGCGAGGTTGTAGGCGCGCGACAGACGGGTGATGGAGTCGAGCAGCACGACGACGTCCCCGCCGGACTCCACGAGACGCTTGGCGCGCTCGATCGCAAGCTCGGCGATCTGCGTGTGGTCCTCAGCGGGGCGGTCGAACGTCGAGGCGATCACCTCGCCAGGGATGGACCGGCGCATGTCGGTCACCTCTTCGGGGCGCTCGTCGACGAGCACCACCATGAGGTGGACCTCCGGGTTGTTGTGCGCGATCGCTTGGCCGAGCTCCTTGAGGATCGTGGTCTTGCCCGCCTTGGGCGGGGACACGATCAGCCCGCGCTGACCTTTGCCGATGGGCGCCATGAGGTCGACGACCCGCATCGAGATCGGCCCGTCGGGCGTCTCGAGGTTCAGACGCTCCTGCGGGAACAGCGGCGTCATGTCCTTGAAGTCACGGCGCTGCAGGCTCGGGTTTGCCTGGTCGACGGGGGTGTCGTTGACCTTCTCGACGTGGTGCAGTCCCGGCACCTTCTCGTTGGTGCGCTGGATGCGGATGGGGCCCTCGACGAGGTCACCGCGGCGCAAGCCGTGCTTGCGGATCTGGCCCTGCGAGACGTAGACGTCGCGGTCGCCGGGCAGGTACCCCGACGTGCGAATGAACCCGTAGCCCTCCGGCAGGACGTCCAGAACGCCGCTGCGAACCTCGCCGGGTTCCGCGTCGTCGTCGCGGGGGCGCGCCGGCTGGCCCTGGCCACCCTTGCCGCGCCGGCGCTCTCGGCGGCTGCGGCGCCGGCGCGAACCCCCGTCGTCGTCGTTGCGGTCCTGGTCACCGCCACGCTGCGCGTGCGACTGCGCATCGCTGACGTCGCTGACGTCGCTGTCGTCGGCGCCCTGGTCGCCGCCCTGGTCGTCGTCGCGCGCGCGGCCGGAATCGCCGTTGTCGCGCCCGTCGTCCTGCCGCGACTGCTGCTCGCCCTCCGGATCCCCGTCGGCGGTCCGCTCCCGGGTGCGGGTCCGCACGCGGGAGCGGACCGCCGACGGGGATCCGGAG
>Ga0247713_1000086_pt1 | contig 63599 bp, 52 predicted proteins | sample 21E_NmetaG_FD_189936 | JGI IMG/M metagenome (GOLD analysis project Ga0247713, IMG submission 189936) | Soil microbial communities from hillslope of Landscape Evolution Observatory, University of Arizona, Oracle, AZ, United States - 2-1-E_N | ecosystem: Engineered > Artificial ecosystem >... | reverse complement strand
CCTTCGCCGGCGCCGGCCTCGAACGGGCGGAGGGGCGGGCGACGGCGGGGGGCCGGGGAGAGACAGGAGCCCGGCGCCGGCGAAGGAGGGCCAGCACGGCGACGGTGAGGAGGGTGGCCAGGGTCACCAGCCGGCCCAGCACCGCCGCCGCCGGCCGGTGGTACTCCAGTGTCACCACGTGGCTGCCGGCGTCGACCGGTACGCCCAGAAAGCCCCCGTCCGCCTCTACCAGCGGCGCCTTCCGCCCGTCGACCTTGGCCTCCCAGCCCGGGAACCACGCTTCGGCCACCACCACCAATGCCGGCGCGGCGCCGTCGACCTCGACCCGCCAGCGGCCCGGCTTTGGGTTGTCCGGACGCACGGTGGTCGACGAGGGAGGGTCGGCGGCCACGGCCTCGTAGATGGGGGCGAAGGCCGCGGCCCGGTCCCGGCGTGATTCGCCTCCGACCAGGAGGTTGCCGGGCTTGTCCACCGTGTGCCCGGCGATGAGACGGGGCACCCGGTCGGCAGGGCACCGCGGGCAGGTCAGCACGAAGGCGTACTCCTTGCCGGCCGAGTCGGGGATTGGATCGAGGGTGAAGGCGGCCATGCCGTACTCGTCGACGCCCACCGCCATGCCCCTCGCCAGCTCCCGCCCGAGCGACCGGCCACCGGCCGCCATCTCGTAGAGGGCGACCTCGGCCCGGTCGGGGGGCCGGTCGAGGTAGGCCGAGATCCCTTGCAGGCGGTTGGTGGTCGCCCGGAACGTACCGCCCACCCCCGGGCCGATGTTGAGAAGGTCGACGCCGGCGAAGAGCGTGTCCAGCCAGGCGTGCAGGCCGCAAGCCACGCCCAGCTGGCTGGCGAGGGCCCGGTCGATGCGCGTGCCGGTGTCGTCCTCACAGGGAGCGGTGGACCGGACGTCGACGACCGTGGTGGCGGCCAGCGCCGGCGAAGCGGCGGGGGATCCGGTGAACACCCCCACGTTGCGGTGGGCCAGGGCAACGGCCAGCTCCGGGGTGATGTCCCGCGTGGCCATGGCCACGGTGTGGGCGTGGGCCCGGACCATGGGAAGGGCGCGCGGATTGGGCGCCAGGTCGACGGCGTTCACCGCCTCGGCGGCGGTGCCCTTGTCGACGGGCTTCTCGAGGACCTGGAACCTCGTCGCCGACAGTCCGTACGCCCGCTCCCGGTAGGCGGCCGGCGCATTGAACGGTTCGGCGGTGAGCCGCCATACCTGCCCGCTGGCCACGAAGTGGGGCCAGCCGATGGTGAGGGGCCGCTCGGTGCCCAGCAGCGCGGCGACAGGGGCCGGGACGAGCTGGGTCGGCGCCACCCGGAAGTCGCCCTCCTCGTCGGCGAGCCGGGCCTCGACCTCGCGGTAGACGGCGGCGCTGGCCGGAGGCCGCACCCGGTAGTACGAGCGGTTCGGCCACACGTCGACAAGGAACACCCCCACGATGGCGACTGCGAGGCTGATGGACAGCGCTGCGGACAGGGCGGCCGGAGTCGACCCGGACCGGTGCTTCTCCGCCCACTCCCGGGCCAGCACGACGGGGAAGGCGGCGCCGAGGGTGAGAGCGAGCGGCGCCACCACGTACAGCCGGGGCAGACGCAGCGTCTCGAAGAGGGGCATTAGCTTCTGCAGGGTGAGGAAGGGGGTGAGGTAGGGGACGGCGGCCAGGAAGACGGCGGCGGCGGCAAGGAAGAGAAACCTCAGCCGGCCCAGGCGCATGGGGCGGAGGAAGGTGCCGACGAGCACGCCGGCGGCCAGACCGGCCAGGACGAAGGCGACCCATTGGGTGCGCTCCGCCGGCCCGCTCGACGCCAGCGGCACCGCCCCGGTCGAGAGCCAGACGCCCAGGGCGCCGGAGAGCAGGACCGCCGAGAGTGTCCCGTCCCGGTCCCGCCTGGGCAGGAACACCAGCGTGAGGAGGGTCAGGGCCAGGCACACCCACCCCAGCTGGAACAGCCGGGGCAGGAGGTCCTGGCGGTCGAAGCCGACCGCCCCGGAGAGCTCGCCGGCCCGGGCGAAGAACGTTCCGAGCTCGCGGCCGATCCGGGCGCCGGCGCCGTGCACCAGCTCGCCCTGCACCAGCTCCGGCGGGGAGAGGACGAACCGGTCGCTGAGGCTCAGGAAGGGGAACAGCCAGTAGGCGACGGTTCCCAGGCCGACGGCCACCACACCGCTGGCCCGCCCCAGCAGCCGCCCGAAGGAGGCCGGGTTCCGCCCCGTGCCCACCCGGCCCGCCTCGACCGCCACCAGGATGGCGCAGAGGATGGCCAGCCCGATGGCGTATTCGGCCTGCATGAGGACGGCGAAGCCGGCGCAGAGCCCCGCCAGCAGCACGTAGCGGGTCCCGTCGCCCCGCAATCCCTTGCGCAAGCTCCATGCCAGCCATGGCGCCACCGCGAGCACGCCGAGGGTGGGATGGGACCCGGCCAGCGCGCCGTAGGCCACCACCACCGGCTGCAGCCCGTAGAGCACTCCGGCGACGAGTGCCGCCGGCCGGTCCGACCACAGTGAGCGGGCCAGCGCGTAGGCCCCGCAGGCCCCCACGACCTGAAAGGCGAGGATGCCCAGCTTCACCGCCGCGTCCGGTCCCAGGATGGTGGCGAAGGGCAGGAGGAGGAGCGTCGGCAGGCTGGGGGTGGCGGCCCAGATGGGCGAGCCGGCCCAGAGATTGGGCAGCCAGTAGGGGACCTCGCGCCCGGCGCCGATGTGATCGATGGCCATGCGGACGTACATGGCGCTGCCCTGGCCTTCCAGCACCAGGGCGCCTCGGGTCCACGCCGACGAATAGCCAAGGACGGCGAACGCCATGAGGGCGATGGTGAGGGCTCGCCGGTGGCGCTGCATCCACCACAGAACGGGGAGGCGCCGGCGGATCGACACGGGCAGGTCGAGATGCGGGGGGCGTTCGGCCTCGCCGGGGTCGGCCCTCGTCCTGACCGGGAATTCGAGCACCATGGAGGGGTCAGTCTTTCAGGCGCCTCGCCAGGGGCAGACTGGCGCGCCAGGATGTGGCCGTGATCCCCGATCAGGTCGAGCTTCAGCGAGCGGTCTACGACGAGCACTACCCGAAGATGGCCGCCGCCGTCCGGGAGCAGCTGGCCCACCCGCTCATGCGGTCCTTCTACGACCGGCTGGCGGCGCTCATCCTCGACGGCCTTCCGCCGGCGTCCGACCGGCACCGCCGGCGCCTGTTCGAGGCCGGCTGTGGCGAGGGGCTCGTGGCGTCGGCCGTCCTCCGGGTGGCGGCGGGGCGAGGGCTCGACGTCGCCTACACCGGCACCGACCTGAGCGCGGCCGGGATCCGGTTGGCCGGGGAGGCGGTGGAGGGCCAGTTCCTGCTCGGCGATGCCCTCGAGGTCGTCTCCGGGTTGGCGCCGGGCTCCCATGACCTCCTGTGGGCCAAGAACCTCCTCCACCACCTGCCCGATCCGGCCGAGTTCCTGCGCCAGGCCATGCGGGCCGTGGGCCCCGAGGGCCGCGTGGTCATCGTGGAGCCCCGGATGTGGTGCCCCGTGCACTGGATCCACCTGGCCTTCTTCCGGCGCGAGCGTTTCCTCTGGAGCGGGTACCGGCGGAACTCGGCCGCCTTCGCCGATGCCGGTTGCCGCATCGTGGCCACCGCGGAGTTCGGGTGGCTTCCCTATGAGATCCTCCTGGCCACCCGGTTCAGTGCTCCCCGCCGGGCGCTCTCCATGCCGCCCGGTCCCCGCCTCGACCGCATCTCGGCCCTCGACGACCGCCTCACGGCCCGCCTTCCCGACTTCGCCCTCTACATGGTCACCGTCGTCGCGGGGGTGTGACCGCCCTCAACCCCTGGCTCGAGGCTCGGCTCGACCGGCTGGCGCCGGACGGGCCGGTCCTCGACCTCGGCTGCGGGCGGGGGCTGTGGTTGGAGCGCCTGGGCCGGCGGGGGATGGTGGTCGTCGGCATCGAGGCCGAGCAGGAGCGGGCCGGCGACGCCGCCCGCCATGGCCCCGTCGTCTCCGGCGACGCCGCCCGGCTGCCGTTCGCCGAGGCCACCGTGGGCCTCGTGTGGTGCACCCATGTCCTCCACCACCTGCCCGAGCCCCCCCGCGTCCTGGCCGAGGTCCGGCGGGTGCTGCGGCCGGGCGGGATGCTGATGCTGGCCGAAACCGTGGAGGACAACCCGCTGCTCCGCGCCGGCCGGCGCCTGCACGACTCCTGGGACGGCGTGGGCATCCACTCCCGGTTCACCGCCCCCTCCCTCCTCGACGAGGTGACCGCCGCCGGCCTGGAGCCGATGGAGCACCGCCAGCACAGCCTGCTGTCGTTCGCAGCCTGGATGCTGCCGGCGGGGGCGGACCGCCGGGCCTGGCACGCGATGGGCGCGCTGGAGGCCAGGCTGCCGGCGTCGCTCAACCGGTGGGGCGCCCACCTGGAGTGTGTGGCCCGCCGTCCTCTTTGAGGAGGTCGCGGTTACTGGCCCCTGCTGGCGGGGTCCACGCCGACGAAGGCGAGGAGGTCGGGCATCCGGAACGGCCCGGTGGTGGTGCCGTCGCGCCGGGGCAGCGTCGGTTGCCACGCCGGCTCCCGCCCGAGGTGGGAACCGGGGTCGGTATGGAGCAGGCCGAGGAACACCTCGGCCACGATGCGCCCGCCGACGGCGCCCAGGCGCCGGCCGCCGGCCCGCAGCTCCGCCTCCTTGAGCACGTGATGGAAGAAGGGCGTCTGCTTCTCCAGGCCCAGCCCGTAGCCGGCCAGCTCGGCCAGGTCGCCGGCGGCGAGGACGGGCGCGCCCGTGTCGCGGGCGATGTCCTGACCGGACGGGAGCATCCAGGTGAGGTGGCGCAGCAGCATCCGCTGAGCGAGGACGACCGGCTGGTCACGGCTGGCCATGGACCGCATCGGGAGCGCGAAGAGCGGGCGGACAGCTTGGTGTCGATGAGCTTGTCGGGCCTGACCTGCCCGTCACCGAAGTCGAAAAAGCCCTGCCACCCGACGAACCGCCGTGGGGCCCGGGGGCGACAGGGTGCTCCACTGTGTCTCGGGAGGGGGTGCCGGCACCCCTCACGCCAAGTCCGCCGGCGGACCTGGTCTCAGGCCTTGAGCAGGCCGTCCCTGATCGCGGCGCTGATCTCGCCCAGCTGGCGGACCTGCTCGGGGGTCAGCACGTCGAAGACATAGCGGCGGACACCCTCCACGTGGCCGGGGGCGGCGGACTCGATGGCGGCGAAACCCCTGTCGGTCATCACCGCCAGCGCGCCCCGCTTGTCGGTCGGGCACGCCTCCCGGCGTACCCACCCGGCTTCCTCAAGCCGGCTCACCGCGTGGCTCAGCCGGCTGCGGGAGGACTGGCACACGTCGGCCAGCTGGTTCATCCGGAGCCGGCGCTCGGGCGCCTCCGAGAGGGCGACGAGGATCTCGTAGTAGGTGTGGGGCATGTCCGCGTCGCGCTGGAGCTCCCGGTCGAGCTGGTCCGTCAGTAGGCGCATGGCGGTCAGGAACGCCCGCCACGTGCACTGCTCGTCCTCGCTCAGCCACGGGGTCTCGGCCACCCCCCCATGGTACCGAACCCGTTGAAGTCTCAACCGGAACCGGTGGACGACCCCGCCGACCCCCGGGTGGCGGACTTCTTCGCCCTCAACGACCCCGACCGCCGGCGGGCGGTGGAGCGCGACGGCGACTTCTTCGTGGCCGAGGGGGAGCTGGTCGTCCGTCACCTGCTGCAGTCGACCTATCCGGTGCGAGCCATGCTGGCGACGGTCCGGGGGCTGCGGGCCCTGGACGACGTCCTGCCCCGGGTGGATGCGCCGGTCTACGTGGTTCCCCAGGAGCTGATGACCTCCATCGCCGGCTTCCGCTTCCACCGTGGCGTGCTGGCCTCGGCCGCCCGCCGGCCCCACCCGGAGCTGGCCACGGTGGTCGCCGGCGCCGGCCTGGTGCTGATGGTGGAGGGCGTCACCGACAACGAGAACATGGGGTCGCTGTTCCGCAACGCCGCCGCCTTCGGCGTGGCCGGCGTGGTGCTGGACGCCACCTCCGCCGACCCGCTCTACCGCCGGTCCGTGCGGGTGTCCATGGGGCACGCCCTGCGCCTGCCGTTCACCCGGGTGCCGGATGCGCCGGGCGCCATCGCCGGGCTCCAGGAGCTGGGCTTCGAGGTCCTTGCCCTCACGCCGGCCGGCGGGCAGGACATCCGCGCCGTGGGATCCGGGCCACGGCGGGTCCTACTGGTGGGTGCCGAGGGCCCGGGGCTCTCCGGTCGTGCTCTCGCCAACGCCGACCGCCGGGTCCGCATCACCATGGCCGCCGGCGTGGACTCCCTGAACGTGGCCACCGCGGCGGCGGTCGCCCTCCACCACCTCGGCGGGCTGGGGTGAGCCGATCCACGTGGCCAGGACCTCGATGACGGCGTCCATGCCCTTCTCGAACTCCTCGGCGGCGTCCCACTCGGCCAGGTAGGCCGCCATCTCGGTGATGCGGGGCAGCGCAGCCAGGGCGACCGGGGGGACCTGGTCACCGGCGGCGATGTCCACCGGGCGGAAGAAGCCGCCGCATTCCAAAGAGACGAACCCGATGGCGAAGGACGCCATCCGCCGGTAGGCCGCAGCGGCGCGCTCGGGCACCATGCCGGCCCTGCGGAGGGCGTCGAGGGCCACTTCCAGGGTGCGCAGGCCCTGGAGGCCGGTGGGCGGCCGGCGCATGATCAAGGGCACCAGGTTGGGGTGGCGCAGCGCCACCTGACGGAACTCCCTGGTCACGCCCTTCAGCGCCTCCCAGGGAGGGGTCTCCGGGGACGGGAGGGCGATCTCCCGGGTGACCAGGTCCACCACGCCGAGGAGCACGTCGTCCTTGGTCGCCACGTGGCTGTACAGCGACATGGTGGCCACGCCGATCTCCTCGGCCAGATGGCGCATGGTAAGAGCCTCCAACCCCTCTTCGTCGCAGACCTTCAGGGCGACGGAGAAGATCAGCTCAGGACTGAGGACCACCCGGTTCAAGAAATCCCTGCCTTCGGCTCGACAAGCCGTACATCGTACGTATACTAAGGACCGGCGCCCTTTCTCACCCCGTCCGCCGTGGGGTCGAGAGGGGCGCCCTTCTCTATCCCTTTCCGATGTCCGACCAACGCTCGGTGCAACACGCCACCGAACGAGCGTGAGGCTACCTGCATGGCGGCGAAGCCGGCGCGCTGCATGCTCCCGAGCGTCTCCTCCACCCATGCCGGCGCCGGCGTGCCCGCCGGGTCGTCGCTGCGGGCCATCACGACCACCGCCACCCGACCACCGGGTGCGAGCACCCGGTGCAGCTCGGCCAGACCCTGCTCGGGGTCGGACCAGAACTGCAGCGAGTTCAGGGAGCACACCTTGGTGAAACTGGCGTCGGGGAACGGCAGGCGGGTGGCGTCGGCGCGGTGTATCTCCACCCGCCCCCTGCGGATGGCGGCCCGGTTGCGCCGGCCGGCGTGGCGCACCATGGTGGGCGACGCGTCCACGCCGACGGTCCAGCTGGCGTTGGTCGCCCCGTAGGCCACGGCCAGGCCCGGGCCGCAGCCGACGTCGAGCACGCGGTCGCCGGCCGCCACCTCCAACAGGTCGATCATCCAGCGGTTGGCCTCGGCAGTGAGGCGGGCCACCAGGTGGGCGGCGGCCCACCCTCGGGGGCCCTTCGGCGCTCCGAACTGCGAGGTGGGCATGGAGCGCTCAGCCCACGCGCGTCCGTAAGAGGCAGAACTCGTTGCCTTCCGGGTCGGCGAGGACGTACCAGGTCTGGTCGCCCTGCCCAACGTCGACATCCGTGGCCCCCAGGGCATGGAGCCGGGCCAGCTCCTGGTCCTGGTCGCAGCCGGTGGGGTTCACGTCGATGTGGACGCGGTTCTTGCCGGCCTTGGCGTCGGAGACCAGAACGAAGACCAGCTTCGGGCCCCCGCCGTCCGGCGGGGAGATCGCCACCCCGGTCTCGTCCTCGTCGGTCCGCTCCCAACCCAGCACCTCTGTCCACCACGCCGCCAGCCGGCTGGGGTCGGCGGCGTCGATGACCACCTCGGTGAGGGCGGATCCCACGCTGACAGTCTGCCCGAAGTGCCAGCCGGTACATTGCCGCCGACCGTGACCCCCCGCCCCCGACCCGTGCACGCCGTGCTCACGGTCCTGGTCCTCGTCACCCTCCTCGCCGGCGTGAGGGGTGCGCTGCAGGTCCACGCCGAGCGGGCCGACCGGCTCGATCCGGCCACCGCGGCCGTGATCGCCGAGTTGCAGGCCTTCGTGGAGTCGACGCGGGGGCTGCGCTTCTTGGAGCCCGTCGCCGTCGCCGTGCTCGATGACGCCGCCTTCCGACGATCGCTGGCCGGTGGCCGCCCCACCGAGCGGCCGGACGTCGACGTCGCCAACGGCGTGCTCCGGGCGCTGGGGCTGCTCGATGCCGGCGATGCCGGGCCCGGCGGCGAGCTGGACGCCGATTCGGTGGCCGGCTTCTACGACACCGAGACCAAGAAGCTCGTGGTCCGAGGCACCAGGCTCACCCCTTTCGTCCGTCAGGTGCTGGTGCACGAGCTCACCCACGCCCTCGACGACCAGCACTTCGACCTGAACCCGGTGCTCGCCGACGGCGAGGCCGCCATGGCCTTCGAGGCGCTGGTGGAGGGCGACGCCGTGATCGTCGAGAGCCGCTACCTCGAGTCGCTGCCCGAGGCCGAGCGCCAGGCCGCGGCGGCCGAGGAGGAGGCGAGGTTCGGCGGCGGTGGCGGCCGGATCCCGGCCGTCGTCGCCGAGCTGGGCCTGTTCCCCTACCGCGACGGCCCCCGCCTGGTGGCGGCCCTGCTCGCCGCCGGCGGCCCGCCGCGGCTCGACGCCGCCTTCCGGTCCCCGCCGGCGAGCTCGGCCGACGTGCTCCACCCCGACCGGTTCCTGAGCGGGGTGCGCCGGGCCGGCGTGCCGCCGGTGACGGCCGAGGGGCGGGTGGTCGACGGCGGGGTGCTGGGCGAGCTGATCCTGCGGCTGGTGCTGGCATCGTCGTTGCCCCCCGACCGGGCGGCGGGAGCGGCAGCAGGCTGGGCCGGGGACCGCTACGTCGCCTGGAACGCGGGCCGGAGCACCTGCCTGCGCGCCACCGTGGTGATGGACGACGCGGCCGAGGCGGCCGAGCTGGCCGCCGCCCTGCGCCAGTGGGCGACCGACCATGCCGGGGCCGCGGTGGGTCCGCGGGCCGCCCGCTCGCCGGCGGTGACGGTCACCCGCTGCGCGTGAGGCGCCCCCCGCCCGAACTGGTGACAGTTCGTGGGGCCATGACCCCCGGATCCGTCACCGGTTCGGCTATCGCACGCCGAGCAGGTCGACGACGAAGACCAGGGTCTCCCCGCCCTTGATCACGCCGCCGGCGCCGGCGTCGCCGTAGCCCAGGTGGGGCGGGATGGTGATACGGCGCCGGCCCCCGACCTTCATGCCGGCGACACCCTGGTCCCAGCCGGCGATGACCCGTCCGCCGCCGAGGGGGAAGCTGAAGTTGCCCCGGCGGTCCCACGACGAGTCGAACTGCTGACCGGTGCTCCACGACACGCCCACGTAGTGAACGTCGACGTTCTTGCCGGCCACGGCCTCGGCACCGGTGCCCTCCTCGATGTCCTCGACCACGAGGTCGGTGGGCGGGGCCTCGCCTGCGGGAACGGTCACGGTCGGCTTCTGTCCGTCGGTCATGTGAACAACCCTGTCACAGCTGGGGGTCGCGGCAGGGACGGCCGGGCCCGCCACCGGGCCCCGAGGGCGGGTCGATCCGGGGGTACGGCTCGACGAACCCGGAGCCGGGGTCCTTCGTTGTGAGGTAGCGGATGATCCCCCGCGCCACCGCTTCACCCTGCACCTTCTGCACCTCCGGGCGGGAGATCAGCTCGGCCTCGGGCGGGTTGGAGATGAACGCCAGCTCGGCCAGCACGCTGACGACTTTCCCGGGCTGGCGCAGCATGGCGTAGTAGTCGCCGTTGTTCCCGGGGCGGTACTTGGCGCCGGCGTCGCGGTCGGCCACCCACGCCACCTTGTACTGCGACATGGCTTTGACGATCTCCTCGTAGAGCAGGCCGGCGAGGCGCTTCGAGTCGGGGGAGGCGATCTGGTAGTAGGTCTCGACACCCGGGCCGTCGCGGGGGCCGTCGGGCTCGGCGTTGTGGTGGATGGACACGAACGCCTTCGGGTCCACGGTCCGGGCGATCTCCGAGCGGGTCGGCAGGGTGACCTCGTAGTCGCCGGTACGGGTCAACAGGGTGGAGACGCCCGCGGCCTCCAGTGCCGCCTGGGTGTGGCGAGCGACGGCCAGGTTGACCTCTTTCTCGGTCAGCCCGGACGGCGACACCGCCCCCGGCTCAGCGCCGCCGTGGCCGGGGTCGAGCACGATGACCGGGGAGCCGGCGGAGCGCCCGCGGGTCTGGCTCAGGGTGGCGGTGGCGTTGCAGGGCGTGCGGACGGTCCAGGTGTCGCCGGCCCGGGAGATCACGGGGACCACGATGCCGCCGGCGGTCACGACCGCCTTGGCCGTGGCCGGATCGGGCTCGGTGGTGGTCGTGGAGGCGGGCAGCGTCGTGACGGGGGAGAGCGTGGTCTCGACCGGCTCGGGGGCCCGGTCGATCACGGCTTCCCCGGTTCCGCCACCCGTGCCGCAGGCGGCGGCGGTCAGGACGGCGAGGAGGAGGAGGGTCAGCGGGCGCAGGGACACGCTGTGGCACGGTAGCGCCCGGCTGCTGGGTACAGTCGGCACCATGGTGCTGGGGCGGCGCCGGCTCCCGCTGGCGGTCATCCTCCTCGTGCTCATGGTGGCTTGCACGGGACCCGCACCCGAGCGCGCCCCCCTGCCGGAGCCCGGACCGGCTGCGGAGACCGTGCCGGCGCCGGCGCCGCCGGGCGAGCAACCGCTGTCGGCGGGCCGGCCGGCGCTGGTCGTCGTACCGGTGGCCAACGTATGGAAGGCTCCCGGCCGGGCTCGGCCCGTGGACGCCCCGTCGCTCCGCAACCCCGTCGACATCAAGGGGTGGATCGCGGCGATGAGCCATCAGGACAAGCTCTGGCTGGTCGACCACCTCGTGACCCAGGCGCTGTACGGCGAGCGGGTGCGAGTGGAGGAGCTCAGCGGCGACTGGGCTCGGGTGACGGTGACGGGCCAGGCGTCCCACCTCGACCCTGCCGGCTACCCGGGGTGGATCCCTGCCGCCCAGCTACGGGCCGGCGAGCTCCCGGCGGCCCCGACCACCGCCGTGGTGACCCGCCCGACGACCACCCTCCTGACCGGCGAGCCGCTGGAGCTCAGCTACAACACCCGCCTGCCGGTGCTGTCCACCGGTCCGAACGAGGTGACCGTCGCCCTGCCGACCGGCAGCCGGAGCCGGCTCGCCGCCGCCGACGTGACGGTCACCGGGCCGGGGCCCCGGCCGGTGACTGCCGAGGAGCTTGTGGCCGGCGCCCGCCAGTTCTCCGGCCTTCCGTACCTGTGGGCCGGGACCTCGGCCGCCGGCTACGACTGCTCGGGCTTCACGGCCGCCGTCTACGGGGCCCACGGGATCGTCCTGCCGCGCGACGCCGACGACCAGGCCGGCGCCGGCACGCCCGTCGACCGGTCCCGCCTCCAGCCCGGCGACCTGCTGTTCTACGCCTCCGGTCCCGACCAGCGCTCCATCCACCACGTCTCCATGTACGTCGGCAACGGGATGATGATCCAGGCGCCGGCCACGGGCCGTGCCGTCGAGACCGTCCCGGTCGACACCCCGTCCTACGCCCGCCAGTTCTGGGGCGCCCGCAGGTATCTCTAGCGACACCAGCCCGGGAACTGGCCAAATGAGCGGTTCGACGTCTCATCCGTGACTTGAAAATGCCACTGGCGTATCGAACGTAAGTTCGATACAATGGGACATATGGAGGAGCGCCGGCGGGAGCCGGAGTCGAGCGAACTGATGGCGGAGATCGCTCGCACCTGCGGGGTACTGAACGCCACCACCGGCCGCCTCGTCAGCCTCCTCGCCCGGGTGCTGGAGTCGGGTTGCTGGCAGGTCGCCGGCATCCATTCTCCGGCCCAGTGGGTGGCCTGGCAGTGCGGCGTGTCGCCCGCCAGGGCGCGGTCGCTGGTCGCCATGGCCTGCCGCCGGGCCGAGCTGCCCGCCACCAGTGCTGCCCATGAGGCCGGCGAGCTGTGCGAGGACCAGGTGGCCGTGATCGCCCGCCGAGTCCCCGCCGGCGTCGACGCCCAGGTGGCCGACCTGGCCCGGGCATCCACGGTGACCCACCTGCGCCGGGTCCTGGGCAGCTACCCCTTCTCCGAGGAGCCGGCAAAGCCCGATCCGGCCGAGCCGGCCCAGCCCACCCCGCCGGAGGAACCCCGCAGTGTCAGCTTCGGCCAGACGGAGTCGGGGTCGTGGCGCCTGTCGGCCGAGTTGCCACCCGACGAGGGCGCCCTCGTGGAGCGGGCGCTGATGGCGGCCCGAGAGGAGCTGTTTCGGGCCGGCGAGGGCGATCCCGCCCCACGCACGCTTCCCGACCGGCCCGCCACCCCGAACTCTGTGAGCTGGGCCGATGCCTTCGTGGCCATGGCCGAGCGAGCCCTGGGCGCCGGCGCCGCCCAGCGTCCCCATCACGAGCGCCACCTCGTCTTGCTGCACGTGGGCACCGACGGCGAGGGGCGTACCGGCTCCCATCTGCACCTGGGCCCGGCCCTTGGCGACGGCCTCCGCCGCTTCGTCAGCTGTGACGCCCGAATCCGGCCGGTCATGGAGGCCGGCGGAAAGCCCGTCAGCGTGGGCCGGGCCTTCCGCACCGTGCCTGAGCGCACCCGCATGGTGATCGAGGAGCGTGACCGGGGTTGTCGGGTACCGGGGTGTGACCGGAGTCGATGGCTCCATATCCACCATATCCACCATTGGGAAGATGGAGGGGGCACCGATACGCCGAACCTGCTGGCCCTGTGCCGGCGACATCATCGGTTACACCACCTCGGCCATTTGGGCATCAGTGGTAACGCCGACGATCCCGACGGCGTCGTCTTCACCGATCACCGGGGTCACCCGCTCGGCAGCTGTGGGCGGCCCGTGCCCCCGCGCCAGCCGGTGGAGGACGCCGCTCGTGGCCTCGGCATCCCGGCGGGCGCCTGGACGCACCCCACCGGTGAGCGCCTCGACCCCGGCGCGGTTGCTTTCCACGAACCTGCCGCCTGAGGCCGCAAGGCCTGCTCCCGGCGGCGCCGAGGCACCGGCCGCGATGTGACGGGGGCGTACTAGAGGTCCCCGAGTCTCAGCAGCCGCGGCAGGGATCGCACGGGTTGGGCCCGCGCGGCAGCGGGCGTCGGGAGGTGGTCGTCGATGCGGCGTGGGCTTGGCGTGGAGCGGGCCGTCCTGGAGCCCGAACCGGCGCAATGACCCGTCTGAGTGATCCGCTGATCTGGTTCTTCGCCACGGTGGATGGGATCCGGCGTCTCCGCCCGCTAGTGAAGCGGCGACGGCCCCCAGCACCGTGACGGCGCCGACGCCGACGCCGAGGATTGTCGCCAGCGCCACAAGGCGAGCGGCGATCGACATCACCTACAGACTTGCCGGCTCACCGAGCGGGCAAATGCCGACCCTGGTCACCCGCTCAGGCGGTCTCCCGATCGGTGTCGCCACCGAGAGCGACATCGCTCGCGGCGGGCACACCACCGCTTCTTGGAGTCGCAAGTCGCCTGCCTCGTGCATCATGGCCACCTGGACAGTGACGACGAGGGGCAGAACGATCGCCTCTTCCTCCGCGTGATTGGAGACAACGGAGATCTGGGAGACCTCTTGGCGGACGCCGTCGCGAACCTGGACTCCCAGCCCGAGCCGGACCTATGAACGCCTTGACAGTCGCCGGACTCTGCGTCACCGTAATCGGATGTGGGGTCGTCGTTGCAGGGTTGTATTCATGGTTCATCGTCCGCCACATGGTTCGAGGAGCTGCCTCAATCAGTCGCTATACCACTGAGGAGGACGGGCGGGAACTCGACCGAACGTTCCAAGGAGCTGGCCGAAAGTTGGTCGCAATCGGAGGACTCGGTCTACTTAGCGGTATCGGCCTGTTTGTGTCAGGATACCTAGTAGACACTTTGTTGAAGTGACCCCGCCATTGAGAGGCTCTGCCGGCGTGGGCTCAGCCATCACCGCCGGCTTGGCCGACACTCATGTCGACGACTACACCAAGCTCAACTAGCTGGAGAAGCTCGACGGCGCCTTGTGCAACGAAAATGATGGACCTCATTAAGAACCTCGTGGGATGCCTCGTGGCTGGCGTAGTCATCTTCGGCTTGGCGGTTTTCCGTGACATCGAGGTCGAGAACCAGTCAGTGGGCGCAGCTGTCACCACGGGTCTAATCGCGGGCGGCGGCGTTGCGGTGATCCTGGGCGTGATGGTTGTTGTGATTCATTCGCGAGAGCGCCGATCGAGAGTCGAGTCTGCCTCAGACGGTGACGCCAGGGGCACACACAGTGGGTGAGGTTTACCGGCCGGTACATCAAACTCTCCGGCCTAATATCGGCGAGTGTCGCTCGGATACCCCTGCTACGAACGTTGGCTTGTTGATGGCATCGTGCTCCTCTTCGAGGAGCGCAGTATTGACAAAACCCGCTCCTTCAGACATGCCGTTCTCGGTCGGTCGCCCCATTGACCGCCAGGCGCTCGCAGGCCCGCTAGCCGAGTTCGACGGTCCTCGTGATCTCCAGCGCCTGCAGCAGCCGGCGGTCGTGGGTGACGACGAGCAGGGTGCCCTCGTAGTCGTCGAGGGCCTGCTCCAGCTGCTCGATGGCCGGCAGGTCGAGGTGGTTGGTCGGTTCGTCGAGGACCAGGCAGTTGGCGCCGGCGGCCATGAGCAGGGCCAAGGTCGCACGGGTGCGCTCCCCGGGCGAGAGGCCGGCCGCCGGCCGCCCGACGTGCTCGGCCGCCAGCCCGAACTTGGCCAACAGCGACCGGGCCGGCTGTGTCAGGAGCCCGGAGGCGGCAGTGAAGGCGTCGACGAGCGGCTCTTCGGTGGAGAACCGCCGCCGGCCCTGGTCGAGCTCGCCGACCACCACGCCGGGGCCCATCCACCGCTCGCCCGAGGCCAGGGGCAGATCCCCGAGCAGCGCCCGTAGCAGCGTCGTCTTGCCCGAGCCGTTGGGGCCCACGATGGCCAGCCGGTCGGCCCACGCCACCTCCAGGGACAGCGGGCCGAGCCGGAACGCGCCGCGCTCGACGACGGCGTCGACCAGCCGGGCCACCACGTCGCCGCTGCGCGACGAAGGCGCCAGCTCCAGGTGAAGGTCCCAGCCCTCCCAGGGCTTCTCGGCCACCTCCAGCCGGTCCAGGGCCTTCTCGGTGATGCGCACCTTGGCCGCCTGCTTCTCGGTCCGGTTCACCCGGAACCCCCGCTGCGCCTTGTCGTTGTCGGGTGGGTTCTTCCTGGCCGTCCGCACTCCCTGCACCGCCCACTGGCGCTGCACGCGGGCCCGGTCGACCAGTCCCGCCCGCTGGCCCTGGTACTGCTCGTAGGCCTCCTCGGCGTGGCGGCGGGCCGTCGCCTTGGCCTCCAGGTAGCCCAGCCAGCCGCCGCCGTACTCGGTGGAGCGCCGGCTGTGCTCGTCGAGCTCCAGCACCCGGTCGATCGTGGCCTCCAGGAAGGCCCGATCGTGGGACACGACCACCAGCGCCCCGTCCAGGTCGCGCAAGAAGCGCTCGAGCTGGGCGAGGCCGGCGAAGTCGAGGTCGTTGGTGGGCTCGTCGAGCAGGAGGACGTCGAAGCGCGACAGCAGGATCGCCGCCAGGGCCGCCCGCGCCCCCTGGCCGCCCGACAGCGCGCCCAGCTCGACGCCGAGCCGGTCCGCCGGCAGCCCCAGGTCCTCGCACACCTCGGCGGCCCGTGCCTCCAGGTCGGGTCCGCCCAGGTGGAGGTAGCGCTCCAGGGCGCTGGAGTAACGGTCGTCGCCACCGGGTTCGGCCAGGGAGGCCGCCGCCTCCTCCAGCTCGGCCTCGGCCGCGGCCACGCCGGTGCGGCGGGCCAGGTAGGCGGCGAGGGACTCGCCGGCCCGGGGCTCGAGCTCCTGGGGCAGGTAGCCGACATGCAGGGTGGGCGGCGCCAGCGTCAGCCGCCCCGAGTCGGGCGGTTCGAGGCCGGCCAGGATGCGCAGCAGGGTGGTCTTCCCCACCCCGTTGGGCCCCACCACACCGATCCGCGAGCGGGGCCCGACCGTCACGCTGACCCCGTCGAGGACGACGAAGGCCCCGTGCGAGCGGGTGATGTCGGTGGCCACCAGGGCGGCGCCGGGCGACGGCATGGCGCTCGAACCTACGGGATAGGGTCCGCGGGTGCGAAGAATTGCCGCGCTGCTGGCAGTCGTCCTCGCCGGCTGCGCCGGCGGGGGCGACGGAGACGAGACGCGCACCGCCGGCGGGCAGGCGACGACGACCGCCCCCGCCGGCCCTTGCGGCCTCAAGCCGCTCGGCTTCACCCACGAGCGGTGGCAGGCCAGCACGCTGCCGCCGCCCGGCGAGGGCGGCGTGCTCTGGGAGCAACCTCTCACCTTCTCGAACCCCAACCCGGTGCCCGTCCGGCTGAGCTCGATCGTCGTGCACCTCCGGCTGGCCAGCTCGAACACGTTCTTCTTGAAGTTCGCCCGTAGCACCGGCCGGCCCGTGCCCGACGAGATGATCCCCGTCGGCGGTGAGCAGCTGCGGTTCGCCCACGTCTGGCTCGCCCCGGGGCACACCACGGCCACCGAGGACGTGTTCGCCACCACCTCGGCCACCGTGGGCGGCGCCGAGTGCCCCGTGCCGGTGGAACGGCTCTCGACCGGGCCGGTCCCCGCCCACGTCCTCGCCCTGCCCAGCTGCGAGCCACTTCCCGCCAACCCGCCCTGCTAGGGGTACCGTCCGCGTATGGAAGTGGCCATCCGTCACAGCCCCTCGTTCGCCGCCGCCCGCATCACCCTCGACCCCCGGGAGGAGATCCGGGCCGAGTCGGGGGCGATGATGGCCATGTCGGCCGGCGTGGGGATCACCTCCAGCACCCAGGGCGGGATGATGAAGGGCCTGAAGCGCTCCTTCCTGGGCGGCGAGAGCCTGTTCGTGAGCACCTTCACCGCGCCGGCCGACGGCGGATGGGTCGACATGGCCCACCACCTGCCCGGGGACGTCATCACCACAAGCGTCACGCCGGAGCGCCCGCTGTCCATAACCCGCGGCTGCTGGCTGGCATCGGCGGCGAGCGTCGACCTCGACACCAAGTGGGGCGGGTTCAAGAACCTCTTCGGCGGCGAGGGCGGCTTCCTCGTCCGCGCCAGCGGTGCCGGCACCGTGCTCCTGGCCTGCTACGGCGCCATCGACACCATCCAGCTCGACGCCGGCGAGTCGGTGACCATCGACACCGGCCACGTCGTCGCCTTCGACCCGTCGGTGGACAGCCAGATGCGCAAGGTGGCCGGCGGCGTCATCCAGACCCTGAAGTCGGGCGAGGGGTTCGTCTTCGACTTCACCGGTCCGGGCTGGGTGATGACCCAGTCGCGCAACCCCTCGGCCCTGCAGGCGTGGATCAAGTCGATCATGCCGGGTGAGACGGGCGGTGCCGGCGTGCTGGGGGGCATCCTCGGCCGGTAGTCCCCGTCGTAGGCTGGCGGGCGTGGACACCACCGCCGCCCCCGAATCGCTGGACGGCGAGGCGCTCAACCGCGACATCAAGCTGCTCGTCGGCCTCCTCGGCGAGACGCTCGTCCGCCACGAGGGCCAGGAGCTGTTCGACCTGGTCGAGCGAGTGCGCGCCCTGAGCAAAGACACCCGGGACGACTCCTCGGACCACACCGCCGCCGACCTCGACCGCTGCCTCTCGAGCGTGGATCTGAACACCGCCACCCGGCTGGTGCGGGCGTTCTCGGCCTACTTCCACCTGGCCAACATCGCCGAGCAGGTCCACCGGGCCGACGAGCGCACCCAGATCGCGGCCGAGGAGGGCCCCCTCGGACGGGCGATCGAGGACATGGCCGCCGCCGAGCTCCCGCCGGCGGAGGTCGAGGCCCTGCTCGGGCGCATGGAGCTGCGCCTGGTGCTGACCGCCCACCCCACCGAGGCGGTCCGCCAGTCGATCCTCACCAAGCGCCGGCGGATCGCCGAGCTCCTGGAGCGGCGCTCGAACCCCCGAAGCACCGAGGACGACCGCCGGCGGGACGAGCGGGAGATCGCCGAGGTCGTCGACCTGATCTGGCAGACCGACGAGCTGCGCCGGAAGAAGCCGACGCCGGTCGAGGAAGCCAGCTCGGTCGTCTTCTACCTCGACGACCTCTTCGGCGCCGTCCTCCCCGACCTGCTCGACGACCTCGGCGCCCACCTGGGCCGCATCGGGGTGGAGCTGGCCCCCCGGGCCCGGCCGGTGCGCTTCGGCACCTGGGTCGGTGGAGACCGTGACGGCAACCCCAACGTCACGCCCGAGGTCACCCTGGAGGTGCTCGCCCTCCAGCGCCGGCTGGCCCTCCGCCGGCTGACCGCCACCGTGCAGGCCCTGGTGCGCACGCTGAGCACCTCCACCCGGCTGACCGGCATCTCCAAGGCGCTCAAGGCCAGCCTGACCGCCGACAAGGCCGTCCTGCCCGAGGTGCACGCCCGCTTCGGCAGCCTCAACGCCGAGGAGCCCTACCGGCTGAAGTGCTCCTACATCCTCCAGCGCCTGGTGAACACCCAGGCCCGCCTGGCCGAAGGGGCGCCACCGCGCCCCCACCTGGAGTACGCCTGCACCGCCGAGCTGCTCGACGACCTGGAGCTCATGCGAACCTCGATGCTGGAGAACCGCGGTGGCCTCGTGGCCCGGGGCAGCATCGACCGGGTCATCCGGGCGACCGCCGCCTTCGGGATGGCGCTGGCCACGATGGACATCCGCGAGCACGCCGAGCGCCACCACATCGCCCTGGCCGCCCTGTACGACCGCCTCGACCTCGGCGTCAGCTACGCCGAGCTTTCCCGCGCCGACCGCACCAAGTGGCTCTCCGACGAGCTCCAGTCGCCCCGGCCCCTCAAGCCGCCGGCCACCCGCCTCTCCGGTGAAGCCGAGGAGGTGCTGCGGCTGTTCGAAACCGTGCGCCAGGCGGTCGACGTCTTCGGCGACGAGGCCATCGAGAGCTACGTCATCTCCATGGCACGCGGGGCCGACGACGTGCTGGGCCCGGTCGTCCTCGCCCGCGAGGCCGGCCTGGTGGACCTCACCGCCGGCGTGGCCCGGATCGGCTTCGTGCCCCTCCTGGAGACCGTCGACGAGCTGAGGGCCGCCGGCCCCATCCTCGACGACCTCCTGTGCGACCCCGGGTACCGGCGGCTGGTGGCCCTACGGGGCGACGTCCAGGAGGTCATGCTCGGCTACTCCGACTCCAACAAGGACGCGGGAATCACCACCTCGCTCTGGGAGATCCACCGGGCCCAGCGGGCCCTGCGAGACGTCGCCCACCGCCACGGCGTGCTCCTGCGCCTCTTTCACGGCCGCGGCGGCACCGTGGGCCGGGGCGGCGGTCCCACCGGCGACGCCATCCTGGCCCAGCCCTACGGCACCCTCGACGGCGCCATCAAGATCACCGAGCAGGGCGAGGTGATCTCCGACAAGTACGGCCTGCCCACGCTGGCCCGCCGCAACCTCGAGTTCGCCACCGCTGCGGTGCTGAAAGCGTCGCTGATGCACCGGGAGTCCCGTGTGCCCCTCAGCGTCATCGCCGACTGGGACGAGGTCATGGACGCCCTGTCCAACGCCGCCCACGCGGCCTACCGCAGGCTGATCGACGATCCCCGCCTGTTCGACTACTTCCGGGCGTCTACGCCGGTCGAGGAGCTGACCGACCTCAACATCGGCTCCCGGCCCATCCGCCGCGCCGGCGGGCGGTCCCAGGGGTTGGAGACGTTGCGGGCCATCCCGTGGGTCTTCGGCTGGACCCAGTCTCGCCAGATCGTCCCCGGCTGGTTCGGCGTGGGCGCCGGCCTCGAGCAGGCCCGGGCCGAGGGGTTGTCGGAGCGCCTGTCGGGGATGTACCAGGAGTGGCACTTCTTCCGCACGTTCATCTCCAACGTCGAGATGGTGCTGTTCAAGACCGACCTCACGATCGCCCGGCGCTACGTTGACCGCCTTGCCGACCCGTCACTGCACGACGTGTTCGACCGCATCGCCGACGAGCACCGCCGCACGGTCGACCAGATCCTCTCCCTCACGGGGCGCGACCGGCTGCTCGACCACCACCCCCTGCTCCGGCGGACGCTCGAGACGCGCGACGCCTACCTCGACCCGATCAGCTACCTGCAGGTATCGCTGCTGGCCCGGCTGCGCGACAGCGAGAAGGCCGACCCCGAACTCCGGCGGGCGCTCCTGCTGACGGTCAACGGAATTGCCAACGGGCTACGCAACACCGGCTGAATCACACAACATGAGAGCAGGCAATGACTCCGTACGAAGCACTGATCGCAGAAGCGGACAAGGACAAGGCCGAAGGGCGCTGGAAGGACGCGCACATCAAGTACGGCGAAGCCGTGTCCATGGGGAGGTCGCGGAACGACTATTGCCGGCGGATGCGCGGCATCTGCTCCCGCCACGTGGCCGAGCAGCGGATGGCGCTGGCCGAGGAGCACGCCGACAGGCGCCAGGAGTACCTCGACCAGGCCGCCCGCTGGCTGGCCAAGTCGGAGGCCAACCTCAACTCGGCCTTCGACGAGTCGCCGGAGGCCGAGCTGGGCCACATCCGAATGGAGCAGGCCAAGACCGAGGAGTCGATGGCCCGGTTCATGGAGATGTCGGGCGGCGACCCGTCCCGCCGGCGATCGACGGCCCGCGCCTACCGCGACGAGGCGTCGGAGCTGCTGAACGCCTGAGGGTGCCGTGGCCGGGGGACCGGCAGCGGCGGCGGGACGTTCACCCGCCGCCACGCTGCCAGCCGGCGCAGGGCGCTGAACCACCGGGCCCGGTGCCGGCGCCGGGCGGGCGTGGACAGCGCGTAGTCGGCCGCCTCCTGCCGTAGCTCGCCGCGCCCTTTTCGAGCGCGTCGCCGGCCAGGCCCGGCGGGCCGCCGGCCGCACCGGCGCCGTCACCCTCCTCGTCAGCCACCGCTTCTCGACCGTTCGCATGGCTGACGTGATCCTCGTCGTCGAGAGCGGGCGGGTGGTCGAGCGGGGCACCCACGACGACCTCATGGCCGCCGGCGGGCGCTACGCCGAGCTGTACGGCCTCCAGGCCAGCAGCTACCGGTAGCGCGGCGTCGTAGCTTCACATCCACGGGACGAGGCGAGTACGGTCCTCGGCGGTGGCTGAGGACCCCATCCCGTTCAGCGAGCTTCTCGCCGGCTACGGCACGACGACGATCGGCGACGACATGGCCATCGAGTCGGTGTTCGCGCTGCTCAAGGTCCGGGCCGAGGACGGGAGCGCGGCGTGGTCGGTGCGCAGCGGGGGCGCGCCGCTGTCGCTGGAGGAGCTGCTGGGCGTCGTCGACGGGCTCACCACCTCCATCCGGGAGCGGTTGACCAGGGCGTGGAAGCGCACCGAGACGCCGGCGGCCACCACCGGCGCCCAGTCGCGGCCGGTGCCGATCCCCTTCAGCGAGCTGCTCGCCGGCCTCCAGACCGTCGGTGTCGGCGACGGGTACCTGATCGAGTCGGTGTCGGCGGTGATCAAGGCCCGGCGGGACGACGGGGTGCCAGTGTGGCACGTGCGCTCCTCGGAGATGAAGCTCAGCTCCGAAGAGCTGCTCGGCGCCCTCGAGGGCTACGCGGCCACTGTGCGCCAGGACCTGTCCGGCTCCTGGAAATGGTGACCCCTGGCTGAGCCGGTGGGCGTGAGCCGGGCCCAGGTGCTGGCCTTCCGGGCGGCGGCGCACTCCCTCGACCGCCGGCGCCCCGTCGAGGACCTGCTCGACGTCGCCGGCGCCTGCGGCATCCAGGACACACCCCCCGGCAACGCGGACGTCTCCCTGGCCGCCCGCCTGCAGGGAGGCGGCCCACTGGTGAAGGGTGCGGTGGCGGCCAAGGAGCTCCTCGTCACCTGGTCGGTGCGCGGTGCCCCGCACGTCATCCCGCGGGACGACTTCGCCGTGTTCACGATCGGTGCCCGACCGGCCGACGGCACGCGGGGAAAGCTCTGGGGCGAGCCCGAGGAGGCCCTCGCCGAAGTCGAGGCAGCGGTGGTCTCGGTCCTGGAGTCCGGCAGCCGGACGAAGGGAGAGGTGAGCGCGGCCGTCACCGCGACGCTTCCGGCGGAGCTGACCCCCTGGTGTGCGTCGTGCAAGGCGCATCACCCTCGTGAGAGCGTCTTCCGGGCCACGCCGCTGCTGGGACGGATCGTGCTCATCAGCACCGCGCCCGTGGTGATGGCGGCAGCGAAGGAGTGGGTCGGCGCCGACGCCGGCGGCGACGCCGGAGCGGCCCGTGCCGAGCTGCTGCGGCGCTACCTCCACTGCTACGGGCCCACGACCTCGGGCCACTTCGCCGAGTGGGCGGGCATCACCAAGCCCGATGCCGCCGAGCGGTGGGCCGGGATCTCCGACGGCCTCGTCGCCGTGGGCAGGCGATACGTGCTCGAAGAGGACATGGAGACGCTCCTGGATCCGCCGGCGCCGGCCGGCGTGCGCCTCCTGCCGGCCAAGGACGGGTTCCTCCAGGCCCGGGACCGAGACGTGCTCATTCCCGACCCCACCCATCGCAAGGCGGCGTTCCCCGTGATCGGTGGTCCCGGCGTCGTGCTGCACGAGGCGACGCCCGTGGCGACGTGGCGCGGCGGGTCCAAGGGCAAGTCCTACGAGGTGACGGTGACCCCCTTCGGGAAGCTGTCGAAGGCGGGGTGGGACGGCGTCGATGCCGAAGCCGACCGGGTGGCTCGGGTGCGTGGCCGCCAGGACGCACGGGTCGTACGCTCGCCGGTACCCTGAGATCCGTGGAACCTGTCGTCGTCGCTGCGGTGCAGGCAGCGCCCGTCTTCCTGGACCGAGCGGCCACCGTCGAGAAGGCCTGCGGGCTCGTCGACAAGGCCCATGCCGACGGCGCCGGCCTGGTGGTCTTCCCCGAGACCTTCGTGCCCACCTACCCCGACTGGGTGTGGCGCTGCCGCCCCTGGGACGACGGCGAGGCCGACTGGACGGCCCGGCTCCTCGACCAGTCGGTCGAGATCCCGAGCCCGGCCACCGACGCCCTCGGTGAGGCGGCGCGGGCCGCCGGCGCCTACGTCTCCATTGGCGTCAACGAGCGGGACGGCGCCACGCTCTACAACACCCAGCTCTACTTCGGCCCCGATGGCACGCTGCTGGGCAAGCACCGCAAGCTCATGCCGACCGGTGGCGAGCGGCTGGTGTGGGGCATGGGTGACGGGTCGACGCTGCTCGTGCTCGACACCCCGTTCGGCCGTCTCGGCGGGCTCACCTGCTGGGAGAACTACATGCCGCTGGCCCGGGCGGCCATGTACGCCCAGGGCATCGACATCTACCTGGCTCCCACCTGGGACAACAGCGACGTGTGGGTTCCGACCCTGCGCCACATCGCCAAGGAGGGCCGGGTCTTCGTGGTCGGGGTGAACACGTGCCTGCGCGGATCAGACGTACCCGACGACATCCCGGGTCGCGACGCGATCTACGCCGGCGACGACGACTGGATGTCGCGTGGCAACACCGCCATCGTGGGCCCGGAGGGCGAGCTGCTGGCCGGGCCGCTGCTGGAACAGGAGGGGACGCTCCTGGTCGAGATCGACGTCTCCCGCGCCCGCGCCTCCCGCCGGCAGTTCGACCCGGTCGGGCACTACGCCCGGCCCGACGTGTTCACCCTCACCGTCGACACCCGGCCCAAGCCGGCGGCCAGGTTCGACCGCTGAGGAACTCGATCTCGTAGGTCAGCGACCGCCACTCCCCGTCAACCGCCCTTGGAGACGCCGGGCATCCAGCCCGGGAGGACCCTGCGATCGCCGCCGGCCACATGGGCGGCCGGCGTCTCCAGTGCGGCTCGCTCGACGGCGACCGATGCCTGGTACCGCTCCACCTGCCGGCGCTGCTCCTCGGGCGACCACCCCATGGCGCCGGCGACCAGCGCCGCCGCCGACTCGGCCGCCTCGGCGCTGGCGTCCCGGGCCAGCAACCGGGCCCGGGTCCGGCGGGACAGGAGGTCGTCGAGGGTGACGACCATCTCGTGCTCTGCGGCGTACAGCGCCTCGGCCCGCAGGTATGGGAGCCCGGCCACCAGCGGCTCGCCGAGGCTGCGATCGGCGACCACCCTGTCGATGATGAGCCGCGCATCGGCGCCGTAGCGGTTGACGAGGCGGTCCCGCACGCCTGCGCCGAGGCCGCCGTCGTCCACCTTGTCGTGTCCCGCCGCCCCGTGCAGGGCGACGGCCTTCGTGCGGCACCGGGCCTTGCGGTCGAGAACCTCGAGCACGGTGTCCACCGTGTCCTGCGCCATCCGCCGGTACGTCGTCAGCTTGCCGCCGGTGATACTCACCACGTCGCTGGGCCACCGGGTGATCTTGTGGTGGCGGGAGAGGTCGGCGGTCTTGTCGGTCTTGGCCCCCTTCAGGAGCGGGCGCACGCCGGCCCACGTGCCGACCACGTCGGTACTGGCGAGCGGCGCCTGCATGTTGGGGTTGATGTGTGACAGCAGGATGTCGATGTCGCCGGCGTCGACGACCATGTGGTCCAGGTGGCCTGGGTAGTCGGTGTCGGTGGTGCCGATGTAGGTCAGGTCCCCCTCGTGCCAGGGGATGGCGAAGACGCTGCCCGGCCCGCCCTGGACGGGCAGGATCACCGCGACCTCGTTCCGGACGAGCTGCGACGGCACCACCATGTGGACGCCACGCGCCGGGCGCATCATCTCGTGGCCGGGCCCGGTGTCGATGCGCCCGACGTCGTCCACCCACACGCCGGCGGCGTTGACCACCACTCGGGCCGAGATGTCGATGGAACCCGCGCCGGTGTCGACGGTGGCGCCCACTGCCTTGCCGGCGCCGTCCTTGCGGATGCCGGTGACCCGGCAGTGGTTGGCGACCGCCGCGCCATGGTCGGCGGCCGTGCGGGCGATGGCAAGGGTGAGCCGGGCGTCGTCGACGCGGGCGTCGTAGTAGAGGTAGGCGCTCACGACCTGGTCGGATTTCAGCGTCGGCATCTTCGCCACCGCCTGATCGCGTGTCAGCCGGCGGTGCCGGCCGACGACGAGGGCACCACCGGTGAGGTCGTAGAACCACAGCACCAGCCCGAAGCCGCGGGCGAAGATGCGGGGGATCAGCCCGCCCTTGCGGTAGATCGGCAGCATGAACCCGAGGATCCGCACGAGGTGGGGGGCGTTGCGCAGCAGCCGCCGGCGCTCCATCAGGGCCTGGTAGACGAGGCTGACGTCGCCCTGGGCCAGGTAGCGGATCCCGCCGTGGATCAGCTTGGAGGACTTCGACGAGGTCCCTGCGGCAAAGTCGCCCCGCTCGACCAGCGCGGTGCGCAGCCCCCGGGTGGCGGCGTCGAGGGCCACGCCGGCGCCGGTGGCGCCGCCCCCGATGACCAGTACGTCGAAGGGCTCCGAGGAGAGGCGCTCGAGTGCCCGGGCCCGGTGGAAACCGACCTCGCTCACGGCACAACGCTATCGGCCCGTGACAGTGATAGACACACGCCGAGCGGACGACCAAAGGGGGGGTTGCTGTGCGGCGCAGCAGGTTCGGTATGGCGGTCATGGCGGTTCTTGCGTTGTGGTGCGGGGTGAGCCCGGTGGGCACCGCCGGCGCGGCGCACATCGCCTGCGGGCAGACGATCACCCAGAACACGGTGCTTGACGCCGACGTCGGCCCCTGCCCGAACAACCTGGCCCACGGCATCGTGATAGGGGCCGACAACATCACCCTCGACCTAAACGGGCACACCATCTCCGGCACGTCGAACCTCATCAACGACGGCGCCGGCGTCTACGTCTTCCGGCGCACGGGGGTGACCGTGAAGAACGGCACGATCCGTAACTTCGACTGTGGCGTGGCCATCGAGGGCGGCTCCGGCAACACCGTCACCGGCATCCGGGCTCAGGACAACATCGGCGCCGTCGGAGCCAGCAGGTGCGGCGAGGGGGTGGCGATCCTCTCCTCGCAGGACAACCGCATCGTCGCCAACCAGATCATCCACAACGGCCCGTTCGGCGGCGTGGGCATCTACACGGTGGTGAACTCCGAGCACAACCGGACGACGAGCGGCGTCTCCCGGGGCAACGTGGTCGACTCCAACCAGATCACCGACAACAACCTGCCTCGAAGCCCCCAGATCAACGATTCCGACGGTGTCCGCGTCGAGACCCAGTCCGTCTTCAACGTGGTGACGAACAACTCCATCACCGGCAGCGGGCTGGACGGGATCGCCTTCTTCAGCTTCGCCCCCGACAACACGGCGATGTACAACACCATCCAGAACAACGGCTTCCTCAACCCCTTCCGCCGTCGGGGCGACGGCATCCGGGTGTTCGGGGGCGCCAACCGCACCACGCTCGTCGGCAACCGGATCAGCGGCAACGCGGCCAACGGCATCATCTTCCATGGGGTGTTCGACACACCGTCGGGCCCCCGGCCGGCGGCCACCGACAGCACCGCCACCAACAACTTCGTGGTCGGCAACGCGGTGCTGCCGCCGATCGAGGAGAGCCAGCTCGGTGGGCCGGTTTTCGACCTCAACGACGGCAATCCGAACTGCGACAACAACACCTGGCGCGGGAACATCTACCGCACCGCCAACCCGCCGTGCACCACGATCGGGGGTACCCAGCTCTGACCGGGCCGCCAGCGCGGCTTGGCGTGCGGACTATGGCAGCATCGTCATAGACGTCCGCCGCGCTGTCCGGGAGGTGATTTGGGAGTCGCCGCGTTCGAGTCCATCGACGACGGTGCCCAGCTCTCCCGTGTCCGGGCGTTCGTGGCCGAGGAGCTGCGCGCGCTGGAGCGTGCCGGGCTGATCGACGACGCCGTGCTCGTCGCCAGTGAGCTGGCTTCCAACGCCCTCCTGCATGCCAACGGCATCGTCACCGTCAGCGTGACCGAGAGCGGCGAGTGCGTGCGCATCTCCGTGCAGGACCGGACGCGCGTCCCGCCGGTCATGGCCCGCCAGTCGGTGGAGGCGATGACCGGTCGGGGCCTCCGCCTCGTCGCCTCGCTGTCCAAAGAGTGGGGCGCGGAGCCCACTGAGGTGGGCAAGGCGGTCTGGGCGGATTTATCCGAGTCGCACGCATCGTCGCCCTTCACCGCCGACCTGATCGAGACGTGGGACGACGACGGCTGGCTCGACGCCGACGAGGCGGTTCGCCGCTACCCCGTGTGGCTCGGCGAAGTACCCACCGCACTGTTGCTCTCGGCCAAGGCTCACGTCGACAACCTGGTGCGCGAGTTCACCCTCGCGGCCCGGGGTGCCGAGAGCAATGTCAGCGGCCAGCTGCCGCCCCACCTGGCCACGTTGATCGAGTCGGTCGTGACCCGCTTCTCAGAGGCCCGCCAGGCCATCAAGCGCCAAGCCCTGGCCGCGGCGAACATGGGTCTGCCTCATGTCCGCCTGGAGCTCAACCTCCCCGCCAGTGCCGCCGACGCCGGTGAGGAGTACCTGCGGGCGCTGGACGAGGCGGACAACTACTGCCACGCCGCCCGCCTCCTGACCGTCGAGTCGCCTCCCCGGCATCGGCTGTTCCGGCACTGGTACGTCGGGGAACTGGTGGCGCAGCTGCGGGCCGCCGAGGCCGGGCTCCCACCGCCGAAGCCGGTGACCTTCGACGAGCGGCTGCTCCAGGAGTTCGACAAGGCGTCCACCGCCCAGGCGGCGGCGGGGCGGGTGGTGCGGCTCTACGAGCTCTCCGCCGCCCTCGCCCGGGCCGCCTCCCGTGATGCGGTGGCCGCCGCGGTGCTGGAGCAGGGCGTGGCCGCCCTTGACGCGTCTGGCGGCGGCCTGCTCCTGGCCGCCGAAGCCGACCGCCTGATCGTTCCCGGCCCGGTGGGCTACGGGCACGGCCTGGTCGAGCGGCTGCAGGGCGAGTCGAAGGACGCCGACCTCCCCGCGGCCGTGGCCCTGCGCACGGGTGAGCCCGTCTGGATCGAATCGCGCCAAGAGCGCGACACACGGTTCCCGGAGCTGAGCAACCTCGAACGGGGGACCGTCGCCACGTGCGCGGTGCCGCTCAGCCTGGGTGATCGTCGCTTGGGCGCCCTCCGGTTCAGCTTCCCCCGGCCCCGCCTCTTCGACGAGGACGAGCGCCGCTTCGTGCTGGCCCTGGCCGCCCAGACGTCGCAGGCCCTGTACCGGGCCCAGCTGAACGAGGAGCGCCTGGAGTTCAGCCGGCGGCTGCAGCTCAGCCTGCTGCCCCGCCGGCTTCTCGCCCCGCCACACATCGACATCGCCGGCGTCTACCACTCCCTCGGTGACGGCACCGAGCTCGGCGGTGACATCTACGACATCTGGGGCATGGACGGCGGTCGGTGGGGCCTGGCCATCGCCGACGCCGCCGGCACCGGGCCGGAGGCGGCGGCCCTCACCGCCATGGTCAGGTTCAGCCTGCGCGCTCTGGCCACTGCCGAGGACACACCGGTGTCCGTCCTCGACAAGCTCAACCGGGCCCTGCTGGGCGCGGAGGTCGGCGGCCTCGAGGGCGAGCGCTTCTGCACCGCGGTGTTCGGCGTGCTGAGCCCGGGGCCGACGTCGTCGAAGGTGGTGATGGCCGGGGGTGGACATCCGTCGCCGATCGTCCGCCGGGCCGGTGGCGAGCTGGAGGAGATACCCGTCGGCGGCTCGCTGCTCGGTGTGTTCCACGGCGTGCGGTTCGGGTCCGCGGAGGTCACCCTCGCAGTCGGTGACACCCTTGTCTTCTTCACCGACGGGGTGGTCGAGGCCCGTCGCGACGGGGTCAGGTTCGGCATGGAAGGGGTGTACGCCGCCATCGAGACCGGGCCGGTCGGCGCGGTGGAGCTGGCCCGGGGCATCGAGACCGCGGTGCTGAACCACACCGGTGGTGTGGTCAGCGACGACCTGGCCATCCTCGTCATCCAGGGCGCGGGCTGAGGCGCCGCCGCCTCACCCCGACGGTAGCGGCGGGCTCTTGGTGCAACCGGCGGCCCGGCCGAGGTAGCGCAGGCCGTCGCGGTCGGACTTGGAGAAGCCGGTGGGCCGGGTGGTCTGCTGGGCGGCGTCGGGGTACATCAGCGACGCCTCTTCTCGGGTGTGGCCGAGCCCGACGACGTGGGCCAGCTCGTGAAGAATGATCCGTCCCCACGTGATGTTGTTGCGCCCGATAGGACCGGTGCCGCTGTTGGCCGGCGGCCCGAACCCGTCCTGGATGGGTGCTTTGGTGCTCTCGTCGTTGTAGGCGTCGACGTTGAACCGCAGGCGGGCCGACACGGTGACGTCGTCGACGCGGTACGGCACGGTGTTGCCCAGGATCTGCTGCTGGCCCGAGGTCTGCTCGGCGGGGAAGTGCTCCCACACGATGAGGATCGGCGCCCACCGGCCGGGGTAGCGCTCGGGAACGTAGGGGCCGCGGCGGGTGCTCTCGTCGGTCAGTCCGTCGTCGATGAAGGTGATGCCGGTCTCCTGGCCCAGGCGCTTGAACGCCTCCCGCACGTTCTCGACGACGAACGCCGGCGCCGCGGCGCCGTTCTGGATGAAATGGACCGGCTCGCACGGGTTGAACCGAGCCGGCGAGCACCCGTCGGCCGCCACGTGGAGGAACGTGTAGGTGATCGGCAGGTTGGCGATCTCGTTCGGTGTCAGGCCCCGCACGCCGAGGGTGTCGACGTGGCCCTCGGCCGGGCAGGCGGCGAGGGCGGGCGCGGTGGTGTCGACCGCCAGGGGGTCGGCAGCGGTGTCCCCCGAGCCGCCGGAGCCGCCACCGCAGGCCGCCAGGGCCAGCAGGGCGGCCGTGGCCACCGTGTTGCGCCAGCGCGGGAGAGGCACCGAGCGCAGGATACCCCTGGGTCAGGAGAAAGGCCGCTCGAACAGGTGCCAGCGGTGGTGAGCCAGCGCCGGCGCCACCGCGCCGGGCACGAAGCGCTCCCACGACGCCAGGCGGGTGATGCGGTCCTCCATGGTGGGGTCGTCGCCCCTGAGGAAGGGGAGGATCGACCACACCCACGGCTGGCCTTCCGAGGCCTTCCCCCGGCGCAGGATCTTGGCGATCGGCACCGAGGTGTCGGGGAAAGGCGGGATGTCGAAGAGCCCGGTGCCAGTGGCCTGCAGGCCGAGGTTGCCGGCCGCCACCGTGGCGGCTTCCCGGTCGAGCGCCCGCTCGTTCAGCTCCGACCGGAACAGCTCCCTGTGCCAGAGCTTGGCCCGAAGCTGCATGAACACGTTCTTGTTGGGGACACAGCACAGGACTGCCTTGTCGGCCCAGCGGGCCTGGGCGGCCAGCACGGCCCACGGGTCGTCGAACCACCAGAGGGCGGCGAAGCTGAAGACCAGGTCGTAGCGCTGGGGCAAGCGGTCCGGCCAGGTGGCCGGATCGGGACCGTCGACGAGGTGGACCTCCGGTTCGAGGCCCAGCTCCATCCACTGCCCTCGGACCGCCTCCAGCCGCTCGGCGTCGTGGTCCAGGAGGCCCACCCGCACGCCGGACCGGGCGCAGAAGACGGCGTCGAGGCCGGGGAAGCCCATCATCCCGAACGCCGGCGCGTGCAGGACGCTCGTCGCCCGGGTGCGGTCGATCGCCGACTGGAGGACGTCACGCAGGGCGAACCGCTCATAGACCGTGCCCAGGCCCTCGTCGGGGTCGTCGACGTAATTGTGCCAGTCGAAGCCGTGGGCGGTGGAGCGCCGGTCGGCCAGCCAGGCGCCGGCGGCGGGGACGCCGTGCTCGACGTCGACGTGGGACCGCCAGCCCAGCTCGGCGGCGGCGCGGGTCGACGAGTAGGCCCGGTCCCGGGTCAGCACGTCGACGGCGTGGCGGGCGACGATGCGAGCGGGCGCGATGGGCAGTCCGAACCTCGGCGGCTTCAGGCCGGCCCCGGCGGCCAGGAGCTCGAAGATCCGCTCGACGGGGGTGGCCTCCGGTCCGGCGAAGACGTAGACGCCGGCCCCCTTGCCGGCGAGGAGCACGAGCCCGTGGACGAGGTCGTCGACGTGGAGGAGGTGGATGCGGTTCTGCCCGTCGCCCGGGAACCACCGGACACCGCGGGCCATGAGCCTGACGGCTCTGGCCAGCATGCCGCGCTCGTCGCCGGGGCCGTAGGTGATGGTGGGCCGGGCGATGGCGGTGGGCCCGCCCTGCCAGGCCGACACCAGCTGCTCGGCAGCGAGCTTGGCCTCGCCGTAGGGCGAGACCGGCCTGGTCGGGCTGTTGTGGTGGGCGGGCCACGTCTGGTCCCAGCCGTAGACCGAGGTCGAGCTCACGTAGATTACGCGGGTGGCGGGCTCCAGCGCCGAGAGCAGGTTGGCGGTGCCGCCGACGTGGGTGGCGTGCAGCTCCGGTCCCTCGTCGCGGTAGCCGCCGGCCAGGTGGAAGACGAGACCCACGCCGGCCGCCGCCCGTCGCAGGCTGTCGACGTCGGTCACGTCGCCCCTCGCGATCTCGACCCCCTCCGGCATACGGCGGGCGCCGGCGTCGGACCGGACGAGCGCCCGCACCGGGCGCCCGCCGCCGGCCAGCGCGGCGAGGAGATGGCGGCCGACGAACCCGGACGCCCCGGTGACCAGGATCAACCGGCGCTCACCGGGATGCGCCGGCGCTGGGGCGCCTTCACCATGCCGGCGGCCATACGCGCCGCCGCCGCCGGCTCGGCCAGCAGGTTGGTGTAGGCGGCGTTGGCCAGCGGGCAGGCGCAGCGGCGCTCCCGCATCCAGGTGCGGAACTCCTCGGCCGCGGGGGAGAACCAGACCTTGCCGAAGTCGAAGCCGGCGTCTCGGAGGCTGCCGAACGAGCGGGCCAGGACGCAGCACGACCACACGTCGCCGTCAGCGCCGATGTGGACCGACAGGAAGCCGGCATGGCACACGGGCATGGCGGTGGCGTCGCCGTCGAGGAAGCGGGTCACCCGGGTGTAGTACTCGTTGCGGATGGTGCGGGCCATCCGGGCCACGGCGCCCCTCGCCGCCTCCTCGGCCTCGAGCACCGCCGCCGCGGCCCGTCCGAAGGTCGACGACCCCGGCGTGATGCCGGTACCGATGGTCTGCAGCTCGACCCGCTCCTCGGCCGGCTCGGCGATGTAGGAGTCGGCACCGAGCTCGGACAGGCCTCGGGCGATGTCGGGGAAGTCCCCCTCGTTCTCGCTCGACACCACGGTGTGCACCCCGATGGTGAGGTTCTCCAGGTCGAGCGCCCGCAGGCCGGCGAGGGTGTCCATCAGGCGGGTGTAGGAGCCCTCGGCCCCCCGGATGACGTCGTGGCGCTCGGGCACGTGGTGGTCGATCGAGAGGTTGACGACCACCTGGGTCCCGGGACTGCCCGTACAGATGCGCTCGACGCCGGCCACCACCCGCTTGGTGAACCACCCGTTGGTGGGGATGTTGACGACCGCCGGCTGGCAGATGCGCACGGCGGACAGGACGATGTCGGGCAGGTCGCCCCGCAGGAAGGGCTCGCCGCCGCTGAAGGTCATCCACGCCGGCGCCCGGCCGAGGGACTCGAACACCGTCACCCACTCGTCCGCGGTGAGCTCGACGACCTTGCGGTCGTAGACGTTGCACGTCAGGCACTTGAAGTTGCAGCGGAAGTTGGTGCTGACGGTGACGTTGACCGGCAGCAGGCGGGGCCAGCCCCGGGCCCGCCAGGAGCTAGCTGTGCCGAAGCTCCAGGCGGTACGCGTCAGGCGCCGGAGCCTTGGTGCTCTCGACCATCGCCCAGACATGGTTTTCCTTCCCCTGGAGGTAATCGAGCCGGGCGAGCAGCCGGGCCCAGGCCTCCATCCCGACCGCTGCAGCCGTCCAGGTTAGTTGGCGGGGACGCATGCCCCTGGGCTCGGTGCGGATGTCGGCCCACAGCTCGCTGCGCAGCAGCCGGAGGCGCAGGCTGGGGACGGCGTAGTGCTGGCGCCGGCGCAGCCACAGGTGGCCGGTGTGGATCTGGCGGCGCTGGTTGACGAAGTCGGTGCGGGTGCCCGGGCCCCGGTTCCACACCACCGCGTCGGGCACGTACACCGACCGCCAGCCGGCGCGCTCGAGCAGGGCCTGGAAGCAGGCCTCGTCGACGGAGGTACGGGGCAGCGACACGACGGCCTCGGCCCGCAGGGCGATCATCTCGCCGAGCTTCGGCTGGTGGAGGGCCAGGCGGTGGTGCAGGCGCCACAGGAGGTGGGCGGCGTGGCCGATGGGTGTGCCGGACCCGTTGACCGGCATCGGGCGGCCCCCGGCCAGGCCGACGCCGGGCTCCTGCAGCGCCTCGGCCACCTTGGCGATGGCGCCCCTCTCCGGGAGCACGTCGCCGGACACCACGACCATGACCGGCGTGCCGAGTTGCTTCAGCCCGAAGTTGACCGCCGAGACCTTCCCGGACCGCTCCTGCTCGACGTAGAGCCGGACCTTGTCGGGGTACGCCCTGGTGACTGCGGACACCGCGGGGATGGTGCCGTCGTCGCAGCCGCTGGCCACGACGACGATCTGGGCGACGGCGGGCTCTTCGAGCAGGCGGGCCAGAAGGGGACCGATGTTGGCCCCGTCGTTGTGGGTGGGCACCACGATCCCGGCCACACCGGTGGTGGCCGCCTCGGCGGCCCGCGGCCGCTGCTCGGTTCCGACGTGCTCGCCCACGGACCCCCCGTCGAGTCTGGCGCCGAGATACTAGGTGGATCGGCCGCCCCGTGGCGGAACCGCTACGACGAGCGACGGCCGGGCGGCGGCGCGGCGAGGGGGTCCACCGGCCAGGCATGCTTGGGGTAACGGCCGGCCATCTCCTTGCGGACGTCGGCCCACGTGCCGGCCCAGAAGCCCGGCAGGTCGGCCGTGACCTGGACCGGGCGGCCGGCGGGCGACAGCAGCTGGAGGACCACGGGGACCTTGCCGCCGGCGACAGTGGGGTGGACGGACGTCCCGAAAAGGTCCTGCACCCGCACGGCCACGGTCGGTCGCGGGCCGCTGTAGTCGATCGTGACCTGCCGGCCGTTCACGGTGAGGTGCGCCGGCGCCAGGCGGTCCAGTTGAGGCGCGAGGTGGCCGAGCCGGCGGCGCAAAGCGCCGAGGACGTCGACGCCCTCGATGCCGGCCCGGCCGGTGGCGCCGGCCAGCAACGGCGCCAGCCAGTCGTCGAGAGTGGCGACGAGGGCGGCGTCGGACAGATCCGGCCACTCGCCGCCGGCGACGGTGCGGCGGGCGAACTCGGCCCGGGCCTGCAGGGCGCGGGCCTTGCCGGTCCAGCGGAGGGCGGCCAGGCGGGTGGCGCGGACCCGGGCGACGAGCGCCCGGGTGGTGGCCTCGCCGGCCGGCGCCGGCCCCTCGGCCGTCGCCAGCACCAGCGAGCCGAGCCGGCGCTCGACCTTGGCCCGCAGGTCGTCACGCGCCGGATCCCAGGACACGGTCACCGACTCCTCGGCGCCGCCGGCGGCGGCCTCCATGTCGGTGGCGTCGAGGCCGGCGGCCAGGCGGATGCGGCCGTCGCCCCGGCCGGCTTCGAGCTCGGCCACGGCGAGGAACGCCTCGCCGGCCAGGGGGTCGCCCGCCGGCACCCAGGCACCGGCGCCGTTGCGCAGGCGGAACCGGGCACCGCTGCGGGCCTGGGCCAGCCGGTCCGGGTAGGCCAGGCCGAGCACGGCGCCGCACCTGCCGAGGTCGACCGGGGACTGCGAGACGCCGGCCCGCCGGGCCAGCTCCGCCGCCCGGCGGGACGCGTTGCGCACCGCGCCGGCGTCGGCGTGGGGATGGCGGGCAGAACCGGCGGCGATGAGGGCCACCCGCTGGGAGACGTCGGTCGGCAGGTCGTCGGGCCGGCCGCGGAGGACATCGCGGTCCTCGAGCAGTGCGGCCAGCAGGCAGGCGGTCCAGCCGAGGCCGTCGCCGGCGGCGGCCACCACCATGTGGGCCAGCCGGGGGTGCACGGGAAGATCGGCCATGGCCCGCCCCGCAGGGGTGGGCCGGCCGGCACCGTCCACCGCTCCCAGCATGGCCAGCAAGGATCGCGCCTCCTCCAGTGCCCGGGCCGGCGGCGGGTCGAGGAACTTCAACGCCGCCGGTTCGGCGCCCCACACGGCCACCTCCAGGGCGAGGCCGGCGAGGTCGACGCCGGCGATCTCCGGCGCGGCATAGGGCCGGCGGGCGGCGTGCTCCAGCTTCGACCACAGACGGTAGGCGACCCCGGGCTCCGTACGTCCGGCCCGCCCCGCCCGCTGCTCGGCGGAGGCCCTGGAGATGGGGCCGGTGTGCAGCTTGGTCAGCCCGCTGCGGGCGTCGAAGCGGGGCGTGCGGCTCTCACCGGAGTCGACCACCACCCGCACCCCCTCCACGGTGAGGCTGGTCTCGGCGATGTCGGTGGCCAGCACGACCCGGCGCCGGCCCGCCGGCGACGGCGCCAGCGCCGCGTCCTGGGCCGGCGCCGGCAGGGCCCCGAACAGCGGGCGGACGTCGACCTCGGCGGGAAGGGCCAGGGCCGACTCCACCCGGCGAATGTCCGCCGCGCCGGGCAGGAACACCAGCACGTCGCCGGCCTCCTCCCGCACGGCCCGCAGGACCGCAGCCACGGTGGCGGCGTCGAGGCGCTCCTTGGGCCGGCGGGGGAGCCACCGCACGGCCACCTCGTGGGCCCGGCCCTCGCTCGTGACGACCGGTGCGTCGCCCAGCAGGGCCGCCACCTTGGCCGCCTCCAGGGTGGCCGACATGGCCAGGAGGCGCAGGTCGGGCCGCAGCGCCGGCCGGGCGTCGAGCACTAGGGCCAGCGCCAGGTCGGCGTGCAGATTGCGCTCGTGGAGCTCGTCGAAGACGACCAGCCCGACGCCGGGCAGCGACGGGTCGCGCTGGAGCCGGCGGGTGAGGACGCCCTCGGTCACCACCTCGATCCGCGTCGACCGCCCCACCCGGCGCTCGTCGCGGGTCGTGTAGCCCACGGTGGCGCCCACCTCCTCGCCCAGCAGCGAGGCCATGCGCCGGGCCGCGGCCCGGGTGGCCAGCCGGCGGGGCTCGAGGACCACGATCCGCCCGCCGGCCAGCCACGGCTCGTCCAGCAGCCGGAGGGGCACGATCGTCGTCTTGCCGGCGCCGGGCGGTGCGACCAGCACTGCGGCGCCGGCGTCGGCCAGCGCCCGCCGCAGGTCGGGGACGCACTCCTCGACGGGCAGGTCGCTGGGGGCGACGGCCACTACCCGAGGTCGGCGGCGGTGAACAGCGAGATCAGCTCGAGGTCTTCGCCGGCAAGCTGGTGCGATCCGCCGCTGCGGTCGATCACGCACAGGGCGCCGACGAGGATCGCTCCCCGTTCCCGCAGGTCCCGGGCCGACAGCACCACCTGGCCGCCGGTGGTCACGATGTCCTCGACGATCAGCACCCGCCGGCCGGCGATCCCCGCCCCCTCCGCCAGCTTGGCCGTCCCGTACGTCTTGGCTTCCTTGCGCACGAACGCCGCCGGCAGCCCGGTCGCCAGTGAGAGGGCCGTGGCCACCGGCACGCCGCCCAGCTCGAGGCCGGCGAGCACCTCGGTGCTGCTCGGGATGAGGCGGACGGCGGCCGCCGCCACCTCCCGCAGCAGCTGGGGGTCGGCCTCGAACAGGTACTTGTCGAAGTAGGTCGTCGACACCCGGCCGGACCGCAGGGTGAACGTGCCGGTCAGCCGACACGCCTCCCCGACGCGCCGGGCCAGGGCGGCCAGGTCGTCGTCCATGGCCGACTTCCTAGTCGAAGCCGACGTAGCCGTAGGTGGAGCACAGCCCGTAGGCGTTGAGCAGCACGAAGGAGGCGACGACCAGGAGCACGACCCGCCGGCGCCACCCCTGAAGCAGGCGGCCGGCGCCGGCCGGCGCCGGCATGTACCACTGGGGAAGCAGCTCGCCGCTGTGATGGCCCAAGCCCAGATAGTCGCGCAGAGGCATCGCGTCGTCGGCCACGGCGGCATTAGGGTCGGCCGCCAGGGCCAGTTCGGCCAGCTCGTCGTCGCTGAACATCAGCTCACTGAACATCAGGTCGCTGGACACCGGGGCCATGGTCGACAGTACCGCCGCGTTCACCACTCCGGTACGGCAGGTACCTCCAGTTCGACGGGAGCCCGGGGATAATTGCTCGGCGAACAGGACGTCGCTCAGGCGCAGAACTTCACCACCCGGACGACACCTGTTATCCCGAAGCCCGCTTTCCAATGAGACGACGGTCTGGCCGAGCCGGCTGTCGGTGAGGTCGGTGCCGGCGGCCTCCGCCATGCCGGCCACCCAGCCGATGTGGCCCGGCCCGACGGGTGGCGTCCTGGTAACGTTGCCCCCCATGCAGACCGAGCTCGCAGAGCTCGTCCGGGCGCGAGGGCGTGTCGCCGAGGACACGGTGGTAGCGAAAATGGGGACCTCGTGCTGAGAGGCACCGACGTGCCGACGCTCATGGTTCGCGTGGAGACGGCGCTGGCCCGCGCCCGACGGCGGCCCACGCACACGAGCGCGCTTATCTTCGTGCACCGGGAGGGCGACGACGAGATCGGCATCGCCCGTCTTCGCACCCCGGCCACTGTCGAGATCGAGTTCCCTTCCGGCTCCGACCGGCCGGTGGTGGGCCCGGCCGTGCGCCTCGCCAAGCGGATCGTGCGCCGCGGCCTGCGGTGGTACGTCAAACCGATCATCGACCAGCAGAACCGGTTCAACCATGCCGTGCTCGACCTGGCCGAACGTCTGCGCCTGCAGAACGAGCAGCTTCGCAACGAGCTGGAGGACCTGCGGGGGGCCGAGCGGGCCAAGCTGGGCGCCGAAAGCGGGGTCCCGTGACAGCCCGCCGTCCGGTGGGGATCGTGGTGCTGACCTGGAATGCCCTGCCATACACCAAGGAGTGCCTCCAGAGCCTCCGTGAGACCACGGATCACCCCGCATGGCGGTTGATCGTCGTCGACAACGGAAGCACCGACGGGAGCGTGGAGTGGCTCCGGGCTCAGGACTGGATCACCCTGATCGAGAACGAAGAGAACCTCGGCTTCACCAAGGGCTGCAACATCGGCATCGCCGCGTGCGACCCCGTCGAGGACGTCGTTCTCTTGAACAACGACACGATCCAACGCGATCCGCGTTGGCTCACCAAGCTCCAGGATGTGGCATACGCGCGAGCCAGCACCGGTGTCGTGGGTTCTCGTCTCAACGATGGCCACGGACTGGTGCTTCACCTCGGGAGCTTCATGCAGCCCGTGGCGGTGCGTGGTCAGCAGCTGGGCGGCCTGGAGCTCGACATCAACCAGTGCAACCAGGACCGCGACGTCGAGTCCGTCGTCTTCGCGCAGGTCTACATCCGCAGGGACTGCATCGAGCGGGTGGGGGTCCTCGATGAGGACCTGTTCGCCTACTTCGAGGACACCGACTACTGCCTGCGCGTCCTTCGTGCTGGCCTTGGCGTCGTGTGTGCCGGCGACGTGTCCACGGTCCACCACCAGAACGTCAGCAGCCGCGAGAACAACGTCGACTTCTGGGCCGTTTACGAGCGCTCCCGCAAGGTCTTCCAGCGCAAATGGGGCCAGTGGCTGGAGCACGATCGCTACGACGGCGAGCTCACCTGGAACTCAGTTGTGCACCGGCCGTTGGGGTACGCAGTGCAGTCCCGACAACTGATGACGGCTCTTCACTTCGCCGGCCTGAAGGTGGCCTACCGCAATGCCTACGGCCAGGAAGAGGGCCCGACCAACGACCTCCTGCTCGACGACATCCGTCAGCGCCAACCGTCGCCGGAGGCCACCCAGGTCGCTCTCTGCCAGGCCGACGCTTTCCCACTTGTCGATGGGCGGCGGAAGGTGGGCTGGTCGATGCTCGAGGTGACCGGGCTACCACCGTCGTGGGTCGACGGCTGCAACCGCATGGACGAGGTGTGGGTGCCCGCATCCTTCAACGTGGAGACGTTCCGCCAAAGCGGGGTCACCGTACCCGTACGGGTGATGCCGTTGGGCGTCGACGTCAACTACTACAACCCGCAGATCACAGGGTTCCGCCCTTCGAGCCGGTTCACCTTTCTCTCGGTGTTCGAGTGGGGCGAACGCAAGGCGCCCGAGGTCCTCCTTCGCGCCTTCGCCGAGGAGTTCAAGCACTCCGAGGATGCGGTCCTGTTGCTCTCGGTGTTCAACTGCGATCCCCAGGTCGACGTGGAGAGGGAAGTGGCCAGCCTGGACCTGCCGGCCAGTGCGCCGATCGTGGTGATGCTGAACCCTGAATTCTCGGACTACCAGATGGGCGCCCTGTACAGGTCGGCGGACTGCTTCGTGTCGCCCACCCGGGGCGAGGGTTGGGGCATGACGGTGCTGGAGGCGATGGCCTGCGGGCTGCCCGCCATCGCCACCGGTTGGAGTGGCATCGCAGACTTCTTACATGACGGCATCGGGTACCCGCTGGATTCGACGCTCGTCCCGGCCCGGGCGCGCTGTCCCTACTACGACGGCTTTGAATGGGCCGAGCCTGACTTCGACCACCTCCGGTTCCTGCTCCGGGAGGTGTACGAGAACCCGGACCGGGCCCGGGCCAAGGGTATGGCGGCCGCAGCGGAGGTGGCCTCCAAATGGACCTGGGGTCACGCCGCCTCCCGGGTCAAGGAGCGGCTGCTCGCGCTGGACTAGGCCGGGTGGTCAGGATGTCGCCCGCGACGCGCACTGAGCCGCTGCGCAAGGGGAACGAAGCGAGTGCGAAGCGCCCGCAGGGGTGCCGTTATCCGCCACGAAACGGTGTTGTGCATCGCGGCCAGCTCCACCGCCGCGGGAGGGGCCGGCGCGGCGTCGGCGCTCTCCGCCAGCGCGACGGTACTTTCCGCCAGCGCGTCGGCGCTCTCCGCCAGCGCGTCGGCGCTCTCCGCCAGCGCGACGGTACTTTCCGCCAGCGCGTCGGCGGTCTCCGCCAGCGCGACGGTATTCTCCGCCAGCGCGAGCGGCTCATAGGCCCTGCGGATGCCCAGGTCCTGGAACGAGCAGAGCAAGTTGTCGACCGGGCCGCGGATGCCGTTGTCGTAGAGGAAGGCGTAGGTCTCCCTGGCCGTGTTGAGGCGCCCCAGCGAACCGTCCCTCCGATTCATCACGTACACGTAGGGAAAGATGGCGCGGATACGAGCGAGTGCGGCCTGGGGCAGGATGCCCTGGTGGAGGGTAAAGCCGAAGCTCGTGAACTCGAGCACCACCATGGGCTGCATGGCCGACAGTGTCTCTTTGGCCCCGTCGAGGACGGACAGCTCGGCGCCCTCCACATCGATCTTCACCAGGTCGATCCGATCGATCCCGTGCTCGGCGACGAAGGCGTCGAGGGTGGTGGCGGGCGCCTCGAAGTAGTTGGAGCCCAAAGCCTCACTGGTGAGGAACGAGTCATCGTCGACGGCGAAGCTGCCAGCGGTGAAGAACGGGAAGTCGTGGAAGTGGACGGACCCCTCGGCTTGGTCGCCGAGGGCCAGCTTGAAGGTCTCGACGTTGCCTAGGTCGTTGTTCTCGACGTTCTGGCTCAGGTGGTCGAAGGTGTCCGGTGACGGCTCGAAGGCGTAGACCCGCCCGCGCGGCGCGAGCCACGCGAAGGCGAGGCTGTACAGGCCGATGTTGGCCCCCACGTCGATGCAGATCGCGTCGTCGGCGAGGAAGGGCCTGATTGCGAGCAGCACAGAGTCGGTGACATCGGTCCCGGAGGGGAACGCCCGGTAGTAGTCGTCGACGTCGCTCCCCGCGACGACGAAAATCCTCTGGAACAACTGCAACGTCTTGGACTCCGGCATCCCCGGGAGAAGCTACACGGGTGCGCGCTGGGGGACCATGCGCCCGTCGGGGCCGGCGCCGGCAGACGGACTGGCCGAAGGCGCGCGCGAACTGTCCGTCGAGGCACAGGTTTCATCGTCCCTACGAGTTCAACTACCGCGGCCGGTCGTCCCCTCCGGGGGGAAGTTCGCTGCCTGCGCCCCGCCGGAGCGCCTCCCAAAGATCGGCTTCCAGGCGATTGATGCGCTCGCCCTGCAGGCGCACGGCATCCCAGAGACGGGCGTTGAGGTCAACCAGCGGGACTCCGCCGCTGCTCGTCTTGGCGCTGACAGCGCCGGAGAGCTCCCACAGGGCGCTGAAGAGGGCCGCGTTCACCTCCCTCTGCCAGTCGACGTGATCACGGACCACCGGTTGCACCAGCTTTTGCCTCGCCAGGGCGCTGAGGAACCGGCCGGCAGCTGGGGCGACGGTATAGCCCTCGTGCAGCAGGCGTCCCGCCCGATCCAGTGGGGTCTCCGACGCGGCAGGTGTAGCGGCCTCGGCGCCGTTGGTGGCGGCTGCGGGGGGCGGCGCCGGCGGGTTCGCGGCGACAGAGATCCGCGCCGCGCGAGGCGCGCCCGGTTCGGACTCGTCGGGGCGTCGGAGCAGCACGAAGTCCTGGAAACCCATCGATCCCTTCACGACGTACGCCGCGATGTCGAAGACTTCGCCCCAGTGCTCGAAGATGTACCAGGGGGCGTGGAACGTGGAGTGGTAGAAGTCCGGGAACGGCCCCCCGACGAATGCGTCGTCGCGGAGGAAGGAGATTCCCTTGCGCCGGAGCTCCTGGCGAATGACCTCGGGGTTGCCGCCGGTCTTGCTTATGGCCTCCTCGAAAACCAGAAACGCGTGCTCGCCGTGGACGCTCAGCAGCACGTAGCCGCCAGGCCGGACCACCCGCCGAAGCTCGGCCAGCCATTCATCCTGGTAATGCTCGTCGATGTGGGTGAAGACGCTGTGGTTGAACACCAGATCGAAGTACCCGTCGGGGTAGTCGAGCGGTGGCAACGGCTGGTTCACCTTGAACGTGGCCCATGGGATGTTGGCCTGGGTCCAGGCGACGGCTCGAGCGTCGATGTCGACGCCGTGGAGGGCCGAGGTCTCGGCGAGATGTCCAAGCCACATCATGATGCGCCCGCAGCCCGAGCCGAAGTCGAGCATGGTCCCGAACGACTCGAGCGTGCGACCGACAATGGCCAGGACCGTTTCGATGTCCGCCACCGACTGCTGCCCGGTGATGTAGAAGTGCTCCCGGTCGACGGCCCCCGTGACACGGGACACCAGCTCGTCGCCCGGCCACGGCAGCGTCTCGGCGGACGTCAGTCTCTGAGTAGGCATCTCCTCAAGCCTCGCCGATAGTTTGGCTCTCCGACAAGCGGTGACCCGGCGGGTGGCCCGCTCGTCTCAATTACGCTGGGTACGGATGGACGACGATGTGAGCGTGTCACCCCCGACGGGGACGAGGAAGCGGATGATCTCCTACGCCCAGAACGGCGAGGACGTCCTTCTGGACCGCCTGTTCCCCCGAGATGCGAAGGGGTTCTACGTCGACATCGGCGCCAACGATCCCGTCCAGGATTCCATCACCAAGCACTTCTACGATCTCGGCTGGCACGGCATCAACGTCGAGCCGGCACACGACGCATTCCGAAGACTCGTCGAGCTGCGACCGCGGGACGTGAATCTCAACATCGGCGTGTCGGACACTTCGGGCACGCTCACGCTGCACGAAACGCCGGCGGGCACGGGGGCCTCGACGTTCTCGGATGACCTGGCCGACCGCTTGCTGGAAGATGGGATCTCGTTCACGGACCGTCCTGTCCCAGTCGTCACGTTGGCCGAAATCTTCGAGGAGCACATCGACGGGGAGATCGACTTCCTCACCGTTGACGTGGAGGGTCACGAACGCCAGGTCCTGAAGGGCGGCGATTGGAAGCGGTGGCGGCCACGGGTCGTCGTCGTGGAGGCAACGGAGCCTCGCACGACTGTGCCGACGCATGAGCAGTGGGAAGCGACGCTGCTCGACGCCGACTACCTCTTTGCCGCCTTCGACGGCCTGAACCGCTACTACGTCAGGGCCGAGGATGCCCCCTTGGCTGAATTGTTGCGGACGCCGCTCAACCACTTCGACAACTTCGACCCGTTCCTCTACTCCACGCACAACAAGCTCCGAGAGGGGTTCGAGAGGTCGCAACGTCATCTGATCGCCGCTCGAGCCGCCAACGAAACCCTGTGGAACGAGTATCAAGACCTGTTGCGACAGTACGGGCAGCTCGAGCCCGACCTGAGCATGCTGCAGGCCGAGTTCGAACGCCTGCAGCGTTCGCTCGCGCACAGCCGCCGGATGTACGAGAGCCTCAGCGGGGCCGTCAGCGAAGCGCTGGCGCGCTACGACCCCCTCTACCAGGAGCTGGTCCGCGTCCGGGACCGGGCGGAGGCGGCCCACGCACTGTTCGAGGGTGTTTCCCCGGGCGCGCTCGGTGTGGCCAGGCGTGTCACCCGCCTCGCCACCCGGTTCCCAGGAGCGGCGAGGACGGTGACCCGCACAGCTCGCATCGCGATCGCGGTCAAGCGAAGGATCTCCCGCCTGGGTGTCGGCTGATCCCGAGCAGCGAGGGCGTCGACTCGCCGCTCACGCGGGCGGCGTCTGCTCCACCTGATGAGCGGCCTCTCGACCAGATAGAAGCTCATGGCGGCGAGGGGGATGGTGACGAGAAGGGTGGCTGCGCTGAGGCTGATGCGGGCCAGGACCATGTCCTCGGCATTCTGGGCGTACGAGATCACCCGCACACGAGGTTCCTTTGTCGGCTGGTCGGGAACCTAATGGCGACCAAGTAGCCTTCGCCGCTGTCGAAGCCTGGACCGAGGGCTGCCCAGTCGGGCTGCGCCACCCGAAGGCCAGAGCATACGAGCTAACCGGGAGGATGCGAGCACCCATGTCAGCGAGGACGTCGGGGCGGTAGCCGACACCTATGAACCCAATGCAGTCCCATCTGTACGAGCTGGCGGCCAGGTTGCCGAGAGCGCTGACCGTGGTCGACGTGGGGTGCCGCTGGGGACCAGAGTCCTTCTGGCTCCAGCTACCGGGAGCCCAGGTCATCGGCTTCGACCCCGATGAAGGGGAGTGCCGCAGGCTGACCGAGGAAGCGGGCGGCAACGCCGTCGCAAGGTTCGTGCCGGTTGCCCTGGGCGCCCGGGAGGGGCCCGCCCGACTTCACCTCACCACGCAACCCGCGTGCTCTTCGTTGTTCGAGCCGGACGCCAGCCTCATCGGAGCAAGGCCCGCCTTGGTGGTGATCACCGCGGCGGGCGAAACCGAGGTCGAGTTGCAGACGCTCGACGGGTGGACTGCCGGGGAGGGTGTCGACCGGGTGGACTACCTCAAACTGGACACCCAGGGGTCCGAGCTCGACATTCTGCGCGGGGCCGAGCGCATCCTCGCCTCGGTCCGGGTCGTCGAGACAGAGGTGGAGTTCAACCCCATTTACCTGGGCCAGCCGCTGTTCTCAGATGTCGACCGCTACCTTCGCGGACAGGGCTTCGTACTCTGGCGCCTGGCCCACCTCGCGCACTATGGCCTGCCGGACGGGGTTTCAACTTTCGATTCCGACGACACCCATTACTTTGATGCTGAACACCCGGTCACCGTCACAGGGGCCGGTGGTCAGCTGTACTGGGCCGACGCCTTCTATGTAAAGGAGGAGATCGCCTTTCCGGCGGGCCCGGTGCCGTGGGAGGTGGCACTCACCGACGTTGTACTGAGCGGTGCCCTTGGCTTCTGGGACCTGGCCCACCAGTCGGCCGCCGGTGCCTCAGGAGCTCCACCGGAGATCGCGGAGCGCCTTTGGCGCCTGCGCCAGGCGGCTCCTGGCGGGGGAGCCCGTCGGGCCTCCAAGGCCCGGGCCCCAACGTGAGGATCGCCGTCGACCTGAGGATCCTCGTCGTGGGCGACCGGTGGATCAATCGGAGGGCCGGAAGACGGCGATGTCGGCGCCGCCGGCCTAGATCAGGGGGCGTACCTCAGGCCGGTGGCGGGCGCGTCGACGGAGGGGCCGACGGCACTGACCGGCAGAAGCGGTCGAGGCGACTCTCGGCCGCAGACCCCGCCGGGCAGGTGAGGATGTCGCAGTACCAGTAGGCGTCGGACCAGGCCGCCGCCTCCTCGGCATCGGTGGTGACGCCGACCAGCCGCCCTCCGTGGTCGAGGCACACCAGGCGGCGGTAGCCGAGGCCCTGCAGCCACACCAGCTCGGGCGCGGGCGGTGTCACCATGAGCACGGGGCAGAACTCGAGGAACAGGACGGGCTGGTTCCGGCGCAGCGTCTCCTCGGCCCCGTGGAGGACCTCCATGTCGTGGCCGTCGGTGTCGGTCTTCAGGAACGTCAGCCGGTCACGTCCGCGGAGGGCCTCGTCCAGGGTGGTCACCGGCGCCGCCTGGACGGTGGTGAGGTGGGGCATGGCCCGGATGGAGCCGCTGGTGCCGTCGGTGTTGATGAAACCGGTGCCAACCTTGCGGCCGACGAGGGACGCCGACACCTCGACGTCGGTGAACCCGGCCAGCCGCAGGTTGAACTCCAGGTAGGTCCGGTACCGTTCGGCGGGCTCAAAGGCCAGAGCCCGGGCGTGGGGCTTGGCCGCCAGGATTTCCAGCAGGCTGGCCCCGATGTTGCTGCCCACCTCGCAAACCACCGGCTTCTCGTCGGGCACCAGGGTGGTGAGGATGGGGCGCAGGACGTTGTCCCATTCCCAGCCGTTGCCGATAGCGTCGCCCACCTGGCTGCCCGTCGGGTAGACGAACGGATGGCCGAGGTACTGCACAACCCGGCTGGGCATCCACCCCATCGACTCGCAGTACAGCGCCAGCCCACTTGGTTCCGGTGGCACCCGAGGATGATACCGGGGCCCGGCGGTCGCTCCCTACGGCGGGCCCAGGAGTCCGTCTCGAAGGCCGGCGCGGTGCTGGCCGGGGGCGACTTCATGATATGGGTCCTGTCGGCGTAGCGCCTAAGGGAGGACTCCGGGGACGCTACGCGACTCGAGTCGCCCGATCTCGGGCGGGGCCATCCGTTCATCGGCGACGTCAGCCCGCTGGCGCATCCGGCCTCGGGCTGACACGGGCGACCACCGACGTGGCCGTCGGCCCTGCGGGCGGGAGGAGGAAGACCCCCTGCGGCTCGGTGGCGCCAAAGTCGGCGTATTCCAGCATGCGTTGGAGCGCCGTCGTGCTGCAGAGCCAGAAGGTGTTGCTCTCGCCCGCCTCGCGCTCGGGTCCCGGGGCTCCGAACGACAGCACCGGCCGGCCTCCCAGGAGGGCCTCTCCCTCTTCGTCGACGGCGGTTTCCACGACGGCGAGCTCCCTGGTCACCGACCGGATCCGATGGAGCGCCAGCATCGGATTCTGGAGATGCACGAGAAGCGAACCGCAGAAGACGACGTCGAACATCCCGACGGTGTACGGCGAGAGGTCATAGACGCTGCACGGGCGATACTCCACCTGGGATCCGCGCATCGCATGCGCCATCCGGAAATGGTCGGGCCACGTCTGGACGTCGGCCAGCGCTCCGATGCGCGTCCTCATCCGGGGCAACCAGTCACAGTCACCGACCCGAGCCACGTCGATGGCCACGACGCGCTCGGCTCCTCGCCGCTCCATTTCGAAAGCGAAGAAACCGTCGCCGGTGCCCACGTCGAGCGCCGTCTTTCCCTCGAGTGATTCCGGGATCCCGTAGCAGTCCACCACCGATCGATGGTCGAAATGACCCCTCGACACCAGCCCCGACCCGAGTTCGATGGTGTGATACCAGCCGTCCAGCCGGGGGTCTTCCTGAGTCGACGGAAGCCGGCTCATGACCGCGAGCCCTCCGATGCCCGGCTCTGCGACCACCAGGCGACAGCCTCCCGTACTGCCGTGGAGGTGTCCTGGCCGAGGGGGTCCAATGCGTCTCGCAGGGCCGGGTGAGCGAGCACGGCGGCGTCGGCGGTTCGGAGCGCAGCGGCGATGTACGCCCGATGATCCGGGTTCGGGGACCGGCAGTCTGTGACCATGCGGGCTATTCGTTCCTCGAAGGTGAGCGGCAGTGCGAACTGCCACCGTCGCAGCGTCTCGGGCCGCCCCTTGAGCGCCAGACAGTTCACCTCGGTCTGGGGCTGCATCTCGCGGGGATCGATGCGGACGAGCCGATCGGACTCGACAAGGTAGCTGGTGTAGCCGAAGTCGGCGAATTCGGCGACCAACTGCTGCGGGCTACTGCCGAAGAAGGCCAGGGTGTGACCGTTGGATTCATAGAGCACAGGGGGCGCGTCGTCGGGCTCGAGCAGCCGTCGCATTCCCCGGAGGGCCGCCACCTCGGATCCCTCGATGTCCATCTTTACGAAGGCCGGATCAGGGAGCCTCAGCTCGGTCAACAACTCGTCGATCGTTACGGCGAGCACGGTCTGGCGGGGGAGGTCGACGACGGGCGTCGCCACGTGTCCCCACGGCCCCCGGGCACAAAAGTCGACCCAACCGGGGCGGTCGCCGACAGCGGCCGCGACGACCCTGAGGTGCCGGAAGCCGTTGGCCGATGCGCTCGCCCGGAGTAGGGCGGCGTTGTCGGAGGACGCCTCGACGGCGAGGACCGAGCATCCCGCAGCCGCGGCCGCCAGGGCGAACGTCCCGATGTGGGCGCCGAGGTCCAGCACCAGGTCGTCGGGCCCGACCATCTCGAGCATCAGGTCGACAAGCTCCTGGCTCAGGAAGCCCTGGCCGTTCGCCAGGGCGAGGGTCACGGGGTCGGCCGCCCCCGAGTCGAACAGCGTCGTCACCCTCCGTTCCTCGTCGAGACTCACCTCGCACGCCTTCCACGCCGACGTGTCGGGGTCCGGGTGTGCGGCTAACCGCTTGTCGTAGAGCGGCTGTCGGCGGGGCAGTCGCCTCACGTCTGAGCGCCGAAGGGAGACGGTCGTCAGCATTTGGTCGACCTCCATCTGGGCGTGAGCGATCTGAGAGGTCTGCAGGTCGACCTCGTCCCGGTGAGCGATCGCCGACATGAGCTCGGTGGCGGCCGATTGCCCGTCTGCCGTCGCCGCCGCGAGCAGCTCCGCCGCTGCCGTCTGGCGGTCGGACCAGGCTCCGTTCGGCAGTGGCTCCGTCGGCCGCACGGGCTCGGCCGGCGGAGCGACGGGGGTCTCGGCGGCGGCGGTCCCGGCCGTCAGCAGCTCCTCGTTGGCCGCCGCGATGGACTCCAGCGTGCTGGTCGCCGGCTTGGCCCAGGCGTTGGGGGGGAAGGGGTAGGCATCGGACTTGCGCAGGGTCAGGTGCACCGATCCGAAGACGTAGCCGCCATGGACGAGCATGATGTGGGGGAAGGCCCAGTGAGCGTACTCCGGCGCCGTCGCTGCTCCGTCGGCCGCGGTCCGCCGCCGGTGGTCGGCCAGCGCCTCGTTGAGGTCCCGTTTGGTCGCCATCGTCTCATCGGACACGTCCACTCGGAGCTCGTCGACCGGCTCCAGCCCACTTGCCTCCACGATGTAGCGCTGAAGGTCGGCGGCAGATAGCAGCAAGGTCTGGCCGGGCCACCCGATCCCACCGGGAGGTCCGCTGAACCGGAACTCAGTCGACAGGGCAAGGATGCCCCCTGGTTTCAGGACACGGCCCATCTCGAACGCGGCGTGAGCCACGTCGTCGAGCTCGCCGAAATGCTCGATGGAGCCGGAGGAGAAGATCCCATCGAATGTGTCGTCTGGGTAGCGGAGCAGGCGGCCATCCATGTGCTGGACGACCAGACGCTGGGGTTCGAACTCGAATGGCGCCAGGAAGGCCGGTTCCACCAGCATCGCGACCGGAGCGAGGTGGCTCCACGCGCCGGCCCCGAGGTATCGGTCCGTGACGAAGACCTGCCGCGCGTGGCGGGTGAGGTAGAAGATCGTGTCCTCTGTCCCGGCCGCGACGCCAAGGAGCGTGGCATCTCGATGGAGCGCCCCGAAGTGGCGGAGGGCGCGAACACTCATGGCGACCTCCCAGTCCTTGCGTGCCTCATGGCCGGTCGGGAAGGCTGACGAGAGGGCGGCGACCTTGTGGGCACACACGTCTTGAATCACGGAGACCAGCTCGGGGTCGGAGAAGTCCTCCAGCTCGCAGAGTTTGTTGAAGTTCACGTTCGCACCCTCTCACGGGGAGCATCCCGCATGACATCCTCGATGGCCGCGAGGTAGCGGTCGGCCATGATTTCGACCGTCGCCTCGCGTTCGAAGTACGCGCGGGCAGACGCTCCCATCCGCTCCCGATGCGCACGATCGGCGCACAGTCTGGTGAGGTGACGGCTCAACACCTCCACCTCGCCGGGGCCCGCTGGAACGAGGGCGCAGGCGTCCTCCGGTAGGAAGTCCCAGCCGCAACCTTCACTCGTCACCACCGGTTTTGCCGCCGCCATCCCCCGCACGAGAGTGGCGGAGAGATGGCTGATGCCGGAGGATCTGAGATTAACCACCACGTCGCACGCCATGATCGCGTCGTCGAACTGGCGCCGGTCGACCTCGCCGAGAAAGCGGACCGCTCGTGCGACGCCGAGACTGGCGGCGAGAGCCTCGAGCTGCGATCTGTAACGGGGATCAAGCGTCCTCCCCACGACGAGAAGCACGGCGGCCGGGTTCAGCGCCAGGACGTCCGGAATGGCTTTGATCGACGCCTCCAGGCGCTTGGTCGCGTGGACGATGCCGAAGGCGCCGATGACGAAGGCGGCGTCGGCCAGCCCCAACCGCTGGCGGGCCCGCCACACCTCCTTACGTCGCGGACCGGCATAGACGTCGCGCACACCCATCATGACCGTCTGTATGCGCGCATCGGGGTACCTGGCCTCGAGTTCCTGTTTCGCGCCGTCGAAGTGCACGATCACGGACTTGCTGCTCTCCGCGATGCGCCCGAGCATCGGGTAGTCGTCAAGGAATTCCTCCAGCAACGACGGCGGACCGGCAGCGATCGCGTCGTACCGGCTGAGGGCGAGCCTCCCTTCGAGTTCCCGGAGCTCATCGCGGAACCGATCCAGCTCGCCCTGGGCCTCCGCGTGGGCATACAGCAGGTGGCTCCAGGAGAGGTCATGGAGGACCACGATGCCCGGGTAGCGGGCCATGGCGTCGTTCATGTACCAGTGATAGAACGACGTTCCGACCTGGTAGATGACCATATCGAAACCAGCCTGGGCCTGCCGGCGCTCGAAGGCGCGGTAATCGTGAACCGCATAGTCCCGGAGTAGCTCCGTATCCGGGAGGAAGCCCTCGTCGACGAACACCTCGACGTCGCAACGCCGGGTCAACGGGGCCAGCAGTTCGACGGAGTAGTCGGCGATGCCGCTCTGCTCAGGAGGCAGCGGCGTCCATAAGGCGATACGAAGGCGGCGGAGGCTTGGCCCCGGGGCAGGTTGCAACGCCCGGACGTAGGACGCGAGGGTCCCGCTTGCCAACCGCTCCCCGGTGTAGCGGGCGGCGTGCTGGAGGCCGGCTGCCGCCATTGCCAGCCTTTGCTCGGGATCCTCGAGGACGGTGGTGATGGCGCGGGCCAGCGCGGCAGGATCGAGAGGGTCGACGAGAACGGCGGCGTCACCAGCCACCTCCGGCAGGGCAGAGGACGACGTGGTGATTGTCGGGGCGCCGCAACTCATCGCCTCAAGGACGGGGAGGCCGAAGCCTTCGTACAGAGACGGATGGACGACCACGGTCGCTGCGTTGTACAGCGCGGCGAGCTCGGCGTCCGAGACCTGCCCAGTGATGATCAGGTCGTCGCCGCAGCCCATGCGGTCGGCCATCGACTGCACGAGTGCCTTCTCGGGTTCGGCAAGGTGGCAGCAGAAGACCAGTGGGAACCGTACGCGAAGCCGGTGGGCGATCCGGGAGTACGCGTCCAACAGCGTCCCGGCGTTCTTGGTGTGGTGTACGGAGGTCACGGTCAGCACGAACTGCTCCGGCAGGCTCACGCGAACCCGCAGCGACTCCAGGGCTTGCATCCGCTCGGTGTTGCCCAGCGGATGGAAACAGTCGTCGGCGACAGGGCTCACGACGTCGATCCGGTCCTTCGAGAAGCCGAGATAGAGGTTGGCGTCGCGCTTCGCCGACTCGGAGATCGCCATGAAGCGCTTGGCCCGGAGCACCGTCGCGAGGCCATAGCCGTAGGCTGCCTGGTGCGCGGGCTGCCCGTCGAGGTAGTAGCCGGGGAAGATCATCGGGATCATGTCGTACAGGGTCGCCACCATCGGGCAGACGTCGAAGTCCATGAGGTACGGGTCCTGGAACAGGAACGGGGCGGTGACGTGGTAGAGGTCGACCTCCTGGTCGCGGAGCCAGTCCTGGAACTCCGCTGATCTCTTCAGCAGCGTGGTGTGCCCACCCGGCGGGTCGACGCTCCACCCGGGGGGGTGGCAGACCGAAACGTTGGGCGACGACCAAAGGGCGCGGTCGATGAGCGTCAGGTCATCTCCCCGTCTGCACAGCAACAGGTAGTCGTTGGTCGGGTCGACCGCAACGACGTGGCGCAACTGCTGCTGCGTGAATCGAGGAATGCCCCGGTCGATCAGCTCGGGGCCGACCGACAGGATCCTGAAGTCGATGCCGACGCGCATGCCGACAGCCCTAGGACGGTTGGCGGGCGCCGAAGGGTCGATCAGGGAGTCGGCCCACCGGTGAGCCGTACCGATTCACGGACCGGGTGCGGTGCCGATTGCTCTCGACAAATTGCTTGTTCACACGGGGACGGGCGATGCCCATGCCTTCCATTCGCCGGTGACATGAATCATCCCGCCTTCGATGGGCATGGCGGGGTTCTCGACGACGGAGAACCAGTAACTGCGGTCATGGCAGTCGTAGATGTGGCGGCCGGAGCGGTCGTGGAGGACGACGTTCACCACGTACTCGCCCTTCAGGAGCGGCAGGCTGGGGAGGGTGAACTCCACGGTCCCTTCGCTCCGGGGCAGCGGGACCCCGGACGGGATGGTGTTCTGGCCGAAGAGATAGGCGAGGTTCTCGGCTCGAAGCACGGCAATCCCGCAGACCAGCTCATCGTCGACCGCGTGGGCGCGGTACCGGAGCCGCATCGTGAGTGGATCGCCGGTGCGGAACGTACTGACCTCGTGGCCGTCACCATCGACGAACGCGAACTCTGCGATCTCGGCCTGACCCGTCCCGAAACGCATTCCGGTCGGGCGCCCCTCGGCGTGCTCGGCCTTCTCGGCCGCCTTCTCGTGCACCGCGGCCGTGTAGCTCGCCACGACATCCTCCGGGGTTCCGACCTCCCGTATCTCGCCGTGGTCGATCCACGCCGCTTCTGTGCACATCGCCGTTATGGTCGGGAGGCTGTGGGACACGAGGACGATCGTCCGGCCCTGCGCCCGCAGCTCCGCCAGGCGCTGATAGCAACGAATCTGGAACCCTTCGTCGCCGACTGACAGCACCTCGTCGATGATGAGGATCTCGGGCTCGACGCTGATGGCGACCGCGAACGCAAGCCGGGCGTACATGCCACTCGAGTAGTTCTTGACCGGGATGTCCATGAACGACTCGATCTCGGCGAACGCGCTGATCTGGTCGTAGCGCTGCTCGACGTCGCGCCGGCGCTGTCCGAGCACCGAGCAGGCCAGGAAGACATTCTCCCGGCCGGTGAGCTCGGGATGAAAGCCGGTCCCCAGCTCTAGCAACGGCGAGACGCTGCCGTTCACCATGATGCTGCCCTTGTTCGGAGTGAGGATGCGGGCCATGGTCTTCAGCAGCGTCGACTTCCCCGACCCGTTGGCCCCGATGATGCCCATAGTGGTGCCCTCGGAAACGGCCAGATCGATGCCGCGCAGTGCCCAGAACTCCTCGAAGACGTTCCGCCGTGACAGCACCTTCTCCTTCAGCGTATGCGATCGCTGATGGTATATCCGGTAGCTCTTCCAGACGCCGCGGCAGGCGATGGCGACACTCATCAGACGATCTCCGAGAACCTGCGCTGCCATCGGGCGAACAGGCTCGTCCCGACGAGGAGCATGATCAGCGCGCATGCGGTGTTGTACGCCAGCAACCGTAAATCAGGGGGGTTGTTGAGCACGACGACGTTTCGGAAGGAAACCACCGTTCCCGTCATGGGGTTGGCCTTGAGCAACGTGACGAAGCCGGGCCGCGCCGACACGTACTGCAGGGAGTAGATCACCGGGGTGCTCCAGAACCACACCTGCATCAAGATCCCGATGAAGTGCACCATGTCCCGGAGGTGCACGGTCACGGCGGACAACAGCAGGGCCAACCCGACTGCCTGCAAGACCACGATGGCCACGATCACGGGCACCCAGAGGATGTAGAGGCTCGGTAGGCCGACGCTAACCAATGTGATGACCATCAGCACGGCGAATTCGAACACGAACGTCACCAGCGCGGAGAGTACGGCAGAGATGGGAAGGATCGATCGGGGAAAGTAGACCTTGTTCAGGAGGTATCCGGAGCCGATGACGCTGCCGGCGGAGGAGGAAACCCCCGTGGCGAAAAGGTTCCAGATGCTGAGGCCACAGAAGAAGTAGACGGCGAAGGGAACGGCGTGGCCATCTGGCCGGGCAACGTCCACTGCCGGTGAACTGCGGATGATGAATTTGAAGATGAAGTAGTACAGGCCGACGATCAGGAGGGGGGTGGTCAGCGACCAGAGCATGCCCAGGAACGTCCCTCGGTGGCGGACCTTGAGGTCGCGCCGGACCAGATTGGCGGTGAGCTCCCGCGTCGCCCAGAGTTCGGTGAGTGCGGCCCGGAACTGGCGTACCCGACCCGGCCGAGAGAGCGGCGGGGGGCGCGGCGCCGCCTGGGTGGCAGAGGTGGGCACGTCCCGGAGGCTACCAGCGGGCCGGGCCCGGTTCCTGGCGAGGAAGGATAGATCGACACCTTCCAAAGCGTCCGCCAAGGCGGTGCACCGGCCATCTCCTTGCGGACCCTGGCCAGGTGCCGGCCCAGAATCCGGGCAGGTCAGCGGTGACTTGGACCGGTCGACCGGCCGGTGAGAGCAGGTGCAGCAACGATTGGGACGCGACCGTCGCGGACGGTGGGGTGGGTGAAAGTAGGTCGTGGAGACCTGCCCCGAGCGAGGTGAACGTGCCCGTCAGGCGGCCGGCTTCGCCCACCCGGCGGCAGGTCGGCCCGCTCTTCCATGACGGTCGGTACTGCGGCCCGTGGCGAGCGGGCGTTCGGCGTCGACTCGGGCACGTCAACCTTCTGCGGAACGCTCCTCACGCACGCCGGCCACCGCCGCCCACAGGTCGGTGGCCGACGGGGGGCCGGTGAAGGAGGTGCGGACCACGCCCTCGGCGTCGGCGACCACGATGATCGGCACGGCGTCGATGTGGTAGCGGCGATGCAGGCCGGGGCGAGCCTTGAACTCGGCCTCGTCGACTGCCACCGAGTCACTGGCCAGCACCTTGGCCCGCTCCACGGCCTTGGCGCAGGAGTCGCACGTGGCCGAGGTGAACACCGCCACCAGCCAGGGGGCGTCGGGCCGGGCGAAGTCGGCGCGGTCCAGCTGCGCCGGCACCGCCCAGTTGCCCTGGGTCGGCGCCTCGGGACGCCGGTGCTGCAGGACCAGGGCCACGACGACGGCGACGACGACCACCACCGCCGCCAGCAGCACCCTTTCCATCCGCCCAGTATCGCCGCCGGTGAGTAGATGAGGATTTCACCTATTGCAAGCCACATTCGGAACTTGCCAGGATGCCGAATCGGTCCCGGGCGGCGGATTCCCAGCGGACGGCAAGCGGGGGGCATCGGATGGCGGCGGATCCGGTGTCACCGTCCGCGCGTTCAGCGCAGCGGGATGGCCATCGACATGCCGAGGCCGGGGGCCCTGACGCGGTAGATGGAGTGCTCGACGACCACTTCGGTGGTGGAGGTCAGCAGCATCGGCACCGACGGCCGTTTGAGAGCGTCGTTCACGTGGAGCGCCCGGCGCTGCCCCGCCGGCACCTCGACGGCGCTGAAGTTGCCCACCGGCGCCGTGCTCCCGTCGCTCAGCAGGTTCAGGGTGACCCGGGCCGGGCGGTCACCGGGGTTCTGGACGATCACCCAGTGGTCGTAGTTGTCGTCGGCCGCCCCCGCCGCGGTCGCCCACCGCAAAGCAGGCAGCCGGGCGCCGAGTGCGATCGACATGCCGGTCCGGGCGCTGGGGGCAGCCCCGTCGACCGCTCGTTCGACAACGACGTGCGGGCCCTCGAGCGAGCGCACGGTCACCGCGTGAGGGACGTCTTTGGGTATGCGGCTCTCCTCGGCGGCGTCCACCGCCAGGCGCGACTCGCGGGGGATGGTCAACCGGAGAGGCTCGGCCTCGCCGCGGTCGAGGGCCAGCGACAGCTCGACCTGGGCCTCGGTGGCGCCGGGGTTGTAGATGAGGAACCGCTCGGACAGGCCGTCGGCCACCAGCCCCTCCGGGAAATACCACACCGGCCCCGGCGCCGCCGCGCCCAGGCCCACGGAGACGCCCCTCCGGCCCGCGGTGCCGTCGAAGGTCTGGATTCTGCTGACCACCAACCGGCCGGTGCGGGCCACCACGCGGGCCGACACCGACTCGCGGCGCTGCACGTACTCGCCCACGTTGATGAGGGTGAGGGCCTGGCCCCGGACGAGCAGGCCGGTGAGGGCCTGGGGGCTCACCGTGCCCTCCTCGGTGGCGAAGACGACGTCGACCACAGCGTCGTCGGGGAAGGGGTTGAGGGCGGCCAGCACCTGCCCGGCGTCGCGGGTGGTCACCCCCTCGGCGAAGTACCACGACGACGACGCGGAGGACGCGCACGAAGCCACGCTGTCGCCCATGGCGCCGGCGGTGGCGACCTCGGCCACCGCGTCGCCCCCGTCCAGCTCGATCAGGGCCGACGCGACCGTGGCCGTCACGACGTCGGCAAGGCGCACGGCGGCCCGGCCCGCCGGGCCGACGGTTATCGGCGCCGTGCGGATCTCGCCCCGCTCCGGGAACACCGTCACCGTGCCGGTGAGCCGGCGGCTGCCGGCGTTGGCCACGACGACCGAAGCCTCGCCCGCCCCGCCGGCCACCGGTGCCCCCGGGCAGTACCACGCCGACGAGCGGGCCGACGCCGGCGCGGCCATCGGGACCTGGGCGTTGATGGATGTGGAGCCGTCGGTGGACGCCCGGTCGACGCGGCGATCGGCGATGCCGCCGGCGATGAGCAGTCCGGCCAGCACCGCGATCGCCGGCAGGCGGGGTGTGCGGGGCGCCCGGAGGGCCCGCTGGCCCGGAGGCTGGGCCGGCGCGGCGGGCCGGGGCCGAGCCTCGGCCCTCCTCTTGCGACGGCTCACCGGGCGCCGGCCGTGGTCAGGATCGGCATCAGCTGGGTGTCGTCCTCTCGGGGCGCGGGGCGGGCACGCGTGCGCCAGAGGAGGCTGGCGGCGCAGGCCCAGAGCAGGAACGGCACCAGGGCGAGCGGCCACCGGTACGGCGGGGTGCGGTAGCGGACCTCGGCCGCGCCCGCGCCGCCGGCGGCGAAGGCGTTGGCCACGCCGAAGGCGTCGACCCGGCTGGCCGATTCGCCGGCGACGGTGAGCTCCCAGCGCCCGGACGGCGCCTCGGAGATCAGCACCGTGCCCGCGCTGGGAAGCTCGCCGCTGAAGCGCACCGGGCCGGGGCCCGACAGCACCGGTTGGCTTTCGGCAAGGTCGGCCCCGGCGCTGGGGTCGCCCCGCACCGCGGCGGCGCCGGCGTCGGTCAGCAGGGCCCGGGCCGGGCCCCAGGCGACGTTCTCGTAGACGTCGAGGGCGGGATCGGAGGGGAGGACCCGAAGGTCGAGCTGCGACCCCAGGGCGCGCGTGAGGCCGGCGGGCACGTCGAGCTGTTCGGGGTCGGAGTCGGCGATCGACAGCTGCTTGGGGACGACGATGTAGCGGATGGCCATGGGCGCCAGCAGCCGGCCGAGCCGGGCCGTGCCGCCGCCGCCGGCGACGGCGACCGCGTCGCCGATGGCTCGGCTGGCCTCGGACGGCGGGCCCGGCCACAGGTCGGTGACGTCGGGCGGCCCGTTGCGTGACGTCGCCCAGGCCACCCCCTCCTCGCCCTTGAAGTCCCAGCCGTCGAGGGGCAGGGCGTCGGGGTCGCCGATCCAGAGGACCCGGAAAGCGCCCTGCTCGCTCTGGGCCGGCATCCAGCCGACCGATCGGGCCACCTCCTCGCTGGCGACGTGCCAGCTTCCGTCAGGGACGGCCCCGAGGATCGGCAGGACGGAGGCGAGGAGGGCGAGGCCGCCGGCGAGGGGCGCAGCCTGTCGCCAGCTGAACCGGTAGCCCCGAAGGTCGACCTGGGTGGCGGCGGCGCCCATGGCCACGGCGCCGGCGAGGGCGGCGGCGGCCGGCGCCAGGAGGAGCTCGGGGTCCTGCAGGCGGACAGGCAGCCAGCCTCGGCCGCCGGCCCACGCCAGCCCCACACCCAGCAGGGCGACGGTCCAGAACCGGACCGCCCATGCGAACCGCCAGCCCCGGCCGACGAGGAGCGGCGTGGCCGCCGCCGCCAGCAGGGCCCACCCGAAGACGCCGGCGCCGATGGGGCCGACCTGGAACCGCAGCAGGGTGCCGAGGCCGGGAGCCCGGCTGGCCAGCCGGCCCACCCCGGCCACGGTCGACCAGCCACCGGGCAGGGCCAGGGTCGCCGACCACGGCAGGAGGAGCATGAAGGCCACGACGACGCCGCCGGCGGCTCCCCGCACGGCCCGGCTGGCGGCGCCGGCGCCGCCGGCGAGCAGCGAGCCGAGGAAGATGCCCGCCCCGGCGACCAGGACCGAGACGCCGATGCCCGGGGCGAACATGCTGACGGCGGCGAGCGGCACGCCGAGCAGGAGGTAGGACCGCCACGCCGGCTCCCCGGAGCGGCGCCGCTTGCCACCGGCCTCGCCGTCACCGGCGAATGGCTCGATGCGGGTCATGCGGGCGAGAAGGAGGAGGAACCACGGCATCGCCGCGTAGGCGATCAGGCCGGCCCAGCGGCCGCGAGCCAGGGCGTTGTAGGGGAGGGGCACGGCCAGGATGGCGATCACCGCGGCAAGGCGGGCGAGTGTCGAGTTGAGAGGCCGGCCCAGGCGCCACGCGCCCAGGGCGGCCACGGGCCACGCCCCCAGCACCAGCAGCTTGGCCAGCGTCCCCATGTGGCCCAGGAAGGCGAACCCGAGGACGCCGAGGACGCCGAATGCCGGCGGCCCCGGAGCGGTCGACCCCATGCCGGTCGTGCGCCAGCCGTCGAAGAAGTGGGTCAGCAGCGTGGAGGGTCGAGGGAACGGGGCGAACTGCCCGACCGCCGGCAGCCGGCCGGTCAGGAGGTCGCGGCTCCCGAGGAGCACGCCGAGGATCAGGACGCCGAGGAGGACGGCCGCGGCCTTGCCCGGGCCTTGGCCGACCGATGAGACCAGCTCCTGGCCGGCCTCCACCAGATGCCGAGCCCGTTCCTCGGCGTGGAGCCGGCGCTGGACGTACATGGTGAACCGGGAACTGCCCCGCGCCTGGAGCCGGCGGACCTCGGCGTCGGGGACGGCCCGGGTGTGGCGCACGACGGCGCGCAGCGGTCGCAGCTCCCCGAGGCGGCGCAGGTTCCAGAACCAGGCGCCGACCAGCGCTCGCGCCTCATGGCCACGCCGGGTGGCCAGGGCCACGAGGGCCTCCACCACGGTGGCGATGGCGGCTTGGGGGAGGACACGCAGCAGGTGCAGCCACGTGTAGTTCTTGAGCATGGCCCGCATGTGGTTACGGGGCTCCATCCGGGCCCGGTCGGGGTCGGCGCCGGGCGCCTCCCGGGCCGCCTCCCGGTGGCGGACTCGGGCCTCGGGGGCGACGACCACCCGGGCGCCGGCCACCTGGGCCCGCCAGCACAGGTCGACGTCGGCGCCGTAGTCGGCCATGGCCGGGTCGAAGCCCCCGAGCTCGGCGAAGAGGTCGGCCCGCACCAGCAGGCAGGCGGAGGCGGCGGCGAAGACGTCACGTACCGAGTCGTGCTGCTCCTGGTCCAGCTCGCCGCGGTCGACGAGCGGCATGGTGGCGCCCGTCTTGTCGACCGACAGGCCGACGCTCAGCAGCCGGTCGTCACGGTCCCAGTCGACCAGCTTGGGCGCCACGATGCCGGCGTTGGATCGCAGCGACTCCTCGACCAGGAGCCGCAGGGCGTCGGGCTCGGGGGCCACGTCGTGGTGGCAGAAGACCAGGAAGGCGGCGCCCTGGACGGTCTCCAGCACGTCGTTGGCGGCGGAGGCGAAGCCGGGCGTCCGGCCGCGGCGCTCGGGCCGCCGGAGAAAAGCATCGGGGAGGACGGCGGCCACCCGGGGGCCGAGGTCTTCGCGACCGGCACCGTCGATGACCAGGACCGACTGGTTCGGGTAGTCCTGGGAGCCCACCGCCTGTAGGGCTTCTTCGAACCACTCCCCGGGTTCGTCGGCCACGACCACCGCGACGAGAGGAGGTGCGGATGGCTGCGGATCCATGCGTGACCCCAGAGGGTAGTCGGACCGCGGAGAGCGGCTCCGGCACCTCCACTCGTTCGTTTTCCGCCGAGCACTCGTGGTTTCCTGGAGGGGATGGACGACGCCGACGCCGGTCTCCGGGACGCCCTCTACACCGCGGTGGGCTTCGGCATCCTCGGCTTCCAGCAGCTCCAGGTCCGCCGGCGGGACCTCCAGAAGGAGCTGGCCCGGTTGGCCGACGAGATGGACGGGAAAGTCGAACCCGTGCTCGACGACCTGGTGGCGAAGCTGCCCGATGATCTCCGGCCGTTGGCCGGCCAGGCGCGGGCGGCGGCCAACAGCGCCCGCCGCGCCCTGCTGGGGCAGGGCAGGTGACGGACGAGGTCCTCAAGGGCCGCCTGCTGGTGGCCACGCCCAACCTGGGCGACCCCAACTTCGAGCGCACCGTCGTCCTCGTCCTCGAGCACGGCGACGAAGGGGCGCTCGGCGTGGTCCTGAACCGGCCGAGCGAGCTCGACGTCGCCGAACCGCTGCCCGAATGGGCCCGGGCCGCGGCCCACCCCTCGGTGGTGTTCATCGGCGGCCCCGTGGCGCCGAGCGCCGCCGTCTGCCTGGCCCGCCTGGGCCGATACGGCGGGGCCGAGGGCTGGCAGCCGCTCATGCCCGGCACCCCGATGGGCACCCTCGACCTCGACAGCGATCCCGACGAGGCCATTCCCCGCCTGGAGGAGATCAGGGTCTTCGCCGGCTACGCCGGCTGGGGGCCGGGCCAGCTCGAGGGGGAGATCGCCGACGGCGGCTGGTTCGTGGTCGACGCCGACCCCGCCGACCCGCTGTCGCCGGCGCCCGAGCGGCTCTGGTCGGCGGTGCTACGCCGCCAACGGGGCGCCCTGGCCCTCTTCGCCGCCTACCCGGCGGATCCCACGCTCAACTGACGGCCACGCCTCAGGTCACAGACCGGTACACGTCGGCGTGGGCCGCCGCCGACGCCTCCCACGTGTGGCGGGCGGCCACCTTGAGGCCGAGCTCCCGGCGCTCGGCGTCGCCCTCGATGGCCGCCTCCAGGGCGCCGGCCAGGCGGAAGTCGTCGCCCGGCGGGGCCAGGAAGGCGGCGCCGGCGGCCACCTCCTCCATCACCGTGCCCACGGTGGTGACCACCGGCGCCCCGCAGGCCAGGGCCTCGATGACGGGCAGGCCGAAGCCCTCCTCCAGGGACGGGTAGGCCACCGCAGCGGCCTGGCGCAGCAGGGCGGGCAGGTCGGCTTCGGGCAGGTAGCCGGTCACCCGCACCCGGTCGCCGTGGGCGGCGCCGGCGACGGCGGCGTCCACCGCGCCGGCCGCCCACCCCGGGGCGCCGGCCAGCACGAGGGTCAGGTCCGGCTGGGCGCCGGCGATGCGGTCGAAGGCACGGATCAACGTGGGTACGTCCTTGCGGGGCTCCAGGGTGCCGACGAAGACGACGTAGGGCGGGCGCACGCCGGCCCGGGCCAAGGCGGCGTCGTCGCCGGCGTCGTCGGGGTGGTACCGGCTGTGGTCGACGCCGTGGGGGACGACGTGGACGGGCACCCGGGGCCCGACCCGCTGGTCGAGCAGGTCGGCGGTGGCGACGCTGACGGCGATGAGGGCGGCGGCGCGGCGGGCCGACGTCCGGATGGCCCCCCTGAAGAAGGCCACCTTGGTGCGCTGGTGCCACTCGGGATGGGTGAAGAAGGAGAGGTCGTGGATGGTGACGACCGAGGGCAGGCCGAGGGCCAGCGGCGCCGTGTAGTGGGGCCCGTGGTGGACGTCGACGCCCAGCCCCCGCACCACCCGCGGCAGACCGACCTGCTCCCACCCCAGCCGGAGGGGGCGCAACGCCGGCGCCTTGGCCGCCACCGGCGGCGGCCACCGGGCCGCATCGCCGGTCCTGCTCACCACGGCGAGGTCGACGTCGTGGCGGCGGGCCAGCTCGCCGGCCAGCGCCAGCACGTAGCGGCCGGCGCCACCCGGAGGCTCCGGGATGGCGCTGGCGTCGAGGGCGACCCGCACCCGGTTGCTCATCCGACCATCATCTTCCACAGCTCGAGGTGGCGGCGCGCTGCCTGGTCCCAGGTGAGCGCCCCGGCGCGGGCCTTCCCCGCCGCCACCAGGTCGGCCCGCAGGCCGTCGCCGGTGGCCGCCCGCACGAGGGCGCCGGCGATGGCGTCGACGTCGAAAGGATCGACCTCGAGCGCGCCGCCGCCGGCGCTGGGCACCGCACTGGCGACGACCGGGGCCCCGCACGACATGGCCTCGACGACGGGCAGGCCGAAGCCCTCCCGTAATGGCACGTAGGCCATCACCCGGGCCCGGCCGTAGAGGGCTGTGAGCGTGCCGCCGGACACCGCGCCGGCCAGGACGACCCCGGGCCCCGGCCGGACCTCGGGGCCCCAGCCCGCCGGCCCCACGACGACCAGCGGCGGCAGTTCGGTGCGCACGGCGTCGTAGGCGGCGAGGAGGCGGGGCAGGTTCTTGCGCGGCTCGAGCGTGGAGACGGTGAGGAGGAAGTCGCCGGTGACGCCCAGCTGCCCCAGGAGGGCGCCGGCCGCGTCGTCGTCGGGTGCGGCGAGGTGGTCGCACCCCTCCTCGACGACCTCGACCCGCGAGGCGGGGGCGCCGGCGGCGAGCAGGTCGTCGGCCACGGTGGCGGAGGGGACGATGAGCAGCCCCGCCCGGGCCAGGGCCCGGCCCAGCGCCGCCTCGTGCCAGCGCCGGCCCCGGTCCGGGTACGCCTCGGGGAAGTGGCGCCAGGCCAGGTCGTGGACCATGACCGACATCGGCGCCCGCCCCGCCGGCGGCATGGCGAACGACGTGGCGTGCACGGCGTCGGGGTTGCCGGGCGGGCGGACCAGGCCCCGGTCCCACGCCCGCACCAGGGCCGGCGCCGGCAGCGGGGACGTCACCACCCGGCCGAGGGCGGCCAGCGGGTCGGGGCCGGCGGCGGGGACGCGGCTGGCCCAGATGGTCACGTCCACGCGCAGCGCGGCCAGGGCCCGCAGCAACCCGCGGGCGTAGGTGCCGATGCCTCCCTCGACCGGCCGGCGCAGCTGCTCGGCGACGACCAGGACCCGCACGGGACTAGAGACTGCTCACCCGCCGGTAGAGATCGAGTGTCGTGGCCGCCGCCCGCTCCCACGTGAACTTCGCCGCCTGGGCCTTGCCCGCGGGGATGAGGCGGGCCCGCACGCTCTCGTCGAAGGCGGCCTGCTCCATGGCGTCGGCGAAGGCTTCGGCGTCGCCCCGCTCGACGAGGAGGCCGGCGTCGCCCACCGTCTCGGGTGTGGCGCCGGCCCGCACCCCGACCACCGGCACGCCGGCCTCCATGCCTTCGAGCAGGGGCATGCCGAACCCCTCGTAGAGCGACGGGAAGACCAGCACCCGGGCGCCGGCCAGCAGGGCGGACACCCGGGCGTCGTCGACGTAGCCGGTGCGGGTGACCTCGGGCTCGCCCAGGCCCCGCTTGCGGAGCAGGGCGGGCACGTCCAGCAGGCTGCTCCTGCCGCCGGCCAGCACCAGGCGCAGGTCGACCCCCCGCTGGCGCAGGATGCGCAGCGCGTCGAGGGCCAGCGGCAGGTTCTTCCGGGGCTCGAGCGTGCCGAGCATGAGGGCGTACGGCGGGCTGCCGTCGCCGTCGGGGCCGATCGCCGGCGCGGCCCGGGCGTGGCTGCCGTTGTGGATGACCGTCACCTTGTCGGCGACCTCGGGGAGCCAGGCGACGACTTCCTGGCGGGTGAAGCTCGAGACCGTGATGATGGCGGCCGCCCGGCGGAGTATGTCGGGGAGCAGCCGGGCCATCCGGCGCACGCCCGGGGTCACCGCCTCGGGCCGATGGACGAAGTTGATGTCGTGCACGGTCACCACGACCGGCACCTTGCGCGACGGTGGGGCGATGAAGTTGGTGGCGTGGAAGACGTCGCAGTCGACCAGCCACTCCACGGGCGGGAACTGCACCCGGTCCCACATGGCCCACAGCGGCCGGGCCGGCGCCAGCTTGCGCTCCACCGCCACGTTGGGCCGGTGGGGCGGATCGAGCTTCAGGTACCGGGCGGTCCGCCACGAGATGGGGAAGACCACCATCTCGTCCTGGGGCGACACCTTGGCCACCGCGTCGATGAGCTCGTGGGTGTACCAACCCACACCGGTCTTGGCGCCGAGCAGGGGGGTGCCGTCGAAGCCGATCCGCATCCTGGCGGCCCGCTACCCGCTCCGCCGGCGCCGGCGGGCAACGCGCCGCCTGCCCTCGGCGGGGGTGTCGTCTGCGCCGTCGAGGTCGGCGTCGGTGTCGTGCGGGTCGGCTGGCGGGGTGGTGTCGAGGATCTCGGGCTCGGGCGGAGGGGGCGGCGGAGGCGGAGGCGGTCGCAACTCGGACACGATGGCGTCGCGGTGGCGGCGGAGCTCATGGGGGAGGTCCATGGCCAGGCGCCGGCCCAGCTC
>Ga0247713_1000085_pt1 | contig 65366 bp, 58 predicted proteins | sample 21E_NmetaG_FD_189936 | JGI IMG/M metagenome (GOLD analysis project Ga0247713, IMG submission 189936) | Soil microbial communities from hillslope of Landscape Evolution Observatory, University of Arizona, Oracle, AZ, United States - 2-1-E_N | ecosystem: Engineered > Artificial ecosystem >... | reverse complement strand
AGTCGCCGGCCCTGCTGAGCAGGAGATCGCTGGTCTTGGTGCCCTCGTTGGTGACCTCGACGTCGGTGCGGTAGGTCTGGCGCCCGACGATGTAGGAGTCGGTCTGGGTGAGGATCATGTCGCCGGCTCTCACCTTGGTGACGATGCGGTAGGGGTCCTTCACCGTCCCGGTGCCGAACACGCCGTTCTGCTCGATGAGCTCGAAGTGGTGGTCGGGAGCCTTGCTGGGCCCGTAGGTGGTCTGCGCACAACCGTCGGGGGCGAACTGCGGGGGCTCCCATTTGTCCCGCCACCAGTAGAAGCAGGGGACGTTCTTGGGCCCGTAAAGCTTGTCGTCGGCCACCAGGAAGGTGCCGCACTCGCCGTCGCCCGCCCGGTCGGGCGGCATGGCGCGGCGATCGACATAGTGCTCGGCAGCGGTGTCGTCGACGTGCCACACCTGGCAGTTGAGCCACGGGCTCACGATCACCTCGGTGAGGGGGCCGGCGGAGCCGATGGTGCACGACTTGGTGGCGGTCTTGGCCTGGCTGGCCGCGGGGTTGCCGCTACCGAGGCAGTTCTCGCCGGGCTCGCCCTGGAACACCCCGGCGCGGTAGCTGAACGTCGGTGTGGCGCCCCTGGGGTCGAAGCGCCCGATCCCGTTCGGGACCGTCTCGGTGAACACCAGCTGAGGACCGTCAGCCGCGATGTCGCCGATCGCGGCCGTGGACGGTTTCCCGTTGTACTCGGACGTCATGGGCAGCAGGAACCCGTCCACCCTCACCGTCGGTGCCAAGGGCGTTATGCGGAGGAGGTAATGCTTCTTGGGCGCGAAAGGCCAGTTCCCACCGTCTTGGTCGGTCACCCAGATGTTGCCGTCGGGCCCGGCAGTGATGCTCGTAAGGTAGGAGTCGTCGTTCGGGTAGTCGTTGTCGGGGTCCTCACCGTGGCTCAGCGGGTACAGCACGCTGGTTGGCCCCGGGTCGGGCGCGGTAGGCGTCATCTCCCCGACGTTGGGACCCATGATGAACCACAGCTTTTCGCCCACGCTGGCCAGCTCCGCCGCGCCCCCCCCGGCGGCCAACGGGGAAGTCGTCGCCGCCGGCGGCTCGCGGAAGGCGTGCTCGGTGATCGCGCCCGAGGGGGTGATCCGCCCGAGCTTGGGAGTCCGCTGCTGGGCGAACCAGATGTTGTTGTCCGCTCCCACCGCGATGCCTCTCAGGCCAGCCTGGGGAGTGGGGACGAGGTAATCGGTGACTTGGCCGCCGGTGGTGATCCGCCCGATCCGGTTGGCGCCGAGATGAGTGAACCACATGGCTCCGTCGGGACCGGCGACGATCCGCTGCGGCCCGGCCTGGTAGGTCCCCAAAGGAGTCAGGGTGGGCGGCAGCTCGAACTCGGTGAGCTGTCCGGAGGGCGTGATCCTGCCGATCTTGTTGGTCGTCGGGCCGGTGAACCACAGGTTGCCGTCGGGCCCGGCGGTGATGTCGCTGGCGGGGCTGCTGGAGGCGGCGGGCCAGTAGGAGAATTCATCGGTAGGCGTCATCCGCCCGATGTGGCCCCCCGCCGTGAACCACACGTTGCCGTCGGGTCCCCGGGTGATCGAACCCGGAGCCTTGTCGATGCGGTGCTCCACGAACGGCGGGGTGACAATCGGCCCCCCCGGATCGACTGGACCGGCGGGGTCCACCACGGTGGGGTCCCCGGGGGTGTAGATCTCCATCGAGTTGAGGTTGCCGCTGCTGCTGTAGCCGCCCATCACGAAGATGCGCGTCTTGCCGTCACGGTCGACCGCGGTGGCCGCCGCCGCATCGCGCCGGCCGACGTTTGTGGGCGCCGCCTGCCCCCATACCGGATCGGCCTGGCTGGGGTCGTACACCTCCACCGTCGATGAAGAGCTGGAGCCGCCGATCGCATAGACGCGCCCGTCGGGCCCGGTGGCCGACGACGCCGCATTTCGCCCGGTGGCGAGGGGGGCGCCCGGCGCCCACGTGTCGGTCTCGTAGTCATAGACCTCGACGCTCTTTGCGTCGCCGGTACCGGCCGCTACGTAGATGAGGTCGCCGCTGGCCGTTGCCGTCGGGTCGCTGCGGGCCACCGACATCGACGTCACCAGCGTCCACCTGTCGGTATCCGGGTCGTACGCCTCGACGGTGTTGTGAGCCGTACCGCCACTGCCGCCGATGGCGTAGATCCGCCCGTCGGGACCCGTGACCACGGCCAGGTTGGCGCGGGGAACGGTCATGGGAGCGACAGCCGTCCATCCGAGTTGCGGGTTTGCGGGGTCGAAGCGTTCGACCGTGCTGAGGTGCACCCCGGTGTTGGCCAGTCCGCCGATGGCGTAGATGCGGCCCTGGCCATCGGTGGCCGCGCCCGGGTACTGGCGAGGGACAGACATGCGTGGAAGCGGCTCCCACGTCCTGGCCTCGATGTCGTAGGCCTCGACGGTGTCGGTGGCGCTGCCGGCGAGGTTGTAGGCGATGCTGCCCCCGATGGCGTAGATACGCCGGTCGGCTCCGACGCCCGCGGTCGCCGCCAAGTAGGCCCGGTTGCTGCTCATCGGTTTGCCTTCCACCCACGTGTCGGGCGCGAAAACGGGATCGGGCTCCGGCGGCGGAGGAGGCGGAGGCGGCACAGAGCCCAGAGGCGCCCCTGGGGTGTAGGCCTCGGCCGTTTGCAACTTGCCATTGGCGTTGCTCCCGCCTATGGCGTATATGCGGTCGTCGGGACCGAGCGTTGCCGCCGCCTTCTCCCGAAAACTCAACATCGGTGCCACCGGCGTCCAACCTTGGTACGGGTTGAGGGGGTCGTAGACGTTCACCGTCTCGCGGTAGGGGCGAGAGCCCGGAACGTTGACCCTGCCTCCGATAGCGTAGATGCGCCCGTCCCGGCTGCGAGCCACCGCCGCCCCTTCGCGCCCGACTCCCTCCTCCATGAGGGGCGCGACAGGCGTCGATTCGCCGGTCCCCGGGTTGTACGCCTCCACGCTTCCTCGGTCGGAGGAGCTGGCCCCGCCCACGGCGTAGATGCGCCCGTCGGAGCCGAGGGCGGCGCCGAAGCCCGAGCGGGGCTTGGTCATGGGCTCTACGGTCTTCCAGGTGGCGGCGGTCCCCTCGCGGGGGTCGTAGACCTCGACGGCGGCGGTCGGCCCCGTATTGGAGTAGCCCCCCATTGCGTAGATACGACCCTCTGAGTCGGCCACGGCCGCCAGGCCGTACCGGGGCGACATGAGCGGCGGGACCGGCTCCCAACGGTTCGCCGCTGGGTTGTAGGCCTCGATGGTCACCGATTCGTAGAGGTCGGCGCCGAAGGCGTATATGCGCCCGTCGGCCCCTGTGGCAGCCGACGCCCACATACGGCCGTACGGCGCGGCCGCCGGGGGAAGGCCCCGCCAGCCCAGATTTGGAGCAGCGGGGTCGTAGTACTCGTACAGTATGTCCGTCGGCAAGAGTACGGATTGACCCCCCACCGCGTAGACACACTGTCTCATTGGGTCAAAGGTCCCTCCAGTCGGGGCGGGACAGGGACCGGTGGCGGCGCCGAAGTCGGCCCTATTCTTCTGCATGGGGGTAATCCCCTCCCAGGCGCCGAGGTGGGAATCGGCCCGCGCCGGGGTGGTAGGCGCCACCAGCGGCACGCCGACCAGGAGCACGGCGAACGCGCAGATGGCGATGACTCTGGCACTTCCCAGCCTGACGCTTCTCAGGGGCATGACCGGAGCGTGCCCCGGCTCGGCGAGCAGTACGCGCGCCACAATGGCGCGTTTTCCGATGTGGAACGGCTCGACCAGATGTTCATGTAGGACATTTCATGCTCTTTCATGGCACGCCGAGGCAGGAGCCGGTGTAACGAACAGCGTGCGGAGGCCATTCCCACGAGGCCATAGGCGACGCTGTGCTCCTCGCCGCCGAAGGGCGCTCGACAACGTGATCCGTCCTGCGCCGCTGATTCCCACCAAGCACCCTCTGGAGAACCGAACGCCACCTTGGCGCGTCGTCGCAGAGGGCTCCACCATCACCCTTCGGCAGCTCGCCATTCCTCCAGAGAGCCTCTATCTCTTGTGTAGGTTCAGGCCTCCGGGGGCGGTCCGGGACCAATATCGACTTCGATAACGAATGCCGGCCGCGAAGTAGAGCGGCGGCGCGTGGCGTCAGCCTCCGGACACGTCCTGGGGACGGGCCTTGCCGGCGGCGATCCAAGGCATCATGGCCCGCAGTTCGGCGCCCACCTTCTCGATCGGGTGGTCCTGGCCCTTGGCCTTGAGCTCGTTGTAGCGCGGCCGGCCGGCCCGGTTCTCGGCGATCCACTCCTCGGCGAAGCTGCCGTCGCGGATCTCCCCCAGGATCTTCTTCATCTCCGCACGAGTCCCCTCGTTGATGATGCGGGGCCCGCGGGTGAGATCGCCGTACTCGGCGGTGTCGGAGATGGAGAAGCGCATCCCGGAGATGCCGTTCTCGTACATGAGGTCGACGATCAGCTTCAGCTCGTGCAGGCACTCGAAGTAGGCCGACTCTGGCTGGTACCCGGCCTCGACCAGGGTCTCGTAGCCGGCCATGACCAGCTCGGTGATGCCTCCGCACAGGACGACCTGCTCGCCGAAGAGGTCGGTCTCGGTCTCCTCCTCGAAGGTGGTCTCCAGCACGCCGGCCCGGGTGGCCCCGATGGCGTGGGCGTACGACAGCGACAGGGCGCGGGCCTTGCCGGACGCGTCCTGGGACACGGCGATGAGGGCGGGCACGCCGCCGCCCGACTCGTACGTGCGCCGGACGAGGTGGCCGGGCCCCTTCGGTGCCACCATGCCCACGTCGATCCCGGTCGGCGGCTTGATCTGGCCGAAGCGGATGTTGAACCCGTGGGCGAACAGCAGGGCGTCGCCATCGGACAGGTTGGGCTCGATGTCGGCCTCGTAGACCGACTTCTGCTCGGTGTCGGGCAACAGGATCATCACCACGTCGGCCTCGGAAGTGGCCTCCGCCACCGTCGCCACCCGCAGACCGACCGCCTCGGCCTTCGCCCGCGACGACGACCCCTCCCTCAGCCCGACCCGGACGTCGATGCCGGAGTCCTTCAGGTTGAGGGCGTGGGCGTGACCTTGGGAGCCGTAGCCGATGACGGCCACCCGCCGGCTGGCGAGGAGCGCGGGGTCGGCGTCCTTCTCGTAGGAGATCTTGGCCATGGTCCTATCCCACCTTTCCGAGAGAACGCAGTCGGGTGACGGTGCGTTCGAGCTTGGGCAGCGCCACCCGGCCGGTGCGCTGGAGGGCACCGATACCGAAGGCCCGCATGAGGTCCTCGAAGTCGTCGAGCTTGGAGGGCGGGCCGGCCAGCTCCACGGTGAGCTGGTCGTGGCCCACGTCGACGATGCGGCCCTGGAACACGTCGACCAGCTCGATGACCTGACCGCGGGTGCCCGGCTCGGCGTTGACGGTGATCATCATCATCTCCCGCTCGACCGCGTCGGCGGGGTCGAGCTCGCTGATCTTCACCACGTTGATGAGCTTGAACAGCTGCTTGGTCACCTGCTCGAGGGGAGACGACTCCACGTCGACCACGATGGTGATGCGGCTGAACCGCTCGTCGTCGGTGGGCGCCACGGCCAGGGAGTAGATGTTGAAGCCCCGCCGGGCGAAGAGGCTGGAGACCCGGGCCAGGACGCCGGCCTTGTTCTCGACCAGGACGGTCAGGATATGGTGGCGGGAGCTGCGACTAGCCCCTGCGGCAGCAGTGTCCGGCATCAGTGGCCGCCCTCGCCCATCTCCGGACCGAGGATCACGTTGTCGTTCGACGTGCCCGCCGCGACCATGGGGTACACCTTCTCGGTCCAGTCGACCCGGAAGTCGATGACCACCGGGCGGTCGTCGACGGAATTGGCCTTCTCGATGGCCGGCACGACCTCGTCGGGGTGCTCCACCCGCAGGCCCACGCAGCCCATGGCCTCGGCCCACATCTTGTAGTCCGGCAGGTCGGGCGACAGGTAGACCTCGCTGTAGCGCTCCTCGTAGAACAGCTCCTGCCACTGGCGGACCATGCCGAGATAGGCGTTGTTGAGAATGGCGACCTTGACCGGGATGCGCTCGGCCGACGCGGTCACCAGCTCCTGGGCCGTCATCTGGAAACAGCCGTCGCCGTCGATGGCCCACACGGTGCGACCGGGCATCCCGACCTTGGCCCCGATCGCGGCGGGCACGGCGAAGCCCATGGTGCCCAGGCCACCGGAGTTGACCCAGGTGTAGGGGTGGTTGAACCGCCAGAACTGGCTGGACCACATCTGGTGCTGGCCGACGCCGGAGACCACGATCGTGTCCTCGGGTGAGTTGTCGCGCAGCATCTCGATGCAGAACTGGGGCTTGAGGGCGTCGCCCTCGTTCCAGCCCTGGTCGTAGTGCAGGGGGAACTGGGCCTGCCACTGCTTCAGCTGGGCGTCCCACGCGGCCCGGTCGGGCTGGGCGCCCAGTTCACGCACCTCGCTGATCAGCTCCTCGATGACGGCCTTGCAGTCGCCCACGATGGGGACGTCGGCTCGGCGGACCTTGCCCAGCTCGGCGGGGTCGACGTCGACGTGGATGATCTTGGCCCCGGGGGCGAAGGCGCCGACCTTGCCCGTGACCCGGTCGTCGAACCTGGAGCCCAGGGCGATCAGCAGGTCGGACTGCTGCATGGAGGTGATGGCTGTGTAGTTCCCATGCATGCCCGGCATGCCCAGGCACAGCGGGTGGGAGTCGGGGAAGGCGCCCCGGGCCATCAACGTGGTGACGACCGAGATGCCCGTCAGCTCGGCCAGCTCCCGCAGGGCCTCGGCGGCCCGGGCCTTGAGGATGCCGCCACCGGCGTAGATGACCGGGCGCTGGGCCTCCAAGATGAGCTTGGCCGCCTCCCGGATCATGCGGGGATGGCCTTTGACCGTGGGCTTGTAGCCGGGCAGGTCGACCGAATCCGGCCAGTACCAGTCCATCGCCGAGTTGGGGTTGTTGGGGTCGACGATGTCCTTGGGGATGTCGACGAGCACGGGGCCGGGGCGGCCGGTGGTGGCGATGTGGAACGCCTCGTGGATCACCCGGGGGATGTCCTGGGCCGACGTGATCAGCTCGTTGTGCTTGGTGACCGACCGGGTGACCCCGATGATGTCGCACTCCTGGAAGGCGTCGGTGCCGATGGCTGCACTCGGGACCTGGCCGGTGATGACGACCATTGGGATCGAGTCCATCATGGCGTCGGCCAAGGGCGTCACGATGTTCGTGGCCCCCGGCCCGCTGGTGACCATGGCCACACCGGGCCGGCCGGTGGCGTGGGCGTAGCCCTCGGCCATGTGCCCGGCGCCCTGCTCGTGACGGACCAGGATGTGACGGATGGGCGAGTCGATGATGGGGTCGTACACGGGCAGGATGGCGCCGCCGGGGAGGCCGAACATGACCTCCACGCCTTCCATCTCCAGGCTCTTGATGAGGGCTTGGCCCCCGTTCAGCTTCATCGCTGGGCTCTCCTGATTCGGCAGTGTCGGCAGGGAATCGTTCCGGGAAAGAAAACGACCTCCCGGCTGGGAGGTCGTTCGGCGCACGCGTCTGGCGAAGCGTGCGCTAGTTCAGAAGTACGAGGGCGCGAAAGCGGCTCATGACCCGATCAGTGTGACACGCGCCCGAAGGCGTCGGCAACCTGCTCCTAGCGGACCGCCCCGTCCCAGTCGTCGCGGCCAATGGCGAAGCCTAAGCCGGCCATGGGAACGGCTGCCGAGCTGGCGGCGGAGCGGGCGGCCATGCGGCGGCGCTGCGAGGCGACGAGCAGCATGCCTCCCGCCACCAGGGCGCCGGCGATCATGCCGAGGTCGCCGGTGTCGAGGCCGGTGCGGGCCAGGTTGGCGCGGACCTTGGAGGGGGTGACGGTCACGCCGGGGCGGGCGCCGGCGGTGAGGGTGGTCACCTGCGGGCACCCTTCGGTCTGGCCGACCTGCGTCACCGAATTGTTGCCCACCGCAGTGGCCGGGCCGGTGCTGATCGCCGCGGTGCCGCTCGAGTTGTTGACCGGACCGCCGATGGTGACGCCCGCGCCCAGCAGCCCGCCCGAGACGGTCTGGGTCGTGGAGGCGTCGTTGGTGGAGGCGTTGCCGATGGCGACGTTGTCGCCGGTGTTGGCCTCGGCCTCGCCCTGGTTGACGACCTCGACGTGCTGGATGGAGCCGAATCGACCGGTGCCGCAGGGACCGGCGCCCACACCTGCGCCCCCGATGCCGCCCTGGAGCGACGACTGGCCGACGTTGGTGCCGGAGGTGTTGCCCACCGCGTTGGCCGCCCCAGAGTTGACGGCGGCGGTGCCGGTGGAGTTGTTGGTGGGCCCGCCCAGGGCCACCCCCACGCCGAGGAGGCCGCCGCTCACGTCGTTCACGGTGGCGGTGTTCTGGGACGCGTTGCCCACGGCGACGTTGCCGCCGCTGTTGGCGCTGGCCGAGCCGGCATTCGTCACGTCGGCCGCCTGGCGCTGGCCGGCGAGGAAGCTGTTCACCCGGTTGCCGGACGCCTGCGACTGACCCACGTTCGTCTGGGCCGAGTTGCCGACGGCCGTGGCCGGGCCGGTGTTGACCCCGGCGGTGCCGTCGGAGGTGTTGGTCGGTGCGCCCACGCTGATGGGGACGTCGAGCAGGGCCCCCACCGGCTTCGTCACGGTGGCGGTGTTGGTGGAGGCGTTGCCCACGGCGGTGTTTCCGCCGGAGTTGGCGCTGGCCGACCCGGAGTTGGTCACCCCGGTGGTCTGGCTACTGCCGAGAGGGATGAGGATCTGGCCGAAGGCCATGGGCGCGGCGACGAGGCCGATCCCGCTGGCCGCCAGCACGGTCATCGACGCCATGGCCACGCGATGCGCAACCGGGTGGTCGGAACCCTTACTCCGTGTCATGGCCCACTCCCCGCTCAGGCTGCCCAAAGTCTGTCGCAGAACCGCCGCGACGGGCAAGCATTCAGGCCGGACACTACCCCATCCTGTGACAGCTCACGCGCTTTCTAGGGCTCGGTGACCGCGCCGCGGTCGGCGCCCGTCACCAACCGGGCGTACTTCGCCAGTACGCCCGTCGGGTACCGGGGCTCAGGCAGTTTCCACTCCACTCTTCGCGCCGCGAGGGTGGCGTCGTCGACGAGCAGATCCATGGTGCGAGCGTGGGCGTCGATGACGATGGGGTCGCCGTCGGCGACCAGGCCGATGGGCCCGCCGTCGACCGCCTCGGGGGCGACGTGGCCCACGCAGAACCCGTGCGTGCCGCCGGAGAACCGCCCGTCGGTCACCAGGGCCACGTCGGCGCCGCGGCCCACCCCCTTCAACGCTCCGGTGACGGCCAGCATCTCCCGCATGCCCGGGCCACCCTTCGGGCCTTCGTAGCGGATGACCACCACGTCGCCCGGCTGGATCCGCTCGGCCAGGATCTGCTCCATGGCCGCCGCCTCGCCGTCGAACACCCGGGCCGGGCCTTCGAAACGGAGCTTGTCGGCGTCGATCCCGGCGACCTTCACCACGGCCCCCTGGGGAGCCAGTGAGCCGGTGAGGACGGCGATCCCGCCCTCGGTGTGAATCGGGTCGGCCAGGGTGTGCACGACCGTGCCGTCGGGGGCCGGGGGATCCAGGGCCGCCATGTTCTCGGCGACGGTACGGCCGGTGACCGTGAGGCAGTCGCCGTTCAGCAGCCCCGCTTCGAGGAGCTGGCGCATGACGACCGCCACGCCGCCCACTCCGTCGAGGTCGACCATGTGGAAGCGGCCGTGGGGCTTCATGTCGGCCACGTGGGCCACCCGCCGACCGATGCGGTTGAAGTCCTCGAGCTCCAGATCGACCCGGGCCTCGTTGGCGATGGCCAGCAGGTGCAGCACGGCGTTGGTGGAGCCGCCGAGCGCGTTGGTCACCGCGATCGCGTTCTCGAAGGCGGCCTTGGTGAGGATGTGGCGGGGTCGGATGCCATTCTCCACCAGGGCGACGACGGCCTGGCCGCTCGCATAGGCGAGGTCGTCACGGCGGGGGTCAATCGCCGGGGCCGACGCCGAGCCCGGCAGCGACATCCCCAGTGCCTCGCCGACCGACGCCATGGTGTTGGCGGTGAACATGCCGGCGCAGGCGCCGATGGTGGGGCAGGCGTTCCGCTCGATGAGGGACAGCTCTTCGGCGGTAAGCCCGCCGGCGGCGTGGGCGCCCACCGCCTCGAACACGCTGACGATGTCGAGGGCCTCGCCCTTGGACCCCCGCCCGGGCAGGATGCTCCCTCCGTACATGAAGACGCTCGGCAGGTTCACGCGGGCCGCGGCCATGAGCATGCCGGGCAGTGACTTGTCGCAACCAGCGAAGGTGACCAGGGCGTCGAAGCGCTCGGCGTGCATCATGACCTCGACCGAGTCGGCGATGACCTCCCGGCTGACGAGCGACGCCCGCATGCCCTCGTGACCCATTGAGATGCCGTCGGACACCGCGATGGTGACGAACTCGAGTGGGAAGCCCCCGGCCTCGCGCACACCGTCCTTGGCCCGCTTGGCCAGCCGGTCGAGGGGCATGTTGCAGGGGGTGACCTCGTTCCACGAGCTGGCCACCCCCACCTGGGGCTTCGTCCAGTCGTCATCGGTCATCCCGACGGCCCGGAGCATGGCCCGCGCCGGCGCCCGCTCGAACCCGGCGGTGACCTCTCGACTGCGTAATTCCATGCTTACGATGCTGACACACTGGTTCCAGTGGACGTTCGGCAATACGTGGCCGATGAGTTGGAGACGGCCCGCCGGCGGTCGCTCGACCTCTTGGCCCCCGTGGACGACGACGGGCTCCGCCGCCAGCACTCCCCTCTGATGTCGCCCCTCGTCTGGGACCTGGCCCACATCGGCAACTTCGAGGAGCTGTGGCTCCTCCGGGAGGTGGCGGGGGCCGCCGCCATCGACCCGTCGCTCGACGACATGTACGACGCCTTCCGCCATCCCCGCCCGAATCGGCCGGCGCTCCCCCTGCTGGGCCCGGCCGAGGCCCGGCGGTACGCGGCCGACGTGCGGGGGCGGGTGGTGGAAACGCTCGACCGGCTCGACGTCGAGAGGCCCGACCAGCCGTTGCTGACCGACGGGTTCGTCTATGGGATGGTGGTCCAGCACGAGCACCAGCACGACGAGACCATGCTCGCCACGATCCAACTCATCGCCGAGCCTGGGTACCGCCCGCTGGCGCCGCCGCCTCCGGCAGGCAGCCCGGTGGACGGCGATGTGCTGGTGTCCGCCGGGCCGTTCACCATGGGCACCAGCGACGAGGCGTGGGCCTACGACAACGAGCGGCCGGCCCATGTCGTCGATCTGCCCGCGTTCCGGATCGACGCCGCACCGGTCACGAACGGGCGGTACTCGGAGTTCGTGGCCGACGGCGGCTACGACGAGCCAAGGTGGTGGACCGACGACGGCTGGGCCTGGCGGCAGAAGGCGGACCTGCAGGCCCCGGAGTTCTGGCGGGCCGAGGGCGGTGGGCAGTGGTCTCGGAACCGGTTCGGCTGGCGGGAGGACGTGCCCCTCGACGAGCCGGTCCAGCACGTGTGCTGGTACGAGGCCGACGCCTACGCCCGCTGGGCCGGCGGGCGGCTCCCGACGGAGGCCGAGTGGGAGAAGGCGGCCTCATGGTCTTCGGCCGGTGTGAAGCGGCGGTGGCCATGGGGTGACGATGAGCCCACCGCGGCGCTGGCCAATTTGGGCGGCCGCCACTTCGGGCCCGCTCCCGTCGGCGCGTATCCGGCTGGGATCAGCGGGTACGGCTGCCACCAGATGATCGGTGACGTCTGGGAGTGGACCTCGTCGGACTTCGAGCCCTACCCCGGCTTCATCACCTTCCCCTACCGGGAGTACTCCGAAGTCTTCTTCGGCTCCGGCTACAAGGTGCTGCGGGGCGGGTCGTGGGCCTCGTCGCCCCTCGCGGTGCGCACCACCTTCCGCAACTGGGACTACCCCATCCGCCGTCAGATCTTCGCCGGCTTCCGCTGCGCCCGGGACGCCTGACGGGGGTGAACGAGCCGGTCGTCGACGTCCACCTCACTCCGACGCAGCTCCGGGCGGCGCTGCGGCGCGACGTGTCGGCCGGGCTGATCTCGTCGCCCAAGGAGCTGCCGCCGAAGTACTTCTACGACGCCCGCGGCTGCGAGCTCTTCGACGAGATCACCCGCCTGCCCGACTACTACCCCACCCGTTGCGAGCGGAGCATCCTGGGCGAGCGAGCGGCGGAGATCGCCCGCCTCTCCGGCGCGGACACCCTGGTGGAGCTGGGCTCGGGGACCTCGGAGAAGACCCGGCTGCTGCTCGACGCCCTGGCCGACACCGGCCGCCTGCGGCGCATCGTGGCCTTCGACGTCAGCGAGCCCACCCTCCGGGCCGCGGCCGCCACCCTGGCCCGCGCCTATCCCCAGGCCGACGTGCGCGCCGTGGTCGGCGACTTCGAGCACCACCTCGGCGCCATCCCCACCAGCGGTCGCCGGCTGGTCGCGTTCCTCGGCGGCACCATCGGCAACCTGGCGCCCAAGCAGCGCTCCTGGTTCCTGTCGGAGGTGGCGTCGCTCATGGCGCCCGGCGACGGCCTCTTGCTCGGCACCGACCTGGTCAAGGATGTCGCCCGGCTGGAGGCTGCCTACGACGACCCCGCCGGGGTGACGGCGGCGTTCAACCGCAACGTGCTCCACGTGGTCAACCGGGAGCTGGGCGCCGACTTCGTGCCCGACCGGTTCGACCACGTCGCCCGTTTCGACGTCGACGAGGAGTGGGTCGAGATGTGGCTGCGGTCCACCGGGCCCCAACAGGTCAGGGTGGCTGACCTGGGCCTGACCGTGCGGTATGGGACAGGCGAGGCCATGCGCACCGAGATCAGCGCCAAGTTCCGCCGGCCCGGGGTCGAGGCGGAGCTCGGTGACGCGGACCTGGCCTTGGCCCGATGGTGGACCGACAGAGACGGCGACTTCGCCGTGTCCCTGTCGTTCAAGGAGTAACGAACAAGGGCGCCCCGGAGGGCGCCCTTGCGGTATTCAGTTCTGGAGGGGGAGCCTCACCAGGGGCGCTGGGAGAACCATCGCCGTGGCTGCGTACCAGCTCGCCCGTCGCCCTCCGTACCTGGGCCGTCGTAGTCGGAGGTGCCGCCGCCCAGGCCGTCGATCCCGGCCAGAGCGTCGAGTGCCGCAGGGTCGAGCCCACGAGGGACGCCTCCCGGTCGGCTGGGTGTCCCTGCCCGGAACGTCGGCAGGGTGGTGAAGGTGGCGCCGGAGGTGTCCACCAGCCCGCGGGAGCCGAAGAACAGCAGCATGCCAAGGGCGGTGACGACGAGAGCCCCGACCCCGATCGGCTGCAATGTGGCGCCCGTGCGGGCCAAGACCCCAGGACCAACGCCGGGACCACCGGGGCCGGTCGGACCTGCCGCTCCAGTGGGGCCTGCGGCTCCAGTGGGGCCTGCGGCTCCAGTGGGGCCTGCGGCGCCGGTCGGACCAGCCGCCCCGGTGGGACCAGCCGCCCCGGCGGGACCAGCGGGACCTGCGGGACCAGCGGGACCTGCCGGTCCTGCGGGGCCTGGGGGACCGGGGGGCCCCGGGTCGCCGTCGCCCAAGGTGGTGGTGGTGGTGCCGTCGACCAAGGTCGTGGTGGTGGTGACGAGGACCTCACCGACGGTGCGGGCGCACTCCACGTGGCCGATGATCAGGTCGATGCCTGGGATCTCCAGACCGGCGGGTGGTGAGGGAGGAATGGTTGGGATGATGAGATGGACGCCGTTGATGGCGATGCTGCTCGGATCGTCGGGATCCGACACGACCTCGTTGATGATGAGGCTGGAGCCCTCCGGAAGCAGGATACCGAGAGCTCCGCTGAGGTCGGTCTCGGCTCTGAATTCCCCGGCGTCGAGCGGTATCCCGAGCACCTCCAGGCTGGCGATGCTCGTGAATCCGGTAGCGCCGGCGAGGTCGGCCCTGCACTCGACATGCACTCCGCCGGCCTCGAGCAGCGGGGCCGTGGGCAATGGCTCCGTGGTCCGGCCGACTGTGACATTGGCCACATCAGCGGTCATCTCGATGAAGCCCTCGGGTGTGCCTATGCCACCGCACTCGGCGGTGGTCACCAGGGTGCCGGCCGCAAGACCTTCAGCGTTGACCACGTCGGGCGTCGCCACCCGCTGGGGACAAGGAGGGGCGTTGAGCTCCGAGACCGGCGGGATAGGGGCCAGGTCCCCCGTGTTCTGGAGGGCATAGGCGTAGCCCTCCACCGCGGTCACCACGGTGGTGGTGGTCTGGCCGGTGGCGGAGGTGGGCAGCACGAGAGCCGCAGCTATGGCCACGCCCACCATGCCGAGGACCGTCCGCCTGGCCCTGGGGTTTCGTTCGATCATCTTCATCCAGCCTCTCCTCCGCTCTGACGTGGCCCCGTCTGCCACCCGTTCTGCGTGCGACGAGGAGTCTCTGGCACGCATCCGGCACTGTACTCAGCTGCGAGCCCTAATGCCACCACCCGTCGTCCCGATGCCGCGCAGAGCGATCCAGCACGGCTCAGCCGGAGAGGCGCTCCCGCAGCAAGGCCGTGACGGCCTTACCGTCGGCCTTGCCCGAGGTGGCGGCCATGACCTTGCCGACGAAGAACCCGGCCAGCTTGGCCTCGCCTCCGGCGTAGCGCTCCCACTCCCCCGGGTGGCCGGCGATGGCCGCGTCGACGGCCGCCGCCACCACGTCGCCCTCCAGGGCTTCGAAGCCCTTGGCCCGGGCGATGTCTTCCGGGTCGCCGCCGGACGAGACGAGCTCGGCCAGCACCGCCTTGGCCTGCGTCGCCGTGAGGCGACCGTCGCCCTCCATGCGCAGGACTTTGGCGAAGGAGCGGGGATCAGGCGCGGCGCGGTGAGCGAGCTCGTTGGCCGCCCGGTTGAGGGCCAGCCGGCCCTCTGCCCCGGCCTCGATCGCCGCGACCACCAGGTCGTCGAGCCTCTGGTGGACGACGGTTCCCACCGCAGGGTCGTTCGGCGGGACGCCGGCCGCCTCGGCCAGCGCCACCCGGCGATCGGCTGGCAAGACGGGCAAGGCCGCCCACACCTCGGCCAGCCACTCGTCGGAAGGGGCCAGAGGCACCAGGTCGGGCTCGGGGAAGTAGCGGTAGTCGTAGGCCTCTTCCTTGGACCGCATCGACGATGTGCGGCCCTCGTCCTCGTTCCAGTGCCGGGTCTCCTGCACGATGGCCTCGCCGGCCTCCAGCCGCTCGACCTGGCGCCGGACCTCGTAGTCCAGCGCCCGTCCGAGGGAACGTACCGAGTTCAGGTTCTTGATCTCGGCCCGGGTGCCGAACGCCTCTGCGCCGGACCGACGCATGGAGACGTTGGCGTCGATGCGCAGCGACCCTTCCTCCATGCGGGCATCGGATGCGCCGATGGCGACGAGGATGGCCCTCAGCTCGTTGACGTAGGCCTTGGCCTGGTCGGCCGAGCGGATGTCGGGCTCGCTGACGATCTCCACCAGGGGGACGCCGGCGCGGTTGTAGTCGACCAAGGAGTGGTCCGCGCCGTGGATGCGGCCGCCCCCGCCGCCGACGTGGGTGGTCTTGCCGGTGTCCTCCTCCATATGGGCCCGGGTGACACCGACCCGAGAGCCGTCCGGAAGGTCGAGCCACCCGCCGACGTTCAAGGGCTGGTCGTACTGGCTGACCTGGTAGTCCTTGGGCATGTCGGGATAGAAGTAGTTCTTCCGGTGGAAGAGCGACGGCTCCACCCGGCAGTGCAGGGCCAGGCCCACGCGCATGGCCAGCTCGACCGCATGGCGGTTCAGCACCGGGAGCGAGCCGGGAAGGCCCAGGCAGACCGGACAGACGTTGGTGTTGGGCTCGTCGCCGAACGCGTTGCGGCACCCACAGAACAGCTTGGTGGCGGTGGCCAGCTCGCAGTGGACCTCGAGGCCGACGACCATCTCCCAATCGGTGGTCGTGACCGCGCCGACGCCAGCCGTCACCTCAGGCTCCGTTCCAGGGCGGCGGCGGCCCGGAACATGGTCGACTCCCCGAGGGCCGGGGCCAGGAGTTGCACGCCGATGGGCAGACCGTCGTCGCCCCGGCCGTAGGGCACCGAGATGGCCGGATGGCCGGTCAGGTTCGACGGGATGGTGCAGACGTCGGACAGGTACATGGTCAGCGGATCGGCCGTCTTGGCCCCCAGCTCGAAGGCGGTGGTGGGCGTGGTGGGCGCCAACAGCAGGTCGTATGAGGCGTACGCGGCCTCGAAGTCGCGCAGGATGAGGGTTCGGGCCCGCTGGGCCTGGCCGTAGTAGGCGTCGTAGTAGCCGGCCGAGAGCGCGTAGGTGCCGAGCATGATGCGGCGCTTCACCTCGGCCCCGAACCCCGCGGCGCGGGTGGCACCGTACATGGCGGTGATGTCGTCGCCGTCGACCCGCAGGCCGTAGCGCACCCCGTCGTAGCGAGCGAGGTTGCTCGACGCCTCGGCCGTGGCCAGCACGTAGTAGGCGGACAGCCCGAGGGTGGTGGTCGGGACGCTTGCCTCGTCGACCTTGGCCCCCGCCGCCTCCAGTGCCCCCGCCGCTTCGGCGAGGCGGGTGCCGACGTCGGGGTCGACGCCCTCCACCAGCTCCCGGATGACACCGATGCGGAGCCCGTCGACCCCTTGGAGGACCACGTCCGCAAATGACGGGCTCGCATGGGGGATCGAGGTCGAGTCGGCCCGGTCGTGGCCGGCGATCACCTCGAGGGCCAGCGCCGCGTCGGCCACGTCGGTGGCGAACGGGCCGATCTGGTCGAGAGAGGACGCAAAGGCCACTAGCCCGTACCGGGAGACCACCCCGTACGTGGGCTTGACCCCGACCACGCCGCAGAGGGCGGCGGGCTGCCGGATCGACCCGCCCGTGTCGGACCCGAGGGCGAGGGCGGCGAACCCCGCGGCCACCGCCGCCGCACTGCCCCCGCTCGACCCGCCCGGCACCCGGGTGGGGTCGTGGGGGTTCCGAGTGGGGCCGAAGGCCGAGTTCTCCGTCGACGACCCCATGGCGAACTCGTCCATGTTCGTCTTGCCCACGACCACCGCTCCGGCCTCTCGCAGCCGGGTGACCACCGTGGCGTCGTACGGCGGCCGCCACCCCTCCAGAATCCGTGAGGAGCAGGTGGTGGGGATGCCGCGGGTGCAAAAATTGTCCTTCAGGGCGACGGGGACACCGGCCAACGGCCCGGGGTCGTCGCCGGCTGCCACGCGCCGGTCGACCTCGTCGGCGGCAGCGCGGGCTTCCTCGGCCAGGACCAGGTTGAACGCGTGGAGGTCCGACTCGCGGTCGTCGATCGCCGCCAGGTGCTCCTCCACCACGTCGCGCGCCGTCCGGGCGCCCGTCCGGACCTGGCGGGCGAGGTCGACCGCCCCCACTTAGGGCGCCTCGCCCAGGATCCGGGGGACCCGGAACCGGCCGTCCTCGGCCGCGGGCGCCATGGCGAGGACCTCGTCCCGGTCCAAGCTGGGCCGGACCACGTCATCGCGGAGCACGTTGGCCAGTGGGTAGGGGTGCGCGGTGGGCGGCACACCCCCGGTGTCGAGCGCGGCCAGGTCCGCGGCGTGCTCCAGCACCGCGCCGAGCTGCTCGGCGAACCGGTCGAGCTCGTCGCCGGTCACGTCGAGCCGGGCCAGGCGGGCCACGTGGGCGACGTCTTCTCGGGAGATCAGGGCCACTGGCTCATCGTAGGGGTGACGGCGGTACGGGAGAACTCCACGATCCGCCGTTCCAGCTCCTCGCGGTCGAGGTCGAGGGTGGCGACGTGTCGGCTTTGCTCCAGCCACACCCGCTCGACCGGCCCGGACACCGCGCCGGCCAACACGTCGCTGGAAACGGAGGGCACGACGTGGTCGTGGCGGCTGGTGAGGATCAGCACCGGGCAGCGGACGTCGGCCAGGCGGGGCCGCAAAGCCACCAGCCCCCGGCTCAACGACAGCAGGGCGGCCACCGGCAGGCGGTCGTAGGCCACCTCTACGGCGTCGGGATCGGCGATGTCGCCACCCACCCCGGGAAGGAAGGGCTCCCCGGCGGCCAAGAACGCCTCGAGCATGTCGAGGAACTCGTCTGCCGGCGGGTTGACGAGGGGGTTCACCAGAGCCAGCCCGACCACCTCCGGACGGTCGGCCGCAAGGCTCGCCGCCAGGGTCCCGCCCACGGAGAGGCCGACGGCGACCGTCGGCCCGCTGCGGGCCGCCAACCTCCGGTACGCACCCTCCGCCGCCGCCGACCAGTCGTGCCAGCCGCAGCCGGCGAGATCCTCGGGCGACGTGCCGTGCCCGGGCAGCAGCGGCATCTCCACCTCGAAGCCGACCGCGGTCAGGGCCGCGCCGATTCCCGCCACTCCCTGCGGTGAGCCGGTGAGCCCATGGAGGACGAGGGCACCGGGCCGGGCGCTCACCTCCCGCTGGTGCGGCGCGACATGGCCTGGAACTTCAGCATGTCGGCCGACATGCCGGCCACTGCGTCATCGAGGGTCGTGGTGTGGACCGGGACCTGGTAGACGGACAGCTCCTCGACCAGCGCCGCCGGCGGCGTGTCGTCGAACAGGCTGTCGACCACCAGGGACAGTCGGGCCGGATAGGCGAACTCGCCCCGGTAGCTCGGCTCGTCGTCGACGACCTTGCCCCAAAGGGCCACCTGGCCGAGCACAATGACCTCAGGCGCCAGGCACAGGCCGTGCTGGCGGAGCGCGTCGAGGTCGGGGTTGGCGTAGAGGCCGCAGTTGCAGCGTGCGGCCGGCGCCGGGTGACCCACTTCCACGCACAGGGCCCTCAGCACCCGCCCGGGCGGCCACTCGAACTCCCGCTGGGTCACCGACCGCAGCAGCCGGCGGGGCGACAGCTGCCAGTACCGCCATCCGAAGACCGGGTCGTCCCGGTCGCGGACGATCAGCCCTAGGTCCTGTCCGGGGGCCGGGCGTCGTCGGGGAGCACCCACGTGCCCGTCTCCGGGAACAGCGGGTCCACGGTGCAGTACGACTCCGGGTCGGGCTGCCACATCGACGACGCCTTCTCGTAGCAGCCGGTGTGGAAGGTCATGGCGGTGGGGCACATGGCCCCGGCCACCGTCAGCTCGGTCTTCACCACGTCGTCGGCCGGTACGTTCTGGCCGCAGACGTCGCACTGCTCGACGATCGCACTCACCTAAACATTCTACGGCGCGGCCACCCGGTAGCGTCGCTGCGTGCCCACCTTCCCGTTCCTGTCCGACGAGTGGATCGCCGAAGCCCGCAAGATCCGGGCCGAGATGGCCGACCCCGCCCGCGAGGCGGCGGCCGCCCCGACGTCGGTGCGCATGAACCAGGTGATCACCGACGTGCCCTTCGGCGACGGCCGGCTCGACGCCCACCTCGACACGTCGTCGGGGACTCTGGAGATGGAGACCGGGCACCTCGAGCAGCCCGATGTCACCGTCACCCTCGACTACGAGACGGCCAAGGCCATCTTCGTCGACGGCACCCTCGAGGCCGGGATGAAGGCGTTCATGGACGGCAAGGTGCGGGTGCAGGGCGACATGGCCAAGCTGATTTCCGCCCTCCAGCAGCTCGCCCCGCCCGATCCCGACGCCGTCGACCAGGCCCAGGCCCGCATCCGGGACATCACCGCATAGTCGGCGGAGAGCCGCCATTCAACGCAGCCAGCCCCCGAGCGACTCTCCCAGCTCGTCCGGCGACCAGCGGCCCTCCTTCTCCACCGTCGCCTGGACCGACCACGGCCGGAGTAGCTCGACCTTGCCCCCCTGGGCCGCGAACACCCGCCCGGTGACCTGGCAGCCCGCCGACGCCAGCCAGCCCACCAGCGGCGCGACGTTGGCAGGGTGCCACCGGTCGAACGCCCCGAAGTCGTCCGGCACGGCCATCCGCTCGCCCAGCCCGGGGACGGACTCCGTCAGGCGGGTGCGGGCCAGTGGGGCCACGGCATTGACCCGCACGTCGTACTGTGCCAGCTCCGCGGCGGCGATCACGGTGAAGGCGGCGATGCCGGCCTTGGCCGCCCCGTAGTTGGACTGGCCCGGATTACCGAACAAACCCGAGGTCGACGTGGTGCACACCACCGAGGCCTGCACCTCCATCCCGGCCTTGGCCCGCTCCCGCCAGAACGCCGCCGCCCACCGGGTGGGCACGAAGTGGCCTTTGAGATGGGTGCGGACCACGTCGTCCCATTCTTCCTCGGTCATGTTGACCAGGAACCGGTCGGCCACGTTGCCGGCGTTGTTCACGAGGACGTGAAGGTTGCCGTAGGCCTCCACCGCCAAGCCGACCAGCGCCTCCCCTGTCTCCCAGTTGGCTACGTCGCCCGGCGCGGCCACCGCCTCACCACCGGCGGCGACGATCTGGTCGACCACCCCCTGGGCCGGCTCGGCGTCGATGTCGTTGACGACCACTCGGGCGCCCTCGGCGGCAAGTAACAACGCGTGCTCCCGACCGATACCCCGGGCCGCCCCGGTTACGACGGCAACCCGGCCCGCCAGGGTCAAAGAATGAAGACGTCGACCGCGCTGCCGGGCTTGACCTTGGTGCCGGCGCTCGGCGTGCTCAGGAACACCTTGCCGCCTCCCGGGCCGTACTTGCCACCCAGCTTGAGCCCCACGGTGGCCAGCTTGGCTTCGGCCTCTGCGACGGTCAGGCCGTTGACCGACGGCACCTCGGGGCGGCCGGCGGACACAGTGAGCGTGACCACGTCGCCTCGCTTGGCGGTGGAGCCCTGGCTCGGCGAGGCGATGATCACCTTGCCCTTGGTGTCGTCGTCGTCGTTGTACTGGTCAGGCGCCCGCGCCGCCCGCAGCCCTATTGCCTCCAGGGCGGCGACGGCCTGCTCGTAGGTCCGCCCGGACAGGGTGGGGACGGTGCGGGGCGCCGGCCCGGCCGACACCGTGAGGTCGACGGTAGCCCCCTTGGGGGGCGAGGTGCCCTTCGGGCTCCAGTCCATGACCACGCCGGCCGCCACAGTTTCGTCGTAGGGCTTCTCGACCGCGCCGACGACGTGGCCCACCTTTTCGATCTCGGCCTTGGCGTTGGCCTCCGTGAGGTCGGTGAGATCGGGGATCGGTGTGGGTGGCGGGCCCTTGGACACAACAAGGGTGACCCGCTCGCCTTCCTTGAGGGAGATGGGGTTGCCCTTGGCATCGGTGCCCGCCTTGGGGCTCTGGTCGGCGACGATGCCGGGAACCGTGGCGTCGATGAACTGCTCCTGGACCACCACATCGAACTTCATCGCCTTGAGCGCTCCCTCGGCCGCGGCCAGGTCGCGTTGGGTGACGTCGGGCACGGGGTGGCTCGGCACCTGCTCACCGACCAGGAGGTAGGCCCCGGCTCCCCCGCCGCCCAGCAGGGCCACGACGAGCAGTGCGACCCACGGCCATCGCCGCCGACGCCCCCCCTTTCGCGACGTGAGCACCGCGGTGACCTCGGCCTGCTCCGCCCCCCGCGTGGGCTTGGACTTCCGGTCCGGCTTGGCGATCACGTTGGTTGGAGCGGAATCGGCCCCCTCGCTGAGGGCCGGTGTCACCTGCGTCGCGTCGCCGTCAGGCGGGGAGTCCGGCACCGGCACCGCAACGGTGGCGTGGGACGGTGCGTCCGCTTTGGGGGCGGCGGTGCCAAGGTCGGTGGGGTCGCCCTCGAGCGCTGCCAAGTGGTTCAGGTCGAAGGTGGCCGGCCCGGCCAGGGCCAGCGGCTCGGGAGACGGCAGCTCTGCGGCCACGGCCTGGAGGGCGGCGGCGAACGCCATGGCGTCAAGGCGTTCCTTGGGGTCCGGACGCCCGGCGCGCGCCACCACCGGGCCCAGCGGACCCAACTCGGGCGGCGCCTCGAGGGGCGTGTCCAGGCGGCCCACCAACGTGGCGACGGTGGTCTCGGCGGCGAAGGGCACTCGTCCGGTGACCGCCTCCACCAGCACCACGGCGAGGGAGTAGATGTCGGCCTTGCCGTCGACCGGGACGCCCTTGACCTGCTCGGGCGACGCGTAGCGCGCCGTGCCCAGCACCGCGCCCACCGGCTCTGTCCACGCGGCCTCGGCGAGGGCCCGCGCCAGCCCGAAGTCGGCGATCCGCAGGCGGCCGTCCTCGTCGAAGAGCAGGTTGGCCGGCTTGATGTCGCGGTGGACGAGACCCCGACCGTGGGCGTAGGCCAGGGCCTTGCCGGCCTCCAAGCCGACCATCAGCGCCTGGGAGGGGCTGAGCCGCCGGCCCCGGTCGAGCACGGCCCGCAGGCTGCCCCCACCCAGGTACTCGGAGACCAGATAGGGCCCGTCAGCCTCCTCGCCCCAGTCGAACACCGCCATCACGTGGGGGTGGTTCAGGGCGGCGGCGGCCCGCGCCTCGGCCCGGAAGCGGCGCAGGAACGCTTCGTCGTCGGCCAGGGCCGGGTGCAGGATCTTGACCGCCACCCGCCGGCGAAGGCGGACGTCGTCGGCCAGGAAGACATGGGCGGACGCGCCGGTGCCGATCGGCGCAAGGAGGCGGTACCGGCCTCCCAGGACGCGACCAAGGTGGTCAGCGATCCGGGTCGAAGCCACGTCGGCAAGGGTACCGTGCGCGGCTGCTCAACCACTGGCAATCACGTAGGGGAGAATGGACACGTGGTACGCCGTGTGGTCATGACCCTTATCGCCGCCGTCGCCGTGGGTGGCCTGGTCTTCGCCTTCTCGGGGCCCACCCAGGAGGAGGGCCCCGGCCTGCCGCCGGCCATCGAGTCGGTGTTCCCGGTGCCCGGCAACCTCGAGCTGCGCCAGGTGAAGATCGTGGCCGACCTGGCCCCTGGCTACATCGGCTACCTGGCCATCGACGGCAACGAAGTGCCCGAGGACGAGATCCAGTTCGTCGACGCCCTCAACACCGTCACCCTCGCGCCCGGCCCCGACAGCGACTTCGCCACCTTCGAGCCCGGCTCCCACTGCGCCACCGTCTTCTACCGTCAGATCGGCCAGCCCCGGGCCAACTCCACCTCCTACCGCTGGTGCTTCCGGCTCCACTGAGCCGGACGGCGAACCAGTGGCACTGAGCAGGGCGCCGGACTGCCTGTTCTGCAGCATCGTCGCCGGTGACACGGCCGCCCACGTCGTCACCTCCGACGAGGCCACGCTCGCCTTTCTCGACGTCCGCCCCGTCTTCCCGGGCCACGTCCTCCTCGTGCCGCGGGCGCACCATGAGACGCTGGCCGACCTGCCGCCGGATCTGGTGGGCCCGGTGTTCACCGCGGTGCAGCATGTCGCTCAAGCAGTCGAAGCCGGCATGGAGGCCCACGGCACCTTCGTCGCGATGAACAACCGGGTCAGCCAGAGCGTGGCCCACCTGCACGTCCACGTCGTCCCCCGCCGTCGCAAGGACGGCCTGCGCGGGTTCTTCTGGCCCCGCCAGCGCTACGCCGACGATGAAGAGATGGAGTCAGTGGCCGCCCGCATCCGGGCCGCAGCGTCCTAGGGAGCGCCCTCGACGAACCGCAGGGAGCCGAGCAGCCGCTCGAGATGGGCCTGGCCGAGGAACGACGAGACGTTGTAGAGGCAGGCCTGTCCCACCACCTCCAGCTGGGCGAGGAAGGCGGGGCCCGATCCTCCTTCGAGCCCGTACCGGGCCACGCTGCCGTCGGCCCAACGCCTCGTCTCGGGAAGGACGGAGGCCCCGGGCAGGGAGCCGGAACCGGGGACGTCGAGGCTCGTCCCGGCCACGGCGACGGCCCCCCGGCCGCAGTCGGCGCACGGCTGACCCGTGGCCGACCGACCAGGAGCCCCGGGCACGTCCCAGGCGACCGCCCATGCCCGGTCACCGAACTCGGCCCGCCTGGCCGTCCCGCTCGTCGCCGGGCCGAGGTCGGAAGGCATCAGCGCCGCACAGTCGGCCCGGGAGCCGGCGGCCCGCCATTCCTGGACCAGTACGGCGGGGACCTGGTCGGCCCGCAGCTTCGGCGCGGCCCACGGCGGCGCCGGGAGGGGCGACGTGGTGGACGTCGGGACGACCGTGCCCGATGTGGGCGGCCCGGTCGTCGGCGCGACGGTCGTGGGCGTGACCGTGCTGGCCGTGGTGCCTGCGCCCTGACCTGGCTCAGAGGGGGAACCACCGTCGCTGCACCCCGTCATCAGGGCGACGAGCAGCGCCATTCCCACCACGAACGGTGTCATGCGACGCTCAATCCGGCAGCCTCCGGGCCAGGGCGAGCTTCCACTCGAGGGCCAGGGGCTCCACGCACAGGAGCGCCTCGATCACCTCGGGGGGCGCCCCACCGCCCCGCGCCGCTTCGTGCACGGCCGCCACGGTAGCGCCCATGGGGTGGGACTCCACCGTGACCGGCCCGGCAATGGGCGCCCGCCCCGGCTGGAGCACGCGCAGGTACCAGCCGGTCCGTCCGCTCTGGCGGAGCAGCCGGCCTATCTCACCTCGTCCTCTGTGCATGGCCAGCTTGAAGCAGGGAGTGCGGGGCTGGGACACCTCCAGCACCGCGTCGCCCCAGAACCAGCGGTCGCCGATACAGACGTCGTCCTCGATGCCGCCGGCCGTGCTGAGGTTCTCCCCGAACGCCGACGGGCCCAGCTCCTGGCCCAGCTCGGCGCTCCACTTCGGGAGGTGCTCCGAGGGATAGGCGTACACCGCCTTGTCGGGTCCGCCGTGGGACTCCAGGTCGGCCTGGGCGTCGCCCTCGAGGTTCAGATGGTCGAGCCACAGCGTCTCGGCGGTGACCGGCCGCTTGGCGATGCCGCTGGTGATCGGCTGACCCCGGTGCTGGCCGAGGTACTGCGGCATGGCGACGTTCACTGACACCAGCTCGATCTCCCGGGTCACTCCACCTCGCCGGTCTCCAGCAGGCGCAGGAAGGCGGCCTCGTCGATCACCGGCACGCCGCACGCCTCTGCCTTGGCCACCTTGGCCGTCCCCGGCTCCGCGCCGGCCACCAGGTAGGCCGTCTTCTTGGACACGCTGCCGGGCGACGCCCCGCCCCTGGCCTTGACCGCCTCCACTGCCCGCTCGCGGGACATCGATTCGAGCGTCCCGGTGACCACCACCGCCTTGCCGGCCAGGGTGGGGGGCAGCTCCGACCGGGCCACGCCCTCGAAGTTGACGCCCGCGCGCCGGAGCTTGTCGATCACCAGCCGGTTGCGGTCGAGGGCGAAGAACTCGCACACGCTCTTGGCGATGACCGACCCCACCCCGGGCGTCACCGCCATCTCCTCCTCCGACGCCTCGAGCATCCGATCGAGGTGGCCGAACGCCTCGGCCAGCACCTCGGCGCCCCGGCCGCCGAGATGGCGGATGCTGAGCCCGATCAGCAGGTTGGGCAGCGGTCGCGACTTCGACTTCTCGATGGCGCCGAGCAGGTTCCGCGCCGAGAGGTCGGCGAAACCCTCCAGGCTCATCAGCGCGTCGTAGGTCAGGTAGTAGATGTCGCCGACGTCGGAGAGCAGACCCGCCGCGGTGAGCTGCTGCACCCGCTTCTCGCCCAGCCCCTCGATGTCCATGGCGCCCCGCGAGGCGAAGTGGCCTATGCGGCCGTCGCGTTGGGCGGGGCAGTCGACGTTCACGCAGAACGTGTCGCTTTCGCCCTCGATACGCACCAACGGGCCGTTGCACGCCGGACAGGCGTCGGGGAACCGCCACTCGGGCAGTCCCTCGGGGCGCTTCGATAGCACGGGGGCCACCACCTCGGGGATGACGTCACCCGCCTTGCGGACGGTGACCGTGTCACCTGGCCGGACATCCTTGACCCGCACCTGATCCTCATTGTGCAGGGTGGCGAGCTGCACGGTCGACCCGCTGACCCGCACCGGCTCCAGCTGGGCGAACGGCGTGGCCTTCCCGGTCCGCCCGATCGACACCATGATGTCCTTGAGGACGGTGGTGGCCTCCTCGGGCGGGAACTTGTAGGCGATGGCCCAGCGGGGCGACTTCGACGTGGACCCCAGCTCGTCACGCTGGCCCAGGTCGTCGACCTTCACCACCACACCGTCGATCTCGTACTCGAGGTCGTGGCGGTGCTCCAGCCACCGCTGGCAGTAGGCGAAGACTTCGTCGAGGCTGCCGACGGTTCTCACCTCGGGATTGACCGGCAGACCGGCCGCCTTCAGGAAGTCGAGGGTCTCGGAGTGGCGGCGGAACCTCGGCCCACCTTCGACGTCGCCGAGCTGGTAGGCCCAGAACCGCAGGTCGCGGCTCGCCGTGACTTTCGGATCCTTCTGGCGCAACGAGCCGGCCCCGGAGTTGCGAGGGTTGGCGAACAACCGGAGCCCCGCCTCGCCCTGGCGCTGGTTGAGTTCTTCGAACGCCGACGCAGGCATGTAGACCTCGCCCCGCACCTCCAGCACGGTTGGGGGATCCTCCACCCTCAACCGCTCGGGGATCACCGAGATGGTCCGAACGTTCTCGGTGATGTCCTCCCCCACCACGCCGTTGCCACGGGTGGCGCCTCGGACGTAACGACCGTTCTCGTAGAGGAGGGAGCAGGCGATCCCGTCGATCTTGAGCTCGCACACGTAGTCGACTTCGCCCGATATGTACCGCTCCATGCGCTTTCCCCACGCCACCAGCTCGTCGAAGCTGAACGCGTTGTCGAGCGACATCATCGGCAGCCGGTGACGGACCTCCGCGAACGCGGTCGACGCCCGCCCGCCGACCTTCTGGGTCGGCGAATCCGCGGTGCGCAGCTCGGGATGGGCCTCCTCCAAGGACCGCAACTCGCGGACCAGGTCGTCGAACTCGGCGTCGGAGATCTCGGGGTCGTCGAGCAGGTAGTAGCGCTCGGTGTGGTGCTCCACGAGCCTCCGGAGCTCTGCCGCCCGGGTCGCTGCGTCCACAGACGGACGGTAGCGTGGGCGCGCCGATGAACGAGGCCTGGACTCTCTGACCCGGAACTGGTCCCGATTCATCCCCTGGCTGGTCCGCGGTCTGTGGGCTGCGCTGCCGTTCACGACCGGGCCGGCGCTGGCCGCCGCTCTGGACGCGGCCAGCCGCCCGGTGCAGCTCGTCGCGTCGTCAGGCCTTTGGCTCGGATGGGCCGTCGGCATGATCGCCGCCTTTGCCCCTCACCCGATCGCCCTGACCGCGCTGCGGGTGGTGGCCCCGGCCGCGGTGGTGGCCGCGTTGGTGGCGGCCGTCGCCGACCACCCGTCGGCGCTCGCCGTGGCGTGGGCCACAGTCGCTTGCGCGTGGGCCTTCGCGCCTGCCTTCGGTGCCTTCTGCGTGAACGGGCCGGCCTACCCCAACGAGCGACGATTCCTGCTCCGTCCGCCCGGTCCCTTGCTCCTTGGCCCGTTGCCGACCTTCTGGATCCTCTCGGTGGCGGGCATCGCGGCTGGGCCGTTGCTGCTCGCCGGCCGCCAGTGGATCCTCGGTGGTCTCGCCCTGCTGGTGGGCTGGCCCCTGGCCTTCCTGTTGCTCAAGTCGTTGCACAACTTGTCGCGCCGGTGGGCAGTGTTCGTGCCGGCCGGCATCGTCCTCCACGACCCCGTCGTGCTCTCCGACACCACGCTGTTTCGCCGGCAGGCCGTCACTGCCCTTCGCCCGGCGACGGCCGACGACACCGGTCTCTTCGACGTTTCCCAGCGCGCTCCCGGGCTCGGCATCGCCCTCGAGCTCGACGACCCCACCACCATCACCCTGCTCAAGCCCGGCCGTCGGGAGGGCGTCGCCATTCACGCCTCCGGGCTCCGCTTCACCCCCACCCGCCCCGGCCTGGTCATCGAGGAGGCCCGCCGCCGCCGCATCGCCGTGAGCCGGAAGCCGACAGTCAGCGACTGATCGGCGCTGACCGTGCAACGTTGTGGCCAGGAGCCATGACTTTGCACGGTCAGCTCCTATGCGGTGGCGATGCCTCCGCCGAGGACCTCGTCGCCCCGGTAGAGCACGACGCTCTGGCCGGGCGCCACTCGTCGCTGCGTCTCGGCAAAGCGCACGGTCGTGCCCTCGAGCACCGCGTCGACGGGGTCGGCGTGGGCGCTGGTCTGGACCTGCACCGGTCCGTGCGCCGGCTCGTGCACCCATGACAGCTGCGTGAGCTTCACGGACTCCGCTTGCAGGTCGGCCGCCTCCCCGACGACGACCGTACGGGAAGCGGTATCAATGGAGATCGCGTAGCGCTTAGCCCCGCCGCCCGTGCCGAGCCCTCGGCGCTGGCCGACGGTGACGAGCTCCAGCGCGTCGACCCGGCCGACGTCGGCGCCAGCGGTGTCTACAACCCGACCCGGATGGAGCGGGATACGGGAGGACAGGAGCGCCTCCCGACCCCCGCTGGTCGTGACGAAGCAGACGTCCTGGCTGTCGGGTTTGTCGGCCGTGGGCAGGCCGAGGGCGGCAGCCTTGGCTCGGACCTCCGCCTTGGTCATGGTCCCGACCGGGAAGCGGATACGGCGGAGCTGGTCCTGCCCCAGCACGTAGAGCACGTAGGACTGGTCCTTCAACGGATCGGCGCCACGGTATAACCGGCCCTCGACCACGCGCGCGTGGTGGCCGGTGGCGACCGCGTCGAACCCGAGCTGGGTGGCGCGGCGCAGGAGGCGCCCGAACTTGAGGTGGCGGTTGCATTCGATGCACGGGTTCGGCGTAAGACCCTCGGCATGGGAGGCGGCGTACGGCGCGACCACCTGGGCGTCGAACTCGTCGACGAAGGTCCACACCAGGTGGTCGATCCCGAGCACGTGAGCGACCCGGCGGGCGTCGTCGATCTCGGCCACCGAACAGCAGCCGGCATCGGTGTCGTTGTCCCAGAGCCGCAGCGTCACGCCCACGACGTCGTGGCCCTCCTCCACCAAGAGGGCGGCGGCGACGGAGGAGTCCACACCGCCGGACATGGCGGCCAAGACGCGCGTCATGACGCCCGGAGCCGCTCCACCGCCGGGGGGATGGCGGCCAGGGCGAGGTCGACGTCGGCCTCCGTCGTGCTCGTCCCCAAAGACAGCCGGAGCGACCCGATGGCCTGGGCGCGGGCCATCCCCATCGCCGCCAGCACGTGCGAGGGGTCGACCGCCCCGCTGGCGCAGGCCGAGCCGGCCGAGGCGTAGACACCGGCCGCGTCGAGCAGGACCAGCAGCGACTCCGACTCCACGCCGTCGAACGACACGTGGCAGTTCCCGGCGATCTTCGTCGCCCGGTCCCCGGTCTCCGTGCAGCCCGGCACGGTGGCCAGCAGCCCGTCGGCCAGGCGGTCGCGCAGGGCCCGCACCCGGGCGACGTGGGCGGCCCGCTCGTCCACGGTGGCCCGCATCGCCGCGGCCATGGCCACGATCCCCGCGACGTTGTGGGTGCCGCTGCGCCGGTCGCGCTCCTGGCCCCCGCCGTGGATGATCGGCCTCACCTTCACGCCCTGGCGGACGACCAGGGCGCCGACGCCCTTGGGCCCGCCGCACTTGTGGGCGCTCACCGCCACCAGGTCGGCGGACGCGGCGGCGGACGCCACGTCGAGCCACGGGAACCCCTGCACCGCGTCGGTGTGCACCACCGCCTCAGGCGCCCGCTCCCGCACCAGCGCCACCACGTCGGCCAGCGGCTCGATAGTCCCGACCTCGTTGTTGGCCAGCATCACCGACACCACCGACACCGACGGGTCGAGCAGGTCGGCCAACCGGTCGAGGTCGACGACGCCGTCGCCGCCCACCGGCGCCAGCCGGTTGTCCCCCAACGCGTCGCAGGCGTGCAGGACGGCGTGGTGCTCGATGGCCGAGCACACCGTCGGCCCCGGGCGCACCGCGCACGCGCCGAGAATGGCCAGGTTGTCGGCCTCGGTGCCACCACCGGTGAAGACCACCTCGGCCGGCCGGGCGCCGAGGCACTGGGCGACGGTGTCGCGGGCGTCGTCGAGGGCCTTGCGGGCCTCACGGGAGACGGCATGTGCGCCGGACGGGTTGCCGAACCGCTCGCTGAGGTACGGCAGCATGGCCTCGACGGCCTCGGGTCGCATGGGGGTGGTTGCAGCGTTGTCGAGGTAGGCGGGCACGACTCCCAGGGTAGGCGCCGCCGGCGGCAAACAGGCTCAGTGGTTGACGAGCCAGACCACGCTCAGCGACGGGAGGTCGATGGTGAGCGAGTGGTCGAACCCGTGCCACGGGGTCGGCTCGGTGGACCGGTAGCCCCCGTTCACCATCGTCGTGTCCAGCGCCACCTCCCACGAGCCCTGCCGGGGCAGCCCGATGCGGTAGCCCGGGCGGTCGGTGCCCGAGAAGTTGGCGACGCACGCCAGTGAGCGCTCGCGCCCCTCGGAGTACCGGCAGAAGGAGAAGACGTTCTGGTCGGCGTCGTTGGCGTCGATCCACTCGAACCCCTCTCCCTCGAAGTCGACCTGCCACAGGGCGGGCTCGTCGCGGTAGATCCGGTTCAGCTCCCGGACGAGCATCTGCAGGCCCTGGTGGCCCGGGTCACCCAGCAGGTCCCAATCCAGACTGCGGTCGTGCGACCACTCGCGCTCCTGGCCGATCTCACAGCCCATGAACAGGAGCTGCTTGCCCGGGTGGGCCCACATCCACGCCAGCAGGGCTCGCACGCCAGCCAGCCTGGCCCCCTTGTCGCCGGGCATCTTGTTGATGAGCGAGCCCTTGCCGTGCACCACCTCGTCGTGGGAGATGGGAAGGACGAAGTTCTCAGAGAAGGCGTAGAGCAGGCCGAACGTGAGCTGGTGGTGGTGGTGACGGCGGTGCACCGGCTCCTTCGAGACGTAGGTGAGCGTGTCGTGCATCCAGCCCATGTTCCACTTGAACCCGAAGCCCAGGCCGCCCAGGTAGACGGGCCGGGAGACGCCGGGCCACGACGTCGACTCCTCGGCGATGGTCAGCACGCCCGGATGCTCGGCGTGGACGAGGGTGTTCAGCTGGCGCAGGAACTCGACCGCTTCGAGGTTCTCCCGGCCGCCGAACTTGTTGGGCACCCACTGGCCCTCTTCACGGGAGTAGTCGAGGTAGAGCATGGAGGCCACGGCGTCGACCCGCAGGCCGTCGATGTGCAGCTCCTCGATCCAGTACAGGGCGTTGGCCAGGAGGAAGTTGCTCACCTCGTGGCGGCCGAAGTTGAACACCAGGGTGCCCCAGTCGGGGTGCTCGCCCTGGCGGGGGTCGGCGTGCTCGTAGAGCGCGGTGCCGTCGAACTGGGCCAGGGCGAAGGAGTCCTTGGGGAAGTGGGCCGGCACCCAGTCGACGATCACGCCGATGCCGGCCTGGTGCAGCGCGTCGACCAGGAACCGGAAGTCGTCCGGCGTGCCGAAGCGGGCGGTGGGCGCGTAGTAGGCGGTGACCTGGTAGCCCCAGGAACCGCCGAACGGGTGCTCGGCCACCGGCAGGAACTCGACGTGGGTGAAGCCCATCTCGTTCAGGTAGGCGGGAAGCTGCTCGGCCATCTCCCGGTAGGTCAGGGGTCGGTCGCCCTCCTCGGGCACGTGCCGCCACGACGCCATGTGGCACTCGTAGACCGACATCGGGCTGGTCCAGGGGTTGGCGTCCCGGCGGCGCTGGACCCAATCCGCGTCGCCCCAGTCGTACGACGACTGCCAGACCACGCTTGCCGTGCCGGGAGGGGCCTCGGTGGCCACGGCCAGGGGGTCGGCCTTCAAGGTGATGTGGCCGGCGCCCGTGAGGATCTCGTACTTGTAGCGCGATCCGTGGCCGACACCGGGCAGGAAGAGCTCCCACACGCCCGACGACCCGATCCGCCGCATCGGGTGCTGGCGACCGTCCCAGCTGTTGCAGTCGCCCACCACGCGTACGGCGCGCGCTCCCGGCGCCCACACCGCAAAGGCGGTGCCGGCGGCGCCCTGGTGCACCGTGGGACGGGCGCCCAGCCGGTGCCACAGGCGCTCGTGGCGACCTTCGCCCAGGAGGTACAGGTCGACGTCGCCCAGCGTCGGCCAGAACCGGTACGGGTCGTCGACCCTCCAGGTGTCGCCCCCGGGGTAGGCAACCTCGAAGCGGTAGTCGGCCGCCTCCCCTGCCGGCAGGTCCAGGCCTTTGGCCACGAAGACCCCGGCCGGGTGCTCCTGCACCATCGGCACCTGACGCCCGTCGGACAACACGAGCGTGACCGCGGATGCGTCTGGCCGCCACGCCCGGACGACGTCGCCATGGGGACCCAGGATCCGGTGGGGATCCGCCTCCAAGCCTTCGACCAGCGCGTTCAGATCCACAGTGGTGGTTGAGCTCCTCACGATGCCTCCGTCAGTCGTCGCAGGGCCGAAAGGGGTATGTGCGCCCACTCGGGCCGGAAGGCCCGCTCGTAGCCCAACTCGTACACGGCCTTCTCCAGTTCGAACGCGGTCAGCACCGCGCCAACGCACTCGGGGTCGGGGGGGAGGATGCTTCCCGGGCCCGCGGCCCGCATGTAGCCGCGCATGAAGGCCTGGCGATTGCGGTTCTCCCACGCCGCAGCCAGCCCCTCGAGGGCGCCCTCGTCGCGTTCGGTGCGGGCCACGGCGGACGCGTAGTGGAACGATCGCAGCATCCCCGCCACGTCCTTGAGGGGCGACGAAGCACGGCGGCGCTCCTCGAGCGGCCGGGCCGGCTCTCCCTCGAAGTCGAGCACGAACCAGCCCGCGTCGGTACGGAGCACCTGGCCCAGGTGGTAGTCGCCGTGGACTCTGATGGCTGCGCCCGGGTCGAGGCCGACGAGTTGGTCGAGGATGGCCTGAGCGCCTCGGGGGTCGACATCGCCCGGCTCCAGGGCATCGACCTGCTTGGCGATCGACGCCGCCCAGGACCCCGAGTCGGCGCGCTCTCGACCGAAGGCGTCGCCCAGGGCTACGTGCATACCGCCGGTCATCGCCCCGAGCCGGGCCGCCTCTCCTGCGAAGTCGCCGCCGGCCTGGCCGGGATCGGTCGGCGGCGGCGGGGCGTCGAGGGTGATGATGGGGATCGACGAGGTGTCGTGCATCCCGAACAGGTCGCGCAGCGACGTCAGGGCGAGGGCCCACCCCTCGGTTGCGCCGGCCAGGAACGGCTGGAGGATGGCCAGGTCGTACTCCCCGACCTGCTGCGTGGCCAATGGCTCGGCCACGCTGGTGAACCCCTGGCGGGCCAAGGCCTCGGTGACCTCGACCTCGGGGTTGTGCCCCCGCTGCACCCGCCGGAAGAGCTTGAGGATGATGCGCTCGTCGTAGACGATCGAGCTGTTCGATTGCTCGGCGCCCATCAGCCGGGCCCGCTCCGCCTTCTCGTGCGGCGCCACTGCGTCGAGGATCACCAGTGCCAGCTCGGGGTCGAGGACGGCGTCGTAGGCGATGGCGTCGCCCCGGGTGGTGGCGATGTCGGCGATGAAGGCCTGGTCGCGGCCGCGTAGGAACTCCGGGTGCTCGTCACGGCTGCGCACGCCGACGAGGACCTGGTAGGTGAAGCCGTCGGCCGCCAGCAGCAACCGGACCAGCACCGGGAAGTCGTCGCCCCGGATCTCCTGGTCGACGATCGTCAGCGATGTCGGCTCGGCCTGCCCCGAGTACCACCGCTGGCGGGGCAGCCACTCGGGAAGGGCCGGGAGGAGCGCGGGGACGTCGATCATGCAGCCTCCTCGTTCACTGGTTCCGCGCCGACTGGGAGTCGACCAGCTCGAACCAGTAGAAGCCGTGCCCGCCCAAGGTCAGCAGGTACGGCAGGTCGCCGATTGGCGGGAAGGGCACCCGGCCGAACAGCTCGACCGGGACCTTGCCGGCCAGGCGGGCCAGATGGAGCTCGACCGGCTGGGCGAACCGGCTCAGGTTGTTGACGCAGAGCATGATGCGGTCTCCGAGCTGTCGGAGGAAGGCCAGCACCGAGGGGTTCTCGGCCGAGAGGATCTCGAGGCTCCCGAGCCCGAGGACGTCGCCGTGCTGCCTGCGGACCTGGAGGACCCGCTGCATCCAGTGTAGGAAGGATCCGGGGTCGCGTTGCATGGCCTCGACGTTGACGGCCTGGTACCCGTACACCGGGTCCATCAGCGGGGGCAGGTACAGCTGGGCGAAGTCGGACTTGCTGAACCCGGCGTTGCGGTCGGGCGTCCACTGCATGGGGGTGCGCACGCCGTCGCGGTCGCCCAGGTAGATGTTGTCGCCCATGCCGATCTCGTCGCCGTAATAGAGCACTGGGCTGCCCGGCAGGCTGAACAGCAGCGCATGGAGCAGTTCGGCCACGGCCCGGTTGTTGTCGACGAGCGGGGCGAGGCGGCGGCCGATCCCGATGTTGCGCTTCATGCGGGGATCCCTGGCGTACTCGCTGTACATGTAGTCGCGCTCGTCGTCGGTGACCATCTCGAGGGTGAGCTCGTCGTGGTTGCGCAGGAAGATGCCCCACTGGCAGCCTTCGGGGATCTCCGGGGTCTGGGCCAGGATCTCGGTGATCGGGTACCGCTGCTCGCGGCGAACCGCCATGAACATGCGGGGCATGAGCGGGAAGTGGAAGCACATGTGGCACTCGTCGCCGTCGCCGTAGTAGTCCACGACGTCGGCCGGCCACTGGTTGGCCTCGGCCAGCATGACCGTGCCGGGGTGGGAGCCGTCGATCTCCTTGCGGAGCCGCTTCAGGAAGTCGTGGGTCTCGGTGAGGTTCTCGCCGTTGCTGCCGTCGCGCTCGTAGAGGTAGGGCACCGCGTCGAGGCGAAATCCGTCGAGGCCGACGTCGAGCCAGAACCGGACCACGTCGAGCATGGCCTGCTGGACCTCGGGATTGTCGTAGTTCAGATCCGGCTGGTGGCTGAAGAACCGGTGCCAGTAGAACTGCTCACGCACTGGGTCCCAGGACCAGTTCGACCGCTCGGTGTCGACGAAGATGATGCGGGCGTCCGGGTAGCGCGTGTCCTCGTCGCTCCAGACGTACCAGTCGGCCTTGGGATTGGTCCGGTCCTGACGCGACTCCTGGAACCAGGCATGGGCGTCGCTCGTGTGGTTCATGACCAGGTCGGCGATGATCCGCAGGCCGCGCCGGTGGCACTCCTCGACCAGCTCGACAACGTCGGCCAGGTCGCCGTACTCGGGAAGGATCGAATAGAAGTCGCTGATGTCGTAGCCGCCGTCGCGCAGCGGTGACTGGAAGAACGGCAGCAGCCAGATGCAGTCGGCGCCCAGCCACTGGATGTGGTCGAGCCGCTCGGTGATCCCCCGGATGTCGCCCGTGCCGTCGTTGTTCGAGTCGAAGAACCCCCGGACGAGCACCTCGTAGAAAACAGCGCGCTGGAACCAGCTTCCCTCCGGCGCCTCTGTCATGTGGGAGTCAAGTGGAGCACGTGCCCGGGCTGCGCCGAGGGGTCAAGGGCGACGTACTGGGTGGGGCCGTACCAGCTCCAGCTGGCGCCGGTGAGCTCGTCGGTGACCTGGAAGGGGACGTTGGCGGGCAGGTCGAGCTCCTGGAGGTCGAGGAAGATCGTGTCCTCGTGGAAGGCATGGGGGTCGAGGTTGGCGATCATGAGCATCCGGTCGTCGACCCCGCCGTTCGACCGGACGGTCTTCGACCACACCAGGATCTGGTCGTAGTTCGAGCGGTGGAACCGGATGTTGCGCAGCTCGGCGAAGGCGGGATGGCGTCGGCGGATCTCGTTCAGCCGGGTCATGAACGGGGCGAGGGAGTCGCTGCGCTGCCAGTCGCGCCGCTTGATCTCGTACTTCTCCGAATGCAGGTACTCCTCGTTGGCCGCCGACGCCGGCTCGTTCTCGTACAGCTCGTAGCCGCCGTACACGCCGTAGCTCGGCACCATCGTGGCCGCCAGCAGGAGCCGTAGCCGGAACGCCGAAGGCGGCCCGTTGCGTAAAGGCCCGGACAGGATGTCGGGCGTGTTGGGCCAGAAGTTGGGCCGCATGTAATCGGCGGTCGGCCCCTGGCTCAGCTCCTCCAGGTAGTCGACGAGCTCGTCACGGGTGTTGCGCCAGGTGAAGTACGTGTAGCCCTGGGTGAAGCCGACCTCGGCCAGCTTGGCCATCATCTTGGGCCGGGTGAAGGCCTCGGCGAGGAACAGCGTTTCTGGATGAGCCTTCTGGACTTCGGGGATCACCCATTCCCAGAACGCCAGCGGCTTGGTGTGGGGGTTGTCGACCCGGAAGATGCGGACGCCGTGTCCGATCCAGTAGTCGAGGATGTCCTTGCACGCCTGCCAGAGCGCCTGACGATCCTTGTCGTCTGCCGGCCAGAAGTTGATGGGATAGATGTCCTGGTACTTCTTGGGCGGGTTCTCGGCGTACTTGATGCTGCCGTCGGGGCGACGGTGGAACCACTCGGGATGCTCTGCCACCCACGGGTGGTCCGGCGAGCACTGCAGGGCGTAGTCGAGGGCCACCTCCATACCGAGCTCCTCGGTGGCGGCCACGAACTGGTCGAAGTCGTTGATGGTGCCCAGGCTGGGCTCCACCGCGGTATGGCCGCCGAGCTCGTTGCCGATGGCCCACGGGCTGCCGGGGTCGTTGGGCCCGGCGACGAGAGTGTTGTTCGGCCCCTTGCGGTGCGACCGTCCGACGGGGTGGATCGGCGGCAGGTAGACGACGTCGAAACCCATGGCGGCCACGTCGGGCAGCCGGCCCTTGGCGGCCCGCTGGAAGCCGCCTTCGGACCGGGGGAACAGCTCGTACCAGGCGCTGAACTGAGCGCGCTCACGGTCCACCCAGAGGGGGAATGGCCCGGCGGTGGTGAAGTCGGCCGGCTTCTTGCCCGCTTTCTGGGCCTTCTTCTCGAGCTCGACCTCCTCCTGCTCGACGTCGACCGGCTCTCCCGCCGCCTCCTTGACCTCGATGTCGTGGGCCAGGGTGGCCAGCCGGTCGGTCCAGGCCTCGATGGCGTACTCGTGCAGCCCCAGCGCCGCCGGTTCGATCACCGCCTCCCACCGGTCGTTGCCCAGCTCCGACATGGGCGCCTCGCGCCACTTGCTCTCGCCCGTGGGACGCCACTGCACCCGGGCGGCGAGGATCTCGTGGCCGTCGCGGAAGATGTCCGCCGAGACCCGTACGTTCTCGCCGATCACCGCCTTGGCCGGATGGCCCCCGGGCGTGCGGGGGCGCGTGTCGTCAATGACGATGCGACCGATCACCCGAACTGTGTACCCGGGTTTCCCTTCGCTGTCACAATCCCGGAGCCGGCTTCGCCCCCGAGGCCGTTGGCCCGGTACCGTTTCGCCCCGATGAGGGCACTCCGCAGCTTCACCGTCCAGCCACGGCTTCCCGAGCGGCTGGCGCCTCTCCACGCCCTGGCCATGAACCTCCGCTGGTCGTGGGACGACCGGACCCAGGATCTGTTCCGCTGGGTCGACCCCGACGCGTGGGAAGCCACGGGCCACGACCCGATCCGGCTCCTGGCCGTGGTCGACCGTCCGCGGCTGGAGTCCCTCGTGGCCGACCGGGCGTTCCTGTCGTTCATGGCCGAGGTCCACGACGACCTGCGCCGCGACGTGGAGAACGATCGTTGGTTCCAGGGCCGGGAGAGCCCGCTGCGCACGGTGGCCTACTTCTCGCCCGAGTTCGGCATTGCCGAGGCCCTGCCCCAGTACTCCGGTGGCCTCGGCGTGCTGGCCGGCGACCACCTGAAGGCGGCGAGCAACCTCGGCGTGCCGCTCGTCGGCGTCGGCCTCTTCTACCACCAGGGCTACTTCCGCCAGGAGCTGGAGCCCGATGGGTGGCAGAAGGAGCGCTACGTCGACCTCGACCCCCACGTCATGTCCCTCACCGCGGTCGAAGGTCAGCGGGTGCACGTCGACCTGGCCGGCACCACGCTCACCGCCCGTATCTGGCAGGCGAAGGTGGGCCGGATACCGCTCTACCTGCTCGACGCCGACGTCGAGGAGAACGACGACGACTGCCGCTCCGTCACCGATCGGTTGTACGGCGGCGACAGCGAGCACCGCCTGCGTCAGGAGATCCTGCTCGGTGTGGGCGGGGTGCGGGCCCTCGACCAGCTCGGCCACGAGCCCCAGGTGTTCCATTCCAACGAGGGCCACGCCGGCTTCCTGGGGCTCGAGCGCGTCCGCCGAGCGATCCTCGACGACGGGCTCAGCTTCGACGAGGCCATCGAGGCGGTGCGGGCCGGCACCGTGTTCACCACCCACACCCCCGTCCCCGCCGGCATGGACCGCTTCCACCGTCACCTGATGGAGAAGTACTTCAAGGGCTGGGCCGATGAGTGCAAGGTGAGCTTCGACCGGGTGATGAACCTGGGCCACCTGCCCGGCGAGCCGTCCGACGCACCGTTCAACATGGCGGTGATGGGCCTACGCCTGGCCGCTTCTGCGAACGGCGTGTCCAAGCTGCACGGAGTGGTCAGCCGGCAGATCTTCGCCCCGGTGTGGCCGGGCGTCCCGGTCGAGGAGCTGCCGATCCGCTCTGTCACCAACGGCGTTCACGCCCGGACCTGGGTGGCGCCGGAGATGCGCGACGTGTTCGACCGCCACGTGCTCCCGGAGTGGCCCCAGGCCGGGCACGACCGATGGGCCCGAATCGAGGACGCCGGCGACGACGAGCTGTGGCGGGCCCGCCAGCAGGCCCGCGAGCGACTGGTTGCCTTCGTCCGCCGCCGGCTGCACGAGTCGGCCCTTGCCCGGGGCCTCTCCGAGCCCGACGCCACCTGGTGCGACGAGGCCTTCGACCCCGGCGTGCTCACCATTGGGTTCGCCCGGCGCTTCGCCCCCTACAAGCGGGCCACCCTGCTGCTGTCCCAGGGCGACCGCCTCAAGCGGCTGCTCCTCGACACCGAGCGCCCGGTCCAGCTGCTCTTCGCCGGGAAGGCCCATCCAGCCGACGACCTGGGCAAGGACCTCATCCGCCAGGTCGTCCAGTGGTCACGCCAGACCGACGTCCGCCACCGGGTGGCGTTCCTCGAGGACTACGACATGGCCCTGTCCCGCATGCTGCTCCAAGGCTGCGACGTGTGGCTCAACACCCCGCGCCGGCCGCTGGAGGCTTGTGGCACCAGCGGCGAGAAGGCGGCCCTGAACGGTGTCCTGAACTGCTCCATCCGCGACGGCTGGTGGGACGAGTACTTCGACGGGGAGAACGGCTGGGCCATCGCCTCCACCGAGGGCTGGGACGACCTGGGTCGCCGCGACCAGGCTGAGGCATCGAGCCTGTTCGACGTGCTCGAGCGCCAGATCGTGCCCCTGTTCTACGAGCGGGCCCCCGGTCGCCCACCCCAGCGCTGGTTGCAGCGGGTGCGCCACTCCCTGCGCACCCTTGGCCCCGAGGTGACGGCCAGCCGCATGGTGCGCGACTACGTCGAAGAGCTCTACGAGCCGGCCGCCGCGGGCGCCGACGTCATGTTGGGCGACGGCCACGAGCGGGCCAAGGCCCTGTCGGCCTGGAAGCAGCGCGTCGTGGAGGGATGGTCCGGCGTCTCGGTGGGCGACGTCACCAGCGACACCCTGGCCATCGACCTGGGCAAGGACCGCGCCGTCTCGGCCGACGTCGTGCTCGGCCGGCTGGGCCCCACCGACGTCGACGTCCAGCTCGTCCACGGTGCGGTCGGCCCCACCGACGAGATGATCGACCCGTCGATCGTCTCCATGACCTTGACCGACGGATCGCAGGGCGGCCGCCACACCTACGAGGGGTCGTTCACCTGCGAGCGGGCCGGGCGCTATGGGTTCACCGTGCGGGTCGTGCCCGCCCACCCGGACCTGTCGACCTTTGCCGAGCTGGGTCGGGTGGCCTGGGCCGCCCACACCACACCAGCCCCGTAGGGCTGGGCCCGGACGGCCTCTAGTGGCCGATGTCCATGAGGGCGTCGTCGGTGCCGACGGCCACGATCTCGGTGACGCCCGGCACGCGGTCCTTCAGGATGCGCTCGATGCCGGCCTTGAGGGTCATGGTCGACGCCGGGCAGCTGCCGCACGCTCCGACCAACTCGATTTCGACGCGACCGGTGGCCTCGTCGACCCCGACGAAGTTCATGTCGCCACCGTCGGCCTGCAATGCGGGGCGGATGACCTCGATGGCCTCCATCAGCTGTTCCTGCATCCCCGTGCTCATTGGTCGCTCGGCCTGCGGCTCGCTCATGTCACCACGCTACAACCCCGGGCAAGCGCGGCTTCTTCCCGCGAGTAGGTTCCCCGGTCCGTGGCCCGCGTCGTCATACGGTCGGAGACCGACGCCGCCGGACTGGCCCGGATCCTCCGGCCCCGCACCGATGTCCTCCTCGAACGGGACGTGGGCGACGGGCGGTTCGAAGCCGAGTCCGGCCCGGTGCTCTCGTACCGGCGAACCGTCGACGTGGTGCAGGGCACCGCCCCCGGCCAGCCGCTGGCGGTCACCCAGACCGTCGACTTCCGCCTCGCCGTGCCGTACTTCGGCTTCCTCTTCGTGCTGCCCTTCAAGCGCACGCTGGCCCGCCCGGGCCGCGACCGGGCGCCGTGGTGGGCCCCGCCTGCCCGCCTCGACGCCCGCGGCGCATCGGTGCTGGGCACCCTCGCCCTGCTCACCGTGGTCTCCGGTTACCTGAACACGCTGTTCACCCAGACCATCCCCTTCGCCGGCGACGAGTTCGGGGTGGGCAATTCGGCCCGCGGCGTGGCCGGCAGCATCGTCCGGGTGGGTGGGGTGGTGGCCCTGTTGGTGTTGATCCAGGCCGACCGGCGGGGACGCAAGGCCGTGCTGGTATGGGCGTCGGCGGCAGGATCGTTGCTGGCCGTCACCGGCGCGGTGGCGCCGTCGCTGCCTTGGCTGACCGGCAGCCAGATGCTCGCCCGGGCCTTCGCCACGTCGATCCTCCTGCTGGTGGCGATCGTGGCTGCCGAGGAGATGCCCGCCGGCTCCCGGGCCTACGCCGTCAGTCTGCTGGCCATGTCCAGCGGCCTCGGCGCCGGCATCTGCGTGCTCGGCCTTCGCCTGGCCGACCTGGGCGACCGCGGCTGGCGGCTGCTGTACCTGGTCCCGGTGCTGGGCCTGCCCATCGTGGCTGCGGTCAGGCGCCGCCTGCCCGAGAGCCGCCGGTACATGGCTCCCCACGTGCCCGGCGCCATGGCGGGCCACGGCGGGCGGCTCCTGCTCCTCGCCGCCTCCGGGGTGCTGGTCAACTTGTTCGTCGCCCCCAGCTCGCAGTTCGGCAACCAGTACCTGCGTGACGAGCGGGGCTTCAGCGGCGGGCGCATCGGCCTGATGTCGGTCGTCATCGGTACCCCGGCCGTCATCGGCATCGTCGCGGGCGGGCGCATCGCCGACGTCCGCGGCCGCCGGATGGTGGCCGCGGTGGCGCTCGTGCTCGGGACCATCTGCACCATCGCCTACTTCTTCTCCTCGGGGTGGCAGATGTGGGTAGTGGCCACCCTCGGCAGCGTCATCTCCGCCGCGGCCGTCCCCGCCCTGGGGGTCTACGGGCCGGAGCTGTTCCCCACCGGCCTGAGGGGAAGGGCCAACGGGTTCGTCGCGGTGTCGTCTCTCCTGGGCAGTGCCACCGGGCTGATCGTCTGCGGCGTACTGGCAGACCGCTTCGGGCGCATCGGCCCGGCCATGTCGATCCTTGCGGCCGGGCCGCTCCTGCTCGCCGTGCTCGTGCTGGCCGCCTATCCGGAGACGGCTGGCCGGGAGCTGGAGGACATCAACCCCGAGGACCGCCCATCGCCACCACCCACTGCGTGACCACGCCGGCCACCGCCTGGTTCTTGCCCCTCAGGCCGTGGCCGCCACCGTCGATGCTCATGGCAGGAGGATCCGGCGGGCCTCGGTCAGCTCGAGGATGCGCTGGCCCGCCCCCTCGTGCTCGGCGCCATGGTCTGGGTGGGACTCCCGCAGGAGCATCCGGAAGCGGTTCAGGACCTCGTCACGGTCGGGCTGGCCTTCGTCAGGTCCGAAGCCGAGGACCTCCAGGGCCCAGCGCTCGTCGGTCGAGAACCGGCGCCACCAGATGGGCGGGACGTCGGTGAGGTCGGTGAGGTATGTCACCAGCCGCGGTCCCGGCCCGGCGTCCCAGCGGGTCGCCTTCCGGATGGCCGCGAAGGCGCCGGTCCGGCCGTCGGGATGCAATCGGGCCGCGGCGTAGACCGCACCGAGGATCTGGGGGACGGGCCGGCCGTCGCCCTCCAGCTCGAAGCGCACGTCCCCGAAGAAGTCGTCGCCGGGCTGGCCCACGAGCTTGTGGCGGCTCCGGTCCAGGCCGACCACGTCGGTCTGGAACCGGTGACGGAGCCGGGGCTGAGAGATGCGCTTGTCGGCCTCGAGGTCGTCGACCAGGCCGAGGAACTCGTCCCTCAGCTCCGGGTCGACGTCGGCCAGATGGGTGGCGACGATGCCGCCGAGGAGGATCCCGCCGTACCCGGGGGCCGGCTCGGTGGGCAGCCAGTGCGGCCCCAGGGCCACCCGGCGCGTCGGTGCGATGGCGCGCGAATGGCGGATCTCGATCTCGGCCAGGAGCATCGGAGCGGGCTACACCAGGTCGCGCAGGTACTCACGGAGAGCCCGGGCGTCGGCCGCCACCGTGTCTTCGTCCGCCGCCTCCTCCAGGCCGGTGGCCAGCTTCTCCGCCAGCCCCTGGATCTGCTTCCACGCGGGGCGTTCGATGCCGTACGGAGGCCCGCACGCCGCAACCGTGGTGGCCGCCTCCATGGCGTCGGCCGCCATCCGGGCGTCGCCCGGGTCGTGCTGGAGCCGGTCGGCGGCCACGAAAAGGTCGCCCATCGCCGTCTGCGCTTCCTCGCCACCGTCCGCCGTGTCGTCGTCACCGCCTTCGACATGGTCCTCGTCAGCGTCCTCGAGATCGTCGAGCTCGTCGAGCTCGTCGAGGAGGTGGTCCACCTCTTGCTCGGCCACGGTAGGCACCACCAGCACCAGATCGGTTTCCCACCGGTACGGGATGTCGGCCTCGAGCAGGGCCGTGGTGGCCGCGCACCGCTCGGGCATCTTCCACTCCAGGAGGTCGTACTGCACTTCGTCCTCGTCGTTCCCGGGGGCCAGCATGAGGGGCGCCTGGCTCACCATGACGGAGCAGTCGGCGCACCGGAGGCTGCCCTCGATCGACTCGCCGAGGGTGCTTTCACGGAACTGCGTGCCGCAGCGAGGGCAGTACGTGATCATCTACCGCACTCCCGGGTTCACGGCGGCGAGCGTAGCGCCACCGGCGTTCGTGCCAAAAGGCGGCCGTCCCGGTCGTCGGGATAGGGTGCCCGTCATGAGTGCTCACCCCCAGCCCCCCGACCGCAACCTGGCCATGGAACTGGTCCGGGTCACCGAGGCCGCCGCGTTGGCCTCCGCCCGCTGGATGGGTCGAGGAGACAAGGAGGGCGCCGACGGAGCGGCCACCGAAGCCATGCGGGTCATCCTGGCCACGGTGCAGATGGACGGTGTGATCGTCATCGGCGAGGGCGAGAAGGACGACGCTCCCATGCTCTACAACGGCGAGAAGGTGGGCGACGGGACGTCGTTCGAGACCGATATCGCGGTCGACCCGCTGGAGGGCACCACGCTGACCGCATTGGGGCGCGGGAACGCGCTGTGCGTCATCGCGGTGAGCGCCCGGGGCACGATGTTCGACCCCGGCCCGTGCTTCTACATGAACAAGCTGGCGGTCGGAGCCGAGGCGGCCGGGTCCATCGACATCACCCAGTCCCCGACTGACAACCTCAAGGCGGCGGCGTCGGCCCTGAAGAAGTCGGTGCGCGACATGACGGCCGTCGTCCTCGACCGGCCCCGGCACGACGAGCTCATCGCCGAGATCCGCTCCGCCGGAGCTCGCATCCGGCTCATCCAGGACGGCGACGTGGCGGGCGCCATCTCCACCGGCTGGCCGGAGTCCGGCGCCGACATCCTCTTCGGTGTAGGCGGCACACCGGAAGGCGTCATCAGTGCGGCCGCCCTCAAGTGCATGGGCGGGGAGATCCAGGCCCAGCTCGCCCCCCGCAGCGACTCCGAGCGGCAGAACGTGCTGGCCGCCGGCTTCGAGCTCGACCGGGTGATCCACACCGACGATCTGGTCTCGGGCGACAACTGCTTCTTTGCCGCCACGGGCGTCACCGACGGCGAGCTGCTGCGGGGCGTCCACTACGACAGCCGGGGCGCCACCACCCAGTCGCTGGTCATGCGGTCCAAGTCCGGCACCGTACGGAGCATCAGCGCCCGCCACCCGCTGGCCAAGATCGCCCAGTTCTCCGCCGTCGCCTTCGACTAGGGGTCGAGGAGAACCGCCAGCGCAGTCGGGGTGAGCGGTCCGAGGACGGCACGGTTGAAGTCCCCCGTCGGCCGTTCCCTGTTTGGGACGGAGGGTGACTGAGTCGAGAACCGGCGGGTGAGGCCCGTCGCCACCAGGATCTGGGGTATCCCGTCGTCGACGGACCCGGCCTCTCCGTCACCAGTTTTGGGCTGGAAGGAGGCGATGAGCGCGGGCGCCTTGGCCAGCGCGTCGCCGACCCATGCGTCGAGGAAGGGCTTGGGGTTCACCGCTGCGCCGCCCCGGGGGTGCACCTCGAAGTGGACGTGGGGTGCGCCGCCCTGGGCGTTGCCGCTGTCACCGTTGTACCCGATGACCTGGCCCTGCTTGACCGCCGCCCCGTTGCGGAGGTCGCGGTTGAAGTCCTTCAGGTGGGCCATGTAGTAGTACGTGCCGTCGGCAGCGGTTACGAACGCGCCCTTGCCGCCCAGTCCGGCGTCCTCGAACCGAACGGTGCCGTCCACCGGCGCCCGCACCGGCGTGTCGAACGCCGCGAATACGTCGGTGCCCTGGTGCAGGTGGGGCGGCGGGCCGGTGCGGGGGTCGAGCCAGTCGTCGGTCCAGTTGGCGATGCCGAGCACGGGGAACTGGCCCATGCCGAGGGCCAGCGCCTCCTCGGCGGTCATCCCGAGGTTCTCGAGCGGGCGCAGAGCCTCCACCAACGCGCTGGTGGAGCTGGCGCCGGAACGCTGCTGGCTGCGCAGCACCTCCGCCACCTGGCCCGGACTGAGGCTCGGCGGCGGGGGCCCTGGCGGCGGTGTGAGCGGTTCGGCCGGCATGATGATCGCCGTGGGCACGCCCGGCGCCGCGGGCGGGACGAGCACGATCTTGGTCTCGGCCGCAGTGCTTGGCACGGCGGCGGCCGGGACGGCCGTGGTGGGCGGGGCGACGATCGGCACAGATGACGTCGGGCTCGGCGCAGTAGTAGCGGTGGCGTTGTTGTCGCCCGACGCCCCCGCTGCGCCGGGTGAGCCGGCACCGGGCGTGGTCTGGGCGGTGGCGTCGGCGAAGGAGCCGCCGACGAGCGACAACGCCGCTGCCGCGGCGACGATGAGGAGGTGTCGAGAGGGTCTGGTCCGCAAGTACTGAATCCCGAGCCGTTCGCCGCTCCTCACGCTACCCCACATCACAACCCCGATCGGCCGCTTCGGACCGAAAGGCGGCGAGTAGGTGCAGGTCGACCCCGAGGTGGAGGTAGTCCGGCGCCACGACCAGGGAGGAGACATGGGCGGCAGCTTCCTCGCACCATCCCTCGACAAAGCCGGCCACCGCTCCATCCGAGCGGGCGGTGACCACCAGGCGGGCCGGGCCGAGACGCGCCGCCTCCGGGTCGACGACTTCGGTGACCGTCAGCTCGATGGGGAGGCCGCCCCGACCGATCACCACCTCCGGAGCGAAGGCCGCGTCGGCGATGGGAGCCCAGACGCGGCCCGGTCCCTCGCGCAGGAGGTGGACCCGGGAGAACGTCACGTCGACCCGGTAGTCGACGAGAGCGGTCAGGGCCGCGGCGATCCGGTCGGGGTCGGCCTCGTCGGCGAGCGTGACGTGGGGGACGAACGGCCAGGTGAGCGACCGGGCGAGTGGGTCGACGAAGACCCGGTCGCGCAGGGCACGGACGCACTCGTCGTGGTCGGCCACGCCCAGGTGCAGCGTGGGATTGTGGGGCATGAAGGTCGAGGGCGGCCCCAGTGAGACGGTGAACGGCCGCGTGGCCGTGGCTGCCCTCCGCAGCACGGCCAGTGCTTCGGCCAGCCGGTCCTCCCGCACGTTCACCGGCGGCACCAGGGTGAGGTGGGCCGGGATCCGTCCGAGGGCGCCGTCACCGACCGCCCGGCGCAACCCGTCGATCTCGGCGTCGACGGGCGCCGGCACCAGCAAGGCCACTCCCAGCCTTACGCGGGCCACGCCAGCACCAGCCCCCTGGCCACCGCGTCGACAACGTACGCCGGCCTGCGTCGCACGTCGCTCCATGTGAAGCGCAGCACCCGCCAGCCGTGAGCCACCAGGACGTTCGCCTTGTCGCTGTTGCGCTGGACATCCGTGCGTCCGCCGTGCCAGATCCGACTGTCGGCCTCTATCCCGAGGCGCAGGTGGGGATAGGCAAAGTCGAGCCGCACCCCACCGACCCCGTACTGCCTCACCGGCTCCGGCAGCCCCGCCCGCCGCAGCACCCGCAGCAGAGCGTCCTCCAGCACGCTCTCCGTCGGCGCCGTGGCCGGATCCCGCTCCTCGACGAGCGCCCTGAGCACCGCTGCCCCACGTCGCCCCTGCCGGCCGAGCCGCTCCAACGTGCTGGCCAACAGAGCGAACGTGACCAGCCGCCGCATGAGCGCATCCTCCAGCGCTGACTCCACCGCCTCGACCGGCGCCACCGCCCCCAGGTCCAGCAACGTCCGAGCCGGCGTCGTAACAGGGATGCGCGAACGCCGGGACACGTCGATCTGGTCAAGCCGGCCCGTGCGATGAACGACGACCGACCCGAGCGTCGGGCAGGCGGTCCCCGGTACCGTGATCTCCGGCGCCTTCGGCTCGACGCCTCGCAGTCCCCAAAGGGACGCGGCACTGCGATGCGACCCCACCGAGTCCCCACCGGCCGCCAGGCACGCAGCGAACAAGCTTTGCTCGGCCGACACTGGTGCCCCCGCCAGCCGGTAAACCCCTCGGTGGACGGGCACCAGTAGCCCCGACGCCACACGGTCATGCAACTGGCGGGGGGTCATGCCAATCTCGAGTGCCTGCTTGTGTTGGGCCAGCGAATGCTGCCTCGCGGCGAGCCGGTTGAGCTTCACGTCCACCGTCTTCACGCCACCAGCCAAGCAGGCGGGTGAGACACCCCGTTCTTTGTCCGCTCAGCTACCGCTGCGGTACTCCAGCGGACAAAGAACGGATTAGGAGGCGCGTTTGGCGGCGTTCAGGCGGGCTTCGGCCCGGGCCCGGGCCGCGACTGCGTCCTCGTCGTCGCCGGAAGCGGAGTCCTTGGCCCGTTCGGCCCGGGAGACGTCGATGTCCTTGGCCAGCTCGGCGACATCGGAGAGGATGATCACCCGATCGTCGCGGACCTCGACGAACCCCCCGTGCACGGCGGCGACCTCCTCGCCGCCCGGCGTCTTGACCCGCACGACGCCCGTTTCCAACGCGGCCAGGAAGGGGGCGTGGCCGGTGAGGAAGGCGACCTCGCCCCCCGCCACCGTCCGGCAGACCACCATGTCGGCCTCGCCCGAGTACAGGATGCGCTCGGGCGAGACTAGCTCGACCTGGAGCGTCACTAGACGGAGGCCTCTTCCTTCGACAGGCCCTTGGCCTTCTCCCGAACGCTGTCGACGCCGCCCACGTTGAAGAAGGCCTGTTCGGGCAGGTCGTCGAGGTCGCCGTTGGTGAGCTGTTCGAAGGAGTCGATGGTCTCGTCGATCGTGACGTTGACACCCTTGACCCCCGTGAACTGCTCGCCCACGAAGAACGGCTGCGACAGGAACTTCTCCACCTTGCGGGCCCGCTGGACGACGAGCCTGTCCTCCTCCGACAGCTCGTCGACGCCGAGGATGGCGATGATGTCCTGCAGCTCGGTGTAGCGCTGCAGGACCTCCACCGTGCGCCGAGCCACGTTGTAGTGACGCTCGCCCACGATCTCGGGGGCGAGGATCCGGGAGGTGGAGGCAAGGGGGTCCACGGCCGGGTAGATGCCCCGGGAGGCGATGTCCCTGGACAGTTCAGTAGTTGCATCCAAATGGGTGAAGGTCGTGAACGGGGCCGGGTCGGTGTAGTCGTCGGCGGGCACGTAGACGGCCTGGACCGACGTGATCGACCGACCCTTCGTCGATGTGATGCGCTCCTGCAGCTCTCCCATCTCGTCGGCCAGGGTGGGTTGGTACCCCACGGCGGAAGGCATGCGGCCCAGCAGGGTGGACACCTCGGATCCGGCCTGGACGAAGCGGAAGATGTTGTCGACGAAGAGCAGGACGTCCTGGCCCTGCTCGTCGCGGAAGTACTCGGCCATGGTCAGGGCGGACAGGGCCACGCGCAGGCGGACCCCGGGCGGCTCGTCCATCTGGCCGAACACCAGCGCCGCCTTGTCCATGACGCCCGACTCCTGCATCTCGAGCCAGAGGTCGTTGCCCTCACGGGTGCGCTCGCCCACGCCGGCGAACACCGACACACCACCGTGCTGGGTGGCCACCCGGTTGATGAGCTCCAGGATGATGACGGTCTTGCCCACGCCCGCCCCGCCGAACAGGCCGATCTTGCCGCCTCGCACGTAGGGCGCCAGCAGGTCGATCACCTTGATGCCCGTCTCGAACATCTCCGAGCGGGGCTCGAGGTCGGCGAACGGCGGCGCGGCCCGATGGATCTCCCACCGGTCGGGCAGATCACCGACCTCGTCGCTGCTGACGTCGAGGGGTTCGCCGATCACGTTCCACACATGCCCGAGCACGCCGTTGCCGACGGGCACCGTGATGCCTTTGCCGGTGTTGACGACGGGGGCGCCGCGACGCAGGCCGTCGGTGGGCTTCATGCAGATGGCTCGAACCCGGTTCTCGCCGATGTGCTGGGCGACCTCGGCGGTGATCACCAGCGACTTGCCCTCCAAGTCGACGGTCATCGTCACTGCGTGGTTGATCTCGGGCAGGGAGTCCGGAGGGAACTCGATGTCGACGACCGGGCCGGCGATGCCGACGATCCGGCCCTCCTTGGCCCCGTTCTGCGTGGTCTGCTCACTCATCTGTACGCTCCTGAACGGTCGAGGTGGTCGACAAGCATGTCGCGGCTGAGGACGGTGTCCGGGAAGTAATCGACCTTGCCGCCGGACTTGGCCAGGCGGAGCGCTTCGGCGCCGCCGACGATCTCCATGATCTCGGTGGTGATGCCCGCCTGGCGCAGCTTGTTGGCCACCGTCGACAGCTTCTTGGTCAGCTCTTCGGCGTTGTCGGTGGCCGCTTTCATGGCCCGCTGCCGGGCGGCCTGCTCGCTGGCCGCGGCGTCGAGCATGGCGGCGAACACCCGGCCCTCGACGTAGCGGGGCAGCAGGCGCTCGAGGATCTGGCCGGGCTCGGGCTCGAACTCGTACGCGGACTCGGCGCCGTCGCCACCGCTGGCCGCCGCGTCCTCGATGGCTTCGCGCTCCAGGGGCAGCAGCCGGACGTTGACCACCTTCTGGGTGCCGATGGAGAGGAAGCGGGTGTAGATCAGCTCGACCTGATCGGTGCCGCCGGGTTCGGCCGAGCCCCGCTCGTAGCGCTCCATTGCCGCCCGGGCCACCCTGCGGGCGTCCTCGTAGGAGGGCACTTCGGCGTACCCGGAGTACGCCTCGCCGACCCGGTAGTCGCGGTAGCGGAAGTACCCCTCGGCCTTCTTCCCGGACAGGGTGAGCTCGTAGTCGCGGCCCTCGGCCTGGTGGGCCATGAGCGCCCGCTCGCCGGCGCGGATGACCGTGGAGTTGTAGGCCCCGGCCAGGCCTCGGTCGGCGCTGATGATGATGAAACCCACCTTCCGGATGGGATCGCGCTCCTGCAGCAACGGATGGTCGAGCCCCGCCCCACCGGCGGCCAGGTTCCCCATGACCGCGGTGATCTGCTCGGAGTACGGACGGGCGGCCGCCACCCGCTGCTGGGCCTTGACGATGCGGCTGGCTGCGATCAGCTCCATGGCCCGGGTGATCTTTTTGGTGGACTGGATGCTCTTGATGCGGCGGCGCAGGGTGCGCTCCTGCCCACTGGCCACGGGCTAGTGCCCCTCGGCCTTGGCGTCCATCTCCACGGTCTCGTCCGACTTCTCGGACCCGTCGCCGTCGTCCTCCGCCTTCGCCTCGGACTTCTTGTCCTCCGACTTGGGCTCGTCGGACTTCTTGTCGGCGTCGGAATCGCCGGCCTCGGTGGGCTGGAAGCGGTCCTTGAAGCCCTCCATGGCCGACTTCAGCTTGTCCTCGTCGGGCAGCTTGCCGGACTCCTTGATCTCGTTCATGAGATCGGAGTAGCGGCTGCGGAACTCTTCGAGGAGCTCCGACTCGAAGCGGCCGACATCGGACGTCGGGATGTCGTCGAGGTAGCCCTTGGTGCCCGCGTAGATGGAGACGACCTGCTCCTCCACCTTGAGCGGCGCGTGCAGGCCCTGCTTGAGCAGCTCGGTGAGCTTGTAGCCCCGGTCGAGCTGGGCCTGGGAGAGCTTGTCGAGCTCGGAGCCGAAGCTGGCGAACGCCTCCAGCTCACGGAACTGGGCCAGGTCGAGCTTGAGCGTGCCGGCCACCGACTTCATGGCCTTGACCTGCGCGCTGCCCCCCACCCGCGAGACGGAGATGCCCACGTCGACCGCGGGACGCACGCCCGCGCGGAAGAGGTCGGTCTGCAGGTAGATCTGGCCGTCGGTGATGGAGATCACGTTGGTGGGGATGTAGGCCGAGACGTCGCCCTCTTTGGTCTCGATGATCGGGAGGGCGGTCAGCGAACCCCCGCCCAGCTCCTTGGAGAGCTTGGCCGAGCGCTCGAGCAGCCGGCTGTGAAGGTAGAAGACGTCGCCCGGGTATGCCTCGCGACCGGGGGGGCGGCGCAGCAGGAGGGAGAGCTGGCGGTAGGCCTCGGCCTGCTTCGACAGGTCGTCGTAGACGATGAGGGCGGCGTCGCCCTTCTCCATCCAGTGCGAGCCCATGGCCGCGCCGGAGTAGGGGGCGAGGTACTTGAACGGCGCCGGCTCACCGGAGGGGGCGTTGACCACCACCGTGTACTCCATGGCGCCGTACTCCTCGAGGGCGGCGACCACCTCGGCGACGGTGGAGTTCTTCTGGCCGATGGCGACGTAGATGCATTTCACGCCCTGGCCTTTTTGGTTGATGATCGTGTCGACGGCGACGGCGGTCTTGCCCGTCTTGCGGTCGCCGATGATCAGCTCGCGCTGGCCCCGCCCCACCGGGGTCATGGCGTCGATCGACTTGATACCGGTCTGCAGGGGCTCCTTCACCGGCTGGCGGTCGACCACGCCGGGGGCCTGGATCTCCAGGCGGCGGGTCTCGTCGGTGTTGATGGTGCCCTTGCCGTCGAGGGGCTGGCCGAGGGCGTCGACGACGCGGCCGAGCAGGCCGTCGCCCACCGGCACCGACAGGATGCGCCCCGTGGCGCTCACCGCCTGGCCGTCCTCGATCTGGCCCATCTCGCCCAGGACGACGGCCCCGATGGACTCCTCGTCGAGGTTCAGCGCCAGCCCCAGCGTGCCGCCTTCGAACTCCAACAGCTCGTTGACGGAGGTGTTGGGCAGGCCCGAGATGCGGGCGATGCCGTCGCCGACCTCGATGATGTGGCCGACCTGCTGGCGCTCCAGGCTGGGCTTGAACCCCTCCATGTGCTTTCGCAGGACGTTGGTGATGTCGTCGGGGTCGAAGTGGAAGCCCGATCCGGAGGAGTTGTCGCGGACAGCAGCATCGGTCATCTGATGGTTTCCTTCAATTGATCGAGTCGGTGACGGACGGTGCCGTCGATGACCACGTCGCCCACGCGGGCCGAGAGGCCGCCGAGCACCGAGGGATCCACATGTACCTTGACTTCGACTTCTTTGCCAAGGTTCTTGGACAGGGCGACGGCCAGGCGCTTGCGCTGGTCCTCGTCGAGGGGGACGGCCGAGCGCACCTCGGCGACCGCGTGCTTGCGGTCGGAGGCGGCCCGCTCGACCAGGCTGGAGATGATGGCGGGAAGGTCACGGGCATGGCCGGCGCCGACGATGAACGAGACCAGGTTGGTGGTGATCGGCGTGGCCTTGGCCTGGGCCAGGAGGTCTTCGATGATCTCCTGGCGCTTCTCCGAAGGGATGGACGCGTCGGTAAGGGTGCCCCGCAGCTCGTCGGAGGAGCTCAGCACGTGGGAGAGGTCGAAAAGCTCGTCCTCCACCACGCCCAGCGCGCCTTCGGCCCGGGCCACCTCGAACAGGGCGGCGGCGTAGCCGGTGATCTGCTCTGCCTGCATCAGTAGGCCCGGGGCTCAGGCTGCACTGTCCGCCTCGTCGATGAACCGCTCGATGAGGGCCAGGTTGGTCTCACGGTCGAGATTGCGCTGGACGACCTTCTCGGTGAGCTCGATCGTCATGTCGGCGACGCGTGCCCGTAGGTCGCCCATGGCCCGCTCGACCTGGGCGGCGATGTCTTCCTGGGCCCGTGACTTGATCTCGGCCACCTCGGCCTCGGCCTGCTTCTTGAGGTCCTGCCGCAACTTGTCGGCCGACTGGCGGGCTTCCTCGATGATGCGGGCCGACTCGTTCTTGGCGTCGGCCAGCTGACGGCGGTAGTCCTCGAGGATGGTGTTGGCCTCGTCACGGGTGCGCTCCGCCTCGTCGAGGCTGCTGCGGATCTTGTCGGCCCGGGCGTCGATCCCCTTCTTCACTGCCGGGAACGCGAACTTGGCGATGAGGAAGAAGAGGATGGCGAACGACAGCGCGCCCCAGATGATCTCGTTGGTGGCCGGGAGGATGGGATTTGTGGTCGCCTCCTCCTCGGCATGCGGGGCCTCTTGGGCCAAGAAGAGCACCGCGGTGAGTGCATTCATGACGACTCCTCTAGGCGAACTTGATGAGGATGAACACGACGAACCCGATGAGGGCCAGGGCCTCGGTGAAGGCGATGCCGAGGAACATGGTGGTACGCACCATGCCCGCGCTCTCGGGCTGACGGGCCATGGCGGTGATGGCGTTGCCCACCACGATGCCGATGCCGATGCCGGGGCCGATGGCGGCCGCGCCGTAGCCGATGCCGGCGCCGATGGCGCTGAGACCGTCGAGGAACTCGCCGGGGGGGGTCTGGGCGAGGATGTTAAGGATCGGAAGCAAGGAGCTCTCCTAGTGCTCGGGGTGCATGGCCCCGCCGATGTACACGGCGGCGAGAATGGTGAAGATGAACGCCTGCAACACGGCGACGAGGATCTCGAAGGCCGTCAGCAGGACCAGCATGAGGAACGGCAGCGGCAGGACGATGGCCAGCGGGCTGGCCGTCCACAGGGCCGCCGAGAGCACGGCGAAGGTCACCAGCAGGAGGTGGCCGGCGAGCATGTTGGCGAAAAGTCGGACGGCCAGGGAGAAGGGGCGCACGAAGATGGTGGAGATGAACTCGATCAGCGCCACCAGCGGCAGGAGGAACTTCGGCACTCCCGGCGGGAAGAGCATCGACTTGAAGTAGCCGCCGAGGCCCTGCGAGCGGATGCCGACCACGTTGAAGATCACCCACACCAGGAGGGCCAGGAACGCGGGCAGGGCCATGCGGGCGTTCACCGGGAACTGAATGCCCGGGATGACCTCGAAGAAGTTGGTGATGAAGACGTAGAAGAAGATGGTGACCAAGAACGGCGTCCAGGGCAGGCCGGCGGGCCCCATGGTCTGAAGGATGATGTCTTTGCGGACGAAGTCGATGCCCACCTCGACCACGCTCTGCACGCCGGTCGGGACCAGTCGGCCGGAGGAGGCGGCCCGCCCCGCCGCCCAGAACAGGCCATAGACGATGATCGCTCCCAGCCACATGAGCAGGACGACTTTGTTCACTGCGAAGGGGGTGTCCTTCAGGAACAAGGCCGGCCACTCCACCAGCTCCTTGATAGGCGGGAAGTGGAGACCACCACCGCCCTCCTCGACGGCGAGTAGCACGTTCATCGCCGCCCTCCTGCGAGCTTGGAGGGGACGGGCTTCAAGCTCGGGTAGGCCAGCGAGGCCGAGACGTGACCGGTCTCCCAGATCAGCAGGCCGACGTGGGTCACGGCCAGGGTCATCCCCAGGGCGACGATGTCGACCCAGCCGTGGTCCTTGACCGCGTACACGACGGCGGTGAGAAGCACGAGGCGGAGGATGAACCCGCCCAGGGCGGCGGCCATGAGCAGGGCCAGGCTGATGCGGGCCGCCCATCCCAGCAGGGCGGCCGACAACGCCAGGTTGGCCAGCACGAGCACGACGGCGAAGGCCGCGGAGAACGCGCCGTCGGCGCCCCAGATCAGGCCGGCCAGGACCACGAGGACGGGGAGGACGGGGAGCATGCGCCGGGCCATGTCGGCTGCGACCTGGGCCTCGACCGCGGGACCGGGATCCGCGGTGAACGTCTCGGCGTTCAAGACCTGTCCTGAGAACAACTGGCCCACGGCGCTACGGCGTCGTGTTCCTTCATGCGGGCGTCGTAGCCGTAGTACATGCGGGCCATGAGGCCGGCCATGGCCACCAGGAAGAAGATGATGGTGAACACTGGGACCAGTCCGAGCCAGCGGTCGAGCAGGTAACCGAAGCCGCCGATGATGGCCGGCGTGAGCGCCAGCTCGAACGCCCGGGACAGGCCCTCGCCGGCCCCGTTGTAGAGCTCGCTCTGGGGCGCGACCGCAGCACGGGTCAACCCGGCTACCTTCTCACGCAGCTCCACCCGTCCCCTTTGCTTGTGGCTCTATCGCTTGTGAACCGGCGCGCAATCTACGGGAAACCTTGCCGTCGCCGCAAGCCCGACGAAGCATGCTCCGAAGCGGCCGCCGGCGTCGAATTGGGGGTCGACTTGGGCCACACCGCGGAGTCGTCGTCCCCGGCCTCCTCCTCGAGCTGGCGAGCCGTCTGGCGCACCCCCGGGTGGAACAGGGTGTAGAGCAGCACAGCCAGGCCGGCCACCGCAAAAGGGACCACGGCGTTGCCCTGGTTGGTGAACGTCGGCACCAGGACCACGCCGGAAAGGATGGCGGTCCACGCCCACAGGATGACCACCGACCGCCGCTGGCCGTGGCCCTGGCGCATGAGGCGGTGGTGGAGGTGCTCCTTGTCCGCCTGCGAGAGCGACGAGCGCCGGCGGGCCCGGCGGACGATGGCCAGGGCGGTGTCGAGGAAGGGAACGCCCAGGATCACGAACGGGATCACTAGGGGGGCGAAGAAGAAGTAGGTCTGGCCGCTGAACTGGTCGGCGGTGCGGCCCCCGACCGAGATGGTGGAGGCGGCCATGAGGAGGCCGAGCAGGAGGGATCCGCTGTCGCCCATGAACACCTTGGCCGGATGGAAGTTGTGGGGCAGGAACCCGACACAGAGCCCGCAGGTGATGGCCACGACGAGGGGCGCCATGTTGTCGGTGGAGAGCAGGCCCACATCGGACAGGCGGTAGGAGTAGACGAAGAACGCCCCGGCGGCGATGGCGATCACTCCTGTGGCCAGGCCGTCGAGGCCGTCGATCAGGTTGACCGCATTGGCCATGGCGACGACCCACAGGACGGTGACCAGGAAGCCCAGGTCCGGCGAGAGCACGTAGAAGTCGAAGAAGGGGACGCGGAAGTAGAACATCACCACGCCGGCCAGTCCCAGGATGGAGGCGGCGAAGACCTGGCCGGCCACCTTGGCCGGCGCCGAGACCTCCCGCAGGTCGTCGAGCATGCCGATGGCCAGGATCACGATGGCGGCGATGGCCACCCCGAAGAGCTCCGACGACTCGAACATCGGGCCGAACCCGGGCAGGATCCGGGCCACCCCCAGGGCCACCAGCAGGCCGACCAGCATGGCGACGCCGCCCAGGGTCGGCGTGGGTCGCTCGTGGATGCGGCGCTCGTCGGGCTTGACCACCGCGCCCCATCGCGTCGAGAGCTTCCACACCGCCGGAGTCAGGGCGAAGGTGACCGCGGCCGCCACGGCGAAGACGACCGCGTACCTCCACATCAGCTGAGAGCCGACATGTCAGTTGTACGGGCGGAACTTCGAGCAGAGGTTGGTGGCGCTGTCGCGTATCTCGGCGAGGGCGGCGTCGTCGGCGTGGTGGCGGAGGGCTCGTCCGATCAGGGAGGCGATCTCGGCCATCTCGGCCTCCCGCATGCCTGCCGTGGTGACCGCCGGGGTGCCGATCCGCAGGCCGCTGGTGACGAACGGCGATCGGGGGTCGTTGGGGATGGTGTTCTTGTTCAGGGTGATGCCGGCCCGGTCGAGCACGTCCTGGGCCACCTTGCCGGTGATGTCGGGGTCGAAGGGCCGCAGGTCGACGAGCATCAGGTGGTTGTCGGTGCCACCGGAGACGAGGCGGAAGCCCTCGGCCGCCAGGGCTTTGGCCAGGGCCTGGGCGTTGGCGACGACGGCGGCGGCGTAGTCGCGGAACGACGGCTGGGCCGCCTCCCGGAAGGCGACGGCCTTGGCCGCGATCACGTGCATGAGCGGCCCGCCCTGGAGTCCGGGGAACACCGCCTTGTCGATGGCCTTGGCGTGCTCCTCCTTGCACACGATGGCGCCTGCCCGTGGGCCCCGCAGAGTCTTGTGGGTGGTGAAGGTGACCACGTCGGCCAGCGGGACGGGGTTCGGGTGGGCCCCGCCGGCGATGAGCCCGGCGATGTGGGCGGCGTCGAAGATGAGGAGCGCGCCGACCTCGTCGCAGATGTCGCGCAGCGGCTGCGGCTCGATGATCCGGGGGTAGGCGGTGGCGCCGGCGATGATGGCCTTGGGCCGCTCCGCCTTGGCCAGGTCGCGGATCTGGTCGTAGTCGAGCCGTTCATCGCTCTCCGTGACCCCGTAGGAGACGAAGCGGTAGAAGCGGCCGCTGACGTTGACCGGTGACCCGTGGGTGAGATGGCCGCCCTGGTCGAGGCGCATGCCCAGCAGGGTGTCGCCCGGCTCGAAGAGGGCCAGGTAGGTGGCCAGGTTGGCGTTGGCGCCCGAATGGGGCTGGACGTTGGCGTGCTCGGCGCCGAAGAGCGCCTTGCCGCGCTCGCGGGCGAGGTCTTCGGCCTCGTCGACCACCGAGTTACCGCCGTAGTACCGCTTCCCGGGGTAGCCCTCGGAGTACTTGTTGGTGAGCACCGAGCCTTGGGCGGCCATCACCGCCGGCGAGGTGAAGTTCTCGGAGGCGATGAGCTGGATGGTGGTGTTCTGGCGCTCCAGCTCCCGGTCGAGGATGTCGAACAGCTCCCGGTCCTCGTACTGGTCGAAGCCGGTCATCTGCGAGTGAAGGCTCCTGCGAAGGCCACGGTCACCAGCCGGTCGATCAGGCCGTCGAGCTCGGTGGCCATCCGCTCGTAGGCCGTCCGGGGCCCGCCGTAGGGGTCGGCCACGTCGTCGTCGGGTGAGGAGCCGGTGAGCTCGGAGATGCGCCGCCCCTGGCCCACCCGGGCCAGCCAGTCGGCGAGCGACTCCTGGGCCCGGCGCGGCCCCACGGCCTCGCCCCGGCGCACCAGCTCCTTCAGCGTGAAGGTGCGGGGCCACAGAGCGGGGTCGAGGACGACCGCCTCCCGCACATGCTCCCGGGCCATGCCGAGGATGAGATCGGCCGACGACAGGAGGTCGCGGCTCATGGCCCGGCTGCGGTGGGTGGTCATGTCGAGCCCCCGCCCGCGCAGGATCTCGACCCCGTGGTCGCTGGCCGGCTGGCCGGACTGCAGGAGCCCGGCCGACGCCACCCGGGCGTCGACCCCGAGCTCGTCCAACCGGTGACGGAGGAGCACCTCGGCCATGGGTGAGCGGCAGATGTTGCCGGTGCACAGAAAGAGAACGTCGATGGGCCGAGTCTAACTGGGGCTATCCGGGTGATCCGGGAGGGGTGGCGGCCGACAAGCGGGCCCGGACGCTCTCCAGCCGCTCACTGAGGGAGGCGATGGCCGCTTCGAGTTGGCGAATCCGGTCCTGGCCCGTCTGCACACCCGAGCTGAGGGCCATGATGCGCTTGCGGGCCTCCTGGAACTCCCCGGGCACCCATGCCAGCTCCCCGATGCGCTCGTCGGCCGCGCGCAGCAAGGCGACGGTGCGCTCGGCCTCCTGGAGGAGGGCGGTGCGCAGCGACTGCACCTCGCCGGACAGCGGGTCGAGCCGGGCCAGCCGGGTGTCGAGGGCCGACAGCCGCCGGGTCAGCTCGCCCGCCAGCTGGTCGTGGGCCTGGCTTCCGGCCCGCAGGTGCTCGAGCTCCCTGGTCACCGTGCCGCTCAGCGCGTCGAGCTCGGTGGCGATCCGGTCGACGGAGGCGATGCGGGCCTCGACCGCATCAAGCCGCCCACCCGCGGCGGTCAGCGCCGCGTCGGAAGCCGACGCCACCTCGGCGGAACGGGCCTCCACGGCATCGAGCCGGGCGGCCAGCCCCTGGGCCAGGACCTCGCGGGCCTCCGACGTGGCCAGGAGCTGCTCGATCTCGTTCTGCAGCGCCCGGCGCAGCATCTGGTCGCGGGCCTGGTTGTCGCTGACGATGGCGTCGAGCTCGCGGCGGAGGATGCGGCTCAGGGCGGCGACGTCCTCCGGCACGGAGTCGAGCGGGGCGAGCCGGGCCTCGACTGCGGCCAGTCGCTCGGCGAGATCGGCCAGGCCCTTTGCCTGAGCGGAGGAGACGCCGCTCAACCGGTCGAGGTCCTGGGCGACGAGGCTGCGCAGGGCGTCGTCGCGGCTCTGGGCGTCGGTGGCCTGCTGGCTGGCCAGGGCGACGAGGGCCTGCTCGCGGGCGGCCGTCTCGCCGGCGATCAGCTCGTCGCTGGCCCGAACGGCCCGGCGCAGCGCCTGGACGACGGTGGGCAGCGGCTCCAGGGGCTCCACCCGGGTTTCCATGGCAATGATCCGCTGGTCCATACGGTCGACCTGTTCCAGGACGCGGGCGACCGCCGCCTCCGCGATCCGGGCCCGCTCGGCCAGGACGTCGGTGGCCGGATCTCCGGTGCTGGCCGCCGACGCCTCCACCGCGTCGAGGCGGGTGGCGAGGCCACCCAACGCCCGGTCGTGCCCGAACAGGACACCGGCGCAGCGTTCGAGCTCGTGGCGGATGGCCTTGCCCATGGTCTCGACGGTGGCCGGTACCGCCTCCAGTGCTGCCACCCGGTCCTCGAGTGACGACCGCTCCCCGACCGCCGGGTCGTCTGCGGGCGCGGCAAGCTCATCGTCGGGCCGGGCAGGGGACCACAGCGGGTCGTCGGCGTCGTCGTTGTCGCCATCCCAGCCCCATTCCAGGTCGTCCGCCGGCTCGGCGCGGGGAGGGAGGGCGGAGGGGCGCGGGTCCTCGGACGAGACGACAGTGGTGATCACGACGTCGGCATCGGAGACCTCGGAGCGCTCCGGGCCGCCGGGCGCGTCGACAGCCGGCGAGTCCCCACCTTCGGTGGCCACGACGGCAGACTACTGGCCCCACCTCTGTGCGCGCGAGACTTCTTCTATGAACCGGCGGGAAGAGCCCACCACGTCGTCCTCATCGAAGGTCCTGGTCATCGGTCAGGGCTATGTCGGCCTGCCCCTGGCCATGCGGGCGGTCGACGCCGGCCACCACGTGGTCGGCTACGAGGTCGACGAGAACCGGGTCAAGTGCCTGCTGGCCGCGGAGACCTACGTGGAGGACGTGCCGAACTCGGAGCTGGCCGCCGCCCTGGCCACCGGCCGGTACCTGCCCACCATCGACCCGGTCGAGTGCGCCGACTTCGACGTGGCCGTCATCACCGTCCCCACGCCGCTGCGTGACGGCGCCCCCGACCTCTCCTACATCGAGTCGGCCGCCGTCACCCTGGGCGCCCACCTGCGCCCCGGGGCCACGGTCATCTTGGAATCCACCACCTATCCGGGCACCACCGAGGAGCTGGTGGCGCCGCTGCTCGAGCAGGGATCGGGCCTGGTGGCCGGCTCGGACTTCTCCCTGGGCTACAGCCCCGAGCGCATCGACCCGGGCAACCCCCGCTACGGGCTGGGGAACACCCCCAAAGTGGTCTCCGGCATCGACCCCGCCTCCCTGGCCGCCGTGCAGGGCTTCTACGACACCATCATCGACGAGACCGTGCCGGTGTCGGGCTGCAAGGAGGCCGAGCTCACCAAGCTGGTCGAGAACACCTTCCGCCACGTCAACATCGCTCTGGTCAACGAGCTGGCCATGTTCGCCGGCGACCTGGGCATCGACATCTGGGAGTCCATCGACGCCGCCTCCACCAAGCCCTTCGGCTTCATGCGCTTCACGCCCGGCCCGGGCGTCGGCGGCCACTGCCTGCCGATCGACCCCAGCTACCTGTCGTGGCGGGTGCGCCGGGCCCTCGGCCAGCCCTTCCGCTTCGTCGAGCTGGCCAACGACATCAACGACCACATGCCCGACTACGTGGTGCGCCGGGTCACCGAGGCTCTGAACCGCAAGCGCCAGGCGGTCAACGGCAGCCGCATCCTGTTGCTGGGACTGGCCTACAAGGCCAACACCGGCGACGACCGGGAGTCACCGGCCGTGGTGGTGGCCGAGCGCCTGGTGGGCCTGGGGGCCCAGGTGCGGGTGGCCGACCCCCACGTGATCAACGACCACGTCGACGGCCGGGTGGAGCGGGTCGATGTGACCGCCGAGGAGCTGGCTGCGGCCGACGCAGTCGTCCTGCTCACCGACCACGACGCCTTCGACCTGGAAGTGGTGCGCGCCCACGCCCGCTACGTGCTCGACACCCGCCGTCGGCTCGTCCCAGCCGAGCACGTGGAGTTCCTCTAGTCATTGCCCGTGATCCGCCACCAGTACTCTTGCAAGCTGACTGGCGCCGTCTGACCACCGAGGACTCGCTGTAGCCCTCTGTGGCGCTGTCTGAGACAGCGCACGAGCTATTCCGGACGCGAGCCCGGCTACGGTCGGTTCAACGTAGGTCACCTCAGCTCCACCTGCTTCCCGGAGCTCAGGGATATCGGAGGCAAGAACCCGAGCCCCACAGGCTGACGCCTCCATCACCGGCAGGCCAAAGCCTTCGTACCGGGATGGATACGCAAAGAGGGCCGATCCGCCGTAGAGCGCTGGCAGATCCGCGTCGGGTACCTGGCCGAGTGTTCGTACGTGCTCATGACCCTGGTCACCGACCGCCTTGCTGAGACCTGAGTCCTTCCAACCGCGGCACCCAACGAGCACAAGGTCAAGCTCGCAAGCCTTACCGGCCCGGCGGAGCTGGACCATGGCTTCAACGAGCGAAGACAGATTCTTCCGTGGCTCCCACGTCCCCACTGAGAGCACGTAGCTTCGCCTGAGGTTATAGCGGACGCGGACTCTTGCGATCTCGTCGTCGTCAGGACGGCGAAACATCGGATTTACACCCGGTCGAGCCACGCTCGTCACGACTCGACCCGTGTACTGAAGCACCCTTCGAGCCGTTCCCTCAGAGATCGTGACGATGGCGTCGGCCGCCCTGATGTCCCTTTCGAGCCAGAGCCTGTGCTGCACGAGCGCTGTAGCGCGCATACTGGACGGATTGACTCGATGCACCATGTCGTACACAGTCGAGACGGAGCAGACACCCGCTGGCAACCACGGTAGGAACGTGGTGGTCGCCCAAAAGGCGTCGAGCTTGTCGCCTTGGCACAGTCGCCCGAGCCGCCGCTTGAGCCACCAGAAGGTGTGCCCACTACCAGTTCCTTGCTCATGATCGATCCGAACCTCCCAGTGGGAGCACTCAGCCGGGAGCTGCACGGGATACGGCGCGTAGGCAATGAAGTCAACGTCGGGCAGAGCGCTGCCGAGCGCCGTGCACATTTCGGCGACGTAGCGCCGGACGCCGGTCTGGGGATTCAGGAAGGGCCGGGCATCGATGCCGACTCTGCGCCTCACCTCCAAGCAGCGGGCCGCCTTGCCGGCTGACGATCCCGGGTGTGCTGTGGCAAAGCACGACGACCAGTCCCGCTACGGCTCACGTAAGGACTGTAGATCGGCAAACCGTATGGTGATGGGCTCGCGAGGCGCGCGACGACATCCCCGATGTCCTTGGCAAAGAAGTGGCGCCGGGCCAGCCCGGACTGCCTGGATATCCGCCTAGTAGACGCAGCACTATAAACCGTGAGCTACGCTCCATTTGTGTCAACCTCAGCAATCCCAATCATGTTGGCGGTTAGTACCTGTGTTCCAGGTGTCGGCCCATGAATAGCCAGGGCCGCTAGCCGCAGAGCGGGCCGAGCCGCGCCTTTCCAGAAACCGCGGCGCATGGCGCCACCCACACTGTGGGCGCGCGGTGGCGTTTCATGAAACGCCACCGGCTTCAATCCGCTCAGCCGAAAAAATTGTTCCAAGCTCTGAACTGTAAAGGCGCGTACATGCGTAATATCAGCGTCCCGAATGGGGTTCATCGGCGACACACCGTTGGGAACTTGGACAAGCAACTGGCCACTCGGTTGTAGAGCGGATCGACAGGCCCGGCCTAGCTCAAGCAGCTCTGCAAGTTCGAGATGTTCGAGTAGATCAATCGCCAGAATGCAATCGAAGGTGGCCGGGCGCTCGGCTAGCCAGTTCACGGCGTCGGCTTGGGCGACGCGATCAACCAAGCCGAACTCCGACCGCGCTTGGGTCAGTTGCGCCTCGCTGATGTCGATGCCGCAGAAATCGCTGTATCCGAGTTTGCGCAACCCCTGCAGGTTCTCGCCCTGACCACAGCCGACCTCGACGATGCTGGCCCCCCGGTCCCGCGGCAGCAAGGCCGAAAAGTGGTCGATAAAGTAGCCCACCTTCCAGGTGGCGATCGCCTCGCCGCCAATGGCGGAAGGACCGTAGCCGTCGTAGACCTGGCGGGCAACGATCGGCTTAGGCAGCCTGGAGCTGCTGGCACCAGGGCCGTCACTCGCCATATCGAGACACTGTAGCGTCGCGCCCACCATGGCTGGCTCGCTTCACGAGTGAGATTTCCGCACCCGATCGTCCGCCCGCCGCTGCCGACAGCCGCGCTGCGCGCTTCCTTCGGCCTGCTCGGCGCCCGGGCACTTGGCCAGCTCAGCATGATCGTCGCATCGGTCTTGGTGGCTCGTGCAGTTGGACCGTCTGAGTTCGGCGTTTACTCAGCCGTGATGGCGATGGGTACGGTCATCGTGGCCGGGTCGGGCGGCGGGCTCGGCCTCCTCGGCCTTCGGCGCGTAGCCCAAAATGACTTCGACGACGCCTTCCTCCGCCGAATCGGCCTAGCCAACTTAGTGATTACGCTGTGTGCCGCCGTTGTCGTTCTGGTCCTGGCTCAGCTGACGCTCGGAATTCGGCGGTCGTTCCTTCTAGGGGGCCTCTGTGGCCTGGCGTTCGTAGCGTTCTCAGCCACTTCCCTGGCCTCCGGTTTTCATTCCGGTGCCAGAAACTTTGGGCGTGCCGCCTTGGGCGAAGGACTGAGTGCCGCGAGCGTGATCGTGCTGACGATAATTGCTCTCGCCGTTGGTCTAGGAGTTGGCGGTGCCATCTTGGCCTTCGGACTGGGAACGGCTAGCGGCGCAGTGTTCCTCTGGTGGCGATTGCCAAAACGGGCAGAGGCCATCGCAGGCCAAAGTGTCTCACCCTTCCGGATCGCTCAGGTTGTACCGTTTCTTGCTCTGGGTCTAGCGGCCGGCGGGTACCTCCGACTGGATACAATGGTGGTGGCAGCCATCGCGGAAAGTAGCGTCGTCGGCTACTACGCCGCTGCATACCGGTTCTTGGGTGTCTTCAACCTCCTTGGCAGTGCCTTTGGCACCGTCTTTTTCTCCCGCCTATCACAGCTATCGGATAACCGTGCTGAGTGGCAAAGGGTCCGGCGACAAGGCACATTGCTCTTTATCCTGGCAGTCCTTCCGCTGCTGGCAGTGCTCTTTCTGTCGGCACCTGTCGTTATCCGAGCGTTGTACGGTCAGCGCTTCGGCGCGGCCGTTGCACCTGCCCGTTGGCTGTTGCTCAGCGTGATTCCGTACTGCCTTTACTGGCCCAGCGCCCATGCGCTCAATTCGAGCGGCTATGAGCGTCGCTGGACCGTCATCCTGGTAGGTGGCTGTCTGATCGATACCGCCCTGGTTGTCCTGCTGGTGCCTTATTGGGGAGCCAGCGGTGCCGCTATGGCGTGGCTAGCAGCTGAGCTTGGTGTGCTGGTTGCCACAATCCTGGCAGTACGTGCCAGCGCCAGCCGTGCGTGACTTGAACGACTCACTCCGGAGCCGCCCCCTTTCTGTCTTGCGCCGCTCAGCTCGGCCGGCTACGTATCCAGCGCCTTAGCGGTGGCGCCTCTGGCCAGGGACACCGCCGAGGGGGTCGACATCGCCACTCCCTGGCTCCACTCGACGCCGAAGCGCTGTTTGCCCAACATCCGGCGGGTGGACTGGAGGGCCCATTCGTGTTCCCCGACTGCGGAGAGCGGCCGAACACATCCGTGACGGAATCGCAGGGACTCCGCCGCTGCGAGTAGGCGGGCGGCGACCGAGGCATCCGCCCCGTCGGCGACCAGAAGGGCCAGTCCCTCCAACGACGCGGCGATGGCCGCGGGGTCGCCGGTCCGTGCCCGCAGGGCGAGGGCGTGGCGATGACGAGCGGTGGCCCTCGCCAGGTCGCCTCGCTTCCGGCTGAACCGGGCCAAGTGCTCGAACGCCAGCGCCTCGCCCGCCCAGTCGCCCCAGCGCTGAGCCGCCCCCAGGCCCTCACCGAGCATGGACTCGGCAGTGGCCGGATCGTCGGCCAGGGCGGCGAGCCCGCACAAGCACGGGGCGAGCAGATAGGACAAAGGGCCGGCACGGGCTGCGCCGATGGCCTCGTCGAAACTGCCCTGGGCCGCGGCAGGGTCGCCCTCGTCGAGCGCGATGCGGCCCAGTCCGACCAGGGCCAGGCCCAAGGGGTAGGGGTGAGGACCGCCCCGGGCCAGCTCCGCCGCCTGGAAGAACCGCTGCTGGGCCGATGCGTTGTCGCCTTGGAGGCGGGAGGACTCCCCCAGCCCGGCCAGGGCCAGGGCCGTGGCGTGGAACTCGCACATGGCGCGAGCCAGCTGGAGGCCTTCGTCGAGGCTGGTGGTCGCTTCGCCGTACCGGCCCAGGGCCACGAGCGCCCGGCCGAGCCCGATCAGGGCCTGGGCCCGGGCGTCGGGCGCCCGCAGATCGCGGGCCCATTCTAACGACTGGACGAACTGCTCATGGGCGGCGGCGGGCTCGCCTACCAGGAGGTAGGCCCGGCCGAGGGCGGTTTGGGCGTCGACCGCCACTCCGGCATCACCGCCCGCTCGGGCGGCGACGGCCACGGATTCCAGCTCACCGAGGGCGGTCCGGCCCAGAGCGAGGACCCTGACGAAGCTGAGGGCCTCCCGGGCCCGCGCCGCCTGCGCCTTTTCACCTCCGTTGTCGGCCGCGGCCACGCCGCCTTGGAGATGGGTCACGGCATCGACCAGCCGTGCCATCGAAGCGTCGGCCAACCCTGCGCCGACCAGCGCCTGCGCGTGCCGCAATGACGATGTCCGCCGTGCTGTGTCACTCATCTCGTCGGCCTCCGTTCGGGCCGTCTCGCTGCAGGGCATTCGCAAGCGCAAGCGCAGCCATAACCGTGAGCATGACGGATCCCGACACCGAGAACGCGCGCCAATGTGGCGCGTTTTTCGCCGAGTGGTCGGCCGGGGGCTACACATCCGGGGCTCAATCCGTCCCCAATTCCCGAAAACGCGCCTGTTTGGCGCGCGTACTTGGCGGCGGAAGGCACCATCATGGCGATATGACCGAACCATCACGGACCGGACGTCGAGGGCGGATCGCCGCCGTCGGCGCGGTGTCGCTCTTGACCACCTCGGGGT